>ERZ1292633.6464-Hain-H41-02um-R1-6464-length-10210-cov-5_pt1 | contig 10210 bp, 10 predicted proteins | sample MGYA00564406_ERZ1292633 | MGnify/ENA primary metagenome ERZ1292633 (study PRJEB36523, sample SAMEA6512639) | groundwater metagenome | collected 2019-01-08 | study: AquaDiva: Metagenomics assemblies of 32 groundwater samples
CCGATCTGTCAAAAGACCCAAGCGGACGTTAAGAGATTCTATTGAAATTGTCAATGCATTGCGGCTCTTCATTAAACTGGGTTGTACAACTTTGCTGTAACAATTCTTTCGAACGGCACCTTGGGTAATAATCCCTGCACGAGTTCGGCATCTCGGCGACTCTCCGTAGTATAGCCGACGATCTGCCGATTTGGGTGCTATATATCATCGTCCGCCGTAGTCTCTCATTCCGGTTCCCATGATTGCGATTGATGGCATATTTATCCGCGACGATACGATTGCGATGAAGCGGACTCTTCTCGCGCTTGAGCTATTAAACCGATGATTCGCGCCGCGATAAACAAAGCATCCGCTAAGTCTGACGGCACATCAAGATCCGCCATGATCGCGCCCAATGCACCATCAACATTTAGCGGCAACGCTTTCCCCTTCTTTTCCGTCATCTGTCTAGAAACTTCAAGCGCAAAATCAAAATGAGGCGTGGCTTTAAGATGTTGTTTTGAAATCTCATACAGCATGGTCGTTCGTGGATCTGTTTCATAAACCGGATGACCAAGTCCGGGCAATCGTTTCTTTTCCGTCAATACGGTGTCAGCTACTTCTCCAGCGGAACGTTTCGCGACTAAATTTTCTCGAATCCATTCCGATGCTGCGGATCCGGCGTTGCCATGACGAGGCCCCAATGTAAGAAATCCAGCCGCAACAGAATCAGCGAGGGGCTTCCCGCAACTAGCGACAATACGCGTCACCTGAGCGCTTGGCGGCTCTTTCCCATGATCCATACACGCCAAAAAACACGCATTCAAAATCGCTTCGTGTTCCGTCGAAGGACGTTCGCCTGTCCAAAGATTCCACAACGATGAGATTATTGATTCATTTTGTTGTTCAGACATATTTTTTACATTCTTCGATAAGTTCATTCATTGTACCAACGCAAGTAATCCCCATCGCCTTCAAACCATTTCTAATTTCGACAACCGACTGGTCATCTTCGCCAAGAACCGTCCCTGTGTGACCATAAGGTAATCCGCGCGGCAAATCGTCCAAAGCTTCACCTGCCAAAAAAACGACGGTCGGCTTGCGGAATATAAACATACCAGCCAAAAGGGATCGAAGCAACGGACGCCCCGGTTCGATAAAAATCACAAGAAACTTAACCTCTTCACGATCCTCGCTCCAGATTATGGCTTCTTCGATCGAAATTCCGGTCACGCGATCTCCACCGATAGCGAATGCCAGTTTTGCGCCGATCCCGTTATGCGCGAGAGACATGAGCAACTCATTCGTCATTCCGCCGGAAGTGGATACAATAGCGGCACCTCCTTCTTGAACCGTAGAAAAGGGAGATTCGCCGCCGAGATAACCCATGCGAAATTGCGGAAATTGTATATAGCCAACAGAACTGGGACCGAGAATCGTCGAACCCTTCGCTTGCGCAATCTCTTTCATGCGCATCACGTCGTGAACTGGAACCTGCTCGGTCAAAATATGAATGAATCTCATACCAGCTTCGATGGCATCGCTCACTGCACTCAAAACAAAAGGCGCTGGAACCGCGATACTGGAAATTTCAACAGCTGGAAAAGCGTCCTTCGCTTCAGCGACGGAATTAAAAATAGGACGACCTTCGACGCTTTGACCACCCTTCCCCGGAGTCACACCTGCCACAACATTGCTACCGCTCGTAATCAACCAACGCGCCATGCGTGAACCCTCTTTTCCGGTCATGCCCTGAATAATCAGCGGCGCACCTGGATCGAATAATTTCCACGTCATACATTTTTTGCCGCAGCAACAACTGCACGCGCGGATTGATCGAGATCCGTACCCGCGCGATCGAATCGTACGGTTAATCCATGATCAGTTGCCCATTGTTTCGCATCATTCTGAGCTTCTTGTGCATTCGGCCCGTCACGACGGATGACTACTGGGACGTTCAAATCAAGATCCGCAACAGCCTGCAAAGTCGCCCCAACCGTCGCTTGAATATCGGTGAAATTAGCAAAGGATCCGGCAATCCAAATCGCCTTAATCCCCGGTTTTGAAAGCACGATCTTCACAGCCTCGCAAACCGCAACCGGATCCGGATTTCCGCTCATCTCGACATAGTTCGCCGGTTTTCCGCCGGCTTTTGTCAATGCATCAATAGCCACCAAGCTAGCTCCTCCGCCAGATAAAATCATGGCTATATCACCATCCAATTCGACATACCGACCTAGCGTCCCACGATACCCAGCCCGCTCTTGTCGTTTGGCGTATGCGGTTTCACGTTCGGATAAACGTCGGCCAAACTCAGGTAAAATATGAAATGATGACCACTCCGGATGTCGAAAAACCGCCGCGTCATCGAGTTCGATTTTCGCATCAAGCGCTACGCATGATCCATCAATAGTAATCGCAAGCGGATTAATCTCGATGCTCAACATGTCTTGTTTGAAAAATAGATCAACGAGTTTTGCAAGAACATCTTTTACGTTCTCCGGCATATCCAATAACACAACGTCAGCGGACGACGCAACCGGAATGCTATCAGTCACAGCAACTCCTATACCGCCTTCCGCAGAGTAATTCACAATCGGGATTCCACGTTCAAGATCAATGGTCACTGAAATAAGCCATTCGGATGTATGTTGCAATTCCGGTTCAATAAGAAACCCTGCGCATGGCACATCACGAAGTTCCTCACGAAGTTCTGCCAAATTTTGCAACAACTCATCTACATTCTCGCATAGCCGTATCCATCCGCGTTTACCGCGTCTACCTTGGAGGACTTGAGCCTTTAAAACGCATGGAAAAATAACATCCTCTAAAAAAGGTTGTGGATCTTCAATGAAATCAAAAAATCTACCATCAAGAATGGTGATACCTATTTCTCGAAGCAATCGCTTCCCATCAACCTCAATCAGCTTCATGAATTAAAAAATAGATTCCTCAATATATGCTTCGTTTCGCTTGAGAAGATCAACTATCTGATCGCGAGTAAGAAGATTTTTTTGAAGTTCGAGGGTTTCCGTCGAGTACTCATTCGGATCTATACGTTTCGCGCCCGGATATTCATCATCTTGAACCGGTGTGTCCGTGACATTTAAAAATGGCTTCAAAATAAACATTTCCGGCATCTCAAGCGCATTGAAACACTCATCCCTCCCGACAAGTTTTTCATGCATCCGCTCTCCGTTTATCTTTCCAATATCTTTGATTTTTATTGCCGCGGGTTCATATCCGTATTTCGGAGCATAAACTTCAATTAACGCCTGCGCCAAATCGCTGATCTTGATGATCGGCATCTTTAAAATAAACACTTCGCGATCTTTCATCGTCTCCGTTGCTCTAAAGATCAAATTAACAGCTTGATCAATAGACATAAAAAACCGATGCATACCGGGATCAGTCAAAGTAATGGGTCCGCCTTGTTTAATCTGGCGACAAAAAAGTGGGATAACGGAACCGCGCGTACCAATAACGTTCCCGAATCTAACAAAACAGAATCTCGTCTGTTTCGAGCCTTTATAGTTTAATGTTGACGACATAAGCTTTTCCGCAAGGAGCTTCGTGCATCCAAGCACGCTTGTCGGATCCGCAGCCTTGTCCGTCGAAATCCCAACCACTTTTTCAACCTTATTCTCGAGTGCGCACTCAATCACGTTTTGCGTTCCAATCACGTTCGTTTTTACAGCTTCGAACGGATTATTCTCGCTCCCAAGAACGTGTTTCAAAGCCGCAGCATGAAAAACAATGTCGATGCCTTCCATTGCCATTCGGAGCCGATCTTTGTCGCGCACGTCGCCAAGAAGCATGCTCACCCGTGGATCGTTATCTAACCGAATGCGTGCTTGAAACTGCTTACTGTCGTCGCGACTAAATATGCGAATCTGCTTCGGTTCAAACTGAAGCAGTTGACGGACAATATTAAATCCAATCGACCCTGTTCCACCGGTTACTAAAATACGTTTACCCTTGAATTCATTAAGCATATTTCATCAATACCTGATTTAATGTGGAGCAAATATTTTCTATATCTGACTGATTTAATCCAATGTATATTGGTAATGAAAGGCTTGTCGAGCTAATTTTTTCCGAAATTGGATAGTCCCCTTCATGATAACCAAAACGGTCTTTATAAAAACTGAGGAGGTGAATTGAAGGAAGGTATGGCTTGGTCTGTATTCCTTCATTCTTTAAATCAAGAATGACACTGTCTCTGATTTTCTCATTCGTTTTTAAAGTTACTACGTAAACAAAATACGTGTGCGTATTTCCAATTGCCGTTTGCGGAATCTGAATCAAATCGGAATATGCGGCCAAAGCTTGGTCATACCAACCGGCAATCTTGCAACGTTCGCTGATTAGGAAATCAATTTTTTGGAGCTGTGTCAAGCCTAAAGAAGCACTCATTTCATCCATCCGATAATTATAACCCAATCGTTCATGATCAAGCCATTGCATATCCGAAGATCTTCCTTGATTACTCAAGCTCTTTGCCAATGAATAAATAGCTCGATCATCAGTTACAAGCATCCCCCCTTCTCCGGTAGTCATTTGCTTATTAGGATAAAAAGCAAAAACAGCCGACTCACCAAAGGTGCCGACCTGTCGTCCTTTATAGCTTGCTCCGATAGATTCGCAAGCATCCTCGATAATCTTTAAATTATATTTTTCAGCCAGCTTTATAATCGGATCCATATCTGCCGACTGACCAAAAATATGCACCACCAAAATAGCCTTGGTTTTATCCGTAATCTTTTCCTCGATTTTATTTGGATCAAGGTTGTATGTTATTGGATCGACATCTACAAAAACCGGTCTTGCTCCAACATACAAGATACAGTTGGCTGATGCGATAAATGAAAAAGGCGGTGTAATCACTTCATCCCCTGGTCCAATGCCACCGGCGATCATCGCCAGATGAAGCGCCGCTGTTCCGCTTGATACCGAACAGGCGAATCGAGTTCCGACTTTTTCAGCGAATTTTTCTTCAAACTGCTTATGAACTGGACCCAAACTCAAAAATCCGCTTTCCATAACACGGATCACTCCATTGATATCTTCCCGATCGATATATGGTTTGGCTATTTGGTATCGAATCATAATAGACGCGCGACTTTGGCCGGAACTCCGTAGGCTATGGTATTTGGCGGTATATCTTGATTAACAAAACTACAAGCACCAATAATGGAATTTTCACCAATAGTCACACCGGGCATTACTACAGAATGCGTTCCTACGCGACAATTTCTCTTTAATACGACTGCACCGGTTTTATTATCAATCGTTGAAAGTGAGTAAATGGAACAGTGGGATCCGATTTGAACTTCATCTTCAATAGTCACTCCATACTTGGCGTTGATATATGTAAATGCACCGATATCCGTATGCATTCCAAGTCTCAAATTCTCTACATACTGCACCAACCAATTCCATTTGGTGAGTTTACCTTCTTCAATTTGTGGCGATTGCCAGTCGGTAAATCTATCTGACATATTAATACGTAATTTGTTTTTCCAATAGCCGTCGATTAATTTCGAGATTTGCTAAAATATTGGCGACGCGTCCGCCTGTCTGCCCATCGCCCCAAAGATTAACGATATTCTTCAGAGTAGCTCGATAATCAAGATCGTTCAATGACCGCTCTATCGCTCGCCTAATTTGATCACGATCATAATGGACATCAATTACATTAGCACCTCTAGCTCGACCGGCTTGGCGACCACCGATATTGACAACCGGTGTTCCAAAAGACGCGGACTCAATCATTGCTCCGCTTGAATTACCCACCCACACCGTCGCCTCCCGTTCTAATGCTAAAAAATTTGTGTATGCCAAATTTTTAAAAATCTTAAACTTAGAATTCTGACGCTCTCGTTCAATAACGTCAATCATAGCTTGTGATCCGGTATCCGCATTAGGATATGTCACAACAACCGGTAAATTAAAACTCTTAACAGCTTCCAGTGTTTCATTAATCTGGCTGCTAGATCCGTCCGTATCTTCTCTCACGGGATGCTGTGTCACAAGTATCACCTTATCACCCAAATCCAATCCTAAATCACGAAAAAGTTCCTCACGAGTTGGTAATTTTTCATGCAGTATCGCATCCAAAGCCGGAGCACCCACTAAATGAATACGCCACTCTTCCTCGCCAAGTTTCTTTATGCGGTCTGCGGCTTCTTGAGTAGCTGGCAGATGCACATGCGCCAATTTGGTTATAGCATGCCGATATGCATCATCCACAGTTTGAGTTTTATCACCGCCATGAACATGTGCTATAGGAACCCCGAGCGAAAAAGCCGCCAAAGCGCTATATAACATCTCTATTCGATCCCCTAAAATCAGTATTATTTCAGGCTTAGTTTGAATTAATTCATCGGTAATTTTATGAAAATAATCGGCGGCGAATCTAACCGTACCGGTCGGATCTTTGATACCAAAAACTGCTTCAATTCTTTTCGTATCCGGAAACATCGCCTCAACTTCATGAATCGTTTCTCCATAAGCCGGCATCAGGTGCATTCCGGTTGCATATGACAGCAATTCTAGATCGGAATGATTATGAATAGCTTTAAGAATTGGTGTCATTAAACCAAAGTCGGCTCGAGTGCCACTTATATAAGCGACTGTTTTTCTCTTAATCGATGAAATCATATTCATGCAACAAGTTATCAGACGGGATATCTCTGACAGCTTTTTTACCGATCATTCGTTCATACAGACGAGGGTGTAAACCAGTACCAGGACGTTTAATGCCTATATTTTCTTTAGTAAATAATTCACCTTGTTTAATTGTGCAGGCGCTAACAATGCTCTTCCTAACCGTATCACGCATACGCAACTCACTCTCAGTTGGTTGTTTTTCGGAATTTCCTAAAATCACAGGGATCAGGCGCACATCCTCTACCATAAGACGAAACTCATAGGGTTCGCAGGAAGCCCGATGATCAGGTCCAGGCAAAGTTCTATCAAGTGTGAAATGTTTTTCAATCATACATGCTCCGAGCGCCACAGCCACACGTGAATACAACGGGTAATGTGAATTATCCGAGTAACCGACAGGATAAGGAAAATTTTCAGCCAGATTCTGGAGCATGCGGATATTGGCCTCTTCTGAAGGGCATGGATAATTCGTGGTGCAATGAAGCAAAACGATTTGATTATTACCAACGTCTTCAATACATGTTACAGCCTCGCGAACTTCGTCGAGCGTTGCCATGCCAGTAGAAACAATCATAGGTCTTCCGAATGCAGCGACATGACGCAAAAATGGTAGATTCGTTAAATCACCCGAGCCAATTTTATAGGCAACATGATCAAGCGAGCAGAGAAAATCCGCGCTCTTTGGACCTCCGTGAGGTGTTGACAGGAAAAGGATACTTTTTTTACGGCAACGCGCAATAAGTTGTGGATACCAATCTTCCGACAATTCCAGCTCTTTGAGTAAAGCTTGCTGTGAATAAGTCTTACCAAGATTCTTTTTTTGGTAATCAGCCATCTCCGCCTCATTTATTACCACATCTTCAGCTTTGAAAGTTTGAAATTTAACTGCATCTGCACCAGCTTCGGCAGCCGCATCAATAAGTTTTAAAGCTAATTCGAGTTTTCCGTTATGATTAACACCTGTTTCGGCTATAACAAAAACCGGTTTGCCGTCGCCAACTTGTCGTCCCCCTATGTTAATAATGCGCCTCATTATGTCTTATTAGCACGCTCCTCGATAACATTCAAGATCGCTAGATTCTTAATAACTTCAACAAAAGTATAGGGGTAAGGGGCTACTCCTTTTATGGCATCAAGAAATATCTTAATTTCTTCAATGTACATATCTTCAACAATTATATAACCCTCTTCAGTTTTGCCTTTTTCGTTTGGTATCATCTCAGTCTGTTTTGTGTTTGCATTGTATATCCGCACTTCATTGCCCAACCAGTCCCATTCTATAACTCCTTCGGAACCAAGAAGAGTAAGCGCCCGAAACGGTTTACGTGAAATAACATCAATAAGAATGTTTCCTCGAACATCATTCTCATGAATCAACGAAGCTGAAAGAACATCGTCGGCATCCATATCTAAATCAGAAATATGTGAAATATAACCCTTAACTTTTTCAACCTCCGCCCCGATAAGCCAATTCAGCCAACATAATTCAAATGGAAAAAGCTCCCGACAGGCACCGGTTTCCTTTCTAGAAAAAAATACTTGACGATAATCCTCCCACGGATGCCAATCGGGAAGATACTGACCCAAATGATACTGATACGCAAGGAGCTTACCGATCTTCCCTTCTTCAATTAACTTCTTCATGAGTTTAATTGGCGCAAAATGTCGAAACGTACATGATGGCGCTCGAACAATTCCATCGTTAACGGACTTGATGACATCGTCATAAGCATCTTCTGAGGTTGTGGTTTCAACAAAAAAATGCTTTTTGTCTTGAAGTGCTTTGCGGATATATGGCGCGTGCAGATTAGGTGGCGTCGAAATAATCATCGCATCATAATCTTTTTCTGAAACGAGTGAAATATCTGAAATGGTTTCTATGCCGTATTTCTCCTCAACCTCTTTTCGGCGTTCATCTGATACATCAAAACCAATGGCATCCTTCTCGTCATTGGCAAAAAGATTACGGATTCTCCGCTTGCCCATGGATCCAAGACCGACAACCAGAAAACGCATATGTCAATTAAACTTCCTAAATACTGGTTTACACGATTCTCCAATCAAACGATGAGCAAAGTCTCCACCCTCATCAAGTATTTGACGATAAACTCCGAGAGCTTCGTCAAATACATGCAACGTTGTCTCAATTTCTTTTTCTCCATGTGAAAATGAAATCGCAAAATACCCTTGAAATAAAATACCACGCTTTACAACCTCTTGAAGAAAAAAGGTTCTTAGCACAGGTGAAGCTATTCCGGAAATATCCGCAAAACTCATACTCAGGTTTGGCGGGAAACCGATGACTTTAACATTCTGGTTAAGACCGTGTTGTTTGATCAAATTCTCAAGTCCCTGCTTGAGAACTGCGCCCCATTTCCAGAAATGCTCTTGAACTTTATTTTCTTCCATAAATTTTATCGCAGCAAAAGCAGCGGCAAGAGATATAGTTTCAGCGCCATGCGTAGTCGAGATTAAAAAAACTCGAGGTTTATCATGCTTAATCCCACCAAGTTGCATAATTTCTTTACGTCCACCTAAAACCGCCAAAGAATAACCATTGGCTATACCTTTTCCATAAGTAATGAGATCTGGCGTGAGATTATAGTGCGGTGTTGCCCCAGTTAATGACCAACGAAATCCAGTTATCATCTCATCAAGAATAAAAACTGCGCCGTATTTTCGACACAAATCTTGAACTTGTATCAAAAAATTTTCTTGCGGCTCTTCGGTTGTAATGACTTCCATGATGACACAAGCTATATCTGTAGGGTGCTGTTCAAATAACTGACGCAAAGTATCAATCTTATTGTAATTAAAACGCAGTGTCAGTTGCTTGATTTCTTCAGGAATTCCGGAATCACAGGCCGTAGTTCCGATGAACCAGTCATCATAACTAAAAAATGGGTGCTCGACACAAACCGCTATATATTTCCTTCCCGTATAAGCTCGAGCCAACTTAGTCGCTGCCGTAGTAACAGTAGAACCATTTTTGGCATATTTCACCATCTCAACATTAGGTAACAAATTCACCAACCGATCAGCCAAAACGTACTCCATAATATGCGGGCGTCCGAAATTAGTCCCTTCCTCCATCTGTTTTTTCACGGCTTCGTTAATCTCGGGAAAAACATGACCGAGGCTCACTGAACGCAACCCCATGCACCAATCCAAATACTTTTTTTCATCCGATCCCCAAACATACGCGCCCTGACCTCGTACTATAGCGGATGGCGCAACCGCCGGAAATTGGTCATCCCCTTTTGAATACGTATGCGCTCCGCCTGGGATGAGATCCTGACGGTGCTTTATCAAATCCTGTAAAGTTTGGTTCATGAATTATTTAAAATTTTGAATATCTTTAGCAATCTCATCTCTATGTTTATGGATGAGTTCGCCTATCACAAAATCTTGAATCTCATCAAGATCCACCGCTCGCCAACGTTCGACCTCATAACCGACCAAGCGACCGGAAAAAAAAGAACGAGTCTCCCGAAAAAGATCGGTTCTGACAAGATAAATCATCGAGCCGTCAAGTTTATAACAAACCGGAAGCTCTTGC
>ERZ1292633.6471-Hain-H41-02um-R1-6471-length-10199-cov-16_pt1 | contig 10199 bp, 11 predicted proteins | sample MGYA00564406_ERZ1292633 | MGnify/ENA primary metagenome ERZ1292633 (study PRJEB36523, sample SAMEA6512639) | groundwater metagenome | collected 2019-01-08 | study: AquaDiva: Metagenomics assemblies of 32 groundwater samples
TCCCGCCTCCGCTCCGCTTCGGCGGTTTTTGATTCACCCCCTTTTCCAGTCTGGGAGGAAGTAGGCAGACAGACAGGGGAAAAAACAGAGAGAAGACTTGGGCGACTGGCAAAGCAGTCGCCCTTTGACCGGAAGTTACTCAACCGGTCAAGGATCAAGAAATTTTAATTTCGGTCATCTTTCTCTGTCGTTCGGTTCACTCCAGTTGTATTTGAGTTGATCCGTTCACCTCTCTCTGTCGAAAGACTCCCTTTATAAAACTAAGGTATATACTGGTCCCGTAAATTAAGACACAAAATTACGATAGACTTAAAATACTATGGACCAAAATATCCGAAAAGTTTTTTCTCCTGCATTTAAGGCAAAGGTTGCACTTGAGGCTGTTAAGGAAATTGAGACAACCGGACAGTTGGCTAGCCGGTTTTCAGTCCACCCAACCCAGATTGGTCTTTGGAAGAATAAATTATTGAGGGAGTCGGAACATATATTTTCTGACCACGTTAAACGGGAAAAAGATAAGACCCATGAGTTTGTAGACGAACTCTACAAACAAATAGGAAAACAAAAGATAGAAATTGATTGGTTAAAAAAAAAGGTGGGGTTACTTGAGTAGAATCAATAATTTGACACCCAACCAAATAGCGACCACGCACCTTGACAAATTGGAAAGTGAACTGACCTTAAAACGTCAGTGTGAATTGCTGGGAATCAGTAGGTCATCGGCATATTATGAACCTGTACTAATTTCACCAAGTGATATTGATCTTATGGCGCGAATTGATAAAATCCATACCGCGTCACCGACCTACGGTGCACGGGTGATATCCAACATATTAACAACCCAGACAGGTTATACAGTAGGCCGTAAAAGAGCAAGATCACTCATGGAAAATATGGGAATTGAAGCTATTTACCCAAAACCTAGACTAAGCCTTAACGGTAAGCCTCATAGAGTTTTCCCATACCTGTTAAAAGACGTTCCAATAATTAAGCCAAATCATGTTTAGAGCGCTGATATTACGTATATTAAATTAAATGGAAGTTTTCTTTACTTGGTTGTTTTTATTGACTGGTTTACCAGATATATTTTGTCTTGGAAATTGTCAGATTCCTTAAAGACTGATTTCTGTCTTGAGGCAGCGAGCGCTGCATTAACAATCAACATTCCGGGTATTGTAAACTTTGATCAGGGAGTTCAGTTTACCGACGAACAGATGATTACCATATGGAATCAGGAGGAAACAAAAATCAGCATGGATCATAAAGGCAGATGTTTTGATAATATATTTGTTGAGAGATTTTGGAGGACTTTAAAATATGAAGAAGTATATTTAAAAGATTATACTTCGCCATTTGAAGCTCGAGAATCAATCGCCAAATATATTGACAAATACAATTTCCAAAGGCCCCATTCATCATTGGGATACAAAACACCGGCGGAAATATATTTTGCCAATTAAATTATTATAAGTTAAAAATATCGGTTAAGTTCGTGTCGAAATTATGTGTTGACAAACGGTACCACTTTAGTACGAGCAGACTGGTGAATAAAGAATATGGTCGAAAGAAAATGCCCGTCCCTAAATCTATAGTAACCCTTGGGGGAATACTTGAAAAGCTATGGTTCTATCTTTCTCTCTCAGTTGATTTGGGATGGCCAAACCAAAAAAGGTAAATCTTAATCCAAATCAACTCAGAGAGACAAAGTTTAGTTTGTTTCTGTAGTTGGGTAGATCAAAGGTTATCGGGACTCGCTCCATTGCGGGCAGGAGTCTCGCAATCGAGCGGCATTTTCAGATCGACCAATTTTAATCTTCACTCCTTCTGTCTCCCTCTCTTCTTCCGGCAAGACGAGAGGGAGGACTTGTTTGTTAACGGCTTGTGTGTTCCGGTCGGTTAAACTTCATTTTGCTTTTAAGTAATTGTCCCGACCGGTTTATCTATTGAAAATTTAATAATACTTTGTTATCATTAGAAAGAATCTTATGAAAATAAATCAGCAAATTATTGTCGGCATCGTTACCACCCAAACGGGCGGCTAATTCTTGTTGACAAAAAGAAATACCCGCCCAGAAAAGGGCGGTTTTTTTTAGACCAAAAAATTTATGAATCTAAACAAACTAAAATCAAAACGAGTTAAAGCTATGGAATATAGTGCTTTAAGCGAACTTCTCCGAGTAACGGCCAATTCGGAAATAATTTCTTTAGCCGGAGGTTTGCCGGCTCCGGAAAGTTTTCCTCTGAAAATAATTAAAGAGCTAAATGATCTTGTTTTAAAAAAATATGAAGGCGCTTCTTTACAATATGGACCAACTGATGGGGCAAAAATTTTGAAAGAAGAAATAGCTATTTGGCTCGGAGAAAGAAATATAAAAACAACTGCTGATAATATTGGTGTTACTTCAGGTTCACAAGGTGCACTTGATACTATCGGTAGAATTTTTATAGATGAAGGAGATAGTATTGCGGTCGAATCGCCAACTTACATCGGCGCAGTTGACGCTTTTACCCCTTATGGTCCATCCTATGAAGAAATAAAAACCGATGATGATGGAGCTATTCCTGAATCTTTAGAAAAGATACTGAAAACAAAAAAAGTAAAGTTTGTATATTTAGTGCCGACATTTCAAAATCCAACCGGAAGGACTATTACATGGGAAAGACGAAAACAGATTGCCGAAATAATCAAAAAATATGATACTTTACTTATTGAGGATGATCCTTATAACAGTCTCCGCTACTGCGGAAAAGCCGTTGATCCGATTCAGACAATGATCCAGGAAAATACCGTTTATCTTTGTACTTTTTCCAAAGTTTTGGCACCCGGACTGAGGATTGGATTTTATTCGGCTCCAAAAAACATTGCCGCTTTGATGGTTTCTGCCAAACAGTCAGTTGATTTACATACCAATAGTTACGGACAGTATTTGGCTGCTGAATACTTAAAAACCGGTTACTTAAAAAAACACTTACCTAAAATACTTAAAATTTATAAATCCAAACAAGAAGCAATGTTGAAAGCTTTGGAAAAATATTTTCCAAAATCATTTCAGTGGACTCGACCCGAAGGTGGAATGTTCATCTGGGCGACTGGCCCAAAACATTTCGATGCCATTGATTTGTATTGGAAAGCAATAAAAAATAACGTTGCTTTCGTTCCCGGAACATATTTTTTTGCAAAACTTGGTGAAGGAAAAAATACCTTTAGGTTAAATTTCACCAATGTTGGTGAAAAACAAATAAAAATTGCAATTAAAAAATTATCAGAAATTATAAAAAAAACATGAAAATGACAGGGGCGGAAATATTAATGAAGTCTCTTTTGAAAGAAGGAGTCGAAGTGATCTTTGGTTATCCAGGTGGAGCAAATATGCCTATCTACGATGCCTTATATTTCTATGAGAAAAAACTTCGTCATATATTAGTTCGCCATGAGCAAGGAGCTGCTCACGCGGCTGAAGGCTATGCTCGTGTTACTGGTAGACACGGAGTCTGTCTCGTAACGTCAGGCCCTGGTGCTACAAATTTAGTGACTGGAATTGCTGATGCGATGATGGATTCCGTTCCGATGGTGGCAATTACTGGTCAGGTGGCCGCTGAGTTTTTAGGTAGCGACGCTTTTCAAGAGACAGACGTAGTTGGCATAACAACTCCGATTACCAAATGGAATTGTCAAATAACTCATGCTTCAGAAATTCCTGAAGCAGTTGCCAAAGCTTTTTATATCGCCAGTCACGGACGGCCTGGACCCGTCGTCATTGATATCACTAAAAATGCCCAATTTGAAAAAACAGAATTTAATTACCCCAAAAATTTTTTTGTCGAAAAATTAAAAACTGTCAACAAATATAAGAAAGAAGATTTACAAAAAGCAGCCGAAATTATAAATAACTCAAAAAAACCTTATATGCTTGTTGGTCACGGGGTATTGATTTCTAAAGCAGAAAAAGAAGTTTTACAAGTGATTGAAAAAACCGGTATGGTAGTTGCCTCAACCTTGCATGGTCTATCTTCAATCCCTTTTAATCATCCACTTTATGTAGGGATGTTGGGGATGCATGGTAACTATTCACCCAATAAGCTCACTAATAGCGCTGATGTTATTCTTGCTGTTGGTATGCGTTTTGACGACCGGGTCACCGGAAAATTATCAAAATATGTGCCAAAAGCAAAAGTCATTCATATCGACGTTGATGAAAGTGAACACCACAAAAATGTTTGGGCTCACGTTCCTTTGATTGGTAATGTCAAAGATGTTCTAAAAAGTATTCTTCCTTATCTAAAAAAAAATAATCACAACAATTGGTTAGAAGAATTTAAAAAATTGGATAAAAAGGAATTGGCTGTAGAAAAAAAACGGCAACTGAAAAATAAAAATAAATTAACAATGGATACAGTTCTAACCCTACTTTCAAAAAAAACTAAAAATGAAGCCGTGATTGTGGCCGATGTTGGCCAAAACCAGATGTTTGCCGCCCGTTACTATAAATATAAAAATCCCGATAGTTATATTACTTCAGGTGGACTGGGGACGATGGGTTTTGCCCTCCCGGCGGCTATGGGGGCAAAAATTGGAGCGCCTAAAAGACAGGTTTTTGCGACCGTTGGAGACGGAGGTTTTCAAATGACGATCCAAGAGCTGGGAACAATTATGCAGGAAAAACTGCCGATCAAGATATTGCTTTTAAATAATGAATATCTTGGTATGGTTCGACAGTGGCAGCAACTTTTTTTTGAAAAAAGATACTCTTTCACCCACATGAAAAATCCAGATTTCATTAATATTGCCAAGTCATATGGAATCAAAGGCGAGAAGATCGAGGAAAGAAAAAAACTAAACCAAGCTTTAGATAAATTTATTAATTTCCAAGGACCATATTTATTAGAAGTTAAAGTGGAAAAAGAAGATAATATTTTTCCCATGGTGGCTACTGGAACTTCAGTTGACGAAGTCCGACTTGAATAATATGAGATATACAATTGATATAGTTGTGGAAAATAAACCCGGAGTTCTTTATAGAATCACCGGCCTATTAGCCAAAAGAAAAATAAACATAGAAAGAATTAATGTTTTTGCTGTGAAAGGGAACGGCATTTCCAAAATGTTTTTTACCGCTGATATTGAAGATAGGATTGTTGATACCGTTGTAAAACAAATAAATAAGATTATTGAAGTGATAGAAATTAACTATCATAAAGCCAATCATTAATTATGAAAATCACCATCAAAGAAATAGAAGAGGCTACAAAAAACCTTGAGGGGGTTGTCAAAAAAACTCCTCTTCAATTGAACGAACGACTTTCAAAACTCTATGGAGCCAAAGTCTATTTTAAAAGAGAAGATTTACAAGATATTCGTTCTTATAAAATCCGAGGGGCTTTTAATAAAATGGTTCATTTAACTGATAAAGAAAAAGCGCTTGGAGTAGTCACTGCCTCAGCTGGTAATCATGCCCAAGGTGTTGCCTTATCATGTACAAAATTAAAAATTAAAGGAACTGTTTTTATGCCAGTTGTTACCCCTACTCAGAAAATTGAAAGAGTTAAATATTTTGGTGACGGCTATATACAGATAAAATTAGTTGGTCAAACATATGATGAGAGCACTAAGGCCGCTAAAGATTTTTCCAAAGAAACCAGAGCTGTTTATATTCCTGCTTTTGATGATAAATTTATCATAGCCGGACAAGGAACGGTCGGCAAAGAAATTTATGATGAGTTAAAAGGAAAAATTAATTATGTTTTGGCGCCGATTGGTGGCGGCGGTCTGATTTCCGGGGTTGGTACTTATTTGAAAGAAAAGAATAAAAATATCAAAGTAATTGGCGTTGAAGCAAAAGGATCTGATTGCATGGATAAATCATTAAAAGCGGGAAAAATTATTTCTCTGGATACTATCGACACTTTTTGTGATGGTTGCGCCGTTAAAACCCCGGGAAAACTTAATTTTGATATTTGTAAAAAATATGTCGATTCCATTGAATTGATTGACACCGGTTATGTGGCCAAAGCGATGGTTGATATTTATCAAAACGAAGGGATCATTACCGAACCAGCTGGAGCTTTATCTGTTTCGGCCTTGGAAAATATTAAAGATCAAATTATGGGAAAAACTGTTGTTTGTATTATTTCTGGAGGTAATAATGACCTTTTGCGTTATCCGGAAATCTTGGAACGGAGTTTAGTTTACCAAGGGAAAAAATATTATTTTTTGATTGACTTTGCCCAGAAACCCGGTCAGTTAAAAAAGTTTGTTAACCATGTGCTTGGTCCAACTGACGATATTGTTCTTTTTGAATATGTCAAAAAAAATAATAAAGAAAAGGGTCCGGCCTTGGTCGGGGTCGAGTTTAAAAACAGGAAAAATTTGCCTCCGATTCTGACAAAATTGAAAGAATATAATTTTAATTTTAAAATGATTGAAGATAAGGAATTGTTATATAGTTATTTAATTTAAGTTTATGAAAATATCAAGAATATTAAATCCTGGGATTGAAGCGGTAAAAAATAAAGGAAGTAAAATTTTAACGGAAGGTTATCACATGTTACCTGCCATTTCTTTAATGATTGCCGCCGGAGTTATCAAACATGTTGTTGATAAAAATAAACCATTTATTACCGTTGTCAACTCTTATACAACTCACATTCCTGGCCACATTCACTTGCAATTTTTAGGAGAAAAATTAGTTAAAGCTTTAAAGAAAAAAGGTTTTAATGTTTGGTATTGTAATATCGGCGGAGCTGTTGATGATGGCATTGCCATGGGTCATTTTGGGATGAAATATTCTCTTCCATCCCGGGAATTAATTACTGATCAAATTGAAACGGTTATTGGCGCTCATCCCTGTGACGGTTGGATTGGGATTGGTAACTGTGACAAAATTGTCCCCGGGATGCTCAATGCCATGGTGAGGTTAAACATACCGTCGGTCTATGTGTCTGGTGGTCCGATGTTGGCCGGTCAAAATAATGCTGATTTGATAACGGTTTTTGAAGGGGTCGGACAACATACGGCCGGAAAAATTTCCGAGGAGAAATTAGTTAAATTAACAGAAACCGCCTGCCAAACCTGTGGCAGTTGTGCTGGTATGTTTACAGCCAATTCAATGAATTGTTTAGCCGAAGTAATCGGTTTGGCTTTACCTGGTAATGGCACCATTCCCGCCGCCCGTTGGACAAATAAGGAAAAAGGTGAATGGGTAATCAATCCTGACAGAATAAAATTAGTTGAAAAAACTGCAGAAATAATTGACTACTTAATAAAAGACAAAGTTCGTCCTTTAGATATTGTCACAAAAGATTCTATTGATAATGCTTTTATTTTGGATTTAGCGATGGGTGGTTCAACCAACACCGTTCTCCACACTTTAGCTTTAGCTTACGAAGCGGGAATAAAATATTCTTTAAATAGAATTAATTATTTATCTGACAAAACTCCCAATGTCTGTAAAGTTTCTCCTTCGCGACCGGAAATTCACGTTGAAGATGTTAATCGCGTCGGCGGAATTCCGGCCATTTTAAAAGCGGTCGCTAAATTTTCAAAATCCCCGATTCATCTTGATGCCCAAACCGTCAATAATCAGACTATTGAAAATTACATTAAAAGTTCTCCTGATCCAGACGGAAATATTATCCGAGTTGAAAAAAACGTTTTTTCTCAAAAAGGCGGCCTGGTCATTCTTTATGGAAATTTAGCACCAGACGGCTCTGTTATAAAGACGGCCGGAATCGATTCATCAATGATAAAATTTTTAGGAAACGCCATTTGTTTCAATTCCCAAGAAGAAGCATTGGCGGCAATTTTAAAAAGAAAAATAAAAAACGGCGATGTTGTCATCATCCGCTACGAAGGTCCGAGAGGCGGCCCGGGAATGCAAGAAATGCTTTCTCCAACTTCGGCTCTGAAAGGACTGGGAACGAAAGCAGCCTTAATTACCGACGGCAGGTTTTCTGGAGGCACACGAGGACTTTGTATTGGTCACATCTCACCAGAAGCCGCTGCTGGCGGACCGATCGCCATTATTAAAAATGGTGATAAAATAATGATCGATATTCAAAAGAAAACGATTAATCTTTTGATTTCCAAAAAAAAATTTGAAGAGCGAATGAAAAAAATAAAACCGTTTACACAAAAAGTGGTTCGAGGTTGGTTAGGTCGTTATGCTCAACATGTTTTGAGTGCAAATTATGGAGGAGTCATGGATAATACAATATTATAAATTAACATAATAATTATTATGAACAAAATGAAAGTAGTAATAACAAATAATGCACCAGCCGCCGTTGGACCATATTCTCAAGCGATTGTGGTTAATAATTTTGTTTTTTGTTCCGGGCAAATTGGTATTAACCCAAAAACAGGTAACTTGGTTGATGGAATTGAAAACCAAATTAAACAAGTTCTTTTCAATTTACAAGCGGTTTTGGAAGTAGCAGGGTCAGATATAAAACACGTTGTCAAAACGACTGTTTATTTAAAAAATATGTCAAATTATCCTCTACTTAATCAACTTTATGGAGATTTTTTCAATGATCATAAACCGGCCCGAGCGACCGCAGAAGTTTCCAATTTACCAAAAGATTGTTTGATAGAAATTGACGCAATTGCAGTTAAAAATTAAATAAATATTTATGACAAAAATAAATTTTGGAGGAGTGATGGAGAATGTTGTAATGAGAGAGGAATTTCCTCTGGAGAAAGCTCGAGAAGTGTTAAAGAATGAGACGATTGCCGTGATTGGATATGGTGTCCAAGGCCCGGCTCAAGCCCAAAACTTGAGAGACAATGGTTTTAAAGTCATCGTTGGCCAAAGAAAACCGTCTAAGTCATGGGATAAGGCAGTAAAAGACGGATGGAAACAGGGAAAAACTTTATTTGAAGTTGAAGAGGCTGTCAAAAAAGGAACTATTATTTCATATCTCCTATCCGATGCCGGACAGATTGCCAGTTGGCCCGTTGTTAAAAGATACTTGACTGCCGGAAAAGCTTTATATTTTTCCCATGGATTTGGAATTACCTTTTCCAAAGAAACTGGAATTATTCCGCCAAAAAATATTGACGTGATTTTGGTTGCTCCCAAAGGGGCCGGAAGAACGGTAAGAAAATTATTTCTTGAAGGAGAAGGCATTAATGCATCGTACGCCATTTATCAGGACGCAACAAAAAAAGCTAAAAATAGAGTAATCGCTATGGGAATTGGTGTTGGGGCCGGTTATTTATTTGAGACTACCTTTAAAAAGGAAGTTTATTCTGATCTGACCGGAGAAAGAGGGGTTTTAATGGGAGCTATCGCCGGGATTATGGAAGCACAATATGAACTTTTTAGAAAAAAAGGTCATAGCCCAAGTGAAGCTTTCAACGAGACGGTCGAGGAAGCAACCCAAAGCTTGATTCCTCTTATTGCTGAAAATGGGATGGATTGGATGTTCTCCAATTGTTCAACAACCGCCCAAAGAGGAGCCCTTGACTGGAAAGATAAATTTAAAAAAGCAGTCCAACCGGTATTTGATAAACTTTATAAAAGTGTTGCTTCCGGAAAAGAAGCTAAAAGAGTCATTAACAAAAATAGCAAAAAGAATTACCGGCAGGATTTGGAAAAAGAACTCTCACAAATGAAAAATTCCGAAATGTGGAAGACCGGAGCAAAAGTTCGAGAACTAAGGCCAGAAAGAATAAACAAACAAAAAACCTTTGTTAAATGATTTAAAAATTATTAATAGAAAATGCCGTCCCCCAGACTGGAAAAGGGGGTGAATCAAAAACCGCCGAAGCGGAGCGGAGGCGGGATAAGCCCGAGCGGATCCCGACTCAGTCGGGCGGGAGCGAGGGCTGATAAGCAACCTGACGTGTGGGAGTCGAGCTGGGCGGGCGACTATAATAGTACCTTAGTATCCGCCGACCAGTTTCTCATCAGGGAGGCGGTTTATCCTCCGTAGCTGGAAGCGAAGGAGGAAGATGCCCGAGCGATTAGCGAGGGCGTGTGGTGTTTGAAAGTCTGGCCGGCTGACAGAATGGCCAGTTGTTTGGTTGAAAGCTTGAAGTTCTTAAACCATCGGCTCTTGATCGTCAGTACTCCCACAGTCCTCAGCCCCCATATTTAAGGCTCGTCATGTCGCAAAATTGATAGCGAAGTGTCGCAATTGGTAAAAAAATTCTTGACTGTCTTCCATTAAGAATTTTTGATAAAATAAGTTCGAAC
>ERZ1292633.6472-Hain-H41-02um-R1-6472-length-10198-cov-10_pt1 | contig 10198 bp, 8 predicted proteins | sample MGYA00564406_ERZ1292633 | MGnify/ENA primary metagenome ERZ1292633 (study PRJEB36523, sample SAMEA6512639) | groundwater metagenome | collected 2019-01-08 | study: AquaDiva: Metagenomics assemblies of 32 groundwater samples
TTTTAACTATTTATAAATCTCTGCCATTTTACAATATTCACATTCTGAATTTATCTTACCGTATGCTTTAAAATTACAAGGTCTACTTATCCATTCCCCCGTTTTGACCAAATCATCATAGTCTTTTATGTCTTTAATCAAAAGATTTATATGTTCATTATTTATTTTAGTATCATAGAAACTTTCTTTACTATCTTTCGCTTCTAAAAATTCTAATCGAGATTTTTGTACGTTTATTTTTTGCCCGCCTGCGCGGGCAGGTTTTCTACTTTGTTCTAGAAGATAAGAATACATCGCGAGTTGACGCATATAATCACTCATTCTTCCTTCTTCATCTATTTTCTCTATATCTCCTTTTTTGCGAGGATTGCCTGTTTTAAAATCAGTAACACGTACATTTTCTTTATTAAGTTCTTCTATTAAATCTAACTTCCCGTAAATATTTAAATGGGGAAATTCCTTGATATGAATAGAAATACTTTTTTCATTTTCTCTTTTTTCGTTTATTTCAGGTAATCTGTTTTTTACCCACCTAGAAACAATTTTAAAAACTTCTTTTTCATTTCCAACAATTTTTTCAATTTCTTTTTCTGTGGGAATTTTCCTTAATTTTAAAATCTTATCTATAGCCGAATGTACGGCACTTCCAAATTCTAAACTTTCGCTTTTAGGTTCTGGTAACTTGAGTAAATTCCTAAAATACCATTTCCGTGGACATTCAAAAAAATTATTCAGCAATGATACAGAAATATTAGCATCTATATACTCCTTCGCTACCATCTTGGTTAATTTTTCTAAAGTACTAGAAAAAGTTTCTCCTTTATTTTTTATCACATAAGTCTTTGGATTATGAGACAAGATTTTATTTTCGGTATCTTTAAAAGAAGACCTCTCAAAAATGTTGCCTGAAATTAGTAAATCAGAAATTATTTTGGCTAATTCTTGATTTTGTCCCCCATAAGAAAATCGAGAATAAGATAAATTACAAAATCTTTTTGCTCTAGTAATTGCTACATAAAGTTCTCTTTTGGCGGCTATTTCATCTTTCTCTTCTATTTTTTCAGAAACTGATTCAGGTAATTTAAAATTCCTACGTTTTCCTTTCATCAATCCATTTTCATCCATATGTGCTATCCACACAAAATCAAACTCTAAACCCTTGGAACCATGAAGAGTCATAACTCTCACACCCTCTTCACTTTGAAATACCGCAAGTGGTATATCTTCTCCATATTCTTGCAACCTTTCGATGAAAGCCACAAACTCCATAATAGAACTTTTATTCTTTTCAGAAAAAGAAAGCGCCAAATGGAGAAAACTTCTGATTACTTCAATTCTGCGTATAAGTTCCTCATGACCCATAGCTTTTTTTATCAAAACTTCATCTCCAATAATTTGAATCAAACCATAGATATCAACCGAACTAGAATATAAAACTAAATTCTTTAATTTTTCTGCCCAAATTTTTATTTCTTGATTCTTATCAAAAAGACCATTTTGTTCTAAAAGAATATCCTGTAAACTTATATCTTTACCATGTTTTTTATATAAATATTCATGAGCAGAAAAAACAGGAATACCTATTACAGGGTCAAGGATACTTTCAGAAAGTGAGACTGCATCATTACTATCTGCGCAAATTTTTATAATTCGTAACATAGTTTCAAATTCCGGTATTTCAAAAAGAGATAAATTTTGCATGGAAGCGACTTTTATACCCATATCTTTCAAGACTCTTATGGCAGAAACTACTTGTTTATTTTTAGGCACAAGCACGGCACAATTATTTATGTCAATTTTATCACTCTTGATTTTATTTCTTATTTCAAGACCGCAAGCCAGTATTTCATCACGTGGATAATCACATTCTATCAGTTTCAGATTATGATTTTCTTTCAAAGTAGCCACTAATTTTTCATTTGAAAAAGAACTTGAAAGTAAAGCATCGGCTGTATTTAAAATATTTTTTGTTGACCTATAATTATTAGTTAAAAATATTATTTTTGCTTTGCCGAACATTGTCTTAAATTCTTCAAAATGGGACATTTTTGCTCCGCCAAAAGCATAAATGAGCTGACGATCGTCACCCACTGCAAAAATATTAGGTTTTTCTTCGTTTTGCCAAATTGCTTTCAGCAAATCATTTTGCGCTCCACTTGAATCTTGATGTTCGTCTATTAAAACGTATAAATATCTTATACATATTTCGGTACGTGCTTCTTCAGAATTTTCTACTATTTCTAAAGCAAATTTTATGGTATCATCATAATCCATCAAATTCTGTTCCCTTTTCTTTTGTTCATAGAGCTTATAAAAATCCACAATCTCTTTAGTCCTTTCTAAGCCTGCAATCTTGCTAATAAATTCTTTTTTCACTTTTCCTTTACTTTCACCGCGAGTTGAAATACTGTCTGGATCTTTTTTGATTTTTAATATTTCATTTTCAATTTCTTCTAAAAATTCTAGAGGCGAAAGTCTTTCACGCTTTAAAAGAGAAATAAGAGATTTCAATTCTTTAAAATGTCTACCTACATCTCCTCTTGGATGGATATGTTCCCATTCATTTTCCCTCAAAATACTGTCACAAATAGAAACACTTTCCGCATCCTCTAAAATTCTTGGCGCAACATCAAAATCAAGGACAGAATAAAACTCCTCTATAATTTGAGCAGAAAATTTATGAAAAGTTAGAATTTGAACATGAGACGCTTCGTTTCCTATGTATTTATATAATCTATCCCGCATCGCATGAACAGCAGAATTTGTAAAAGTAAGACATAAAATTCCACCTGCGCCAATATCAGTTTTTTTTAGTATATTTCCTATTCTAAGCGCCAAAATCTGCGTTTTTCCTGTCCCTGGACCAGCGACAACCATCACTGGACCATCTATAAATTCCACTGCTTCTTTTTGAGCTTTATTTAGCTTTTTATATTCTTCTGCAAATATAGCTTCAGCCATACTGATATTATACTCTACAAAAATAAAATAATACTTTTTTCGGCATACGCAATATTAGGTTCGTGAACCACATTCAGGTTCGAGTGCGAGCCGTGAAAAAGTATTATTTTATTTTTTATTCTGTCGTTACCCCATCGAATTCCGGACCATCCACTTCTGCTTCAGCCTTTGTGACTCGAACTACTCCGTCTTGATGATGAGCCGGAGAATAAATTGTGTAGAGTTTTAAATCTTCTGAGCTAGATGTATTGATAACATTATGCTCCGCCCCAGCTGGAACTAAAATAACTGAACCGTCGCTGAGATTATAAGAATTACCATCAATTATGCATTTGCCTTCTCCTTTTTCAAAACGGAAGAATTGATCGTTATCAGTATGCACTTCCATGCCGATTTCTTCATTCGATTTCAAACTCATCAAAACTAACTGGCTATGTTTCCCCGTGTATAAAACTTTACGAAAATTTGTATTCTCTAAAGTTTCTTTTTCTATATTTGCATTGTATCCTTTCATCCCGTTTAGAAATCATACTATTCGTACATATATTTTTATATATAAAGATAGTTGATTTATGTTATTTTTATAATTCTCTCCCGTTTTGTAAATTTCTAACGGGATTCATAAACATTATACGACTATTTCAAAAACTTATATTTTTGAACAAGTGAAGTATTAGCCCACCATTTTCCAAATCCTAGATATTGACCAGAGTTCGTTAATACAAGAATTATCATAACTAAAATATATACAATATGTTCATCTATAAATGGATTGTTGGCTGGAGACAAACCAATTGCCAGATACATAAGAACTAACATAGCTACTCCAGAAAAACCACCTAATTTCACAAAAATACCCAACATTAAAGAAATACCAACAAAAAGTAAACCAAGCATAAAGAGCCAATCTACTAACGGAACGCCAGCCAGACTTTGATAGAAACTGACAAAAGGACCATGAACACCAAATTGCAAAAAGCCTGCAGTTGGAGAAACACCAGCAAGCCATGCTTTTTCAGCTGTGGTGGCAAAACCAAGCCCAAATACTTTATCAATAAAAGCCCACAAAAAAACCCAACCTATTATTAATCTTAATAATCCTAAAACATATTGCGTTTTATTTTGTTCCATATGGATATAATTTTAGCATATTTTACTTACTAATGGGACAAAGATAAAATCTCCTTTTTCTGTTTTTGTAAACTCATTTCCTTTTTTTATTAATTTTACCAGTTTTTGAGTATATTCTCCCACCGGCGCAAGCAAGATTCCGCCATCAGCTAATTGTTCTTTTAATTCCTGAGCAAGTTTTTGGGGGGCAGCTGTTAAAATTATTTTATTGTAAGGAGCATATTCAGAAAGTCCATGTGAAGCATCTCCATTAAAAACGATTATATTTTCATAATTTTTTAATTTTTCTTTCACTTTTTTCGCCAGTTCATCTACAATCTCCACAGTATAAACTTTTCCTTTTTCTCCAACAATATAGGAAATCAAGGCAGCATTCCATCCGCTGCCTGTCCCAATTTCTAAAACTCTGTCACCCTTTTTTAGTTCAAGCTCCTGCAGCATAAAAGCTACAGTATATGGTTGACTTATTGTTTGTCCATATCCAATGGAAAGAGGATGATCTTCATAAGCTTCATCCAGATTTTTTTCCAAAACAAAATCTTTTCTGTCAATTTTTTCTATGGTTTTTAATATTTCTTCTTTAATCCCATTGTCCTTAAGTTTTTTAATAAGTTCCTCTTTATTCATTTTTTATGTATTAATTATAATACAGTTTTCTTTTTTACCTAAATAAGGTAAATTAGAGAGTAAGGAGGGTTCGCATAGCGGTCTAGTGCGCATCCCTGGAAAGGATGTATGTCTGAAAAGGCATCGAGGGTTCAAATCCCTCACCCTCCGCCAGTTAGGAAATGAAACAGTTGACTTGAATTTCATTTTAGACCAGAAGTGGGCTTTTCTTGAATAAAAGAAATAATTTTGCTACCATAATATTATCAGAGAAAATAAGTGTTGCACTTACTTATTGAATGTAAACGCGATATAGCAAAAATTGTTAAGAAACTATGGGAAAAATCAGGTTTATCGTAAGATAAACTTTTAGAATAAAATATGATTACTATAATCCGACTTGACTGGAAAAAATTTTTAACTGCCATATCGGGAATATTTTTTCTGGGCGGTTTCTTTATTAATTGGCAATTCGGCAATAAAGAGATAAGTCAGATTTTTTATTATCTCGCAATCTTAAGCGGTGGGTATTTTGTTTTTTTATCAGCGTTCCGCGGACTTCTGCGGCAACGGTTTTTGAATATAAACTTTTTAGTGACTATCGCCGCAATAGGAGCCATTTACATCAACCAGCTCGCCGAAGCGGCGGCAGTGGTATTTTTCTTCGCACTTGCAGAAGTGTTTGAAGAATTTGGGATTGATCGCGCGAGAAAAGCCGTGGAAGCATTAGTAAAAAAATCACCCCAAACGGCTATCCTATTAAGTGGAGAGAAAATTCCTGTTGAGAATGTAAGGATAAAAGATGTGGTAATCGTCCGGCCTGGCGATCTTATTCCACTTGACGGCTTAGTTATAAAAGGATCGTCCAGCGTTGACGAGGCAACAATCACTGGCGAATCAGTGCCAAAAGATAAGCGAGGTGGCGATACGGTTTTTGCTGGAACCTTGAACCTTAATGGCTATTTGGAAATTGAAGTTACGAAAGAAAGCAAAGATTCTACTTTTGCCAAAATTATTGCGCTTGTTGAAAAAGCTCAAAATTCGCGCGCGCCCGCGCAAGAGTTTATAGACGCTTTTGCAAAATACTACACTCCGTCGGTTGTGGTCGTTGCTTTTTTAATCGCGCTTGTTCCACCGCTCTTTTTTGGCGGAGTATTCAATGAATGGCTTTATCGTGCTCTCGTACTTTTGGTGATTGCCTGCCCTTGTGCGCTTGTTATCTCCGCCCCTGTATCGGTTGCCTCTGCGATCGGTGGCGCTTCACGAAAAGGGATACTCATTAAAGGTGGAAAGTATCTCGAAGCCCTTGGCAAAATCAAGGCTGTTGCTTTTGATAAAACACGCACCCTTACTTTGGGAGAACCGTATGTTTCTGATGTCATCACTTTCAACGGTTATTCCGAGGAAGAAGTGCTTGCTGATGCCTGCGGTATTGAAAAGTTTTCTTCTCACCCTTTAGCAAAAAGTATTCTGGACTTTGCCCAAAGTAAAGGTGTAACGCCACACCTTATGGAGAAATATGAAAATCTTGCTGGCAAGGGTGGCAAAGCGGTATGTCTTGTTTGTGATAATCTCGAACACTGTGTCGGCAACCTTAAACTAATGCATGCAAACAATGTCTCTACCAAAGAGGTGTTGGAAAAAGTAGAACAATTTGAGAAAGAGGGTAAAACCGTCATTTTAGTAAGCGAGGGATCAAATGTGATGGGTATGCTGGTGGTCGCGGACAAAATTCGAGACGAAGCATCAGAAACAGTTAGCAGACTGAAAAAGATGGATATACAGTCAGTGATGTTGACCGGAGACAATCCTCATACTGCTGATTCAGTTGCTAAACAATTGGGAATCGGAAACGTCTACGCATCGTTGCTTCCTGATGAAAAGGTGGAAAAGATTGACGAATTAAAAAAGAAGTTTATGTATGTCGCCATGGTTGGCGATGGCGTGAATGACACACCCTCTCTTGCCACCTCGACGGTAGGTATTGCGGTGGGCGCGGGTGGTTCCGATGTAGCTATTGAGACTGCGGATGTGGTCCTTATGAATAGCAACCTCCTTAATGTGCCGTACGCCATAGATACTGGGCGTAGAACGCTCAAAACGATAAAACAAAATGTGATCGCTTCTCTTGCTGTCAAAGCGGTATTTTTAGTTCTTGCGCTTTTCGGCTTTACTCATCTTGAATATGCCATTGGCGCGGATTCGGGAATGGCAATTCTTGTTATTCTCAATGGCTTAAGACTATTTCGTTTTTAAAAAATATTATGAACCTCTTAAACACACAACGAAAAATAAATCAAAGCATCTCCGATTTCACTTATCTGGATGAAAGAACTATTTATTTGGATTCGGCATGCCAAACACTGCGTCCACAGCAGGTTATTGATGCTATGGCGGAGTATTACCACGAATACAATTCATGCGGAGGACGGGTGAAGTACGATTGGGGTATAAAGCTGGATGAAAAAATAAATGAAACAAGAAAGAAAATACTATCATTCGTAGGAAAACCAGCTTCTGAATATGCGGTGACATTTACGCTGAACACTACTTACGGCATAAATCTGGTGCTCAGCCAGTTGCTTCCGGAGTTCAATAAAATTATAACCTCGGATATTGAGCACAATTCGGTGTTTTTGCCGACGATGACTGCCGCCAAAAGACTGAGCATTCCGCGCACTATCCTAGAGCGGTCAGCAAACGGATCGTTAATGTACAACAAAGATGATATTTCCGGCGCGATCATAGTTTTAAACAGTATGTCCAATATCGATGGACGTGAGCTGATCAACTTAAAGGAAATCACTGATGACGTTCACAAGACAAACGGAATAGTGCTTATTGATGCCGCTCAAGGTATAAGCCATGATCAAAAGATCATTCGCGAAAGTGATTTTGACGCGATGTTCTTTTCCGGACATAAGATGTACGGCCCCAGTCTGGGTGTAATTATTATCAAGAAATCTCTTCTTGCCGCGCTGGACATCGGATTTATTGGCGGCGGTATGGTAGAAGACGTAGAAGCGGAAACATATCGGCTGATATCCGATTCGGACGACTTGGGGAGCAGGCTGGAAATTGGTCTACAAAATTTCGCTGGCATTGTTGGCCTTGACGCCTCTTTGGGCTGGCTTAAAAATTTTAAGACGGAAGGAGTCTCGGCGCGCGTTCATCAAGAAAAACTTGCACGGATTCTTTTCGAAGAATTGTCGCGTCTGCCAACATTAAAGATCGTCAACGATTCTCCCAGTCCTATTCTCAGTTTTTATTCGGAGAAGGTTGATGCTCATCGTCTGGCAATTTTTCTCTCCACACAGAACATCATGGTGCGAAGCGGTTATTTCTGCTGTCACTATTACTTAAAAAATCTGAAAAAATATCCGCCCTTGGTAAGGGTTTCGCTGGGCCTTAACAATACCCAAGAACAGGTCGAGGTGTTTATAAAAACACTCAAAAAAATTATCACTAATGTATAAAATATCATGTTTTGCATAGCAGCATTTATCATTTTCGCGGTCTTGGGTATTTTTTCGGCCAGTTACCGATCATTGGCAAAAAAGGCATGGAAGTGCGTACTCAGAAAAATGACCTTTAGACCATGCGATATTAATTTCCAAGAAGAAGCCAAGGCCAAACTTTTGGGCAAGTTTATCATTACCAAGCCCCGCTTAGCTAGATTTCTTGATCGGTGGATCGGGGTCTTGGCTTCGGTTTTTGTGATTCTAAGCGTGTGGAGTCTTTTAGTGGTGCTTAATAGTGGTCTCAATTTGTTCGTCTATGACACTTGTAACCCAAACAATCCAGAGTCCTGTTCATTAGGTGGTGGGGGTTGTGGAATAAATTCTGGAAAACCAGGATTCTGGGTGTCAGTTAAAGAAGGACAAGTGCTCATGTGGGCTAAAGACGGAGTGCTTACCTTGGGCGAGACGATCACAATGATCCCGAACCGATTTAAAGAGTGGAACCCGAACGAATTTATTTCCGAATCCAACACTTACTTCAAACCATATGACTCCAGCAAATCCGTCGCTCTTGAGATAATCGATCCAAGCTGTAAATTCTGCGCCAAGCTCTTTGGCAACATTAAAGAAACCAGCTTTGCCGATCGTTATAACCTCACTTATCTGGTGTATCCAATACCGGATAATAAACAATCCAATGGTTATCGTTTTCCGCATTCAAAATTGGTTGCCTCATATTTGGAGGCGGTAAAGCGCTATCCGTTGCCGTCGTCTGTTGCGCCAGCTGACTGGCAGATTCTGGAAAGAATGTTTTCTGGAAAAGACATCGACAATGTTGATTATCAAATAAAATTCAATACAATATATACCGCGAAAGAAGCCGAAGACATAATTCTTTTGTGGCTTAAGGATATTGGGTACTTGGACGAAGATCGAAATAAAATACAGCAAACCGCCAATTCGGATGAAGTGCGGTCGAGCCTTTCCCTTCAAAAAGAAATCGTAGAAAATAGAATAAAAACGATAAAAATACCCACGATCATGTTTGACGGCAGGAGGTATGACCGGGCAGTGGGACCTGAAAAACTTATTAAATAATTTGGTATTAATAAATATATCACCATGGAATTGAACGAACAAAACAATCAGATACTCACCAAGAGAGAGCGTAAAGAATTGCGGTGGCAGGAAAAAGCCAGAGAAGAACAGGTGCACCAACGCTCAAGGGTGGTTAAGAAATGGACAACAAGACTGGCGATACTACTCGTCATCGCCGGATCAATTGGCGGAATTTTCTTGTATGGATCAAACCGTCCGACTGTTCCGACCAGTGAACTGCTCACCGTTGCGCCTGACGATTGGATCAAAGGAAACAAAGATGCGCCGGTTACGATTGTTGAATATCTTGATTTCGAATGCGAGGCATGTGGCGCTTTCTATCCTGTCGTAAAACGTCTATCTGAAGAATACAAAGATGAGGTGAGATTTGTCGTAAGATACTTTCCTCTCCCAGGACACAAAAATAGTATGACGTCTGCGTTTGCGGTCGAAGCCGCTGGTAAGCAAGGAAAATACTGGGAGATGCACGATGTCGTTTTTGAGAATCAAAGAGACTGGGGAGAGAAGCAAGCACCCGACCCTAAAATCTTTGAAAACTATGCCAGACAAATTGGGCTTGATATGGAACAGTATAACAAAAACATCCTGTTGCAGGAATTGAAGGATCGTATAGAGCGAGATCGCAAGACGGGACAGAGATTGGGCATTACGGGCACGCCGACATTTTTTCTGAATGGCGAGAAAATTCAAAATCCGCGCGATTATGAAGAATTCAAGGCATTGATCGAAACGGCGATTAAAAAAGTGCCGAAAACCTAAAATAGAACAGAGGCAAGGATTTGAAATCTAAACCTACCCAGCACCCTTTCTTTTCAATCCCGCCCGCCCGAATTTCGCCAAAAGAAAAAAGCGGAGCAAATGGAAAATTCCTCCCCAAACCCCAGTATGAGAGAATCTACTGGGTTTTTGTATTAATTAAT
>ERZ1292633.6473-Hain-H41-02um-R1-6473-length-10198-cov-5_pt1 | contig 10198 bp, 9 predicted proteins | sample MGYA00564406_ERZ1292633 | MGnify/ENA primary metagenome ERZ1292633 (study PRJEB36523, sample SAMEA6512639) | groundwater metagenome | collected 2019-01-08 | study: AquaDiva: Metagenomics assemblies of 32 groundwater samples
TCTTTCCGCTCCCCTCGGGTGTTGCACTTCGGGGTACAATGTACGCTATTAACGAGCGATAATCATCCCATAAAAGCAGGGAAAGTCAAGTCTCGGCACCCTTTTCCGCCTCCTCCTTAAGCTGAAATACCAAATCAACAATCTTCTGCGCATTTACTCTTCTTCTATCACCCTTCCCCTCGTATGAATTCTGGATCACACAACCCAGAACATCATGACCACCCTCGCCCCCGTCACGCATATTAAGCCCAAAATCTCCCCACAAACGAAACATTAAAGCAGCCTCGTTATAACCAAGCGCCGCAATCGTCCGCCTAACGTTGGCATACGCCTCCTCCTTCGTTAAACGAATATTCAGCAAAAAACCAAGCTGCGCCTCCGTAAAAAGATAGCAAATTTGAGCCTCTCCTCTGGACTTATCCCTATCAACTCCGCCCGTTTCGTCTCCTCTCTCCATAAATAATTTTAAAAAATATTTTCCTAAATTTTTATATTTTAAGTAAGCTAATGTCAAGAAAATTCAGGTTCCCCAAATGAAGCATTTGTCATAACTCACTTAATCAAGCTAAACTTGCCTCACATGAACAAACCAAAATCCAAACAAGCCGTAACATCCTACTCGAAAAACAAAAAAGCCTTTCACGACTACGAAATTTTGGAAAAATACGAAGCGGGCATTGTATTGACAGGCGAGGAAGTAAAATCCGTAAGAAACGGTCAAGCTAACTTAAAAGGCTCATTTGTAGATATTTTTGGAGATGAAGCTTTTTTAAACGAGGCACACATTTCAAGATATAAATTTTCCTCAAATAAAGACTATAACCCTGTGCAAAAACGCAAACTTCTTCTTCATATGAAAGAAATTTTAAAGATATCACAAGCAATTTCGCAAAAAGGGGTAACTGCAATTCCCATGGAATTTTACGGGAAAGGAAATTTAATCAAAATGGAAATTGGGATCTGTCGCGGCAAAAAACTTTACGACAAACGTGAAACGTTAAAAAAACGGGATCAGGAAATGGAAATAAAAGTACAATTAAAAAGATGGCAAAGATAATTTTGCCAAGCCACAAAGATAGCACTCAAAAACATCTTCTCCTAAAATAGGCAATCGTTTTTTTGGCTGACAACTGTTAATATTACAGAAAAGTTTTATAATTCGCCCCGATGCACAACATCTACACAAAAATCATAGCGGAAATTCAAAAATATTTTAGAGAAGCTAAAACTGAAAAAGCGGTTATTGGCGTAAGCGGCGGCATTGACTCGGCGCTTTGCTTAAAACTGGTTGCAGATGCCCTTGGAGAAGACAATGTCACAGCATTACTGATGCCGGAAAAAGGCATTTCTTCCGAAGAAAATCATATGCACGCAAAAGCACTTTGCCAATTTTTAAAAGTTGGACAACACACAATAACAATCAATAAATTTCTGACGGATTTTCTTTCTTTACCGTGGAAACCGAGTGATCTCGCGCAAATAAACACAAAGGCAAGAATAAGAATGGTGTTATTATACAATTTTGCAAACAGCAAAAATGCGCTTGTGATAGGAACATCCAACAAAACCGAACTTGCGCTTGGATATGGCACAAAATATGGCGACCTTGCCGCAGACATTGAAATAATCGGTAATTTATTTAAAGAAGATGTGTATAAATTGGCGGAACATGTCGGACTGCCTCAAGAATTTTTAGATAAAAAACCATCGGCCGAACTTTATCCCGACCAAACCGACGAAGACGAACTTGGCATGAGCTATAAGGAAATAGATATAATTTTAAGAAAGATGGAAGAAGGCGCTTCGAAAGAAGACCTTGTTGATAAAGGATTGAATCCGAATGCGGTGCATAAAATTTTCAGGCTGAACGAAATAAACAGACACAAATTAAATCCTCCATACATTATTCCGGTAAATTGAATTATAAAATCCATGCCAGCCATTCCCTACCTGAATATTTTCTAATATAATGCAGCCATGCAATCAGCATTATTTATAGGCAGATTCCAACCGTTCCACAAAGGACATTTGTACGTCATACAGCAAATTCTGAAAGAAAATGAACGAGTAATAATCGTAATCGGTAGCGCGGAAAAAAACTACCTCCCGGACAATCCCCTGACGGCGGGCGAACGATTTGATCTCATAGATAAAGGGCTAAAAGAAGCCAAAATCCCGGCAGAAAAATACTGCATCGTCCCGGTAAGAAACGTGAATAATTACGCAATTTGGGTAAATCACATAAACACTTACGTGCCGCCGTATACCAAAATTTACACCGGTTCAAAAATCGTAAAAGCCTGCTATAACGCAAAATATAATAAAGCTTACGCCGCAAAAGTCGGACCGGAAGTAATACAAGTCAAACGCAATAAAGTAAGAATCAGCGCGACAAAAATACGCGAAGCTATATTAAAAGGAAAAAAATGGGAGCACATGGTCCCGCCAATCATTTTCGAAACATTAAAAAAATGGCAAATTAAAGACCGCTTGGCGGACATAAAAGAAACTATGGATTTTACAAGATACAACAATGAATATTAATCCGTTTATTTTTCGGGCGTACGACATTCGCGGTATTGCTACTCACGAAGCGAAGCGAAGTGAGCTAGCCAACAAACGTCCGCCGAAGGCGGACACCTTCTCTTTCAACAAAACAAGCTATATTACTCCCGACTTAACCGCAAAATCTTCATACCTCATTGGCAAAGCAACGGGAGAATATTTAAAGAAAAAATATAATACAAAAACGATTGCGGTCGGCAGAGATAATCGTTTAACAAGTTCGCTTCTTCAAAAATCCTGCATGAAAGGACTTATCGATTCAGGGCTTAACGTAACGGATATCGGGCTTGCAACATCTCCCATGATTTACTGGACAACATACGCCCTAAACTTTGATGCCGGAATAAATATAACGGCGAGTCATAATCCAAAACAATACAACGGCTTTAAAATTGTGGGGAAATTTGCCCATTCGATTTGCGGAGAAGAACTTCAGGAAATTTTAAAAATAATTCAAAAAAATAAAAAACCTCCCATCGGCAAAAAACCAAAAAAAGGCACCCTTGAAAAATTAAATATTTGGCCAAAATATTTAGCCGACATAACAAAAAGAGTGCGCATCAACAAAAAACTGAAAATAGTTATAGATGCGGGAAACGGCGTAGCGGGAAAATTTGCTCCGGAATTACTTGAAAAAATCGGATGCAAAATAACAAAACTTTATTGCAAACTGGACGGCCGATTCCCCAACCACGAAGCAAATCCGGAAGAATTAAAAAACATGAAAGCGCTAATTAAAAAAGTGAAAGAAACTCATGCCGATCTCGGAATTGGATTCGACGGCGACGGCGACAGAATCGGAGTTGTAGATGAAAAAGGGCATCTGTATTCTTCCGATTTCATGCTTCTTCTCCTCGCAAAAGATTTGGTTAAACGAATAAAAAATCCGAAAATAGTTTTTGACATAAAAGTATCGCAAGTAATAATTGATGAATTAAAACGACTCGGAGCCCACCCCGTAATGAGCAAAACCGGACACAGTTTTATAGAAAGCAAAATGAAAGAAATTTCGGCCTCCCTTGGAGGAGAAGTTTCCGGCCATTTATTTTGCGCAGAAAATTATTACGGTTTTGATGACGCACTTTATGCCGCATGCAAAATAATAGAAATAATTTCAAAAGAACCACGACCGCTTTCAGAACTTTTCGAAAACCTGACAAAAGTTTACACAACTGAAGAATTTAAAGCCCCTTGCCCGGACAACAAAAAATTTCAAATAGTAAAATCGTTAGTTGAACATTTCACTAAACTTTACGACTGCATAACCATTGACGGCGTTCGAATAAGCTTTGACAAAAATTCATGGGGAGCTGTCCGCGCCTCAAACACAAGCCCAAATTTAACACTGCGCTTTGAGGCAAATACAAAAAAACGCCTCGCCGAAATTCAAAAAATAATGGCTGACGAATTCAAAAAATACAAAGAGGCCAGCCTTAAGTGGTATAAAAATAAATAAGGCGACAACGAAGTTGACGAAGCAGAACACGTTTTTCAGCGCTTCCCTAACCCCGCCTTCGACGGGGTGTTGGAAACTTTTCCTTATCACACTCCGTACACAAAGTATTCCCCTCAATCTCCACTCGTAAATTTTTGCACTTATCGCAAAGATCAACCGGCTTATGCCAAGTAGCATTTTTACACTTGGGAAATTTATTGCATCCCCAGAAAATTTTACCTCCCTTTCTCGTATGCCTTTCAACAAGCTGACCGTTGCTGCATTTTGAACATTTCACGCCCGAGAACACAATAATCGGCATTATATTTTTACATTCGGGATATCCGCTACATCCCAAAAACGGTCCGAATCTTCCGGTTTTCACCTCCATCAATTTACCGCATTTCTCACATTTTTTATCCTTAAATTTTCTTCGCAAATCTTCAACAGCTTTATTCTCTTCGGCATTTTCAGGCTTACTGTCGGACTCAATGGCTTTTGCATTTTTACATTCCGGATATTTCGAACAAGACAAAAATTTTCCAAACCTGCCCAACTTTATAACCATCGGACTACTGCATAATTCACACACCTCGTCACTTTTTTCACTGATAATGTCAGACTTTTTCAACGTAATATCTTTTTCTTTTATAGTCTTATGGAACGGCGTATAAAATTCTCTAACCATCGGAATCCATTCAAGTTTTCCTTCCTCAATACTATCCAATTTATCCTCCATCTCGGCAGTAAATTTATAATCAACAATATCGGAAAAATTCTCGACAAGCATATCGGTGACAACCATGGCAAGATCGGTAGGCTTAAGCATTTTAGCTTCTTTTTCGATATACCCGCGTGTCATTATCGTAGTAATTGTTGGCGCATAAGTGCTTGGCCTTCCGATTCCCTCGCTTTCCAATTTTTTAACAAGAGACGCTTCCGTATATCGTGGCGGCGGTTTTGTAAAATGCTGATTTTCATGAAGTTCGTTCAACTTAACATCCTCCCCTTCTTTAAGCGCAGGCAAAATCTTTTCACCTTCCGGCCCTTCTTCTTCCTCATAATCTCTACCTTCCAAATAAACCTCGATAAATCCTGGAAACACTATTGTTTGACCGGTAGCTCTAAATATATATGAAGATGCTTCGCCCCCCTTAAATGCTTCAATATCAGCGGCAACCCTGTTTAAAATCGCCTCCTGCATCTGACAAGCGATAGCCCTTTTCCAGACAAGCTCATAAAGCCGCCCCTGATCTCTATCCAAAAATTTCTTAGCATCATCGGGTTTTAAATTAAAATCTACGGGACGAATAGCTTCGTGAGCCTCTTGCGCGCCTTTTCTTCCTCTATACCTTCGCGGAGAATCAAGCGCGTATTTTGCTCCAAATTCTTTTGTAATAACTTCTTTTGCAGATTTAAGAGCGGAATCCGCCAAATTCACGCTATCGGTTCTCATGTAAGTAATAAGACCAGTTTCTCCTCCTCCGATATCAACTCCTTCATAAAGCTGTTGAGCAACCATCATGGTTTTTCTCACCGAAAATCCAAGTTTTCGGCTCGCTTCCTGCTGTAAAGTGGAAGTGATAAAAGGGGGCGCAGGACTTCTTTTTATTTGTTTTTCCTCAACTAAAACAACTTTGTACTCGGATCCTTCCAGCTCCTTAACAATATTTTTTGACTCTTGCTCGTTATGTATTTCAACTTTTTTATTTTTGAATTTTTGAAGCTCGGCGGTAAAAGCGCCGCCTCCTCCATCAAAATCCCCGGTAATAGTCCAATATTCATCAGTTTTAAAAGCAAGAATTTCTCTTTCTCTTTCCACTACAAGACGCACCGCCACGCTTTGAACTCTTCCCGCCGAAAGACCATAACGAATCTTTTTCCAAAGCAAAGGCGAAAGTTCATAGCCGACAAGCCTGTCCAGCACTCTCCTTGCCTGCTGGGCGTTCACGACATTTTGATCAACTCCGCGCGGATGTTCCACTGCTTCATTAATTGCCTTTTCTGTAATTTCATGAAAAACAATTCTTAAAACTTTGGTTTTTTTAGGGTCAACTTTAAGCGCAGATAACAAATGCCATCCAATAGCCTCCCCTTCTCTATCCTCATCAGTTGCAAGCCATAAAGTGTCGGCCTTTTTTAATTCATCCTTAAGCTGTGAAACTATCTTTTTTTTATCAACAGAAACCAAATAGGTCGGTTCAAAATCATGCTCCGTGTCAATTCCCATTCTTGATTTTGGCAAATCCATCACATGCCCCATTGAAGCAAGAACTTTATATTTTCCACCTAAAAATCTGGAAATGGTTTTTGCTTTTGCGGGAGATTCTACAATTACTAAATTTTTTGCCATAGAAACTTCTTCAAGTTTGTTCAATTCTTATAATAATAGCTAACTTTAGTCAACCTTAAAGAAGCCTCCGTAATAAAAAACGGCTTATGCGTGCGGAAATAAGTAGTCAGCCAGCGCAACGCAAAATTTTTGGCTCACATAAGCCAAAAAGATCAGGGAGCTGCCGCCTTCATTACAATTTTCCGCTTTGTCTAGCGGTTTTCACTTGATTTCAAAAGTTAAGCCAATATAATACGGATGTTTTTAATCCTTAACTTACCAACACATGACTAAGCAAGATCTAGTCAACGGCGCAGCTCAATCAGCTGGCGTTACAAAGAAAGCTGCATCTGAAGTCCTAGAATCGGTTCTAGGAATGATTACAAAAAGCCTTAAGGGCGGCAGCAACGTAACAATCACTGGCTTTGGAACATTCCGTGTTTCAAAGAGAGCTGCAAGAACTGGTGTTAATCCACGAAATCCAAGCGAAAAAATCAAGATCCCAGCAATGAAGCTCCCTGCTTTCAAGGCTGGCAAATCTTTAAAAGATGCTGTTAGGTAACAGTTTTCGCGCTTAAGCGCGAAAACCTATCTAATAAAAAGTAAAGATTTCCAAAGACCCGCCTTAACCGGCGGGTTTTTTTATACTCAAAGAACATGTTACAATCAACAGAGTTTAAAGACATCAAATGACACTCTCAACCGCCATCCAATTCATCCTCCTGAATATAACAACACTGACAAGTTCCGTGCTTCTTTCAGTAATAATTTTCAAAAAAATTTCCCCAATAAAATTCATCCTTTCAACTTCCGTAATTTTTCTTTCGCAAATAATTTTAATTGAAGAAATCCTCGGAGCATTACAACTTTTAACTTACACAAATATTTCGATTTTTATTTATTTTATTTTTTCCATAATCCTTATAATTTCGCTCAAATATTCTTCGCTAAAAATAAAAATACCAAAGCCGACTTTACCATCGTTATTAACAATTTTAATTTTCCTTCCGCTAACCGTTGTCATAATTTTGAAATCACTGGCGGGACTATTAACCCCACCGCTTGAATACGATGCCGTCGCGTATCACCTGCCGTTTGTCGTTGAATGGTTGAACACAAAAAGCCTTTTGGGACAATATTACAGCGCATTTGCAGGACCAATTTCATATTATCCGAGCAGTCATGAACTTTTGGATTTCTGGCTAATTTCTCCGTTCAGAAACGATGTGCTGATAAATATTATTAACGTTCCGCTGCTCATACTTTTAGGGATAAATTTATATGGGATTTGCCGCAATTTTAATATTTCCAAAAACTTTTCGGCAGTCATAACGGCTTCCGCTTTATACGCTCCCGTATTTTTTAAACAAGCAACTGTTCCGCTTGTAGACGCCTTTTTTGCACTGGGATTTTTATTAGCATTTTTTTACATTCAGGAACTTTACAAAAACAAATTTCTTAAAGATGCTGTTTTTTTCGGATTATCGTTCGGTCTTTTTCTGGGAACAAAATACATCGCGCTACCTTACGGAATTATCATATTCATTATATTTTTATTCACAGCAAAAAAATCAAAATTAATATTAGCCGGAACTTTATCAGCAATTCTTACGGGCTCTTTTTTCTATATAAGAAATTTTATCAGCTCCGGAAATCCGCTTTTCCCGCTTAATATAAAATTTTTCAACATTACAATTTTCGAAGGCTACAAAAATTTTCCGGAAAAATTTTTAGGCTCATCAATTTGGGATAATTTGAGAAATCCGGAAACCTTTTCATCTCTTATAAAAGCTCTTTTTCAAGAAGCGGGTCCTCAAATATTTATAGCCCTAACGATTGCCGCAATAGGGCTTATTTATCTAATCTTTAAAACTTTTAGAAAAAAACAAACTCAGGGAAATATTAAAATTCAATGGCTTTTTGTAATTCTCTTTATTCTCTATTTTCTCCTCTACTTAAAAATGCCGTATTCATTCACTCACATAAATCAAAATGTTCGATATGCGATGATTCCGATTGCTTTGGTAAACATAACGGCAGGGTTGCTTCTTTCAAAAACAAAAATATTTAAACCGATTTTCTGTGTGCTGATTATTTTTTCGCTCATAACGATAATTACGCAATTTAAAATTTTTAGACCCCCGAATATAACAACGCTATTTTCGGCAGACTATTCATACAAAACCGCATACGCCAACGACTATAGAATCCTCAATTTAATGGATGGGATTTCTTGGCTAAACAAAAACGCGGAAACTGCAGAAGTGGCATATACAGGATTTAATTTCCATTATCATTTATTTGGGGAAGATTTGGCGCGCAAAGTGGATTACGTTAATATAAACGACTGCAGTGATTGCCGATATTTCGACTTTAAAGATAGTAAAAATTCGATCCGAACAAATCCAAATTATTCAAATTGGCTCAACAATCTCAAATTAAAAAACAAGAAATATGTAATTATCGAATCTCGTCCGGAAACCGAAATGGAAATTTACGAACTCAATTGGACACTTTCTCATCCTGAAAATTTTGAACAGGTTTTCAATAAAGGCACCACATATATATTCAAGATAAAGTATTGAAAAACCCCCAAATAAGATATAGATTACTTCTAGTAACAGGCGGCCCGGCCAAAGGACGGGTTGCTAATAAATAACTGTCCGGCCGTCAGGACGGACACCGCAAGAAATTTATGGAAGATCAATTAAAAAATCTAAAAAAATCCGCACTTGAAGACTTAAAGAAAGTCGCTTCAATTGATGATTTACAAAATTTGCAGACGAAATATATTGGAAGAAAAGGTGAACTTACAAATATTCTTCGCGGATTAAAAGGCCTGCCGGCAGACAAAAAACCGATAATCGGTAAATTGGCAAACGAAATAAAACAGGATTTGGAATCGGCTTTTGAAGAAAAACAAAAAGAACTTTGGAACAAAACCGTTTCTTCTTCATTGGAAAAAGAATTTTTCGACATAACAATTCCCGGAAAAACACGCGAAATAGGCCACATTCATCCGCTTTCACAAGTACAGGAAGAAGTTGAAAGAATCTTCAGTCAGATGGGATTCGCCGTAATGGACGGCCCCGAAGTTGAATCGGAATATTATAATTTTGAAGGGTTAAACATTCCGGAAGATCACCCTGCCCGCGACATGCAAGACACTTTTTTTATCAAAGAACGAGCGCACAGCGCGAGTGCGAAAGATGAGCAAGGATCTGGCTCTGCCAGTCCGAGCGAATCTGAGCTTATGAATAGAAAAAAACACGGAAAAATGGTTCTACGCACACATACTTCGCCTGTGCAGATAAGAACCATGGAAAAATACGGCGCTCCGTTAAGAGTAATAATTCCGGGCCGCACCTTCCGCTACGAAGCAACCGATGCGGGCCACGACACAACTTTCTATCAAGTTGAAGGAATGCTTGTAGATAAAGATATTTCTCTTTGCCACTTAAAAGGCGTAATGAAAGAATTTTTAACCCGCCTCTTTGGAAAAGAAGTGAATGTAAGATTCCGCCCGGGATATTTTCCGTTCGTAGAGCCGGGAATAGAATTGGATTTTTCCTGCTTGCTGTGCGACCAAAAAGGATGCCGTGTCTGCAAAAATTCTGGATGGATAGAATTTATGGGCGCGGGAATGATTCACGAGACCGTACTTAAAGCGGGAGGAATTGACGGCAAAAAATATCAAGGCTGGGCATTCGGATTTGGATTAACAAGGCTTGTAATGATGCGATTTGGCATAGATGACATTCGGCTTCTTATGAGCGGAAATCTAAAATTCAACAGACAATTTTAAACATTTTTTATGTACATTTCCTTAAGCTGGCTAAAAGAATTCGTAGATATTCCAAAAAACA
>ERZ1292633.6474-Hain-H41-02um-R1-6474-length-10198-cov-4_pt1 | contig 10198 bp, 11 predicted proteins | sample MGYA00564406_ERZ1292633 | MGnify/ENA primary metagenome ERZ1292633 (study PRJEB36523, sample SAMEA6512639) | groundwater metagenome | collected 2019-01-08 | study: AquaDiva: Metagenomics assemblies of 32 groundwater samples
AACTTTCTTGTGTTTGGCTAAATATCTGATGATCTCCCGGTTCCCGGAACTTACCTGGTTGGAAGTGTAAGCTAAGAAAATGGTAGCGTTCTCTCTGCGCATGGCTTTGATTATCTCCATCCCTTCAGCCAGGTGCGTGCCTTGGAATCCCATCCATGAATACGCTTCCAGAAATTCCTGGAAATTGAATCCCTGATCGAAATCGTATCCCTTGATCTCGGGATGGCCTTCTAAGGTGGCGGTCTGCTTCAATGAATTGTACTGGACGTGTCTTGATTTTGGATCTTGATTAAGTTTCATTTTTTTACCTCATAAATTTGATATTGGATAATTTTTGAAATATAAACTACTTAGAAAACGAGAGATCCTAACTTCCGGCGGTTCTTACTGAGTCCATATCTGTTATCTAAAAAAGGTGGTGATTTTTAAATGTTTTGTAGGGAAAGGCTAATATGAAACCCTATGCTTCGCAGGTCACTAACAGCCTCGCTAAACTGATGTTTAACGTCGTTAGTCGGCGTTCCCCGTAAGGGACAAGCCCCTTGCCGACGCGGATGTGATTTTCGAACACGCTCGGAAAGGGTTAGTGACCGAGGGTTTCATATTAGCCGTAGGGAAAAGCCGTGTTAAAACGCGGAGTATTCCCGCCAGTCCTATTTTGACAGGCAATCATCTATAGCCATCATTTCCCAAATACATAATCATCAATGGTCTTGAAGCTGTAATCCGGGTGTTCCAGGAAATAAGCGATCTGGGTCATGTGGCTTAAACCGCCTAAATAATTGACCTCCGGAATCTTTCCTTTGTCTGCAAATTCCAAGAGTTTCCTGGCTGTGTACAGCGATCTTTCGGAACAGTTACAATATCCTTCATTGGGATTGCTTACCGCTTCGGCTACATGATCAAGCTCCAGGTTGAGCGGTTCTTTCAAGGGATGATTGATCTTTACTTCCCCGGATTTCCCTTGATAATACATGCTGTGAAGAGAAAAAAAATTAAGCAGTTCAATTTTATAACTATTTTTTTCATCGCGGTGAGCAAATAAAAGTAATTTCCCCCGTAAATCATAACGAAGGCGTTTTAACCTTAAAGCAAATCTGGCTTTTTCCGACAGCGGAAATTTAGGCATCTTCACGCCTTGGGTGAAATTATCAATTTCCATACTTTTCGATAGATCAAGAAGCCCGGAGAGGTTCTCTTCAAGAAAAACTTCTCTGCCTCGGGCAGGATTATGCAGCTGAAGCATCATCTTTCTGATTTGAGATTTATTTTTCCAGCTTAACCGGTTCAGGTTAGGTTGCTCCGGCGCGGCTCCGTGGACGAAACCATAGATGTTAAATCTAGTCCTCTCTACGCACAGCGAGAGATAAGGCAGGGAAGTGAATCTCTGCGGAGCGCAAAGCGTCTTTTCAACGAAATCTGAATGTTCGACATATTTTTCTGATACCTGTTCTGCGCAGAAACGCAGCACTTCTTTTCTGCTGCGGAAAAAAGGATGCGGCACTGCATAAAGATTCTCCCGGCTTTCTTCAAGAAGTTCAATTAAGGTTTTGTTTTGCATCGAACAAGCAAGCCTTAAATAACTCAGAAAGATTTAAAACTTTAGCATATGCCTTAAATAAATAGAAAGACCATAAACCTATTAACATAAACCGTTAAAGCGTGAAATTAACCTTAAAACATGAAACTCGTAGATGTGCATTGTCATCTGAATCATGAACAGTTCCAGAAAGACCTGGACTTAGTCCTGAAGAGAGCAGAAAAAGCCGGGGTGAAAGCCGTAGTCGTGTCAGGAGTAAATCCGGCTGCAAACCGGGAAGTGCTGAAGATGGCAGAAAAATTTTTCCTGATAAAAGCAAGCCTGGGAATTTATCCTATCGACGCTTTAGGATTGTCTGAAGGGGAAACCGGCTTGCCCAGGCAGACGGAAAAAATCGATCTGGATGAAGAGTTAAAATTCATTGAAAAGAACAAAGACAAAATCGTTTCCATCGGCGAGATTGGCATGGATTTTCATTGGGCGGATAAGGAAAAGACTTATGCGCAGCAGGCCGATAATTTCCGGAAAATAATCCGGTTTGCCATCAAGATAAAAAAACCCATCATCATCCACAGCAGGAAAGCAGAAGAAGAATGCCTGCAGATTTTAGCAGAAGAGGTTAAGAATCACGAGATCCCGGTCGTACAGCATTGCTTCTCCGGACGGAAAGCGCTGATGGCTAAAGGGATAGAATTGAGACATTATTTTTCAATTCCTCCCTGCATCGTCAAATCGTCCAACTTCCAGACTTTAGTCAAGAAAGTGCCTTTGACCCAATTGCTGACAGAGACGGACGCGCCTTGGCTCAGCCCTTTCCAGGACCAGAAAAACGAGCCGGCATTTGTGATGGAAACGATAAAGAAAATCTCTGAGATAAAAAAATTACCGGAAAGAGAAGTCGCAGAACAGATCTGGAAAAATTATTTAACTGTTTTTGGCAACTAATTTTCAATCCGCGCATCAGTAGTCAGTTCAGAGCTTAAGAATTTATGGATCACGTAATCGGGCAGGTATAACAGATATGATACGACTTCTTTCAGCGCGTAAGCATCTTTGTAATCTATGATCGCTTTAATCTGCTCTTCATTGAAATTGAAATCTGCAAAGAATTTCCGGCAGTAATCATACTCGGTATCTTTCATCACTTCAAATTTTTTCCATTCATGATGCAGCCGCGCGTCATACTTCCGCACAATTCCCTGGTATAAGCTTATCAGATGAGTTTCCTTAGCATCTATAGCCGTAACTTCCCAGACGCCGGCCTTTTCCAAAGCGAATTTCTTGAAAGCCAGCTGGATCATGGACTTGGTATCCTTAATATCTTTAGCCATGGCCAGATAGCACAAGGTCAGATAAGCATCGTAAGTTGCTTTAGCGCACCTTTTGAACAGAAGCTGAGTGGGTGGAAAATCTTTGGTGGTGGAAATCCGGCTCGGATTTTCCAGTAGATATTTCTTAGTATTGTTAAGGATAAATAAATTCTTAAAACATTGATAATGCCGCGCCTCTTCATTGAAACAGGCAACGCTCAGGATATTATGCATGCGGTCAGCCAGCTTTACCCGGATGGCGATCTCTTTCACTTGTTCATCGCCGCAGTTAAAGATGTTAGAGATAGAACGGTAATAAAAATCGCGTTTATGCCGGGTGAGGAGCTGGAGCGCATCTATGATGGCTTTCACTTTATTCCCGTCGGCGCGCTGGAGTAGATCCTGCTCTAATTCTTTAAAGACCACTTTTTCATGCCGATCTAATTGTTCTATGTCGCGGCCGTCTTCATCAAGATGATGCTTATTCCGGTACAAATCAACTTTCTCTTCAACATAATCATGGAGCAGACCTACCGAAAGCGTGAGCTCGTCGCTGACGCCGGCATCGCGCAGCGCCAAAATGACGTTCAATGGATGGATCAATGGGTGATGGCTGTCTTTTCGCTGCGGCAGCTGCGCATATAATCGTTCGGTTTTTTCGAGAAGAAAAGAAAAAAAAGGGCTGACCTCGGAGAAAGAAGACTGCAATCTGGAAAGATCGTTTTCACACTGCCAGTGCTGCAGATATTTAAACGTCTGATATTCCTGCGACCTTAGGACAAAACTCATAAAGCATTCAAGAACCGGCGATATTTTAATACTTTTTGCTCATAAATTGAGTATTCTTTCTACCTGACTAACTCCGTATCCGGAAAGAGTTACGGTCACTGCCCATAAATCCAAACCTTTGGGGATCATTCTTTTTCTGGCGGTGTAGATCAGGGTCGTTGCCGGCTCGACCACATAAATCTCCTTCCGGCATAAAGGATTGTTCCGGTAAGGGATACGCAATCCTTTTCCTTTCATGAACTGCAGAAATTCGTCATAATCTAGCAGGCCGTAAGAATTTCCAGCATAGAGAACTTTTTGTTCCCACATGTTATCTTACCACCAGCGATTTTGCGTTTCCCAGTAACGCGTTTCTAACAGTTTTTCAATATTCAATAGCGGATATCCTATCCTCGAAAAAAATTCATTCTGACGTTCCAGGCATTTTTTTTCCCCTTCCCGGCCGCTATATACCTCTTCTCTAAGATAATATTCCCTATGCCAGGCGTCATGGACTATCTCTCCGCCCACCCAGCGGTAATCTTCGCTATCGTTAGCATTAGTGTAAAAAATACCGGTATAGACCAGCATCCCTGAAGGAGGATTGTAACGAATTTTTTTAATGTTTTTTTCCACCGCCAGCCAATTCTGCGGATCCCGATCATAAATCAAATCCAGCGCTTGGATGACTTTAGCGGTGCGCCACCCCAGACCTTCTATCTCAATGCCGCGGTGTGGAAAACTCTCGCGCGATGGATTTTCTGCCTGCCATGAAGCAGCCTTGGTGATTTGCGGAGACGCGCAGCCCATAGTCAATGCCGTAAGACCCGCCAGAATGATTTTCTTCATTGATTTAAAAATTAAACCAAACATATTTAGGGTTTTGGCATAGAGACCATATATCGAAACCAGCCACAATTTTTGCAGAAATCTGCAGATTTCTGGAGGTTGTGAACTTTTTGGCAGAAAATTTCCGCAATCTTTATAAACAAACTATTAAATTTATCCCCTATCATGGAATTCATAGTTATCGAAGAATCTAAAACCAAGCTGGTTTTCGAACTTAAAGGAGAAACCCATACTTTCTGCAATCTTTTGAAAGAAGAGCTTCAGACGATCAAAGGCGTAGTTACGGTTTCCTACCGGATCGACCATCCTTTGACCGGCGTACCCAGATTCCTGCTGGAAACTAAAGGCGCTGAACCGAGAAAAGCATTGAAGGAAGCATTGGCCAGCATAAAGAAAAAAGCGGAAGCCTTCAGGAAAGAAGTCGCTGAACTGTAGATTTTTGATTTGTTTTTAGGGGTAGGATGTTCTAAAAAATGGATTATCGCAACCACGATTTGAAACCGCAATTGAAAAAGATTGTTGAGTTAGGAGATGAAGCAGAACAGGCGGAAGCCTTGGCTTTATTGGAAGAGAAGATAAGATTAAATCAAAGAAACGAAGAAGTGGATCTGGAACTTAGAGTTAAAGGAATCGATACTTTAACCGATTCCTATACGGAAGAACTGCTTAAGGAAGCCAGAGAACACGTCAAGCCTCTGTCTACGGCTAAAAGATTGTATAATTATGTCGCCGGCAAGGTTAGGAGAAAACCGAAGAAAAGTGCAGCAGTTGCCGCATTAGTCGTTTTGACCGGCATCGCTGTTCCTGCACTTGCCCACACGCATATTTTTGAAAACGTGCCCAGAGCTAAAGACGCTTTTCAATATTGTAGTAATAATGGAAGCGAGGGAATTTGTCTTCCCACTTATTATTCGGTAAAAAAAACCTTTGAAATGAAATTAAGATCTGATTTTTCGCAAGAAATTGATAGAAAACTGGATTTAGACTGCAATGGCATTATCACTATCAAAGAATTTGCCGAATCATACCAAAAAGTTAAAGGACATGACTTGTTTAAGAAATGGAAAATAACTCCGACAGAACTTGAAGAAGAAATAGAATTAAAAACTTCTGAGTATGGTTTACATTTTGACAGAAGAGATATTAATTGTTGGAAAAAAAGCGGCAATGCTTGCTGGGTTAATAACAGGATAACAATAAATTCCGATTTAGTGTATTTAAACAAATTTAATCAAGATCTCCCGAAACCATCCTGTAAAATCGGTTCAAAATAATCCACCATAACAAATATTTTAAACCCTTCCGCTTCTAAACATAAATCATGCTAGACAAAGGAATTTGCTTACGCTTCTATAAACGGAAAGATATCCAGGACGCCATGGTTGCCCACGCTAAGGATAAGGAAATCGGCGTCCGTTATACGGATTCTTTCGGGAAAAGGCCCGACCAGCTCAGGTATCCGAAAGAGATCCTGGAACTGGCTTTGCGGGGCGTCACTTCTTTCCATGCCAGCGAAGAGTTGTGGGAGAATCCTCTGGAACTGGAGAGCAATAAATCAAAAACAGAATTGGATGGACTGCGCGCCGGCTGGGACCTGGTATTAGACATCGACTGCATCGATTGGGGGTTTTCTAAACTGACGACCGCCCTTTTCATCAAAGCGCTGAAAGAGGAAGGGGTTAAAGATATCAGCTGTAAATTTTCAGGAAACAAGGGATTTCACATCGGCGTCCCTTTTGAAGCTTTTCCTAAAAAGATAGCGGGGCAGGATACGAAAGACCTGTTTCCATTGGCTGCGCAGAAGATCTCGCAATATCTGCTCGATGCCATCACCAAAAAATATTATATAAAAGACAATAAAGTTTTCTTCACCGACAAGCACAGCTATACCCTGGACCAGCTGAAAGAGAAGTTCGGAGAAAGGGAATTCATCATCAACAGCTGTAAAAACTGCCGGAAAAAGATCAAGTTTGAAAGAGAAGATATTTCCGAATTTATCTGTCCGAGATGCGAAAAAAGAGAAAGAGACCAGAAGAGGTTCGTAAAATGCGATAAATGCAGCATCCTCATGGAGAAGATAGAAAATAAAAAAACTCTCTGCGCGTGCGGCTCTAACGAATATAATTCCAATTTCGATCCGGAATCGATATTGGAAGTCGATACGGTGCTGATCTCCTCACGGCATCTTTACCGCATGCCTTACAGCCTGCATGAGAAATCCGGATTGGTCAGTTTGCCCATCAGCCCGGATAAAGTCATGGGATTTGAAAAAGAGATGGCCAGGGCAGAAACGATACTTGCGCCGATGTTTGTCTTCCTGGACAGAAATGTGACCGGTGAAAGCGCCAGAAGGCTTCTGCTGCAGGCCTTGGATTTCAAAGTAAAATTTGAAGAAGAGATCGAAAGACCAAAAAAAGAATTTGCCGAGCCGGAGCTCAACTGCCCGATCTCTGAAGAATACTTCCCGCCCTGCATGAGATCATTGCTGCCGGGGATCGGCGATGGAAAAAAAAGGGGAGTGTTCATCCTGATGAACTATCTGGGCAAGATAGGGTGGAGCAAGCCGGAGATTGAGGTCTTTCTGAAGTCCTGGAATGCCAAGAATAAAGAGCCTTTGCGTGAAGTTTATATCAAAGGACAGCTGCACAGCTTCAAAGCCGGCGATAAACTTCCGCCGAACTGCAATAACGAAGCATATTACCAAGGGATGGGCATCTGCAGGCCGGACAGTTTCTGTCCGCGCATCAAGAATCCGGTGAATTATACCCTTCTCAGATGGAAACGGCACCTGCAGGATCTGGAAGAGCATCCGCCGAAGAAGCCGAAAGTCAAAACGACGAAGAAGCCTAAAGCTGAGATTCCAACTGAGAAGAAATAGAAAATGCGTGGGTGTTAAAATTAATTATTACTTGGGGTACACTCACGATTAGAAAAGTTGATATATATCCAGTAGTTTTTAGTATCTAGTTTGGGAAAAATATTTATGGAAATTAATCTGAATATTTCAAATGTACCAGAGTCTAAAATATTATCTATAAGTAAACTAACAGACTACATAAAACTACATTTGGAAAGTGATAAAAATTTAATTAATATATGGGTGCGGGGCGAGATATCTAACTGTACTCTACATTCCAGCGGTCATTTATATTTTACATTAAAAGATGAAACAAGCCAAATAAGTTGTGCTATGTTCAGGAGCAATTTTTCATCACTTAAATTTGAGCCAAAACAAGGCATGAAAATATTAGTGTTATCTTCAATTGGAGTATATAAACTAAGAGGTAATTATCAATTGATTGTTTCTGAGATGCATCCGGATGGATTAGGCATTTTACATCAAAAATTTTTACAGTTAAAAGAAAAATTGGAAAAAGAAGGATTGTTTTCTCAAGAGCATAAAAAAGTAATCCCAAAATTTCCTAAAACTATTGGGATAATTACCTCACCCACCGGAGCAGTGATAAGGGACCTAATTATAAATCTTACAAGAAGATTTCCAAATATAAATATTAAGATAGCACCCACCCTAGTACAAGGAGCAGATGCAGCTTCAAGTATTGTTAAATCTGTTGAATTATTTAATAAAATTGGGGGTATAGATGTGATAATTTTAGGTCGAGGTGGTGGTTCTTTAGAAGATTTATGGTGCTTTAATGAAGAGATAGTAGCAAGAGCGATATTCAAATCAAAAATTCCAACAATCTCAGCAGTAGGACACGAGACTGATTTTACAATAGCAGATTTTGTTGCGGATTGTAGGGCCCCAACCCCTTCGACGGCTGCTGAAATAGCGGTTCCAGATAAAAATGCGTTATTAAGAGAGATAGAACATCTACGAGAGAGGCTATTACAAAAAACAAAAAGAACTGTTGAATTTAAAAAGCAAAGGCTAATGTCTCTATTAGATAGGCCAATATTTAAGCGTCCATTGGATTTTATAAATCAATATCTACAACAAATTGATGATTTAATGTCAAATTCATGTAAAGCTACTCAGAATTTTTTGAAACTAAAAAGAAAAGATTTAGAAATTCTCACCGTAAAATTAAATACCATCAATCCAAACGCAGTTTTAAAGCGAGGGTATAGTATTACTTTGAAAAAAGGGAGAATAATAAAAAATGCAAGTGATGTTAAGATAGATGAAATTATAGAAATAATGTTTCAAAAAGGAGAAATAAAAAGTCAGGTTAAGGAGGTTAAAAATGGTTGACAAAAAATCGTTCGAAGAAAACTTAAATGAGCTTGGAGAAAGTGTTAAATCTATTGAAAGAGGGGAATTACCTTTAAAAGAAACAATAGAAAAATTTGAAGAGGGGCTTAAACTATCCAAACTATGTGTCGAAGAGCTAGAAAATGCGAAACAACGGATTGAGAAATTGACTCAAAAAAATGGAAAAATCATATGTGAACCATTTGAGGTTAAAGAGTAATGTAAGATTTCCATTTTTAAATTATGATAAGATCTATTAAACGTCCAACTATTTTAAAAAGATATTCCCCCCCTTCCTCTTATTATACATAAACTCATCCTCCGTTTCTTCTTTTGCAAATTCTATAAATTCGGTCATTTCTGACATTTTAGAACTTAATTCATCAGCATAGTAAATTGCTAAAGCTTCTGGAAACATTGGCTCTTTTGGTGAACCATATTCATTTTTACCATGATGACTGGTAAGTATATGTAAGATTTTATCTTTTATTACTTTATCAAAATCAGCAATTTCATCTATTCTTTGAGCAACAGAGATTATACCCAATATTAAATGACCGGTAAGTTGTCCTTTGTTAGTCCCTTTTATTCTGGAGGTTACTTCCAATTCATCCAATTTACCAATATCGTGAAGTAAAGAACCTACAATTAACAAATCTTTATTTAACGTAGGAAATTGTCGTAATGTCAATTGAGAATATTTTAACACTTCTAATGTATGCTCAAGTAATCCCCCAATCCAATTATGATGTATCTCTATAGCCCCCGGATGCTTTTTAAATTTCTCAGATATTGTAGGATCATTAAAGATATTAGTTAGTAACATCTTTATGTTTTTATTATCTACTAAATCTATTGAGTTGACAAGTTCAGCGTACATTTTTTCTATATCTTTCTTTGATGGTTTAACAAAATCTTCTTTTTCATACTGTTCTTCACTTAAGACTTCTATTTTGAAAGGTGCATTAGTAGCTAATTGTAGTTTATCATTGTAAGAAGAAACTTTCCCTTGTATTCTTACAACACTATCAGATTTTATTGATTCATAAATTGTTTTTACACTTTTTTCATCTTTTGGTCCCCAATAAACATATTCTAATGTTTTTCCAGAATTATCTGACAAAAGAAGGTTAAATCTAAAACCATTAACATATTCAGACATACCTCTTTTTATTTTCACTACAAAAACATCATCTATTATTGAACCCCCTTCCTCAAGCGAGGAGATTTGTTGTTTTTTTCTGATTTTGTCCATAGTATCAAAGATAATTTTGTATTTACCTATATATTTTTTGGTGTTATAAGAGATAATACCAAAGTACCACTTTTTATGTGAGTGTGCTCCTGTGTCATAACTCTATTACGCAGTTTTCCAGAACTCCGCTTAGGTTGTCATGGTATCTAACAACAATTCCGATGTTTGATGATAATCACTTTCTGCAAGCCCCAATCCTGCGAAAGATATAAAAGAGGGATAATCATACCAAGAGTTATGCCCAAAAAGAGGAAGTCGGT
>ERZ1292633.1232-Hain-H41-02um-R1-1232-length-28000-cov-7_pt1 | contig 10193 bp, 6 predicted proteins | sample MGYA00564406_ERZ1292633 | MGnify/ENA primary metagenome ERZ1292633 (study PRJEB36523, sample SAMEA6512639) | groundwater metagenome | collected 2019-01-08 | study: AquaDiva: Metagenomics assemblies of 32 groundwater samples
CGAAGCTTGTTTCGCAAGGTTCGAATACTGATGCCCAGTTCTTTCGCCGCATGCGTACGATTCTCGTTGACTCGTGCCAAGGTTTGGAAAATCAGCTCGCGCTCCATTTCCCACAACGACCCGTTGATAGAAGGCGGTGGCACGGAGGGGACTGGCGCGGAGGATACCGGTTGGCCGCCGGCCTCCAACAATAAGTGGCTCGGGAGAATCGGCTCGTTCCCGGCTAAGAGCACGGCACGTTCCATGACATTCTCCAGTTCGCGCACGTTCCCTTTCCATCGTCTGTCCTGGAGCAGGACGTACGCCGCCGCCGACACCGTCGGTTGCGGAAGGCCATTGCGTGCCGCGGACACGGCCGCGAAATGCCTCACGAGCAACGGAATATCCGCGGGCCGCTCCCGCAACGGAGGCACCGTGATGGGGAAGACATTCAACCGGTAATACAAATCTTCCCGAAACCGTCCCTGCTCCACTTCGTGGTACAGCGATCGGTTTGTCGTGGCGATGACACGAATGTTCACGGAGACCGGCTCACGCCCTCCGACTCGATCCACCTCCCGTTCCTGGATCACCCGAAGCAACTTAGCCTGCAGACCCATGTTCATTTCGCTGATTTCATCCAGCAACAATGTGCCGGTGTGCGCCATCTCAAACTTGCCGAGTTTCTTCATGATGGCACCGGTAAACGCCCCCCGCTCATGGCCGAACAGTTCGCTTTCCAGGAGTCCGTCCGGTAACGCTGCGCAATTCACGGCAATAAACGGACGGTGCGCACGTGGGCTTCGGCTGTGAATAAAACGAGCCAGCAGTTCCTTCCCTGTGCCGCTTTCTCCATGAATGAGGACGGTCGCTTGGCTCCCGGCGACTCCCTCAACGGTACTGAGCAACCGGACCATGCCAGGATCTTGGGTCAGGATAGACCGCTGGTCGATTGGCGCAGTCGGTGACATCGACGCATCCGCGCCACGGGCTTTCAGATTGGCGATGACGCGCTCGAGCAAATCAGTGGAGAACGGCTTGAGAATGTAATCGCTCGCTCCGTATTTCATCGCTTCCACGGCGGTTTCTACCGTCCCGTAGGCGGTCATCAGCACCATCAACGTGTGCGGCGAACGGCTCTTGATCTCCTTGATCAGATCGAGTCCGCCGAGCCGCGGCATCTTCAAATCGGTGACGACCAGCCAAGGCTTATAGCGGCTGACCCGCTCGACGGCATCGGCACCATCCATCGCACCCTGCACGTCAAAGCCCAGACGGCGGACGGACTCCATTAAGGCCGTCCGCATAGATGGATCATCGTCGACGATCAGAATTCGTTCCGCTGGCTCGGGCATATCCGTCATCAGACGTTCTGTGTTGTGGTCGGTCATGCAGAGGTCTCCTCTCCAACAAGCAGTCGCTCATCAAGCATCTCAGACGCACGGTACCCTTCTACGGACGATATGGCAGGCGATTCATGTATCGGTACAGGGCTCGGCTCTTGATGATTCGGGAGAGCGATGGTGAACGTGGTACCGCGTCCCTCCTCACTCTCGACGTCGATGCGGCCACGATGGCCTTCGATAATCGCGTGGACAATGGCGAGTCCCAACCCGGTGCCTTCATCCCTGGTAGTGAAGAAGGGATCGAAAATCCTCGAACGCTGCGCCGCCGGGATGCCGACACCGGTATCCGAAACCGACAGACACACACCCGGTCCACCGGGAACCGCCTCCGCTGTCAGTCTCGCCGACAGCGTCAGTGTTCCACCGTCCGGCATGGCGTGGATACTGTTGAGAATCAAGTTGAGGAGCACTTGCTTCATCTGCCCCGCATCGCACCAGATGTGCGATGCCAGAGGATTGACATCCAGACGAATGTCGACTCTCGCGCCGGCGACGGCATGGGCGGCCAAGGTCAAGGCATCCAGCATGAGGGCTTCCGTCTCATGCCGCGCGCCATGCGAACAATCGGGTTTGGTATAGAGCAGAAGATTCGTCAAAAGACGATTCATCATGTGGACAGACGACGAGATATGCTCGGCGTATCCTCTCAACGCAGGCGCGTCATGCAAATCGCGGCGCAGCATCGATGCGAACAGTTCGATACTGCCAAGCGGGTTCCGAATTTCGTGGGCAATCCGCCCGACCATCTCACCCATGGCCGCTAGGCGATTGCGACGTTGCAGCCGATCCTCCAGTTCTCGTACCGCCGTGACATCCTGAATCAACGCCAGGCTCCCGGCATGGCGCCCATCGCTCGTCTGCAAGACACGTTGAGAGAGTGCGACGGCCGCACCCAGCCGCGTGGTCAGGGGATACACATCGCCATCCAAGCGTGCCTCCTTGAGGCACGTAGCTAAAGAGCGTCCGATGATCTGTTCGTGCGCCAGTCCGAGCAGTTGCAGGCCTGCCTGGTTGCAGCGGGTAATGGTTCCTGCTTCATCCATGACGAGCAAGCCGGTCGAAAGGGACTCCACAATCGCCGTTAAATGCTCGCGCAACTCTTCATTGGCACACAAATTCTGGCGCAGCGCCTCGTTACGGTCGGCGAGTTCCACGTCAAGCTGCTCCAGCCGAGACGTCAACGTCTGATAGGATTGTTGCAACGTCGCCGCCGCATCGTCGAAGCTCCGAAAGGCCTCGTGCAGCAAATCGCTATCCGTGCTTGCCGAAACAGGGTGTACGTTCAGCACATCATCCTCCTTCCTTCTCGGTGGTGACGCGGAGACTGGCCTGTATCGCTTCCGCAGCCCGATACAGGAGCGGATCGCCTGTCCCTGCGCCGGGCGTCAGCACGGCATGCACCGGGCCATGCAGTTTCTGTGTGGCCAGGTTTCGGACGATCTGCAGGCGCGCCCATTCGGCCTGATCCGGCGCCGGATTAGATACCAGGATCCGTTGATAGAGATCCACGGCTTGCCGATGTTTGTTGAGCGTCGTCAATAGATCGGCAAACATGAGGCGGTCGCTCTGCGACTGCATGAATTTATGGCGTGCGGCCTCCTCGAATGCCGCCACGGCTGCTCCGGTTTGGTGATCGTCCGCGAGCGTTTTCGCCAACGTCAGCTGCATCCAGCCTCGTTCCGCTTCGCGGGGGTGTGCCCGAAGCCACTGCCGCATCAGCCTGATGGCGCTGGAGCGGTCTCCTTGTTCACGCATGGCCGTAGTCAATTGCCGCAACACCAGTTTCGACTGTGAACTCTGCGGATACTGGAGACGGAAACTCTCGAACACGTTCCGAGCTGCCGCAGACTCCCGTTGGTCCAAATAACTCTCACCAAGACCGATGAGCGCGGACTCATGGAGCCTGGCCGCCTTCCGATCCCGCACCAACGTTTGATAGAGGCGCACCGCTTCGGCAGAAAATCCCAGGCGGCGATGCGTCTCGGCTACCTCCAGTAAAAGACGCGTTCCGCTGTAGTGTTGTTCCGGGGCAGGTCCGTGGCTATGGAAGAGTGTCACCACCTGGACATCGTTCTTGGCTTTGAGCGCGGCTTCCAACTGAGGCTTCAACATCACGGCAAGACGGAGTCTGGCCGCCTGAGGCCACGGATCATGGTCGACCATACCTGCCCGCCGAGTCACGTCGAGATAGGTCTGGATGGCACGTGAGGGCGCACCTCGTAATTCGTAGTGCGCGGCTAACTGGAAAAGCGCCTCGCTGCCGAGGAAGTCATGCGGATGTTCCTTGGCGATCGTCGCATAGAGGGTCTCTCCTTCGGATGATTCCAGGTAGGAGGCGCTGGCCCCCCGGACCATGCCCTCCACCTTTTTCTTCAGGAAGGACTCGCCGGCCGACACCGCAATTTCCTGTTCAATCCGTGCCAAGTGCATGCGGGCAATCCCCGCTTCCGGCGTGCCAGCGTACTGTGTCTGGGCGGCGAGGTAGAACATCTCCGCCTGTTTTTGCAAACCCAGTCGGCGGTGACTGTCCCCGAGACGAACGAGCGCGGCGCCAGCGTACGGATACGACGGATAGAGATTGTACAAAAGCGTATCGATGGCACGTGCCCTCTGCGGCTCGTTCGTGTCCACGAGGACATCGCCGTACTGATGCAAGACCTGAGGATCGCTTCTGAGGAGATCCGGCCAGCGCTGATAGAGCATGTCGTACAGCGGTTGTGCCTCTCGCTTGCGCTGCAGCGCGCACAGGGCGTTGGCCAAGCCCAGTGTCGCCCGCATGAGGACTCGATCGTCGGTCGTGCGTTTCCGAACCGTCTCGAAGGCCTGTTCCGCTTCCGCCCAACGCTCTCGTGATTCGAGTGTGACGCCTAAACTGAGTATGGATCGGTCTGCATCGGCACGAGCGAACACGTGCGATGCGGCGTATTCATAGGCGACAATAGCTTCCTGAAACCATCCCATCTCGACATAGAGGTCACCGATCCGCCAGAACGCGCGTGCAGTATTCGGGTCCTTCGGGTGCAGACGAATCAGGGCTCGATACTGCGTAATGGCTTCTGCCCGTCCATGGCCAGTCGGGTCCTCGAGCAGAGTGAGTTCAGCCAAGAAGGCCTTCATCGATGGCACCAGCCGGCTGTCCGGATCCTGTTTGAGGAGCGCAGAAAAGCCTGCACGAGCCACGGCATACTGTCCGTGCTTGAATGCCGCAACCGTCTCCTGAAACTGCAAGGAGCCCGATCCCTCCACAATATGGTCGTAGCGGGGTCCCTTATCGGGCAACGTGAGCCGTGATGAGGAAGCTGGAAAACTGGCATGAACCGGTAGGGCATGGATGGGCAATGTCGCCGGGGGTAGCGGTCGCGTGTCAGCCGCAGCGGCGACGTCCAGCGGGAGGCCCTGCGTCAGCAGACAGGCTAACAACCAATGACATGATGTCGTGATTCGCATAGACATGTGAAGAGCTCAGCAATTTCTGTGCCTTTTGCGACATGCGGGCAAATACGCATTCAGCGCGGGAAACTGTGATCTGGCCCGCTGTATCTTCGTGAAGATCGTCAAATGCCCAACGCATCGCCCATGAGACAGGTCAAACGATTGACAGGGAGAACCAGGCGGAGAGATGAGGATTCGTCGTGAGCAGATCGATCGCAGAGCGAAATACGGACGGCATATCTGTATTTCGTGCTTCAGGGCGTCAGGCTTACGCCATTCGGTTCCTGCGGCGTGACGGTGCTGCGCAGCGGGATATCCCTTGGACGTGATCTATGAAACGATCTGTCGGTGCCCCCTCGCTAGTTGGCAAGACAGCCCTGAGCCTTCGTGGCGAACCCTTTTCGCTTCAATTTCTCGACGAGCGTGGTGCGGTTCACCTGGAGCAACTGGGCAGCTTTGCTGGTAATCCCGTTGGCCCGCCGAAGCGCGCCAACGATGAGGCGGTTCTCAAGCTGTTCGAGCTCTCGTGACAGACTGACCCCCTGATCGGTAAATCCGATGAAATGCTCCTCAGTCTGTTCAGTCGCCGTCGGCCTGGGGAAGACGCGCTCGGGAAGGTCGGAGACCTCGATGATCCCTGATTGTTTCAACACCACGAGACGCTCAATCATGTTTTCCAACTCACGAATATTTCCAGGCCAGTGATGTTCCATCAGGCAGGTCATCGCGTCCAGGGAACAGCCTGTAATGGCTGTCTGCTTCGTATGATTCAATCTCTCCATGAAATGATTCACCAATTGCGGGATATCGCTCCGCCGCTCCTTCAGCGAGGGCGTGGTAATGGGAATCACATTCAGACGGTAGTACAGGTCCTGCCGGAAACGCTTCTGCTGGACAGCCTGCTCTAAATCTTGATTGGTAGCGGCGACGACGCGGACATCCACGTCGATCGTTCGCGTCCCCCCCACTCGTTCGAATGAACGTTCTTGCAGCACACGAAGCAGTTTCACTTGCAGCCCGAGGCTTAACTCCCCGATTTCGTCGAGGAAGATCGTCCCGCCATGCGCCAATTCAAAGCGCCCGATTCGCGTCTGGGCGGCGCCGGTAAACGCACCCTTTTCGTGGCCGAATAACTCGGACTCAAGCAGGTTTTCGGGAATGGCTCCACAGTTGACGGGCACGAACGGACGGTCTTTGCGAACACTGTTAAAGTGCAACATCCGCGCGACCAACTCCTTGCCGGTCCCGCTCTCTCCCTGAATCAAGACTGTGCTGTCGTGGTCCGCAACCTTCGCGACGAAATCCAGGACACGCCGAATCGGTTCACTGGTACCGACTAGCTGCTCCGCCCGATAGGGCGCGCGCACAGATTTCCGCGAACCACGAATATCCTGGCGGCGACGATGCGCCTCCACCGCCCTATTGATGGAGACGGCCACCGTCTCGTTGTCGAATGGTTTCGTGAGGAAATCGAACGCGCCGACCTTCATGGCCTTGACGGCACCGTCAATCGAACCGTAGCCGGTCATCACAATACCGAGGACCTTGGGATCGATCTGAAGGATACGCTCCAGGACGGTCAGGCCATCGATATCGGGCAGCTTTAAATCTGTCAGCAACACGTGAACGGGGATCTCTTGGGCCACTCGAATGGCATCTTGTCCGTTCCCGACAACCGTGACCTGATGGCCTTCTTGCGTCAACAGCCTGCGAAGCAGGCTCTGCACCCCTTCATCGTCCTCTACCACAAGAATAGACAACAAACTCATACGCGAGCTCCTCATGAAAGGTGATGACAGATGACGACGATGGCATGTGCGCACATGGATTCCTCGCAACGATCAGTAGGCCCGCCATTGCGAGACGTGCATGAGCGTTTCTTACCAAGTTGAGCTGTCAGGAAATACAGGTAACGCATCGATACTAAGCGTAGATGAGATTCCTATAACGGAAAGTGCCTAATGGCTCATACAATGTCCGTATTTTGCACATATTTATCTAGAGCTATTTGGTTGCTAAATCAGATCTGATCAGCCCTGAGCCCTACTGCAATAGAGCTATTTGCTCAATCGCGTGGACTATTCAGCCCTACAACATGGGGCATGTGCTCTGCCAGCCGCCTGAATTGGTTACCTTGCGGAGCAGTAGGCAAGCTCGCTTCGACAACAGTGAAGTCCGTGCCGCTAATGCCGTGCAGCACTGAGATGAGCGACCCTAAGAAGATAGAAATTAAACCAGGGAAGCGATGCTCTGAAGAGAGCCGGTGGAGACTTATTGAGAGAGAGAAGAGAGAGGAGACTCTCTGCGTAACGCTGCTACCGTGAGAGATCTCGACGCGGGGGCCGAGATTTCAGTGTGAACCTCATCCATCCTTAGCAACGGCTATAGACCTACCCGTTTCTCCGAGGGGGACTCACGAATGAAATAGGCAGCCGCTTGAGCACGGCGAGTCACTTTCAGTTTCTGAAAGATAAACCGGATATAGTTCTTCACAGTCTTATCGCTCAACTCGAGCGATGAGCCAATCTCCTTGTTCGTTTTCCCTTCTGCCACAAGCGCGAGGACACGATGCTGCTGGGAAGAGAGCGCCGCCCGCTGAGGCTCTAATGCTTCCTCTCGTTGCGACCGCATACGAGCCAAGAGAGGCTGAGTAATGGCCGGATCGAGGATTGACTGCCCCTGGGCCACGGAATGAATGGCTCGCAGCAACGCGTCGGCATTGACTTGTTTCAAGAGATAGCCATGCGCTCCCCCAATGACCGCAGCGAGCACTGCCTCTTCGTCCTGGTAGGACGTGAGAAAGAGCACACGCGTGTCGGGGCAGGAATCGCGGATTGCACGGCAGGCGTCCACTCCGCTACCGCCGGACAAGCGGACGTCCATCAATACCACATCCGGTTGAAGACGGCAGGCTTCACCAACAGCATCGGAAACGGTAGCCGCTTCACCGACGACATGGATACTCTCCTGTCGACTCAGCACGGTCTGCAATCCCACTCGAACGACTTCGTGATCGTCCACGATCAACACTTTGATTGGTTCACTCTTAGATGCGATCAAGAGTTTCCTCCTTTGTGAGATCGACAATCACACGATGCCCTCTCCGGATGTCGCACGCAGATGAACAACCCAGCCACGTCTTCCCAGCACGCAATCAGACTCCCAACCGGTTTCGTACCCGATCAGGGACTCTCATGCCGCACTCCGTCATATTTATTGAGGGGGGAGAGAAGAAAGGTTTCACAGGGGCTTGCCTCACGATTCGACCTGCCGCGTAAATCCGATGAAATACTAGTGGTTTTCATCACTTACTGCAACGATACCAATCGGCCCTATCAACATAGATCTATAAGAAGAAATAAAATGGATGTGCTTCTATAAGTTCTGACATCTGATCGCTTACGTACTATTCCCTCGCTCACGTGCATTGCAAATGGATATCTACCTGCCCGCCAGATTGTCTATTGAACGGGCCATGGGCATATCTGCCTACCATCACAAACTGACTTGTTTTTACAGGGAGGCCCCTGCGACCACAGAAATCCCTCTGCCTATGTGCAGACCGGGGAATTAAGGTTCCAACGCCATTCTACCGACAAGAGACTGTACCAAAACACAGTGGATGCAAACCGCTCGTAAGGACCACCTACCGCATGAATACCGAGATAGATCGATCACAGAATATCGAAATGCCGGAGCAGGTGGAGCGAGCCTTAGTCGAACGGATCGACAAGGATCGGATCGAGCTTCCCGTCCTGCCACAAGTCGCCGGCCGGGTCATGGCTCTGGCCAATGATCCATCGGCGGACGCGGCCCGTCTGTCTGCCCTCATTCACCAGGACCAAGCGTTGGCAGCACATATTTTGAGAGTCGCCAACTCACCCGCCTATATGCCCAGAACTCCGATTGCGTCACTCCAGCATGCCGTCGCCATGCTCGGCGTCAATCAACTGTCGGAGATCGCCGTCACCGTCTCTCTGAAAAGCGGGGCCATCCACGTTCCAGGATACGAAGCGGACATACGACAACTTTGGCGTCACGCACTGGCGAGCGGGGCCTATGCCAAAGAAATCGCACGCCTGCGCCGGTATAACGTGGAAAGCGCCTACCTCTGCGGCCTCCTGCATGCCGTTGGAAAACCAGTCGTGCTCAAGACCGTCACGACTATTGCCGCGGAGCTGCACATCCCACTCGAGCCGAGAGTGGTCCTCTCCTTCCTCGAGAGCTATCATTCCCGCATCGGCATCTTGATCGCCGCTGAATGGGCGTTGCCCTCGCAGGTCGCCGAAGCCATCGCCTATTATTGGGTCTATGAGCAAGCCCCATCGCATCGACACGAAGCGATGATGACTTGCCTGGCAGACCGGCTAGCGACCTATGTACTCGTTCCCGATTCCTTCGATGACAACACCCTTCGAGACCACGGAGTCTTTGCCGATCTCAATCTCTATCCCAACGACGTGGACACGCTGCTCAGTCTTAAGGACAAGGTCCTCAGCCTAGTGGACACGATGACGCTATGAACTCTGCAGCTCACTATGACATTGTGGTGATCGGAAGTGGCCCTGCCGGCCAGAAGGCCGCCATCCAGGGCGCCAAAGCAGGCAAACGCGTAGCCGTGATCGAACGCGAACAGGGTGTAGGTGGCGGGTGTGTGTACCGTGGAACGATTCCGAGCAAGACGCTCCGCGCGAGCGCGCTGCAATTGGACCGGACAATACAGTCCTCGACCACGTTGAACGTTCGTGTGCCGCCGAACATCCTGGTCGCCTCGCTAATGCGCCGTGTGGATGAGGTGGTCACGGCACATGGCGCCTATATGGAAAACCAGCTTAAACGCAATGGCATCTCATTTTTCCATGGCCGTGCCCGGTTTTGCTCTGCCACCTTGATCGAGATGCTTTCCGTCGACGGAATCAAGCAACTCATCACCGCCGACACGATCGTCATCGCCACAGGATCCCGACCTCGTGCACCGATCGAGATTCCGATCGACCACGAACATATTCTGGACAGCGATTCGATTCTCTCCATGATCTACTTACCACGCTCCCTTACCGTGCTAGGCGGAGGCGTGGTGGCATCGGAATATGCGTCGATCTTTGCCACGCTTGGCGTACAGGTCACCATCATCGATCGGGCTGACCGTCCCCTTCAGTTTCTGGACGTGGAACTCGTGCGCACGTTTGTGCAAAGCTTTGAGGAGCACGGCGGTCGCTATTGCGCGGGACAGGCCATCAGGGACGTCCGGTGGGATGGGATCTCTCAGGTCGTGACGACGCTCCAGGACGGGCAGGTGATCACGAGCGATAAGATGCTCGTGGCCCTTGGTCGACAGCCAAATCTAGAGGATCTCAATCTCAGCGCCACCGGGTT
>ERZ1292633.6476-Hain-H41-02um-R1-6476-length-10193-cov-4_pt1 | contig 10193 bp, 9 predicted proteins | sample MGYA00564406_ERZ1292633 | MGnify/ENA primary metagenome ERZ1292633 (study PRJEB36523, sample SAMEA6512639) | groundwater metagenome | collected 2019-01-08 | study: AquaDiva: Metagenomics assemblies of 32 groundwater samples
AATTGGCCCTGAGAAATGAAGGCCAACAAAAATTCTGTACCTACCGTTCTCCAAACCAAGAGTCCTGGCTATTCTCGCGTGATAATTTTTTTGCGGAAATCGATGCCCTTAAAATCGATCTGTAATCTAAAAGCTAGCTGTGAGTCTATATTTAAATTTACAAGCCTCTCCTCGACTTGAGTTAGAAATATAAATTACCGAGAATTAAAGTATGGAAAAATTAGCACACATATCAATATTATTCGTGTTCGTTTTAGCTTTTTCAACCGCACATTCCGCGAGTGTAAAGGTTGTTAAGGGCAAACAAGTTATAATCAACATGGATGGCTCAAGCTTTACACAAGGCCAAGAATTAATGGCAAAAGATGCGCAAGGGAAAAACCGCGCAATTCTTAAAATTACAAAACTTGGCAAAGCCCAAGCGCTTGCTGAAATCCTTAAAGGTAAAGCGGAAGTGGGCTATTCCATCGCCGCTCGGAGACCAGCTTCCGTTGACGCTTCGTCGACAACTGGAACCTCTTCTTTTTCTCGTGGAGTCAGTGGAAAAAAAATGGGAGTTTTAGGAACTTATTTGAACAATTCAATGAATGCCCGATTCTCTTTGGATTCTGTTAATTACACAGCTACGATGTCTGGTACAGGCCTGGGAGTTCTTGGTTACTATGATATGCCTATTGCCAAAGATTTTGAACTCAGAGGCATGGGCGGCCTTGAACAATTCGTTGCAAAAGAAAGTAAAGCCGCTGCTGTCTGTGACTCGGGCACTTCAACAAATTGTAACGTGAACATTACTTATCTCTCAATGTACGGAATGGTTAAATACAAATTTATCAAAGGAAAAACTAACTATTGGGGTGGTGGCGGTTTAGGTTATTTACTTGCTGCTTCTAAATCCAGTACGGTTTTAAATACTTCGCAAATTTCAACTAACCAAGTGTTCACATTATCTGCAGGTATGGACATGGGATTATCTGGAAATACCATTTTACCAATAAGCCTCGACTATTCGCTCTTCCCATCTTCGGGCACAGTTAGCGCTAGCATGATCGCCCTTCGCGTCGGTTGGGGCTGGGGCAAATAAGCTCCCGCTCCTATTTCCCCGTTCCCGTTTTCCTACCCCCAACCTTCTAAAAACAAGAAACTTTTCTAAAATCTCAAAGATCAAGGCCGCAGGTCAAAAATCTCAAAGATCAAGGCCGCAGGTCAAAAATCTCCTGAGGGCGTACTTCCTGTACGTCGAAGGAGATTTTTGGCCGAGAACGCAGATATTTGAGATTTTAGGAAAGTTTCTAGTGCATTTCGCGACTGACGCCGAGGATCCCCTTGATTTTCTGCAGTTCAAAAATCGCCTGATTCAACTGCGAAGAATCCTTCACCGAGATTTCAAACTGGCATACAGCTTTCTTATCTTTCGTCGTGCGAATATTCGCTGACTGTATATTAATCCCTTGCACGGCAAAGGTTTCACTCATTGATTTCAATAAGCCCGGCACATCATGAGATACAATTTTAAGTCTTACTATACGCTCTTGGCCGGCTCCTGCATTGATGGTATTCCAACCCACGTCAACTTTGCGCATTTGATCTAATTCAAAAGCTTTAGAGCAATCAGAACGATGAATGCTCACGCCGCGACCGCGAGAAATAAAACCGACAATGCTATCCCCAGGAATTGGGTGGCAACATTTTGCGAAATGAATAAGGACATCACTCATTCCATCAACCGAAACCAGTGAGTGCGATTTTTTGGTTTTCTGAGTTGCATTCTTCATGACCTTTTCCATGAAGCTGGCATCTTCGGTTTTAACTTCTTCTTTTTGAATATTCACTGGCAGCAGGCGGTCGACTAAATTTTTTGGCTCCAGCTTGCCGTAACCAATCTTAATGTACATTTCATCAATTGAACCGAGGCCCTCATCTTTGAGATACTGATCAAAGATTTCCCCTTTTAAATGACGAATGGCCGCAGCACCAAACTTGCGAAATTCTTTTTCCACGAGTTCTTTGCCAAGGATTAAAGATCTGCGACGTTGTTCGTCTTTAACGAAAAGTCTAATTTTAGATTTGGCTTTATTGGTTTTTACAAACTTTAACCAATCTTTTGAAGGCTCTTGAGTTTTTGAAGTTATAATTTCAACCGTGTCGCCATTTTGCAAAACGTATTTGAGCGGCACCATTTTTCCATTGATACGTGCACCAATACATTTGTTACCCAAATCCGTATGAACAGAAAATGCAAAATCAACCGGAGTAGATCCTTCAGGAAATTCTTTAACATCTCCATTCGGTGTAAAAACATAAATCTCGGATTCCATCATCTCGGTCTTAACCGTATCTAAAAACTCCTCGGGATTGCGTACAGTTTGATGCCAGGTCACTAGATCGCGTAACCAGTTGGCTTGTTGGGAAGTCTGTTCAGAAATCTCGCCACGCTCTTTGTAGCGCCAATGGGCGGCTATCCCACGCTCGGCAATCAAGTTCATCTCGAATGTACGAATTTGAATTTCAATCCGCTCACCACCTGGACCTATCAATGTGGTGTGTAGCGACTGATAATTATTAGCCTTGGGCATTGCGATAAAATCTTTGAAGCGCCCGGGAATTGGTTTCCATAAAGAATGGATATGGCCGAGCACTTCATAACATTCACCGACACTGCCCACCAGCACTCGAAAAGCTAAAACATCATAAACTTGTTCATAATCAATATTTCTTGCCTGCATTTTTCGATAGATTGACCAAAGATGTTTTGATCGACCATAGATTTCATATTTGATTCCTGTTTTCTCTAACGAACTTGCGATGGTGTCTTTGACTTCATCAATATAGCGGTCGGTTTCTGTTTCTGTTTTTTTGATTTTCTGAATAAGTTGATAGTACATATCCGGTCGGTAGTAACGAAAACATAAATCTTCCAGTTCCGTCTTCAAGGCATTGATACCGATTCGTCCCGCTAAGGGAGCGTAAATTTCCAAAGTCTCCATGGCAATTCGCGATTGTTTTTCAAACTGCATGAATTGCAAAGTTCTCATGTTGTGCAAACGATCAGCAAGTTTGACTAACACCACTCGAACATCTTTTCCCATAGCCACAATCATCTTACGAATGTTCTCGCCTTGTTTTTCCACACTGTTCTTAAATTTAATCTGAGAAATTTTTGTTACGCCATCAACTAAACTTGCAATGGTGGGACCAAATTCCCGTTTGATATCTTCAAGAGTGGCGTGAGTGTCTTCGACGGTGTCATGCAACAATCCGGTTGCGATAGAATCCAAGTCCAAACGATAATCTGCAAGAATAGCGGCGACACTTAAGGGATGGGAAATATAGGGCTCGCCGCTCCGGCGAATTTGTCCCTCATGGGCGCGTTCGGAAAATTCATAAGCTTTTTGAATTATGGCAAGATCGGCCTGTGGAAAATAAATACGGATGCGCTCTAAAAGATCTTCAAGAGTTTTTACTGGACGCAGGGATGATGTTGACTCGACTAAAGAGGTCTGGGCCATATCATCACTTTATCGGTTTTTTACTTGAAAACTCCAGGGCTTATTAAAGAATTGGGAGCAAAAAAAGACTCGACTAAAATCTATTTATTTAGATCTTTTTCGATTTCAGCGGTCGCATAAGTTGCATCAATGTGGTTTTCATAGCCAACATTGCCGGCAGCTACTTCACGAAGAGAGGTCACGATGTATTTATTAGTTTTATAGGCTACTGTTGCTTCAGCACCCTTAAGAAGTTGCTTCGCTCTTTTAGTTACCATAAGCACCAATGCGAATCGATTTGGAACTTTTTCAAGACAATCTTCGACGGTAACGCGAGCCATATAACTCCTCCAAAGCTCAGAGGATTACCCCGAGCCTAGCCATTCATCAAGGACTTTCTTAAACATCTGAAAGGATTCTTCGAAGTTATCATTCACAATTTGCACATCAAAATCTTTGGATTGAAGAATCTCCCGCTCCGCATTGACCATCCTGATTTCAATATCAGCTGGTGTTTTTCCATCGCGTTTTATTATTCTACGACGCAACTCGTCAATTGAGGGGGGAAGGATAAAAATACCCTTAGTATCAGGGTATTTATTCTTAAATGTCCTAAAACCTTGAACATCGACATCCATGATAATGCACTTATTTTCTTTCCAAGTATCTTCGAGTTGATGAAGAGGAGTTCCATAAAGATTGGTATGCACCTGAGCCCATTCTACAAAAAAATTATCTCGAATTTTTTTCTCAAAATCTTCACGGTTGATAAAATGATACGGATGTCCTTCACTTTCACCTGCGCGAGGAAAACGAGTGGTATAGGTCACCGTGTCCACCAATCGAGAATCTTCTCGGCAGATTTTTTCAACAAAACTGCTTTTTCCAGCTCCGCTGGGAGCCGCAACGATAACTAATCTGGTCTTCATTCGACGTTTTGAACCTGTTCTCTCAACTTTTCGATGAGTGCTTTAGCTTCTATCACAGATTGGGTAATATCTGAAATCTGAGATTTTGAACCAATGGTATTCACTTCCCGCAGCAATTCTTGAGTGTAAAAATCTAATTTTTTACCTTCAGATTGTGGATTCTTAATCAGAACTTTAAAATTGACGACATGCTGGCTTAAACGTTGAATTTCTTCGTTGATATCGCCTTTTTCTAGCTGAATAACGATTTCCTGACTCAATCTTTGGTAGTCAATATCCGAGTCCTTCAAACGCAATTTAATTTTTGCTTCGTATTTTTCCTGTAAATGTTTATTGGCTTCGCTGCGAAGAGAAAGAATTTTTTGTACCTCTTTTTCAAGCAACAAGACGAGGCCCAATAAATGTTTTTTTATGGCCTCACCTTCACGCATTCTTTCCTTTTCACAAGATCGAAGCGCGGCCTCGAAGACCTCTTGAACAGATTTTTTTTCATGCGAAGAAACTTCACTTGCTTCTTGCAATTGCACCAATTCGGGATGATTCAACAACACGCTCCAAGGATCTTGAAACGGAATTTTCAATTCTTGCGACAATTCCCGATAAGCAAGATGAATCTTTTTTGCTAAAGCTTGATTGACTTGAATCTCGACCTGATGACTTTGATTTTTCATCCGGCGCGAAATAAAAATATCAATGGTTCCACGTTTTAATTTTTGGCTCAGAATTTTTTTGAGTTCAGTTTCTAAAGACAAATATTCTTTTGGTAAATGAAATCTCAACTCAAGAAATCTTCCATTCACTGAACGTAGACTGACCTCGACTGAGAAGTCTTTTTTTTGTAATTTTTGATTGCCAAATCCCGTCATGCTTTTCATTTGTCTTCCAGTTTCATGGTGTCCTTAAGGCTCGTCAAGTCGGCGCTGTAAAAAAGTTGCGAGAAGTTTTTCTGCAGTTAATTTCGATTGTTCATCCTCAACCCAAAAAATTTCTGGGTCCCGCTTAAACCATGTTCTTTGCTTTTTTGCTAACTGCCGAGTTCCCGTGCTGATGGCTTCAATTAACCACAAATCAGATTTATTCTCACGAATAGCCTGTCCAGCTTGGGCATAACCCACGCTGGCTAATGGTGGCCAAGCGCCCAGCCCTTGGTCCAAAAAGCTCTGCACTTCTTGGCGAAGTCCAGATTGAACCATGAGCTCGGATCTTTTTTGAATTCTTACAAAAAGCTCTTCGCGCTGACAAACAACGCCGATCTTTAACAAGCGAAAATCAGGAGGAGCTTTTTCTGTAGCAAATTTCTTTTTTATTTCTGTTAAGGTGGTGTTTTCAGTCCGTATAATTTCGAGGGCACGAACTAAACGATAATGATCGTTTAAAGAAATCTTTAGAGCAGTAAAGGGGTCTTTTTTTTTAAGTTCTGCATAGAGCTTAATTGCCCCATCTTCTTGCTGCAATTCGTCTTCGATTTGCTTTCGCATTTTCGGTGAAGCTTTCGCAACAGGATAAAGCCCGTTTTCTATCGCTTGAAAATAGAAACCAGTGCCGCCAACCAAGAAAACAGGCTGATCGATAGGAATTTTTTTTATCTCGTCCTCAAAAGCTCGTCGATAATCGCCTGTCGTCATTACATTTGGTGGACCGATCATATTCAATAAATGATGTGGAACTTCGAGACATTCTTTTTTTGTTGGTTTTGCCGATCCTCTGTCCAAACCGGAATAGATCTGAATGCTGTCGCAGTTGAAAATGACGCCTTTATGCCGTTTCGCCATGGATAAAGCCAAATCGGATTTTCCACTGGCCGTGGCTCCAACCACAAAAACCACGGATCTTTTCTTTGCCTTGTCCTCAGACTCTTCGCCCAAAATCTTTTTCCAATTGTTGATAGTTAAAATCCAGGCTGACTGGACGACCATGTGGGCAATAACTCGACAGAGGAAATTCATCCATACTTTGCAACAAAGACTGCATTTGTTCGTGGCTCAAAGATTGACCAGCCCGAACTACCGAATGACAAGCCATCGAAGCACAAATGTCGGCAATTTTTTTTTCAAAATCAAATGAATCCCCGTTTTCAACAATTTCATGGCTCAATTTTTCAAGAGTCGCAGTCAAGGCTGCATCTTTTAATAATGAAGGGCCGGATTTGATCCCAATGACTTGCGGACCTAAAAGCTCTAAACTAACTCCCATTTTTTGTAAGTTAGGGGCGATTCGCACTAAGGCTTCAATTTTCTCGGGCGAAAGACTTACCGAAATGGGAAATAGAAACTCTTGAACTTCAATGTCTCCACTTTTCCAAGCGGCCATTAGTTTTTCAAACACCACTCGCTCATGGGCCGCATGCTGATCCACCATGATCATTTTTTCAGAATTTTGTGCGACAATATAAGTCAAATGAACTTGTCCGACAACTTGAAAATTGGACCAGTAACCGGTTGAACTTTTAGGCTCTTCGCCAACAGGTTTTGGCTCTTTGAAAAGCGCATTGTCCTGTTCATAAACAACTCTATGTTTATGGTCAGATAAATTTGCAGAGCGAATCCAGTTTTTTTGAGAATATTGAGTCGGTGTTGAAAAATCAAACGCTAAAGATTTCATTTCTTGTTCGCTCGAAGCCGCCAAGTTCGTTTGCAGTTGCTGAACAACGGGGCCTAACCAAGGGGCTTTTTCCAAAGTGCTTCGCAAGGCTCCTTGAACGGCACGAAAAGCTAAAGACGCGTTTTGAAATTTAACCTGGGATTTTGTTGGATGAATGTTGACGTCAATTTCGTCGGGCGAAGTCTCGACCCAAACCACAGCTTGAGGGAATTCACCGTGCATCAAAAGGTTTCGATAAGCTTCCATAACCGCGGCCTGCAAGGATCTGTCTTGAATCCATCGATTCTGTGCAAAAAGCCAAATATTTTTAGATGTCTTTTGCACTTCATCCGGCGAAGCCATCACCGCAAAAGCCTTCACATTTTCACGCTCGGCCGAACCTTCATAAACATTCTTTAAACCTAAAATTTGCTGAACTCGTTCTTTTCGTGAATTACAAACTGGCCAAAAATAAATCAACTCATTATTTTCTAAGACACGAAACTCAACATCATGTCGGGATAAGGCCAGTGCTTTAAGAGTATTTTTAATTTGTGATTGTTCGGCAGCTTCCGTTTTTAAAAACTTCAGTCGCGCAGGAACATTTTCAAAAAGTTTTTCAATCCCCAGAAAAGTTCCATAATCAGATTGAGTGATTTCAACATCCGAGGCTTTGCCAAATTGAAATCGCATTTGAAAACTTTGCTCTTGATTTTTTTGACGAGAACGAATTCGTAAATTTGAAACGGCAGCGATGCTGGCCAAGGCTTCTCCGCGAAAACCATAACTTCGTAAATTCCAAAGATCATCGGTGGAAGCAATTTTGCTGGTGGCGTATCTCATAACCGCCTTAGGAAGATCTTCCGCAGAAATTCCGCAACCATTATCAGAAAGAGTAAGTTGACGACCACCCTCGCTGTAGTTAATTTCAATTCGCGTGGCTCCTGCATCAAAACTATTTTCGATAAGTTCTTTAACCATATGAGCTGGTCTCTCGACAACTTCACCTGCAGCAATTTGATTTTGCACATCTTGAGAAAGAATTTCTATGGACATTAAAGTGTTCCTCGGCATGAAGGTCTTAAAGGCGACTCTAGGTGTTTTTTTAGAAGCCCAGCGGCCCTTTGTCAAAAGTCCATTTGGAGGCTGAGACCAAAACTGGCATATTGCTTAGATTCGAGATAGTACTTCACCTCTGAACGCAGCGCGCATTTGCCTATATCAAAAGCTAAACCCAACGAGAAAACGGCTCCCACAGCCATATCATCCAAAGCGTAATTGTTGTTTTTGGAAGTTGTGGGATTCGTCAATGTGGCATCAAAGTGAGAATATTTAAACATCGGTCCCATGCCAAAAAAGGTAAAATGATTACGCCCTTGTTGTTGTGAGTTCATAAATAAAAAATTCAAGTTCACTATCCACCCAGAAGCCCCATTACCCGTGTAAGTTTCATAGTACTTGGGGGCACTAAAAGCAGCCAAGATATTTGCATCAGTGTACGTTTCACCGCTAAACATGGTGTTATTCCCTGACCACTTGATTCCTAAAAAAGGCACTTGAGCAGTTCGGTTACCACCTAAAGTGGATTCTGTATAATTCATCATTTCAAAGGCAATGCCACGGTAGCGACGAGATAAAAATGGCTTCTTCGGCGTCAAATCTTCTTTTACTTCTGCTTTTGTTTTTGCAACTTCGATATTTTCTTTTTTTGCCTTCGTGATCCTTACGTCCACATCAGAAATATAACCAATCACGCCTGGCTTTACGCGAATGCGATAAAAATAGCCTTTCTTTTTTGGTGAAGCATCAAACACATCGCCACGCTTGGCTTGGCCTATTATTTTAGCATCAAAATCAGCTTCTTTGTAAACCAAGGCGCCTTGTAAAATGACGACAACTTTTACCACGCCTTCAGCCGCAAATCCAAGCCTTGGGAGAGTTAAAATAATTAAGAATACACAAAATGAAAACTGAAAAAAAACACGGGAATAACATTTATTGGAAACGAATTTTCCAAACTCGGTAAAAAGCCTCGATAACAATTTTAAATGACATTTTACTCTGGCCAACACGTCGATCCTCAAACAAGATTGGAACTTCAATACCTTTAAACCCATTTTTTAAGGCTCGGTATTTAAGTTCTATTTGGAAACTGTAACCATTCGATTTGACGGTGTCGAGTCTAATTCTCTCGAGCACAGTTCGCGACCAACCATTGAATCCCCCAGTCCAATCCTGCAAAGGATAACCCAAAATAATTTGCGAATACAGGCTGCCACCTCGAGAAATTATTTTTCGCAAAATCCCCCAATTTTTTGTTTGTCCACCTGGGACATATCGGGAACCTACAATAAAATCGGCGTCTTGAAGACGATCCAACAACTTTAATAAATCTTCAGGTCGATGGGAAAAATCGGCATCCATCTCGAATAAAAAATCATAGTTCTGACTCAGTCCCCAGGACAAACCAGCTATATAGGCCCGTCCCAAGCCTTCTTTTCCTGGGCGAGAGAGCAATTGAACACTTGGATTTTTTTTGGATATTTCGCTGACAAGCAAGCCTGTCCCATCAGGTGAATTATCATCCACCACCAAAATATTCAAATCACGATTGAGCTTAAGAATTGAATCAATCAAAACTGGAATATTTTCGCATTCGTTGTATGTCGGGATCACGATCAGTGTTTTCATTTGTCTTACAAAGACTATCTTTGCTAAGACCAAGCGACAACTTAAATTTGTTTCGACAATCTGGGTTGATTCTCGGTTTTTTGCAAACTGATCGCACGTTCAGCTGTCAATGTCGGTAAATGAATTGGTCGTAAAGCCCAAGAAGTCGACTGTTGTCGCCTTTCAAGGCGACTCTTGACTAAATTTACGGCCTGATTGGGATCTTTCTTGTAGGTGACCGGATCAAAACCACATTGTCGACACACCAAGGAAAGCCGCCAACGAATTTGGGTAAAAATCTCGGATAAACACAATCCACTAACAAAAAATAAACACAATCGCGGATCTAGTTCTCCAAATATATAAATGCTCATAACTGCCGCTGTCGCTAAACTCATCACAATATGGAATGAACCAAGGCTTTTTTGTCGGTAGTGCCAATGGGGCGAACGACAAAACGCACAGTATCCATTCACCTTGTGAGATCTAAAAATTGTTCCCATAGTGCAAGTATGCCAAAAAAGATGTC
>ERZ1292633.4365-Hain-H41-02um-R1-4365-length-13159-cov-4_pt1 | contig 10192 bp, 8 predicted proteins | sample MGYA00564406_ERZ1292633 | MGnify/ENA primary metagenome ERZ1292633 (study PRJEB36523, sample SAMEA6512639) | groundwater metagenome | collected 2019-01-08 | study: AquaDiva: Metagenomics assemblies of 32 groundwater samples
GGCTACGCCGGCCTCAAGTTCGGCCTGCCGGCGCCGCGCCTGCTGCGCCGGCAGTGGCGCGCCGACCCGCCGGACGTGGTCCAGGTCGTCACCGAAGGTCCGCTGGGCAGTTCGGCGATCGCCGCGGCGCGCGAACTCGGCATCCCGGTGGTCTCGGAATTCCACACCAACTTCCACAGCTACAGCCGGCATTACGGCCTGGCCTGGCTGGAAGACCTGATCGCCGAGCATCTGCAGCGCCTGCACAATCGCAGCCGCATGACCCTGGTGCCCTCGCGCCGGCTCGGCCTCGATCTGCAGCGCCGCGGCTATCGCAACCTCCGCGTGGTCGCCCGCGGCGTCGATACCGCCCTGTTCAATCCGGCGCGCCGCAGCGCCGCCCTGCGCGCCGCCTGGCAGGTCGGCGACCAGGATCTGGTGGTGGCCCATGTCGGCCGCCTGGCGCCGGAAAAGAATCTGCCGCTGGTGCTCAGCAGCTTCGCCGCAATCCGCCGCCACGCCCCAACATCGCGCCTGCTGCTGGTCGGCGACGGCCCGGCGCGGGCACGGCTGCTGCGGGACCATCCCGATTACATCCATGCCGGCATGCGCCACGGCGAAGACCTCGCCGCACACTATGCCTCGGCCGACCTGTTCCTGTTTCCGAGCATGACCGACACCTGGGGCAACGTCACCCTCGAAGCGCTGGCCAGCGGCCTGCCGGTGGTGGCCTACCGCATGGCGGCGGCCGCCGAACTGATACGCCACGGCGACAACGGCATGCTGGCCGAACCCGGCGCCAGCGACCAGTTCGTGCGCGCCGCGCTCGACCTCGTGACGCGCCCCGGCGCCCGCCACCGTGCCGCCTTGGCGGCGCCCCGCAGCGTCGTCGCACTCGACTGGGAGCGCATCCACGAACAACTGCTGGCCGTGCTGCGCGAAGCCATCGCTCGGCCGGTGTCGCCGCCGGCCAGGGAAGCGGCCTACCGCTTCATCGCCGAACCATGAAGGTCCGCTCCATTTTCATCTCCGACGTCCATCTCGGCACCCGCGGCTGCCAGGCCGAACGCCTGCTCGACTTCCTGCGCGACTACGAGAGCGAGAACCTGTTCCTGATCGGCGACATCATCGACTTCTGGGCCATGAACCGCGGCATCCACTGGACCCCGGCGCAGAACACCGTGGTACAGAAAATCCTGCGCCGCGCCCGCCACGGCGAGCAGGTGATGCTGATTCCCGGCAACCACGACGAAGCCATGCGCGAATACGACGGCGTGTCCTTCGGCGACATCCTGGTGCGCTGCGAACACATCCACCTTGCCGCCGACGGCCGCCGCTACCTGCTGTTGCACGGCGACGAATTCGACCAGGTGACGCGCTACCACCGCTGGCTGGCGGTGCTCGGCGACGTCGGCTACAACCTGCTGGTGCGCATCAACGCCTGGCTCTCGCGGCTGCGCCGCCTGTTGCGCCGCCCCGGCTACTGGTCGCTGGCCGGCTACGCCAAGGCTCGCGTCAAGCGTGCCGTTTCCTTCATCTTCGACTTCGAGGATGCGCTGATCCACGCCGTGCGCGAGCGCGGCCTGGACGGCGTGATCTGCGGCCACATCCACAGCGCGGCGATCCGTCCGGTCGACGGCACGGTCTATGTCAATTGCGGCGACTGGGTCGATAGCTGCACCGCCATCGTCGAGCACCACGACGGCCGCCTGGAACTGGTGCGCGCCTGGCAGCCCGTCGCCGCCGCGTTGCCGGCCGAAACCCAGCCGCACGCCGTGTCGCCAGCGCCAACTCTCGACGAACTGCCGCAGACCGGCATTATCTGCGGCGCGGAAACCGTGCGGCTGTAATGGCTGACCCAAGCGGCAGAGCTGTGCCCCCCGATGCGACGTCACTGCGCGTACAAGGGCGAAACCGACAGGATGCGCTCGATGATCGCCATCTCTGCATGTGAAATCATATGATCCGAATCGGCGTTGTAATTGATACGCGCGGCCCCAAGCTTGCAGCCGTCGAAAACAAGAATTCCGCTCACCGAAGCGAGAGCTGCCAACAATTCATCGAAGGATGATGAGATGGTTTGAGTCTGTTTGCGCTTGAGCAGCAGCCAATTGCACAAGGATGCCGGCGAACGATTTCCGTTCGGCTGGCTCGCGAACATCTCGTCGAGGGCCCAACCGCTAGCAGGGCTGGATGCGGTGAGGTCGGAACTCACCGCATCCAGGGTGATCAACAGCAGATTGGGCCCGCTGTCGTTCAACTGGCTTTTGTGAACATTGAGCTTCGGCGCAATCTTGTCGAATACCTTCTCGTACAAACGCCTGCTTTGGGTATATGCATCCTGTAATTCGCAATAAACTGCATCGCGGTCCGCCTGCAGCGACTCGATATGTTCGCCCCAGCGTTCATCGCTGGCCCGGCTCTCGCCAAGACTTGTGCATTCGATGCAGACGTTGCGAGTACCGAGGTCGACTTTCAAGTCAGGACGGCGGCCATTGGTCAGCCGCCGATCCAAACTGGCGTTCGAAACCTCAGTGCTTCTCAATGCTGCTGCCTTGACATAGACCTCGAACAGTCCCCCGGCCCAAGGCTGCGCTCCCTCTGACTCGGACCTGAGGAACTCGAAAGTCTTCCTGCCGTTGGTAATGCTGTGCGATTCAACTAACCGAAGATCATCGTCAAATGCGCGGATCGCTGCCTCGGAGTTATTTCTCACGAACAGAAACAAGGGTTGCCAGCAGCCCCATTCCAATTCTTCAATGGTGTTCGCCGGAATCTTGGCGCTGATCGCATCAAGACGCGACTGCAAAAAGCAGCGGTTGATCGGACTGTCGGCCGCGAAACGGGCAAGCTTGGAGCGAACCTCATCAATCATCTCGACAAAATACAGCTTGTCGCCAGCGACATCACCGGCCGTCATCGGCATCTCCGCCGTGACCGTCTTGGCCCAACAGACCACCCGCCTCCCGCTTATCTAACTCCAGCTTTGGCATCGCTCCCTTCAGCCGCTTTTCAACTTCCTTGATGTGCTCGTCGGGCGGAATATTTTCCGGAAGCGTGCCACCGATGCGTTTGATGGCGTCGCGCACTTCCTTGCCGACTTGTTCATGGGTCTGAATGGCCTGCGACTGATTGCGGACGCCATCCCGCGCCAGCTTGTCGCGGGTTTGCGTCATGCGAAACTGGTTGGCTGCCAATTCCGTCGCGTTCATGCGATCAAGCAAGTTGTCTTTTTCGAGGATAGCCTTGCGCCGTTTGATGCCATCGCGGCCAAGACCACCATACAAGCCCTTGTAGCCAGCATCGTGAAACACGCCGAACATCTTGCTCTGCACACCTGCGTCCTGCGCAGCACCCGATAGCGCCTTGAACTCTTCGGCGGTTTGCTTGCGCAGTTCCAACCGCTCCATGTCAGCGGCGGCCTGGTCGTTCAGCTCCTGGCGACGGGCTTGGACGGCGAAATATTTCTGGGCGTGGGCGATTTCAGGCTTGCGCGGATCACCGTTCTGGGCGATGAGGTAGCAGGCGAAGCGGGAGAGGTGGTAGTCGTCCACCTCCCGTTGGCCACCCTTGCCGAGTTCGATCATTTTGCCGACGCCGGCAAAATGATAGGCGGGCTTATTTCCTGATTGCCGACAAGATGTTATGGCGCGTTCAATTGCCTGCTCGAAGCGCCGCCACTGGCTGTAGCCCAGCAGGAATTGCAGATCGCGGGCGCTCCAGTATTCGGCGCCATGCTCGTTCGTTTGCTTGATCGACTCAAACGAGTTGGCGCCGAGCGTAGGCAGTTGTTTGTTGTTCATCGTTGCGACTCCATTCCGCTTCCGGCGGTGGCTGTTCCAATTGACATGGCAAGTCTACCCGGATCATGGCTCACCATGCGAGCCATGCCGCACGCCAATTTCGGGTCGCAGACAAGGACTTTTATCATGAAGACCAAATGCTGGCGGCCGCACGCCGTGTCGCCAGCGCCAACTCTCGACGAACTCACGCAGGCGGCCGCCTCCTGTAACGGAAACGCAATACGGCTGTAATGATTGTTCAACGTTGCGGCAGCTACACTCGGACGCAATTACCCGCCGGCATCGAGTCCATGGCTCAGCAAATCGCATTGAAGCTGGAAGTCGCCGCAGATCGCCACGGCGTTCTGCAGCGGCATCCTGCCCTGGCCAGGGCGGGATGCCGCGAGCAACACCATCTGGTCAGCATCTACTACGACACCGGGCGCCTGGCCCTGCGCCGCGCCGGCATCCTGCTGCGCTTGCGCCGGCACGGCACAGCGTGGCAGCAGACGGTCAAGCGCCAGAACGAGTCCGACGCCGGCCTGACGCAGCGGCCGGAATGGCCGGCGCCCTACCGCAAGCACTTCGATTTCGCGCACGTCGACGACGCCGAACTGCGCGACTGGCTGCAGCGCGACAAGATCGCCGGCCGCCTTGCCGCGGTATTCGAAAGCGACCTGCGCCGCACCGTCTGGCAACTCGACCCGGAGCCCGGCAGCCGCATCCTGGTCAAGCTCGACCGCGGCTGGATTGCCTCCAGCGGCCGCCGCGAAAGTATTTCCGAACTCGAACTGCAACTGCTGTCGGGCAGCGTCGACAGCCTGTACGCCCTGGCCCTCGAACTGGCACAACGCCTGGCGCTGCCGCCGCTGCTCTTGTCCAAGGCCGAGCGCGGCTACCGGCTGTTCCTCGATACGCCGCCGGCGCCGGTGAAGGCCGGCGCGGTGCCGCTCGATGCAACGGACACGCCGCTCGCAGCCTTCCGCCTGATCGCACTGGATTGCCTGTCGCACCTGCAGCTCAACCACGCCGGCGCCGTGCATGGCGACAACCCGGAATATGTGCATCAGATGCGGGTCGCGACGCGCCGCCTGCGCGCCGCGCTGCGCATGTTCCGCCCGGTGCTGCCGGCCGGCTTCGCCGCGCAGCTGGCGCCGCCGATGCGCGAACTGATGCGCGCACTGGGCCAGGCCCGCGACCTCGACGTGCTGATGGCCGAGATCGTCGCCCCGGTTGCCGCCGCCCTGGCGGACGAACCGCGCCTGACCGACCTGGCCAGCGCCATCACCAACCGCCTTTACGCCGCCCGCGCCGCTATCCGCCACACCCTGCGGCAACCCGGCTACGGCCAGTTGCTGCTGACCGCCGCCAGCCTGCTGCAGCGCGCTCCCTTCGTCGAATCAGCCGAGCATGAAGCCACGGCGCCGACCCTGCTGCAGTTCGCCGACCGCCGTCTGCGCCGCCTGCTGAAGCATATCCTCGACCTGGCCGCGGCCGCGCGCGTCGACTATCCGCCCTCGCTGCACGAGCTGCGCATCGGCATCAAGCGCCTGCGCTATGCCATCGAGTTTTTTGGGCCGATGCTGCCGGAGAAAACCGGCGCCGCCGCCATCAAGCGCCTGGCCGGCCTCCAGGACGAACTGGGCCAGCTCAACGACCTGGCCAGCGCCGGTACCCTGCTGATGGTCTGCGCCGGTCGCAACGCGCATCTGCGCGAAGCCGTGACCCTGATCGGCGGTTGGCACGGACCGCGCCACGCCGCCCTGCTAGACGACATCCCCAACAAGCTGGAGCGCATCCGCGGCCTCAAACTGCCGCGGCTGGCCTGAGCCGCGGCCTGACTTATCGGTGTTTCGCCGGTTGCACGGCCGCCTGCGAAATCTCCGTCAATAGATCTTCGCTTTCGATCTGAATACGGCGGTTCTCGATACTGAGGACGCCCTGCCGCCGGAACTGGCCGATCGCCGTGGTGACCGTCTGTCGCGTGGTTCCGACCATGCTCGCAATTTCTTCATGGGTGAGCGGCACATCGAGATGGACGATGCTGCCCTCGCGCTTGCCGTAGCGCGCCGCCAAGCGCAGCAGCAGCTTGGCGATGCGGGTGTTGGCGTCGTCGGAGACAAGGTTGACCACCATTTCTCCGAGAACCCGCAGCCGGGACGACAGCGCCTGCATCGACAGCATGACCGCCTCGGGATGCGCAGTGAGAAATTCGAGGAAATCTTTCTGGCTGAGCGAGAGCACCAGCGATTCCTCGCAGGCAATCGCGCTGACCACCCGCCCGCCGCCGTGGGACACTTCGGCCAGGCCGAATATTTCGCCCGGCAGGCAGAACCACAGAATGATCTCGTTGCCCGATGACGATGGCTGGCATATCTTGATCTTGCCGGATTCCAGAAAATAGACATGCTTGCCGGGGCCGCCGGCACTGAATATTGCCTCGCCGCGAGGAACGCGGCGGGCTTTCGCCAGCGCGGCCAGGGCGGCACGGTCGACGCCGTTGAGACGGGTCAGGAACTTCGATGGCGTGTGCTGCATGTTCACCGAATGAGCCGCATGCCTGCCGCAAAATCCGTCTGCCACAATGGGCGGTCGCCTTGTCCGTAATTCGCTTCCACACCGTCTCCATTGGTTTAAAGCAAACTCAAACATTCCCGTTTGCCGAATGTCGGCTGGCCGACAGACACAGTCTTCTCTGGCGCGAATACTAATCACGTGGTCCAGGGAACGCAAGACAGCGTCCTTGACCAAACGGTGGTGCGACGAGGAACCGTGTTACTGCCGGACAACGGGATCGGACAAACGGAGGAAGCGATGGCGCATGGCACATTGACTCAATTGATTTCGCGGTCGGCAATTCAAGTGGCGGCCTGTTGTTTCGCGCTGGGAGCAGCAAGCGCGGCGTGGGCGGGCGAGGTAACGGCAAAAATGCAGCCCCGGATCGACACCTACAAAAAGCAGGCCGTCGCATGGGCCGCGGATCCGCAAATCCTGAAGGCGGTGAAGGAGTCCAATGCCGGCGGACCGATAGCCGGGATGGGCAATGCCAAGTGGCGCGAGCTGAAGGAAGACGATCCGGCAGTCAAATCTCTGGTGACGAATCCTGCCGGCCAACTGCTCACCAAGTGGATGAATGCCGATGCGAAAGGCATCAACAAGATCGTGCTTTCCGGCGACAAGAGCCAGCGCGTGGCATTCACTTCGATGCCGGCAATCTACATCGGCAAGGGCAAACCGAACTTCGACGAAGCATTTTCTGGCAAGGTCTGGCACCAGGCGGAATCCAAGCCGGATCCCAGCACCAACATCGACACCGTGCAGATCGCGGCGCCGGTCAAGGATGGCGGCGCGGTAATCGGCGTGCTGCTGGTTTCTCTCACCGCCGCAAACCTCAAATAGGGGCCGGTTCATGAGCCAGGATATGTCGTACAGCCTTAGCGGCTTCCTCACCAACTGGGGCACCAACATTCGCGAGTCGGGCCGCACGCCGGGCAAGTGCGCCTGCGGCTTCGTCGTGGCGTGGGTCGCGTTCTTCGCCATTCTGTGGCTGATGCCGATTCCCGCCGGCCTCACGGTTGCAGGCAAGGCGGCATTGGCAGTGGTGGTGTGGGCCTGCATCATGTGGATCACCGAGGCGATTCCGGTGGGCATTTCCGGCCTGCTGATCCCGATGCTGCTGGTGATGAGCGGTGCGATCGACAAGTTTCCCAAGGCGGCCAGCGGCTTCACCACGCCGGTGGTGTTTCTCTGCCTGGCGGCATTCATCTTTGCTGCCGTCATGCAGGCCGCCGGGCTCGATCGACGCATCGCCCTCGGCCTGCTGCACAAGCTCAAGGTGAAGACGGTGAACGGCGTGATCTGGGCGATGTTCGCGGCGAACCTGCTGTTGTCGCTGATCATTCCCGCCGCCAACGCACGCGCGGCGACGCTGCTGCCGGTGGTGAACGGCATCACCGAGATGTTCGGCGACACGCCGGAAGAACGCGCCGGCAAAAAGGCCATCGTGATCCAGACCCTGGTCTATGGTTCGATGATCAGCGGCATGTGCATCATGACCGCGCATTTGCCGAACCTGGTGCTGGTGGGCCTGTTCGAGACCGAGCTGGCGCTGAATCTCTCCTACATCGACTGGTTCAAGCTGCAGTGGCCCTATCTCGGCATGTTCGTTCTTACGCAGTGGTGGGTACAGCGCTACTTCCGTACGCGCAGCGTGGGCATCCACGGCGGATTCAAGGCCGTGGAGAAACAACACGAGCAACTGCCGAAGACCAATCAGGCGGAATGGCTCATTCTCGCGGTGTTCGGGCTGATCGCCGTGATGTGGGTGACGGAGTCCTGGCACGGCGTGAAGTCGCACAATGCGGCCCTGATCGGCATGGCGATCCTGTTCGCACCCGGCCTGTTCGGCTTCAAGTGGAAGGATCTGCAGGATCGCACCATCTGGGGCACTTTCCTGTTGCTGGCCGGTGCGCTGTCCATGTCCGCGGCCATGGGCAGCACCGGCTTGGCGCAGTGGTTGTCCGACATCATTCATCCGCTGGCCCATGGCCATGCCTGGTGGATGATCCTGCTGGTCCTGATGCTGGGCACCCACGTCATTCGCCTGGGCATGCTCTCCAACGTGGCGGCCATCACCATGCTGGCGCCGATACTCCTCGCGCTGGCACCCAAGCTCGGCCTGCACCCGGTGGCCTTCACCATGCTGGTGTCCGATACCGACACCTTCGCCTACATCCTGCCGACGCAGATCACGGCAGCGGTGATCGCCTATAGCAGCGGCACCTTCAGCATGGCGGACTACGCCAAGGTCGGCTGGGTATCGGTACTGATCGCCATCGCCTACGGCATCTGCGTCATGGCGCCGTGGTATGCCTTCATGGGTATTCCGGTATGGGATCCGGCAGCACCGTGGCCGTTCAAATAACCATAGGCAAGCTTGACGCAATGCACTCCGATCCATCCCACGATCGGCTCGGTTTGCTTTTTGACTGAAATACTGAAAACGGGAAAGACAGCATGAAAAAAATGACCAATGCCGAATTGCAAACCAAGCTCGGCGACTACACGGCCCCCCCCAGCCTCTATCAAATCACCAAGGACATGCCCTTCCTGGGCAAGGTCAGTTGCAACATCGAGCAAATGGAAGCAGGCTCGTGGCAGGAAATCATCATCGACTATGAGCTGGGCGCGTCGGGCATGGCCGACGGCTCCTGGTTCAAGGCGACCTTTCGTTTCTATTCCGACTGGGCGCTGTTCCAGACCGCAGATCCGGCCGGGGCGAACTATATCTCGGCTGAATATCACGCCGCGCCGACCGTCCCCGGGCAAAGCCCCGCCACGGTGCAGAAGCTCAGCGTGCGCTTCGATCAGAAAGGCCATGAGCGGCCCTTCCAGAAGGCGGTGATCGTCGATACCTATGACGGCTATCTGAAGGCCGGCGACCACATCATCATCCGCCTCGGCGACCGCCGCTTCGGCGGCGCCGGCACCCGCGTACAGACCTTTGTCGAAGAATTCTTCCGCATCCGCTGCTATGTCGATCCGCTCGGCACCTCGCGCTTTGCCTCCATCGGCGACGACCTGGTGATCGACATCAAGGCCGGCGCGCCGGCGCAATTGATGTGGGGCGGCTCGCGCATCGTGCGCGCCGGCGAGAAGTTCCCCCTGCGCCTGCGCAGCGAAGATCAATGGGGCAACACCTGCTGGAACCGTGGCGACAGGGTCAGCATCAAGGCCACGCTGGATGGCAAGCCGGTGTATGACAAGGAAACGCGTCTGTCGGAAAAAGGCTGGGCGGTGCTGCTGCTGGAAGACCTGCCGAGCAAGAATGCCGGCGAACTGATCGTCACCGCCAGCCTGCCGGAACATCCATCGGTCAAAGCGCAGAGCTTCTATGTCACCATCGACCAGACGCTCGCCATGCCGCGCATTTATTACTGCGACCTCCACGTTCATTCGGAGGACACCATCGGCACCAACTCGACCACCTACAACCTGACCTACGGTCGCGACGTGACCGGCCTCGACATCCTTGCCTTCGCCCACAACGACTTCAACATCACCACCGAGAAGTGGAAGAAGACGGTCGAACTGATACGCGAAATTACGAAGGACGGCAGCTTCGTCGCCTATCCCGGCACCGAGTGGTGCGGATCGAGCTGCGCCGGCGGCGACCACAATGTGGTTTTCCTCCACGACGACGAGCCGGAGTTTCCTTATCTCAAGACCGGCGAGCACGTGCGCTCGGTGGAGTGGAACGAAGAAATGAAGGGCGGCGGCGTCGAGCCCGGCGCATGGCCGCTCGAAGAACTGTGGGCCGCCTACGCCCATGATCCGGACGGGCATTTGCTCATTCCGCACGTGGGCGGCCGTCGCTGCATTCTCGATTGGCATTATCCCAAGCTTGAGCGACTGATCGAAATCGGTTCCAG
>ERZ1292633.6477-Hain-H41-02um-R1-6477-length-10192-cov-5_pt1 | contig 10192 bp, 12 predicted proteins | sample MGYA00564406_ERZ1292633 | MGnify/ENA primary metagenome ERZ1292633 (study PRJEB36523, sample SAMEA6512639) | groundwater metagenome | collected 2019-01-08 | study: AquaDiva: Metagenomics assemblies of 32 groundwater samples
AGTTCAGTGGAAAGCTTCGGGGCGACCACAAGTAACCGATGGCCTAACTTGGGCAGAGTTTCTAGGCGCGCGAGAAGTTGCTTCGTCTTACCATTAAGACCCAACCAATCCGGAATCACACGAAAATGATCTTCTTTAAGTTGCGTCGCAAAAGCCATTTGAAAAGCTCGAGCTCGCATTTTAGACGAGAGTCGGCGATGAAAATTGCGCTCTGGCGTGGGCCCGAAAATAACTGCTCCACCGGCCCAAAGTGGTGAACGATTCGAACTGGCGCGGGCGCGGCCGGTACCCTTTTGTTTCCACGGCTTTTTACCACCACCCCTCACGGTGGCCCGTGTTTTCGTGTGGGCGTGCGGTTGACGAAGGTTGGCCGCTTCGGCCGTGACCGCTTGGTGCAAGAGCTGTGGAGTCACCGTCACGGTGTCGACTTCAGTCGGTAAGGCCAGCGTGACTGATTCGCCAGACGAAGGATACATTATCAAGTTCATGCCTGACCTCGGATTTCAACAATCGCCCGCTTGGGGCCAGGAATTGCGCCCGAGACGGCAATTAGATTCTGACTAAGGTCGATATGCATAACGGTTAGGCCTTTAACCGTCACCCGTTCACTGCCCATGTGGCCAGCCATCCGTCGGCCTTTAACTACCCGTTGGGGCCAACGACCGCCAATCGCCCCGGCGGCGCGGTGGAAATCGGAACCATGGCTCGCGGGGCCACCGGCAAAACCGTGGCGCTTTACCACACCCTGAAAACCTTTGCCTTTACTAGTGCCAATCACCATAACCTGATCGCCCGCGGCAAAACTCGAAACATCAAAGGCCTGGCCAATTTCATAGGTTTCTGTCTCGTCCGTGAGTGTGATTTCGCGAATGAGTGCCGCGGAAGTTTGACCGGCTTTTTTTAAGTGTCCCTGAAGCGGTTTGGTCGGATGTTTCTTCGTACCATAAGCCAGTTGCACACCCGTATAGCCGTCAGAAGCGATATTTTTTACTTGAGTCACAACGCACGGCCCGGCTTCAATAACCGTCACGGGCTGAATCTGGCCACGTTCATCATAAACTCGCGTCATGCCAATTTTTCGACCTAGCAAAAATTTCATGGAGATCCTTATATGACAACATCATGTAAAAACAGTCTGCCCGTAGCGGCAGAACTGCCTGTAGAATTTTACCTCGCGTGAATCACCGGTTCGTGGTGACTAGCTTGCGCTAAGCCTACCAGGTTAGTCTTTCCTCTGTCAACCCCCGAAGATTTTGTTCTCCACTACTGGGTTTCGTCGGGAAATGTCGCGGGAGTAGACTGATCAGCTTCTTCCTCTTGGCGCCGGGCTTTAGGACGATATTCGAGTTTGTCTCGCAAAGTGTCGATAAAGGCGATTTTTTCGCGCGCGGCGCTGACGAGTAGGTTGGAAACTTTGCGGGGATTCGGGCTCATGAGAATTTCGAGTTTGTTTGTATTATAGAGGTGGTTAACCAACCCCTGAAAGTCGCCATCGCTGGTGACAATGACGGCCCGATCAAACTCTGGGTAGTCGAGCATCACCTGCAATACTAAATCAGCGTCGATATTACCCTTGACTTTACCCTCGGCCGAAACCTGGGAGAGAGGTTTGAACATCACGACAAAGTCAGCAGCGTGAAAGGCTTTATAAAGTTCTTCGTATTCAGGCATGTAGCCGATAAACATATAGGCTTTTTGGACGCCATATTTGTCTTTAAGAAAGCGGCGATAGCGGCGTAAATCAAGCTTCCAGCCCAAATCGCGCATGCCGAGGTTGAGGTTTTGAGTGTCAATATAGGCGTAACTTTTGCGAAATTTCATATACCTCATTTAGGTTCTTAGGTTGTAGGTGGTAGGTTATTAGGAGAAACCGACTATGCCTTCGGGCTAATCACCTAAAAACCTAATGATATACTCGTTAATCAGCGTATATCACCAGTACCGTGGAGCTGGTTACGCTGCGCGCGTGATTTTAGTTTGGCCAGATTCTCGGTCGCAATTGTTTCAAATGATAAACTCATCACTGAGGCTAGAGCCGCGAGATACCAAAGGACATCACCGAGCTCGTCAGAAAGGGCGGCCCGCCGCGCATCGGTCAGCTGACCGTCGTCGTCACGGATCATCTTCTTAATTTTATCCGCCACTTCACCAGCCTCACTAGCCAATCCCAGTGTTGGATAAATCAGATCAGTTTCGGCATTGGGATTAATGGCCGTTATTCGAGACGCTTGTTGGTATTCATCAAAATTCATGTTACTAGCTTCTTGGGTTGTAGGTTCTTAGGTTTGTAGGGGCTGTCACGGCTATTATTTCTTTTTCACTGGGGCGCGACGTGTTGCTGTCTTTTTGGCTTTCGGCGTCTTTTTATCGAGATGTTTTTGGATATCAACCCAATGTTTTTTAAGCTCGGTGACGACCTTGGCGACATCATTCGCATCGATATCCTTCACTCGGCTATATTGACTGGCGACTGTTTCAACGATTTGGTTATAAACGGTTTCGTTGATTTCCTTGAGGTGCTCAATCTGTTCTAAAACTTCACCTTTCATCTTGAGAACCCAGCCTTTAATTTTTTGCCGACGGGCGGGGCTGTCTTTGCGTCCATACAAGAAATAAGCACCAGCCACCAGCGCGGCGGCCGCAGCGGCGATTCCGGCACCAGCCAAAACCCGATGATCTTCTTTGGGACTCGATGATTTAGCCATACAACCTCCTGCACTACTACACTTACTTAGTAACTTTACCTTCTGATTTTGGTTGGCGCCGCTTGTATTTGTTCCATTGGCCCATCATGACTGTCAACCAACCTTCGTTACTAATGCGATCGCGCGTGGCGTGGAGGTCATCCGCCAGTTGATCAGTTTCTGCCCGAAGACGGGCAACGAGCAGACGAATTTCTTTAAGGATGACGAGGGCATAAAAAGCCAGGACAATAAAGACGACGGCCGCAAAAATAACCGCAAAAGTCGTAACAACGAAGAAAATATCTGCTTTCCAAAAATCTTGCATAACTTTATTTTACCATCTTTTTGCGCATTACGATTAGGCCTTGTGCTCTTCGAGATAAGCCGTGAGTGGTTGCCAGTACGAAGTATGCCAGCCATCTTCATAATCCGGAGCTTGTTCGGTTGGCACTTCGGTTTGAACCAGATGTAGTTCGGTGCCATCAGGGTGCGGCGTGAGAGTGATTTCTAATCGTGAGGGAGGATACCCCTCCGGCCATTCTGACGTAGACCACTCTTGAACAATTTTTTGGTTAGGCACCAGCTCGAGATAGGTCCCTTCGATATAACCACCCCAGGCGGTGAACGGTTCACCGACTTTAGCTTCGCCCGACGCTTCCGCGCCTGTAAAGGCAGCGTGTTCTTCAGGATCGGTATAGGCACGATAGACTTCTTCAGGTGTCGCCGGAATTATAACAGTTTGATCAATAGTCGTTGTCACATGAGCCATAAGCACCCCTTTCTTAACTCAATTAGGACTTTCTCATTTTCTCCCAATTGTCATCGCGAGGCTTTAGCCGTGGCGATCTGGTTTTTCAGGTTTACGAGATTGTCCCGCCGCAGCGGGATCCCGCTCTAGCGGTGACTTCGCTGTGGCTCGCAATGACGAAAGTGAGAAAGTCCTACTAATGATAATAAAATTACTCTACCCCAATTTATTATTTGAGACATTAGCCGCGACAAACTCTATAAAGAGGTTAATGAGACGATTGCGTTCGTGATCAGACAGCGGCTTATAAATGCTCGTCTCAAATTTTTGACTCTGTTGATAGAGATCATCAAACAGTTCTCGGGGTTGTAAGTGGGCGTGAAGATGATTCACTTTTATACCATCTTCTTTCTGAAAAGGTCGAAAGTGGATACGGAAGTCACAACCTTGTGCTAATTGATTACAAATAATGCTTTGAAGGCTAGCTGCCGTGTCTATAAGGGCGTGACGCTCTTCGGGCGATAACTGGTCTAAGCGTTCTACATGACGGTTAGGGACGATGAGCAGATGCCCGCGCATCAGGCGAGGATTTGACAGAAAAGCGGTGACTAAAGAAGTTTTTAGGACTGTTCGCTGTGATTGTCTTGTTTGACTACAAAAAACGCATTCCTTAGACATCTAATGCCTCTTATTGATTTTTTCTGATAACTTTTATATCTTCTTCAATTTTAGTGATTAAATCAGCCACTTTAGAAAATTTTATTTGGGGACGAAGATATTTTTCGATCTTAAGCGTTAGGTGGGTAGATTGCAACTCACTCGTATAGTCGAGAATATGGGCCTCAACCTGGCGAGGATAGTCCCCAAAGGTTGGCAAAGTACCAATGGAGAGCGCGACCGGATACACTCGCCCGTCCAGTTCTGTCGTGGCCTGATAGACACCGTCGGCTGGAATAAGGGTCTCTATCTCCGTGAGATTAGCCGTAGGGAAGCCAAGTCCTTGGCCGCGGCCAAAACCTTTAGCTATCCGACCGGTTAGCTCATAGGGATGGCCAAGCAATGAGAGAGCATCGTTGACTCGCTCCGTGACAAGCAGTTGCCGAATAAGAGTACTATGAACCGTTACCTTCTCATTTTCCAGTTGGGCCACGACGTCTGGAACGAGCTGAAAACAAATTTTCGCGGCAGTCGCCCAAACTTGAAGATCTTTTATTGTCCCGGCCCGCTCGTGTCCAAAACGAAAATCGCTACCCTCTAGGATGGCTCGGGGCCGGACACTGACAAGCTCTTGCCAAAACTGCTCTGCTGATAGACGAAAAAGCGCTGGCGTGGAGGGCAGCACAACGAGATGGTTAACACCCAAATTATCAAGAAGGGCACATTTTGTTGCCAAACTTGTGAGAGGCCGAAACGGCACTGACGATTCCTGCAAAATCTGGGGGTGCGGTTCGAACGTAATAACAGCCGAACCAGGTGTATCAGGTAACGCAAGAAGTGACTTTATGAGTTCAAGATGGCCGCGATGGAATCCATCGAAATTGCCGACCGAGACTGCCAAGCCGGGCGGTATTTTTAACAAACTCGTTATGCCCTTGTACATCTGCATAATATTAGTAAAGTATACCAGGCTTAGTCTAAAAAATCTTGTGTTTGTATTTACCACTCATCTAAATACGATCGTATTTGAATGAGTGGTAAATCTTTCTCTAACTCCCACAGAGGCGGACGGGGACAATGACGAGTTATTTAGTGGAAAGCGAGTATTACTAAAAAACACTCCCAAGGGAGTGTTTTTTAGTAACCACCTGGTTAATGTTTTACATCTTGATTTCGATATCGACACCGGCTGGCATGTCGAGATTCATGAGCGCATCGATCGTCTTGGGTGATGGGTCGAGCACGTCTATCAAGCGCTTATGCGTTCGCATCTCAAACTGCTCGCGGGCATCTTTGTGCACGAAGGTGGAGCGATTAACGGTCATTCGTCGCTTTTCGGTGGGTAGCGGAATGGGTCCGGCCACCATCGCGCCCGTGCGTTCAGCCGTATCAAGTATCTTTCGAGCCGATTTGTCGATGATCCGATGGTCATAGGCCTTCAAACGAATCCGGATTCGTTGTTTAGGCGCCTTATCTTTGGCCATAAGGTTCAAACTCCTGTTGCTGAAACGGTTACTTTACAAGGAACCAAATAAACATGGTGATGGGCGGCAGAAGAAAGAGGGCGATCAAGGGTGAGCAGGGGTTAAGCGAAAAATCGATGCCCAGTCCCACGCCACCTGAAGAAGATTTATTCTCCGCCATATACCTCTTGTTGCCCGTATTATTTCAGAATTTTAGTTACAACACCAGCCCCGACGGTGCGACCACCTTCACGGATAGCAAAACGCATACCATCTTCAATCGCGATCGGGCTAATAAGCTTGGCAACGAGGTTAACTGTATCGCCAGGCATGACCATTTCGGTACCGCTTGGTAGTTCAACTTCACCCGTCACGTCCGTAGTGCGGATGTAGAATTGAGGCTTGTAGCCTTTGAAGAATGGGGTGTGACGACCGCCTTCTTCTTTAGTGAGAATATAGACTTCAGTTTCGAACTCTGTGTGTGGCGTGATTGAGCCCGCTTTTGCGAGAACCATACCACGCTCGATATCTTCGCGTTCGATACCGCGGATCAGAATTCCCACGTTATCACCGGCTTGACCAGAGTCAAGCTCTTTCTTAAACATTTCCACGCCAGTTACTACACTCTTGCGCGTTGGGCGAAGACCAACGATTTCGATTTCTTCGTTGACTTTGACTTGTCCGCGCTCAATGCGACCAGTGGCAACCGTACCACGACCCTTAATCGAAAAGACATCTTCAACCGGCATCAGGAATGGTTTGTCAATCTCGCGAACTGGATCAGGAATGTAGTTATCGAGGGCATCAACAAGCTTTTCAATCGCCGCGATAGACTCGGCATCACCTTCGAGGGCCTTTAAGGCCGAGCCACGAATAATGGGGGTTTCGCTACCGGGGAACTTATACTTGGTCAGAAGATCGCGGACTTCTTCTTCGACGAGATCAATAAGCTCTGGATCGGTGACTTGATCGATCTTATTTAAGAAGACGACAATGGCGGGAACACCAATTTGGCGGGCCAAGAGAATGTGCTCACGAGTTTGGGGCATTGGGCCATCGGTGGCGGCCACGACAAGAATCGCTCCATCCATTTGGGCGGCACCGGTAATCATGTTTTTGACATAGTCAGCGTGTCCAGGGGCGTCAATGTGGGCGTAGTGGCGCTTGTCGGACTGATATTCGGAGTGGTGGAGGGCAATTGTAATCCCGCGCGCTTTTTCTTCTGGTGCATTGTCGATTTGATCGACGGCTTCGGCCTTTTCGGCGAGACCTTTGCTATGTAAAACTTTCGTAATCGCCGCCGTCAGGGTCGTCTTACCATGGTCAACGTGACCGATTGTACCAACATTGACGTGGGGCTTGGTGCGTTCGAATTTGGCAGCCATTGGACTCCTTTCTTCCTAATGTGTGTTTAATGTAGCTGATTAGACAACTTTTTGTCAACAGGGAGTGATCAGGTTATTTTTTTCGTCCAGCAATAATTTCGATTGCGATATTCGTCGGAACTTCTTCGTAGTGATCAAACTCCATGGTATAGCTAGCGCGACCCTGGGTCATCGAACGGAGGTCGGTTGCATAGCCAAACATCTGCGCCAAGGGGACGTGTGATTCAACGACTTTGGCATTACCGCGTTCGGTGCTACCCATAATTCGGCCGCGACGACTATTTAGGTCACCCATCACATCGCCAAAGTACTCTTCCGGAGTAACCACTTCAACCTTCATAACCGGTTCGAGGATGGCCGGATTAGCCTTTTTAACCGCTTCTTGAACCGCCATCGAACCCGCAATCTGGAAGGCCATTTCTGACGAATCGACTTCGTGGTAGCTCCCATCGACGAGCGTTACTTGAACATCAACCATGGGGTAGCCGGCAATGACACCGCGTTCGAGGGCCTCTTTAATCCCCTTCTCGGTCGGCCCGATATATTCTCGGGGAATCGCGCCACCGACGATCTTATTGACGAACTCGAAGCCTGTGCCACGTTCAAGCGGGGCAACGTCGAGCACGGCGTGGCCATATTGACCACGGCCACCAGTTTGACGAATATATTTGCCTTCGCCGTGGGCCGGCTCGCGAATAGCTTCTTTGTAGGCGACTTGCGGACGGCCAACATTGGCTTCAACCTTAAATTCACGTTTCATGCGATCGACGATGATTTCGAGGTGAAGTTCACCCATGCCGGCGATAAGGGTTTGAGCAGTTTCGGGGTCGCCCTTAATTCGAAAGGTCGGGTCTTCTTCGGCGAGCTTCGCCAGGGCAATACCCATCTTTTCTTGATCAGCTTTGGTCTTGGGTTCAATCGCCACCGAAATAACCGGCTCGGGGAAGACCGGGCGCTCGAGCATAATTTGATTGCTTTCATCAGAAAGCGTGTCGCCGGTGCGGGTGTATTTAAGGCCCACGGCCGCGGCGATCTCACCGGCAAAAACTTCGGTCACATCTTCGCGCTGGTTGGCATGCATGCGGATAATACGGCCGATGCGTTCTTTTTCACCTTTATTGACATTTAAGACATAGCTGCCGGCTTTGAGCTGACCGGCGTAGACGCGGAAAAAGGTCAGCGTGCCGACAAACGGATCCGTCGCCACTTTGAAGGCCAGGGCGGTAAAGGGAGCTTCGTCAGTCACTGGGCGGGTAATATCTTCGTCAGTTTTGGGATTAATACCGCGAAGCGGCGGGACGTCCATTGGGCTGGGGAGGTAATTAATTACTCCATCGAGTAGTAGCTGGACGCCTTTATTCTTCAAAGCCGAGCCGGTTAAAACTGGAATAATCTTATTCGCAATCGTCCCGGCCCGCAGAGTCTTTTGAATCTCTTCAATAGATAGGCTGTCGTCAGCTAAGTACTTGTCGAGCATTTGGTCGTCGAGTTCGGCGACTTTTTCCACGAGTTTTTTTCGCCACTCTTTAGCTAATTCAACCATATCGGCCGGAATGTCGGTCACTTCCACGTTGCTACCCATGTCGTTGGTGTAGAGATAGGCTTTTTCACCAATTAGGTCGACAATGCCCTTGAATCCACCTTCGGTGCCAATCGGCAGTTGAATAGGAACGGCATTCGCCCCCAGACGATCGAGGATCGAGTCGTAGCTGCGGTAAAAATCGGCGCCGAGGCGGTCAAGTTTATTGATAAAACAAATGCGCGGGACGGCATACTTATCGGCTTGGCGCCAAACTGTTTCTGACTGCGGTTCAACGCCGGCCACCCCGTCGAACACGACCACTGCCCCATCAAGCACGCGCAGGGAGCGTTCAACTTCCACGGTAAAATCGACGTGGCCAGGCGTGTCAATGATATTAATGCGGTGGGTAGTGTCGAAATCAGGTCGAATCGTCGAGTATTCGCCCAGGCCACCCTTAGTTCGATCGACAGGTGGCCAAAAACAAGTCGTGGCGGCGGCGGTAATAGTGATGCCGCGCTCGCGCTCTTGTTCCATCCAGTCCATAACCGCTTCGCCTTCGTGAACTTCCCCTATTTTATGAGTTTTGCCGGTATAGTAAAGAATTCGTTCGGTAACCGTGGTTTTACCTGCATCAATGTGGGCCGCAATGCCGATATTGCGTGTTTTCTCCAGAGGAAATTCACGTGGCATATTACTCCTTTAACTGGAACTTGATTAGACTAACAAAAGATGGACGAAAACGTCCTTGGTTTCAGATTAACAGACGGAGTAGTAACCGTCAAATTCAGTGACGAAAATTTGAATTATGAATTTGGGGACTAATTTGGGGACTGTTCTCATTTAACTTGGAACGGAAGAATTTTTAGAAACGTACTGCTAATTTTCATCATTTCTTGATTCGCTCGAATTACTCCCTCCTATTACCATTTTTCTTCTTTATCAGGTTATTTGAGAACCGTCCCCTTAGCAGTCCCCTTAGCATTTAGCACTTGGTCTGAATTCTCTTCTTAAAATTGAAAGGGATCCGCAGTTTTACGGATCCCTTTCAATTTGACTTATTTAAGTAATTAGTAGCGGGCGAAGTGGGCAAAGGCGCGGTTGGCCTCGGCCATTTTGTGCTTATCTTCGCGTTTCTTCATCGCCGATCCAGTCGCCTGATAGGCATCAAAGAGTTCTTCGGCGAGAAAAATGCCTGACGGTTTGCCATGACGAACGCGGGCGGCCTCAATAATCCATTTCATCGACAGCGCAACCTTACGCTCGGGGCGGACTTCAACTGGTACCTGGTAAGTAGCTCCACCGATGCGCCGCGAACGGACTTCGAGGAGTGGTGAGACATTCTTGATCGCCATGTCAAAGGCTTCCAGCGGGGGTTTTTTCGACAGTTCGCCCAAACGCCCGAGGGCCTGATAGACTAAACGACTGGCGACGGCTTTATTGCCGCCCAGCATAACATAGTTAATAAACTGCGTCACCGGCACCGACTGATAAATCGGGTCAGGTGTTCGGGTAAGTTTTTTGTAGCGAGCTCCACCGCGCATGTATACCTCTGCTTCTCTAGAGCTTTTTAGCTATTAACTTTTTAGCTTTTTAAGAATTAATTTAGTATCCCTAAGTAGCTAGTAAGCTAATCAGCTAAGAAGCTAGTTTATGATTCTTTAGGTTTCTTGGCGCCGTATCGGCTGCGGCCCTGGCGGCGCTTGTCGACGCCGGCCGTATCGAGTTTGCCGCGA
>ERZ1292633.6478-Hain-H41-02um-R1-6478-length-10192-cov-5_pt1 | contig 10192 bp, 11 predicted proteins | sample MGYA00564406_ERZ1292633 | MGnify/ENA primary metagenome ERZ1292633 (study PRJEB36523, sample SAMEA6512639) | groundwater metagenome | collected 2019-01-08 | study: AquaDiva: Metagenomics assemblies of 32 groundwater samples
CGATCCCGGTGATGAAGGTCGGCACCGAGTTCATGCCGGACATGGACGAGGGCGACCTGCTGTACATGCCCACCACCCTGCCCGGTCTTTCCTCCGGCAAGGCGCAGCAGATATTGCAGCAAACCGACCGCCTGCTCATGACGCTTCCGGAGGTGAAGACGGTCTTCGGCAAGGCCGGGCGCGCCGAGACCGCGACCGACCCGGCGCCGTTGTCCATGTTCGAGACCACGGTGCAGTTGAAGCCAAAATCCGAATGGCGCCCGGGCATGACCACGGAAAAACTCATTGCCGAGATGTACGAGCTCACGAAGTTCCCGGGGCTGTCCAACGTGATCGTGCCGCCGATCAAGACGCGCATCGACATGCTCACCACCGGCATCCGCACGCCGGTCGGCATCAAGGTCATGGGGCCGTCGCTCGCGACCATCGAGTCGGTCGGGCGCGAGATCGAGCAGGTCATTCGCGCCGTCCCCGGCACCACCTCGGTGTACGCCGAGCGCCTGACCGGCGCGCGCTATGTGGACATGAAGATCGACCGCAACCGCGCCGCGCGCTTCGGGCTCAACGTCATGGACATCCAGGACACGGTCGAGACCGCGGTCGGCGGCATGAACGTGACCGAAACCATCGAGGGACGCGAGCGCTACCCGGTGAACCTGCGCTATCCGGCCGACCTGCGCGACTCGCTCGAACGGCTGCGGAGCCTGTCTATACCCACTATGAGCGGCGTACCGATTGCGTTGTCCGAGGTGGCGGACGTGCGCATCGCCGACGGCCCGGACATGATCCGCAGCGAAAACGCGCGTCTCTCCGGCTGGATCTACATAGACTTCCGCGACCGCGATATCGGTTCCTACGTCGCCGAGGCGCAGGCGGCGGTGGCGGAAAAGGTGAAGCTGCCGCCCGGCTACACGATCGTCTGGTCGGGCCAGTATGAATACCTGCAACGCGCCATGGAGCGTCTGACCGTGGTCGTGCCGTTCACGCTCGCCATCATCCTGCTGCTGCTGTACCTCAACTTCCGCAACGGCATGGAGGTGCTGATCATCGTCACCACGCTGCCGCTCGCGCTCGTCGGCGGCTTCTGGCTGCTGTATTTGCTTGGTTACAACCTGTCGGTCGCGGTCACGGTCGGCTTCATCGCGCTTGGCGGCGTGGCCGTCGAGATCGGCATCGTTATGCTCACCTACCTAGACCTGGCGCTCAAACGTCGCATCGCCGAGCGCGGCGCCAAGCTCACACGCGAGGATGTGCGCGCGGCGGTGATCGAAGGCGCGCTGCTGCGCATCCGCCCCGCGACCATGACCAAGGTCGCCATCATCGCCGGGCTGCTGCCGATCCTGTGGAGCAGCGGCACCGGCTCGGAGGCGATGGGCCGCATTGCCGCGCCCATGGTGGGCGGCATGCTCAGCGTCGCCATTCTTACGCTTGTCGTGATCCCGGCGGCTTATCTTCTGTGGAAACAGCGGTCAGTGGCCTCCGCGGAGCGGCCTTGACTCCGTACCCAGGTACGGAGCGTATACTCATGCCACGTAAATTACTCACGAGCACCATGCCCACCGTTGAACTGATCTACGATAGCGATTGCCCAAACGTGCCGCGGGCGCGCGAGAACCTTTTGCGCGCCTTCAGCCAAACGGGCCTGGCGCCACGCTGGCAAGAATGGGCTCGTGCCGACGCCGATTCCCCGGCACATGTGCGTGCATACGGTTCGCCAACGATACTGGTGGACGGACGGGATGTGGCCGGCGTCACCGCCGCTGACGCGGCCTGTTGCCGGATTTACACCAACGATCAAGGGGGGAAACAGGGCGTGCCGCCGGTGACGCTGATTGTCGCCGCACTCGCCGGAAAATCCGATTCCAAGGGGTTCGAGCGTAACACAATATCCCTGCTGCCAGCTATCGGAACGGCGCTCATGCCGAAGCTTGTCTGCCCCGCTTGCTGGCCGGCGTACACCGGAATCCTGAGCGCACTCGGTCTCGGCTTCGTCAACTACAGTCCGTTCCTGTTGCCACTCACCGCCCTGTTCCTGGTGGCGGTGTTGGTCACGTTGGCCTGGCGCGCGAAAACACGGCGGGGTTACGCCCCACTCGCGATAGGCGTCGTTGCCGCGGTCATCGTGCTCGTGGGGAAATTCCATTTCGAATCCGACCCCGCGACCTACGCCGGCATTGCGTTGCTCGTCGGCGCTTCCCTCTGGAACGCCTGGCCGCGCCGGAATCAAACCGAATCTTGTCCCGTCTGTGTCAAAGGAGGTGTGTCATGACCACGAAACGCCAAATCGAAGTCTTCAGCGCCGGCTGCCCGGTGTGCGAAGACACCATCGCGCTCGTCAACCGCATTGTCTGTTCGTCATGCGAGGTTACGGTGCTGAACGCGAACAATTCCGAAGTCGCCGCGCGCGCCGGACGTCTCGGCATACGCTCGATTCCGGCCGTCTTGATCAATGGCAAGCTCGCGGACTGCTGCGCCGGGCGCGGACCGGATGAAAAAACGCTGCGCGCGGCCGGGATCGGGCAACCGCTTTAATCCCATGGAAGCGACCGCGATGCCCGCGGCGGAGATGACGATCGGCCGGCTGGCGCGCGCGGCCGGCGTCAACATCGAGACCATCCGCTACTACCAGCGCCGCGGGCTTCTCGCCACGCCGCTCAAACCGTCGCGCGGCGTGCGCCGTTATTCCGGGGAGACGCTCGCGCGGCTGCGATTTATCAAGCGTGCCCAAGAGTTGGGTTTTACGCTGCGGGAAATTACTGAGCTACTAAATCTTGGCGATGGTTCGTGCGCGGAAACCCGGGCGATCGCCGAGCACCGGCTGACGGATATCGAAACGCGGATTCGCGACCTGGAATCGATGCGTGCAACGCTCGGTAAACTGATCCGCACCTGCCGCGCGGGCAATCAACCGCCCTGCCCTATCATCGCCAGTCTGAAACACGATACCGACTAAAACCTGTCTCAAAATACCATGTTTCTATTTTTCGTAGGGCGCGTCCCACGCACCAATGGCTTCATTTTAAGATGTGGATCGGTGCGCGGGGCGCACCCTACGTAATTTTGAGATAGGTTCTAGTTGTTCGCGTCATGCGCGCTTGCGCACGTAGTAACGGAACGTCTTGCCGTCCTCGTCCACGTGCAGCAGTTGATGGCCGGTGCGGTCGCACCAGGCGGGGATGTCCATGCGCGAGCCGGTGTCGGTGGAGATCAGCTCCAGCACCTCGCCCGGCTGCATGGTCTTGATCGCGCGATGCGCCTCGCGCAGCGGGCCCGGACAGCATTCGCCCGAGGTGTCCACCGTCCGGTCGGGTTTATCCTGGCTCACAATTTTCCTCCCTCACCAGTAATCATCGCTATGTTCTATGGAAGCCCTGATTTAATGATTATTTACCGCAAAGACGCAAAGGACGCAAAGAAAAACTCAAGAATTTTGAATAAATCTTTGCGCCTTTGCGGTGAGAAATAGTATTTTTCAGAGCTTCCTAAACACATCTCGTCGCCATTGCCGGATATAATCCCGCGGTATGGGCCGAAACCGTCTTCCCCAACCCAAGAGCTCCGCCTACATCACGCCGGAGGGCGCGGCGCGCCTGCGCGAGGAACTGGATCATCTGTGGCGCGTGAAACGTCCGCAGGTCACGCAGGCGGTGTCGGAGGCGGCGGCCCAGGGCGATCGCTCGGAGAACGCCGAATACATCTACGGCAAGAAACAGCTGCGTGAAATCGACCGGCGCATCCGCTTCCTGCAGAAGCGCCTCGACGCGCTCGTGATCGTGGACCGCGCGCCGACGGATACCTCGCGCATTTATTTCGGCGCCTGGGTGCGGCTGGAAACCGACCGCGGCGAAACCGTGGAATACCGCATCGTCGGCCCGGATGAATTTGATCTTGGAAAAGGCCTGATCAGCATCGACTCGCCGCTGGCCCGCGCGCTTCTCAAAAAAACCATCGATGATGAGGTAACCCTCGCGCTGCCACGGGGTCGGACCATTTACACGGTCCTGGAGGTACGCTACTCGCCGTTTGACAGGGTGGATTGAGATACCGATCGGATCGACCCCAGGCACATGGTGGTCAGGCGACCGCCGAGTTGCCGGGGGCATTGGGGACGGATTTCGGTTCAAACCCCGCCAGTTTCGAAACGTCGAGCGTCTCGAGCTGCGCGCCGAAATCCTCGGCCGGGATCGCCGCGCCGAAAAGAAATCCCTGCATCTCGTGGCAACCGATGGTCTTCAGAAACCGCGCCTGCTCGCGGGTTTCAACGCCTTCCGCGAGAATGCCCAGGCGCAGGCTCTTGGCCATGACGGCGATCGTGGTGGTAATCGCGGCATCGCCGCGATTACGGACCACGTCGCGAATGAACGAGCTGTCGATTTTGAGAATATCGATCGGGAATCGCCGCAAATAATTGAGCGAGGAATAGCCCGTTCCGAAATCATCAATCGAAATCGATACGCCGATGTCCTTGAGTTCGCGCATCAGATCGAGCGCCTGCTCGGCATCGTCCACCAGCACCGTTTCGGTGAGTTCCAGTTCGAGAAAACGCGGCGGCAATCCGCTTTCCTCGAGCGCGCGTTGCACGCTGGCCAGCAGCGATCCGGAACGGAATTGTTTCATGGAGAGATTCACGGATACGCTCAGGGAAGTATAACCGGCATCGTGCCAGCCCTGGCATTGCCGGCAGGCTTGCCGCAACACCCATTCGCCCACGGGGATCACCAGGCCGGTGTCCTCCAGCAACGGGATAAAGTTGTCCGGCGTGATGATGCCGCGGCTCGGATGCTGCCAGCGCAGCAGCGCTTCCGCCCCGACCACCTTCCCCGTGGCCGTGTTCACCCGCGGCTGGTAATAAACAAGAAATTCGCTGTTCTGCAGCGCCTTGCGTAATCCCATTTCGTATTCGAGGCTCTCCTGGGCGCGCGCGTCCATTTCCTTGGTGTAAAAAACATACCGGTTGCGCCCGGATTCCTTGGCCTCGTGCATCGCGGCGTTCGCATCCTTCAGCAGCCGCTCGACATCCTGTGTGGCACCGGGGTAGATCGAAATGCCGATACTGGCGGTGACGAAGATCTCGCGACCGCCGACATTCAGCGGATCGGAGAACTTCTGTATCAAACGCGCCGCCGCCTGCGCGGCATCCTCGCTCGTGGGCAGGTGTTCGAGAATCACCGTAAATTCGTCGCCGCCGATCCGGCAGGCCGTGTCCGAAGCGCGCAGGCAGGCGCGAATACGTTTCGCGGCCTCGATCAGCACGGCGTCTCCGACTTCGTGTCCCAGGCTGTCGTTGATAACCTTGAAACGATCGATGTCAATGAACATGATCCCCACCGGAGACCGGGTGCGCGCGGCAACCGCCACGGCGTGCTGCAGCCTGTCCTTGAACAGCGCGCGGTTCGCCAGGCCGGTCAGGGGGTCATGATAGGCCATGTAATGAATCTGTTCCGCCTGCGCCTTGCGCTCCTCGTTCTCGTGCGCCCGGATGATGCGATCGGCGCGGCGCACGATCATCAACAGGAATAAATAAAGCAGAAGCAGGAGAACGGTCACTCCGCCAAGAACCGTGTATTCCGTGCGTTCGATATCCGCCACCAGCGGGGTCACGTCGGAATAGATCTCAAAGACGCCTTGCACCGGATCATTCGGCGTCTTGCGAATCGGGACATACGAAGACAGGAGATTGCGATTTACGATTATCTCCTCGGAGGCGGAGAAATGATCCCGAAAGACAAGATCGCTTTCGGTGTCGCCGGCTTTGGCCTTCAGGAATCCGGGGTTGCGTGACTTATCCTCGCCGATCTGTTTCGGTTCCGTCGAGTAAACGGTAAGGCCATCCAGGTTGTATATTTTTATCTTGACCACGCGCAAACCGTTTATTTTCTGCAGCACGTCCTCCCGCAAGCGGGAGATTTCCGGCTGTTGGCCGAGTTCCGGCGGAGGGATGGTGGCGGCCCGTGAAACGAAATCCGCGTAGGCGGGCCACAGGGTATTGGAAATCGATTGGGTGAGCGAAACGTTCGACAACGTTTCATGCATGATCAGGGATCGCACGGCGACGGTCTTGTAGAAAATACCGAGTGCGATCGTTACCAGAACGATGCCTAAAAAACTGGCCACGGAGTAGGTGCGCGTCAGGCGGAACATATGATTAATGTCCCCAGATGACGGATACCGATTCGGCGATGTATTTCATCTGGATCATCACTCTTTACCGCGGCGAATTAATTCCCGCTCATGAATCAAAGGCGATTCGATGTCTGTCCCGCTCAGGCGGCGTCCGGAAGAAACTCAAACTCCACGAGCTCCAGTCCCGCCACCGAGGTGCGCTGCACCTCCACGCCATACAGACAGACGATATCCGCGTCGTTGACCTGCATGGCATCGGCGTCACCGCCATGACGCCTCCCGCCGGTCAATATCCGGAGCCGGGGTGTCGTCCGCTGCTTGCCTGCTGTGGTTTCCATGGCCATCTCCTTGAAAGCCTGACAGCCGTAGGAAGTGCATAGGTTGTGCCAAATTCCGCCTAAGCTCTGATTTTTTAAGAAAAAACTTCAAAACCAGCTGCCCCGTGGGTCTGGCCAGGGTGTTAGCCCTGCTGAATAAGGGGGAATGAGGTATTCGTATGATCCGGTGCTGCCAAGGCAAACGTTTAACGCAGAGGGAGGATTCGCGTTACCGAGAGTGCCCGCAACACATTACGCGCCGCCCAGGTACATGCGCCGCACGTCGTCGTTGGCCAGCAGTTTCTCGCCGCTGTCGGTAAAACGATTGTAGCCAAGCTCCAGCGCATAACCGCGGTCGGAAAGCTCGAGCGCGCGGGCGGCATTCTGCTCCACCATGAGCAAGGTGCGTCCCTGGCTTCTGAGCGCCAGCAAATGCTCGAAGATCAAATCGACATATTTGGGGGAAAGACCGAGCGAGGGCTCGTCGAGAATCACCAGCCGCGGGTTCAGCATGAGCGCGCGTCCGATGGCGAGCATCTGCTGCTCGCCGCCCGAGAGCTTGCCGGCCGGCTGGCTGCGCCGTTCATACAGCCGCGGAAACTGTTCGAAAACCGCCTCTACCGCCTCGCGGCGCTTGCGCGGATCGCGTTGCAGAAACGCGCCCATTTCCAGATTGTCGGTCACCGTCATCTGGGCGAACACGATGCGGCCTTGCGGCACGTAAGTGACGCCCAGCGACGGGACGACGTGCGCCGGCAAATTGGTGATGTCGCGCCCGTCGAACTCTACGCTGCCCCCCTGCACTTCCACCAGGCCGATGACCGCCTTGATGACCGTGGACTTGCCGGCGCCGTTGGGCCCGATTATCGACACAATCTCACCCGCGCGCACTTCCAGATTCACGCCAAACAGGACCTGCACCGCCCCGTAGGAAACTTCCAGGTCATGAATGCTCAGCAGGGGTTCGCTCATGCGGCACCGTGCTTCCGGGATTTACCGAAGTAGGCTTCCAGAACCCGCTCATTGTTGCGAATCGAAGCGAAGTCGCCTTGCGCGATGATTTCGCCATCGCTCAATACGTAAACGTCCGAACACAGATCGGCGATCACTTCCATATTGTGCTCGATGACGAGGAACGTCGTGCCCAGGCCGTTCAGGTGCCGTACCATGTCCCACAGTGTCTGACGCAGCGTGGGATTGACGCCGGCCGCCGGTTCGTCGAGCAGGATCAGCGCCGGATCGCTCATCAGCACGCGCAGGAACTCCACCAGTTTCTGCTGGCCGTAGGAAAGATTTTTCCCCAGCACCGCGGCGTATTCGCGCAGATGCACGCGCTCCAGCAGCCCGAGCGCGCGCTCGGCCGCGCCGCGATCGCGACGGTGGCCGGCCACGACGAGATTTTCCAGTACCGTCAGTTCCGGGAACACGCGCGAAAGCTGGAACGTGCGCGCCAGCCCGCGACGGTATATTTCCGACGGCCGCCATCCCAGAATCGATTCGCTATCGAAACTGATCGTGCCGGTGGCGCCCCGGTCCATGCCCGAGATGACCTGAAACAGCGTGGTCTTGCCCGAGCCGTTGGGACCGATCAGCCCGGTGACGGTCCCGCGCACCACGTGCAGGTCCACGCCGCGCAGCGCCTGCACGCCGCCGAATTCGCGCGTGAGCCCCCACGCGCACAGGATATGGTCCGGAGCGCAGACGCGCTCGTTCATGGCGACTCCCCGGGACGGGCATCGGGCCGCTTCTGCTGCCTGGCACGCAGGATGGAAATCAGGCCGCCGGGCAGATACAGCACCACGACCAGCAGCAGCACACCGAGCGCCGCGAGATGTGCCGACGGAAACTGCGCCCACAACAGCTCGCGTAGCACCATCACGGTTCCGGCGCCAAGGATCGGCCCCCAGACCGTGCCGCTGCCGCCGAACAACACCACGACGATCATCTCGATGTTGCGCGCGTGCTCGAACGCGGAAGCCGGGTTGATATAACTGGTGTACATGACATAAACCGCGCCGACCGCCCCCGGAATCACCGCCGAAAGCACGAACGCGATCACCTTGTTGAGCGTGGTGTTGACGCCCACCATCTCCGCCGCCTCCTCGTCCTCGCGGATGGCGCGCAGCTCCAGGCCGAAGCGGCTGCGATGCACCCAGGCCACGAGCAGGGTCGCCCCCAGCGCCAGTCCGAACATCGTGAAGTATTTCACGTCGAGCGACGGCAGCAGCTCGGGCGAGAGCGTGAGGCCGGTTCCGCCGCGGGTGACATCCACCCACAGCGTGGCGACGACGCGCCCGACTTCATTCAGGCCGAGCATGGCGATCGCGAAGTACGGACCGCGCAAGCGCAGCGTCAGGAAACCGAGCGGCACGGCCAGCAGCGCGGCGATGCCGGCGCCCTTCATCACCGCGAGCCACCACGGGAAGCCCCAGGTCAGGAACAGCGCGCCGGCATAGGCGCCGACGCCGAAGAACGCCGCGTGTCCGAAGGACACGTAGCCGGTCATGCCCGAGATCAGGTTCCACGCCTGCGCCAGCGCGATCACCATGAACACCTGGAGCAGGAATGACTGGTGGTAGTCGTTGATCATGAGCGGCGCCAGCATCACCAGCGCGATCAACACGGCTCCGATCCATGGCCCGTGCGCGTAGCGTTGATTGTTATTAGAAGCCATCGCAAAAAAACCCTTGCGAGCATTTGTAGGGTGGGCATCGCCCACCACGCGTGGCTTCGATTGCTGTATGTTGGCGGGCTATGCCCGCCCTACATCCATTTTTGAGATAGGCTCTAGGCACGCGCCACCCCCTTGAGCCCGGTCGGCCGGATCAGCAACACGGTCACCAGCAGCAAATAGGCCACCGCCTCGGCCCACTGGGTCGAGGCGAAGCCGCCGACGAAGGCTTCCACCACGCCCAGGAGGATGCCGCCATAGAACGCGCCGAGGAAGTTGCCCATGCCGCCGATAATAATGATGGCGAAGCACTTCTGGATGAAGTCCACGCCCGATCCGGGCCAGAACGAGTAGATCACGGAAAGCATCACGCCCGCGGCCCCGGCCATGGCCGCGGCCATGCCGAAGGTGAGCATGCGGATTTTGCGGACGTCGATGCCGCAAATCGCGGCCACCTGGGCGTGCTCCGACACCGCGCGGATCGCCTTGCCGAGATGCGAGCGCTCGAGAAACAGATACACCCCCACGGTCAGCAACAACGAGATCGCGCCGGCCATGGCGCGCGGCTGCGAGACGGCCAGTTCGCCGATCAGGAACGAGCCCTGTAGCACCGGCACCGATTTGAAATCGGCGCTGAACAGCAGCAACCCGACATTGATCAGGATGATCGACACGCCATAGGTCGCGAGCAGCGAGGTGAGCATCGGGCGTCCCACGACGCGCTCGATCAGCACGCTCTGGAGATAGTAGCCCGCGATGAACAGCACCGGCACGATGATCAGCAGGGAAAGCAGCGGATGCAGGCCAAAAACGGTGAAAAGCACGTAGGCGCCGAAAGCACCCACCAGCATCAGCTCGGCGTGCGCCAGGTTGATGACGCGCATGACCCCGAACACGAGGTTCAGCCCGCAGGCGAGCAGCGCGTAGAGCATGCCCGCCAGCAAGCCGCCGATCAGCAACTGCAGCAGGATGTCGGGTTCGAGCAGTTCCACGGGTGGATTGCGTATCAGTCGCGAGGTTTACGTGCCGCCCGCAGACCCGTTGACATCAATCCTTCAGCGCTTGCCCCAATCCTTGAACG
>ERZ1292633.6480-Hain-H41-02um-R1-6480-length-10189-cov-7_pt1 | contig 10189 bp, 4 predicted proteins | sample MGYA00564406_ERZ1292633 | MGnify/ENA primary metagenome ERZ1292633 (study PRJEB36523, sample SAMEA6512639) | groundwater metagenome | collected 2019-01-08 | study: AquaDiva: Metagenomics assemblies of 32 groundwater samples
GCGCGTACCCTCAGGTGTTCTGGTATTAAGGTGAAATCAATCGTTACGGACTGCCGCATCTTCCCGTCAGCCCCAACGACCTGTGTGACATGGTATTTCTGGGTATTTAAAAGCTCTTTCGCAAACGCTTGTATATTGTTCTGTGTCACCGGTGTGCCGTCGGAAAAACGGAGTTGATCCTTTAGGATATGGGTATTCGTTTCGTTCGCAGGGGTTTTGTGCTGATACCCATTTTCCTGCGAAGAAACAGACGCAGTGTTTTCTCGTGGGATTACCAGTATTTGTCCTGTCCTCAGCCAGTCGTCCTGCCCTATGTTATTGAGTTGCGCTATAACCTTGCGGCTGACGCTGAAACGCCTTGAAAGCCCCCACAGCGTGTCGCCCTGTATGACCGTGTACAGCGTTGTTTCTGATAGATTGTCTGAACCTGACGGCAGGGTATTGTTATTTACTTTTTGAAGCGAGGCGCATTTAACCATTTCAATGGGGTCTTTATCCGCGCCGGTAAAAAGCCGCTCTATGGCTTGCGCCAAGAGACCTTCTGCCTTATCAGGATATCTATCCGAATCATTCTCAAGGATTATCTCTATACGCGCAACTCCATCTTCAAAGTCCACTGCCCCACGTTCTTTAAAATCCTCAGAATACTGCACCCACACCTTTGGTTCAGGCGTCCAGACATTATCCTTCCCCCATGTATCTTCTGCCCTGCGGGTAAATTCCTGATATGCCTTTTGTTCCCGCTCTAAAAAGACCTGATATTGTTTTGTTACATCGGGGTCGTAGCCTTCCGTTATAGCCTGGTTGTTGTCTTGTGATGACTCAAAATCCTGAATAACCGCTGCATGTGCGGATGCTATAAAGGAGAAGCATGCAAATAATAAGACCGTGAGAGAAAGCGCCATAATTGCCCCTACATGCACGATAACGCAGTCATTACAGGAGTTTTTCAAAAAATCAAACTGCTGTGACCCTGGATAAACAAGCGGGGGTTCGAATGAATTCATTGTACTTAATAGTACAGGAAATGCAAGCAAGTGACAAAGAATTCCATTGACCTGAAAAAACGAAGTGTTATTATACCGTACTTATAGTACGGGAATACAAGGGATTCCAAAATAATGTATAGGCGTTTAGCGCCTGGTACACAAAGCAGGTATCAACAAATTATCTAAGGTGGTTCCCTACAGTTTTTTCTTTAATAATGTAATTAAAAAGGGAAAAATCGGATACAAGACCGTCTAATGACTACAAGTTCCAGCCGACAGCAACATTCGATAATCTATCGGGGAAATATTGCACAGGAAATCTCGTAGGGCCGGACTGTAAAATGATATGCGCCCTTCAGAGGGAGAAAGTCGAATTGTAAGCGTTTTAACTCTAAAGGAGATCAGGTATGATAAAAGGAAGGTTGATATTCTTATTGTTTTGTCTGTCATTTCTGCTTGCTGGCACATTTACCATAAAGACAGAATCCGTGTACTCTGCTGACGATGAAATTATTGATCAAATCAAAAAGGATGGACCAGGTAACCGTTTCGCTATTCCTCAGATTCAACCTCTTAAAGGGCATAGCTTTGGAGGATATAAACCCATAACTTTTACAGACAGTTCAATTGAAGGAGACCTTATATGTGTAGCGGATGGAATGTCTGCGGCGGGAGATGGTACAGCAATACGGTTTATTAACAAAATTGTTTTTCGGGATGAAATTGCCAATCTGGGGCCGTCAAAGGTTTATCTTCCTAAAAATATAAAAGGGTTTATCTTTGAAAGCCAGGCAGATAGCCCTCTGTCATTTGTTTTGCTGGAAAATCATGGTTTGGTTTATGTCAGCGGACGTGGCAGCATTGTTTATCCTGATAAGCAAACCGTTAAATTACCAAATGGAGATTTAAAATCTGAGGAAACTCCCGGAATCACTTTTGATTCTGATAAGATTCCACAAGCAATCACCACGGGCGCGTGCACCGGCAGTGATTATAAGGGTAGCTACGTTTACAGCGGGGCTATGAATCTGGCATGGAATGAATTGAACGAAAACATTCTGCATGAAAAACTGAAACTAAACACCACGGACAAAAAGGCGCTGGAAATAGTTGATACATTTAACAAGACAATTTTCACGAAGAATGATTTAGACGAAGCCAGTTATTATGTTAAAAGCGGTTTTAGGCAGAAAACGGTTGATATTATAAATAAAGAATCACGGTCAAAATTTCCCGACAAATCTTTTGGAGACCTCAAAGTAACATTACAGGAAAAGGACATAATTGCCTATGCCTACTTTCTGAAAAAGGTGGAGTATGCAACCTCATTTGTAACAAATAATGTGTCTTTTATGGGTGAAAGGATAAAGGGATTTTGTGCCAAAACTAAGGAGCAAAAGACGAATGTTGAGGTCTTAAAATACAGCGATGACAATAAGTTCATCATTCGTTTGAAACTCAAGGATGACAATGACGAATTAATTCTGGCAAAGGGCTTTGATATAGGCAACCCCGATGATATTGTTGATGAAATCAGGAAGTACGACATACAACATCTTCCAGCGCTAGGCGATAATGATTTGTTTGAAATGCCCAAATTATATTTTAATTATAGTCGTGATTATAATGAAATGATTAGGAAATATTTAGCGAATAAGGGTTTTGAAAAGTATTGGATTGAGGTGATGCAGGAAAATATCACATTTGACATGGATGAAAAAGGCTCGCGGGTTAAAAATGAGGCGGTAGTAGCGATGCAGATGGAAGTGAAAAAAGGAAGATGCTTTGTTTTGAATAGACCATTCTGGGTGGTGATGAAGAGGAAGAATAGCAGAAATCCATACTTTATCCTGGGGGTAAATAATACTGAATTAATGGAGAGGAATGTTGAGATTGCTTCTATCTCCGGAGACAATAACGGCGCTGTGATGCCAGCTACAATTACCGATACAGGGAACGACCCTGAAAGCCAAACAGCTAACGAAAAACAGTCACAGGAATCTGGCGTACCTAAAGGAATAGCGATATCGCAGGGTTTGGATATCACAGTACTTGATGTAAAGAAGGATGAAAAGGTACCTGTAGAAGGCACTGGCGTTTATCTGGATGGTAAAGAGGTTGGTGCAACGGACAAATCCGGAGAACTGTTTATTAATGAAGCTGATAATGGAAACGATGAGGCAGTTCCAGAAATACGAGAACAAGTTATAGATGCCTCTGAAGACAATAACGACGCCGTAATGCCAACGAAAATTACCGATACAGGGAACAATCCTGAAAACCAAACAGGTAAAGAAAAACAACCCCAGCCACAAGAAGCTGACGCCTCTGGTTTGAAGATCACGGTGATTGAGGTGGAAAAGGCTGCTTCTGCGGAAGCTGATAATGAAAATGATGTGAAAGTTTCAAAAATCCAAGAACAAGAAGCAGAACCTCCCGAACAAGGTACACGTAGTCCCGAACAAGAGACTGATATCCCGTTGATAGATATGGAGAGCACGGAAGAAAAGGCTGAGCCCATTGAGGGTGTGCAGATCAAGGGGAAAAAGGCTGATACCACGGAGCAAGATGTAGTGCCATGGAGGGTTTTGGTCCTAAAAGATGCAGGCAAAAGGAAAATACCCGTGAAAGGGGCAGAGATTTTTCTTGACGACGCCTCTTTCGGCGGGACGGATAGTGAAGGAATACTGAAACAGGAGATAATGATCGGGAAACATACCCTTAAAGTCGAATGTGACAAATTCCAGCCTCTTGTAAAAGAAATAGAGATAAGTAAAGACGCAGATTTTACGGAAATAGTGTTAAAACAGTTGAGCCCCGAAGAACCGTATGTCCCCAAACAACAAACAGGGAAGGCTCATGGGCAACGAACAAATGAAAAATCGGAAAAACCCATATTAAAAATTAGTGTTCTGGGAGATACAGGGCTGGAACGAGTTCCTGTAAAAGGTGCAAAGATATTAATCAATGGTTATTTCTGCGGCGTTACTGATAAGGACGGATTATTTTCGAAACGGGAAAGGATGGACGATCACAAACTAAAGGTGGAAAAGAACGGCTTTTACCCGGTTGTTCAGAAAATTAAATTTAACGAGCATACTGATTCGCATGAAATTGTGTTGAAAAAAATGTCAGGGAAGTAGAAAGAAACTCCTGTCGTGAATGACAAAAAAAAGTTGTTGCAACCAATAATGAACAGATAGGGAAGTATTTTTGCCGGTTAGATAAGATTGCGTTCGGACACAGGGTTTGCATGTAAATAGTGATACAGTGTATCAGAAGTATTAAAATATCTATTGAAAGAAGGAGCGTCCAATGACTGAGCGATGCTGGTATTATGTAAAAGACAACAGACCCGTCGGGCCAATATCCGAAAGTAAATTGTATGAGATGTTTCGTACGGGAAATTTAAGTATGCAGACGTTTGTATGGTCACAGCCGATGTCCAATTGGATGCCTGCCTCAAATGTTGAATCCTTTAGATTAAATACGAGTCAAACCATGACATTCTCCGTACAACAACGGGAGAATGTTTTACGTCCGGTATCTATGAAACAGGCACGACTGTTAAGGTTCAAAGGGACCGGTTTTCAGAATTTATGGTGGGGACTGGTCGCTGGGCTAAGCGCTTTGTTCATTATTACAGCCGCGTGGGGAGCAGTTCTACGGTACCGGTGGTTCGTGCGAAATGTAGAGTTCCCGGATGGGACCACGGCATCCTTTGAAGGTCGTGGTAAAGAGGTGTGGCACTATTTCATCGGCATAGGGTTATTAGAAATTGTCATTCCCCTTCTGTGCAACGCAATTGTAGGTCCAAAAGCAGATTTATTTGTTTTTATGGGGCTACCGTTTGCTACTGTTGCAATTTGGTTGCAGATCATGAGGTGGTTTTTTTCGAAGATAAAGCTGAGTTGCGGCACAAATATGAAATTTTGCGGTAGCTATTGGTCATTTTTGGGATGGAGTATGCTGGTAATGTATTCAGTAATTACCATTATTGGATGGGCATGGGCATCAGTAGCGATGTTACGATGGGTTTGTCGTAATATTGATGCTGGACCTCACCGTCTTGTTTTCACTGGAAGCGGTTGGTCTTTGCTCTGGCGTGGTATCCTTGCAGCGCTGGCAAGTTGTTTTATTCTACCAATTCCCTGGATGGAGGTTTGGATTATCAGATGGTTTGCCAGAAACATGATGATTGAACAGAAGACCTCTTAAGAAAAACCATATTTAAAACAAGACTCATTTGTAAATATAAACCGCAGATAAAGATTTTTAAGGAGGGGCACGATGCAAAAGAAAGAAAATAATAGTGTGTGTGTATTTTTAAATCAACTGATGCAATGGATATGGATGCCGCTCATACTCCTTCTGCTGTTCTGTTTTGTTTTCTATCAGGAAGGCGGCGCTCAGGAAGGTAAAAACCTGAATAGCTCTGTCCAGATTGATGATATCGTTGTATCAAAATTTCCAGAAATCTATGCTGTGGTGAGCGCTAAAAGTGAAAAGGGACAAACTATCAGGGAGCTTAATCCGGACAATTTTCTCGTCACTACGAAAGAGAATATTCAGAGTTTTAATCACCCCAAAACCGTCCTGCCCATTGTCAAAGCCAAACTAGAAGAACCCATACTTTATATTACAACCTTTATCAATGGACATAAAAGCATAGAACATTTCAAAGAAGATATTTGCAATGGCATTAAAGACACTTTATCACAGGCAGGGTTCATGATAGATATCGGAGTAGCCAGCCAGAGTATCCTGCAAACTTCAACAAATTCAGTTTCTTTCACCCACGATTCTTCAAAGATTTGTCAATCAGTACAAACCTTAGGAGTGATGAAAGAATGTGTTTTTTACGAAAAGTTGCAAAAATCTATTGAAGAAACGAGGGGTTATGCCGGATATAAATGCGGCGCTGTGGTGCTCATTACTGCCCACGATGACGATAATTTCAGGGAAAATGCGCACGAACTGGAACGGTGCATCCGGACCGCTAAAGAAAAGGATGTGCCGGTGTATGTTATATGGATTAATACGCTGCTGTGTGCCTGTGAGAAAAATGGTATGAAGAAATTAACGTTGGATACCGGAGGAAAATACTTTGAGTATGAAAAGAAAAAGGGCATAAAAGCGCCTTTTGCTGAAATTGTGCGGGACATCTCTGAAAAATATCTGAGAAACCAGTATGCCATCGTTTTTGACGATCCTGATATTGAACCAGAAAAACGTTTTCACACCTATACCATTGGTGTCCGCACCCATAATAAAGGTGAAATAAAATATGCCACCCAGAAACCAATAGAAATTCCTGAAGGACTGATTCGCAAAAACAGGGCGGATATTGACCTGGAAAAAGGGTTTCAGGAACTAAAGGATGGTCAATATCCTCTGGCCATATCCACATTAAGAAGCATGCTTCCGAATATCAAGTTGCTGGCTGGAATCGCCAATTATCAGGAAAATGCGTTGAAACTCCAGGACGGTATTTTGGATGGACTGCGTCAAATCCTCAACAAAACGACCGATTTGATAAAGGAAGGGAATTTTGAAAAGGCAGAGTCGCTATTAGATTGTTTAAATAAGCACGTTGCCGAAGATGGAGTAACTACGCAATCGTCTGCTCTCATAACGAAAGAAGAAATGGACAACCTTTACCGTCTCTTTTTTGCAGAAAGGGGCATTCGGTTAAAAAACTCCGGTAAGCTGTCAGATGCGGAATCAGACCTTTCTAAGGCAATTGAAGGGCAAGAGCCTTCCTCTAGTGATACCCTGGGAAAGGCAGTAAGGATCGGGTTATGTGAGATTTATTCTAAAAACGGGGAATATGATAAGGTAATTCAACGGGGCGAGGAGATTCAAAAGGTGTGGACAAACGAAGACCTGTCTCTGGTGAATACAATGGTATCTGCGTCATACCACCAAAAGGCAGAAGAGCAGGCGAATTCAAAAAACTATGGTCAGGCAGTGCTGTATATGAGAAAGAGCATAGATTCTAACTCCAGCCAGTCTGAAAAAGATTTAATCAAGTTGGGGGAATATACCTTGCTTTCTTCTGATTATAAGATGGCAGTGGAAGTTTACGAAGGTATTATGAACAAAAGCCAGGGTAAAAATGCCGAAGATACGCAGGTATCAAAAAATCTTTCTAAGGCATATTTGGGCAATTGTCAGTTTGATTCTGCCAGAGATGGTTTGATGAAATTACTCCAGGAAAATTTAGGAGATAAAGAGGCGTGGGAATTCTTAATCAGCGCAGTTCGGGCAAAACCCTTACGGGTATTTTGCAGGTTATTGGCACACCATGCAACGCAATTCCCTGAACAATCAATTTATGAACACTTTACCCAATTGAAGAAAAGACAGACGAGACTTTCAGATGATATTCTGGGGCTTGATATTATAGATGTTGATGGAAATTCGCTAGTTCATGAAGACAAAGAAAGGAAAAATTATTTTGAGATGTATCCGGAGTTGAAGTCCAACTTCTTACTCGATGAAGAGAGGGAAAAATTATTCTGTTCGTTTAAGGAATCAGAAGAGAATAAAGGTTACTGTGAGAGCCATCTCTTTGTACCCATTTCATACAAAGATGAGGGAAAAGCTGGTTTTATAGCAGTGACCTTCAATAGTAGTTTAAGCGAGGACACAGCGAAAAGACTTAAGTTTTACAAAGATAAACAGTTGCCTGTTTCGGAGATTATAGCCTTTCTAGACAGTAATCTTGGATTTGGTTTATATAAGAGCAATGGATTGGTTATGGCGGAACTAACAGGGGACATGATAAAAAATGGCGGCATAACGGATGAGCATATATCTCCTTACAATAAAATCTTTCTTGATGACAGCAATACTGATTATTTTATCCTTACCATATCAAAACCGGAGGAAAAAAGATATGTTCAACCGGATGAATTTGAGAGAAAGGAGGATATCTTTGGCGCTAAAGATTTTGGCAGAGCAATTGTCTTTGGCTTTAATAAGAAGGCGGTAGACGAGTTTATATGCTATGATTTTATGGTTCCTGTATATATATCAACTGAATGGAAGGGGGTATTTTATTATGGGATAAAAATGGCGAAAAGTAACGTTGAGAAATAAGTAACCGATCAAGTATCCAGTATCGGGCATTATGGAATCTTGACTCAATTGTGGAAACATATCGCATAAAGTATTTAACTTGAAAGGAGGAATGTAATGATTAACGCTAAATATGGGCGGGTAATGTTCTTATTTACAGCGGTTATAATGGGTATTAGTTTTATCCAGACCGCACTTTATTCGCAAGAAGTTGAGATGGCAGATATTTATAGTATGGCATCAACCAAAATCAAGGATATAAATGAAAACCCTTCTAACTATAGAGGTATAAAGCTGCTCATTATAGGAGATGTTGTAAGAAAGATCGAGGAAAGACAAGAGGCGGGGGTGAGTAAGTTTGAATTTGAGGATGAGTGGGGCGGAAATATCACTGTAAAAACCCTTGATGGAAAATTACCTGAGGATTTTAAAGACAAAAAATTTATGATCCTGGGTACGGTGGAATTAGACAGTGAAACTGATGATCCATCCGATGTATATTTTCACGAAAAATCGCGAAAGAGTATTCCCAGCCGTATACCGACACCAAAACCAACAGTGATACCAGTGCCACCTGAAATACAGGCTGAATTTTCTGTTAACACTACCACAGGTGCCATTCCGTTTACGGTATACTTTACAAACCAATCAAAAGGAAAAGTTGATGAGGTATTATGGGATTTTGGTGATGGGTCGTCCAGTAAAGAAAATAACCCTTCTCATACTTATAATACCCATGGCGTCTTTTCGGTAAGTTTAACCGTAACGAATAGCAACGGTGCTGACACCAGTTTTAAGTCAAACCTTATTACAGTACAACGTTCGTGGCCACTGCTTATGATCATCCTCGGTTCTGTAGGAGTCGCTTGCGCGGTTATAGGATTGGGATTCTTTATATGGTCGCTTTCGAGAAGATCACAAAGACAGGAAAACCTGTCACAAGCGTTAGGAACAAGCATGGGAATGCCGCCTCCCTTCCCCCCCGTAAATGTTCCCACAGAGGTTGTCAAGGATACATCAGTGCCTACTGCCGTAGTAATAGAACATGGATATTTAGGCATACTTTCCGGGGAGGGAAAGGAGTCTGCACGTATGGATCTTTACAAGCATGGCGACATTAATGAGAACGGCGAGTATGTGTACACCATTTCCAGGGCGATTCACGGGGATGAGCATCGGACGATCAAATTATCCGAAGATGACAATCTGACTACCCGGGGTGTGCATGCGAAGCTCTTTGTTAATAAAACTACGGGAGAATTTAAGGTTGCGCAGTTTTACAATAGCAATCCTGTCGCAATTCGCAGAGGCAAGGGTGGCGATATGATTAAATTAAAACAGGGAGACCAACCCGTAGTTTTGGAAGACAAGGACGTGCTTACCATAGGGAGAACCAGTTTAATTCTCCACAAGGCATGAGTTACTTATCCTCTTGTTTGAACAGGAGTTTCATTCTGTTTATGAGTGTCTTGGGATAACGTAAATCCCCCTTAGCAAAGGGGGCAAGGGGGTTGTAAAATAGCACCAGAAAAAGAACAACCATCTGAATCCCCTTTGTTAACAAGGTGGACAGTATGCGCGGGATCAGGTTTGCAACCTGATCCCATGAGTTTATTTGGGTAATAACGCTTTGAGCGGACGACGGCGGAATCAACAATATAAAACGTGGGGTTCGGGTTACAAACCCGAACCCACAGGGTAGTCGTACCCTTTATGCGTGTGCCGGGGCGTAGGCGTGAAGTCTGCGGCAGCACCTATTGGCAGGACAAGCGTCTCGCTTGTCCTGCATTCATTTGTTGTTTCCATTTGGTCAGCCGAGACGATTGCCCTGCCAATTTCGTCTAATTTATGGAGAAATTTCAATGATTAAAATAATCAACAAATCTGTTAAAGGGGGTCAAAAAGCAAAAAACGACGACCGCGTTTTTTGTAAAACCTATAACGATCCCTCGCCTGTGAATAAATTGAGCCTCGTTGCCATTGCCGCTGTGGCTGACGGCGTGGGTGGCGTTATGGGTGGGGATAAGGCAAGCGCGATAGCGGTGAAGGAGCTTGAAGGCCTGGTCGAAAGGCACAGGTCGTTTGAAAGTCTTAAAGATATTGATGAATTTTTCAAG
>ERZ1292633.6230-Hain-H41-02um-R1-6230-length-10494-cov-43_pt1 | contig 10187 bp, 15 predicted proteins | sample MGYA00564406_ERZ1292633 | MGnify/ENA primary metagenome ERZ1292633 (study PRJEB36523, sample SAMEA6512639) | groundwater metagenome | collected 2019-01-08 | study: AquaDiva: Metagenomics assemblies of 32 groundwater samples
TTGCGCCACGATTTTTGATCGCCCGCTAGATGCAATAATTACTTTGCTCCGACAGTTCGATTTGAACAGCCGTTTGGCAAACAATCGCTCTTATGATACGTTCCACCTTGGCTAATAGAGCTTGTAGAATGGAAAGGAACGGAACGTCATGCGTATACCCAACATCTTCACCACCTGGCGGAAAACCGCCATGGACCGAGCCCATGCCAAGAAGAACCGCCCGGGGTCTATCGTCGAAAAAATCACGATAACTGACCTCGGCAAAATCGTCGTTTACCATGAGTTATTGACTCTAACGGCCATGATAAAAGCGGGCCGTGACTGCGAAAGGATCGGTTGCGTAAGCGCTTGCGCAACTGATGAGAACTTCCCCGATGAAAGGCGGGGGGTGGTTGAATATGATGTTGCCGTCATGAACTTCGGCGGGATTGTGGTCCCCCACCAACGACTCCTTGATGTGGTGGCGGACAAACATGCTCTTTTGGCAGGCCCAAAAGAACTGATCTCCTTGGTTGTCAGGGAGGGTAAATCGGAACAACTAGAAGCACATGATTTCCTGCCACTAATCGCGGCCGGGCAATTCCATGAAGATAAATTAAATGCATGGGCATTGCATCTAGACCCATCAGGGCCCGAAAAAAAGCTCCTTTCCCTGATGGACGTCTCTTTCAATCCTAAAAAAATCAAATGGAGCCGGGAGTTTTCATTTCTGATTCTGAAGCCCTGCTGACGCTGTGCCAGCGACAACTGTCTCATCCGGTCCCCGCGCTACGCTCGCGGGGACCGGCTCTTTTTTAGGGGAGGATCAAATCAGATATGTTCTTTGTCTCTTCTTTTGTTCACGGTCTCAAGCTCCAAACCAATAGTTTTCAACTTATTCTGTATAATCGTGATGATTTTAGAATGAACAAATAATTTAAAATTCTGGCTATACAATTTATCAACAAGGAACAAATGATGATCGCTCAATGTGCCGGTTATCATTATTTTAAAATTCAAGGAAATGTCTTCGGCTGTAATGGGGCTCTGCTTTTTTAGATAAAAGTCGAGCGCAGATAATACATACAAAACCTGCCCTCTCTCTCGCCCGCTTAAATCATCAAGTGATCCAAGAATATTGAGTAGCGCGAGATCTTTTGGTGCCGAGACACGCTCTCTCATTTCCGACATGCCGAAATACTACCACAAAACCTATTCAAACTACCGCTTGCTCCATTGAGGTGCCCTTCTGGCGGCTTTGAGTCCGAACTTTTTGCGCTCTTTCGCCCTAGGGTCGCGCTTGAGAAAACCACGTACCTTTAGGTCTTTGCGCTGTTCCGGCACAACCTCCACCATTGCGCGCGAAAGACCCATGCGTATTGCTTCTGCCTGCGCCTTGAGGCCCCCGCCACCGACTTTTGCCGAAACGGCGTAGGATGCGCCAAGCGCATGAAGCGGGGCGTAGGCGGTCTTTACCATAGCCTGAAGCGGAAAGTATTGTTCAGCAGTCTTTCCGTTTACAATCATTGATGAGTTTTTGGAGGCCTCAATTCGTACACGCGCCGTTGCCGTTTTTCTGCGTCCTATTGCTTCTGTGTATCTCTGTGATTTGACAGTCATATGATTATTTAGTGGACATAGCTGAATTATTTAGAGTGAGCGTAGTCGAACTATGCGATTATTTCTAGATTTTGCAGTCGTGGTTTTAAGAAAGAATTGCGGGGCAACATGCGTCGCACCGCTATACGAATCGGCTCTCCTACTCCGCGTCTTTTTGATAAAGTGGAAAAAGCCTCTATTCGTTGTCCGCCGGGATATCCGGAGTATGTTTGATATTTTTTTGCAACACGTTTTTTTTCACGCATAGAAATCTTCGCTGCGTTGATAATCTTTACGTGAACTTTCGATAAAATATGTGGCGTATAGTCGGCGTGTGTTTTTCCCATCAGAGCCTTGGCCGCCTCGGAAGCTATTCTTCCGAGTGCCTTGCCCTCAGCGTCAATAGTATAATCTTTCATAGTTTTATTTAACGAGCTCTATACGCGCCATATCACCCACGCGTTTTCCAACGCGCCCAAGGCGCACTATGCGCGTATAGCCTCCGGCACGTTTTGCGTAACGAGTGGCGAGTTCCAGCATTTTCTTCCCCGTATCTCCTGATACTTCAAATTCTTGTGCAAGACGGCGCCGAGAAGCGAGTGTACCCTTCTTGCCTGTAGTTATGAGGCGTTCCACAAACGGACGCAAGGCCTTCGCCTTAGCTTCGGTGGTGGTGATTCCCTCAGCGTCCGATAGAACGAGTGAACGCACAAGACCTTTGATTAACGCCTTTCTTTGGCGTTTTACTCGACCGAGTTTTTTGTTGCGATCATGATGCCTCATGGTTTTTATTGGCGGAGTGTGAGTCCGAGATTGGAAAGCGCACGTCTGATGTCTTGTAAGCCCTTTTGACCCAATCCCTCGATCGAGAGAAGATCGTCTTCACGCTTGCGAACAAGTCCTCCAACTGTACGAATAGACGCATCGTTGAGCGCATCCTCTACACGTTGAGGAAGCTTCATTTCTGTTATTCGTGTCTTCAGCATCTCAGAATCAACAACTCCTTTTTCCTCGCGTAAAGATGTGTATGACGCGTCCGCAACTGCGCCGACTTGCGCGATATCTTCTTCTCTGAAGCCGATAACTGCCTTTAGTTGATGAATCATCGTTTCTATAGAAGCTTCGAGCGCGGAGCGCGGCCCCATTGTGCCGTCAGTTTCGATGAGTATGCGAAGACGATTGAAGTCGGTTCGATCGCCTACACGCATATTTTCTACCTCATAATTAACGCGACGTATCGGAGAGAATATGGCATCAACAGCCATAGAACCTATTTCGACTCGATCTTTTTGATGAGACTCTTTCGGTATATAACCAAGACCTCGTTCGGCCCTGATATCCAATTCGAGAGAAATCTTGCTTGTGACTTCCGCGATGTGATTTTCGGGATTTAAAATCTCGACCTGTCCAGGCACTTTAAGATCAGCAGCCGTCACAGATTTGGGACCTTTTACTGAAAGTGTAATGGTTTGTGATTCGTCTGTGGCTATTTTGAAGCGAATTTTTCTTATGTTGAGAAGAAGGGTAACTACGTCCTCCTTGACGCCCTCAATAGTTGAAAACTCATGCGCGACTCCAGGTATTTTTACATGGGTTACCGCAGCACCGGGGAGAGACGAGAGGATGATTCGGCGCAATGAATTTCCCAGAGTATATCCATATCCCGGATACAGACCGTCTATTTCATAAGTACCGACTCTCTCTGTTTCGGTAACGACGCGCGGCTTGGAAGGAAGGCTTATGTGGTAATCAGACATATGTTCATATTATCGGACCTATTGGTAATTTTGAACACTTAATACGAAAACTGGTTGATAGTATACACAAAATATCATCGGCTGTAAAATTCAAATACAGTTGGGTAATCAAGCCCTGCCGTTGGAGTATACAACGGCTCCTCCGAAACGTCGACCTTAAACATCTTATGCTCGCACGTGAGCCATTTGGGCACATTGGGCGGAGACTCCTCTCCCTCGAGAATTAGATGCGCAAAGAGCGGACTCCTTCGACTCCCCTCTCGTACGGAAATTGAGTCGCCTTTTTGTATCGCGTACGACGGAGTTGTTGTACGTTTTCCATTTACCAAAGTGTGTCCGTGAGAAACAAGTTGGCGAGCCGCGCGTCTGGTAGAAGCAAGTCCGGCGCGATACGCGACGTTATCGAGACGCATTTCAAGCGATCGATGTAGTGTGGCCGAAGGGTCGGGCGCTTTATATGCTTCTTTTGCATAGTTTGAAAGCTGTCTCTCTGATATTCCGTATGTATAACGCACTCGCTGTTTTTCAAGAAGTTGGCGTCCGTAATCCGAGTCGCCACGCTTTCCGCGACGCACTTTTTGAGAGCGCGCTTCCGAAAGTGCGAATTTTTGAGTTTGTGTTTGCTCAAAAATACCCGCACCGAGACGTTTCGCGATTTTGTATTTGGATTTTATTCGAAGCATATATTATTTAAGAATTCTTAATTTTTCTAAACACGACGTGGTTTAGGCGGACGCGGGCCATTGTGAGGCACGGGGGTCTCGTCGGCTATACGTGACACCTCAATGCCTTTTCCAGCGAAGCCACGCAAGGCTGATTCCCGCCCGGCACCGACCCCGCGAATAACAACATCGACATCTTTTATACCGATAATAGTGGCCTTATCCCCTACCAATTCCCCAACTTTTGCAGCAGCAAAGGGTGTCCCCTTTTTCGCCCCGGAAAAACCAAGCGCGCCAGAAGATGACCACGCAACCGTATTTCCCTCCTTGTCGGTAAGCAGGACTTTCGTGTTGTTGTAAGTGGCGTGTATATGCAGAGTTCCTGAAACGATATTTTTCTTGGACAGGCGCGCAAGTGAGCGCGATTTCAGCCCCTGATCAACAGTGCCTCCAGCTTTTCTAATGATACGTTTTTTTCCCATAAATCATTGAATCATGTCTTTTCAAGTTTGCGACGTCCTGAAGTCATGGTTTTACGGACATTACCGCGAACCGTGCGAGAATTTGTTTTAGTGCGCTGACCTCGTACTGGAAGTTTTTTAATGTGCCTCACTCCTCGGTGCGACTTTATGTCTTTTAGCCGTCTTATATTGCCACTAATCTCACGACGCAATTCGCCTTCGATTTTAAATTTTTCTAACGTCTCACGAAGAGCTGTCTCCTCTTTTGGCGTAAGATCAGAAGTGCGCTTCCCAGGATCAATTCCGAGTGAAGACAGTGTTTGAAGTGAGCGCGGACGTCCGACGCCATAAAGAGAAGTAAGGGCTATCTCAAGCCGTTTTCCTTCAGGTATTGTTATTCCAGATACACGCATATTATGAAATTAGCCTTGCCGTTGCTTGTGGCGCGGATTTGAGCATACGACCCAAAGGCGTCCGCGACGTCTCACGGAAGTGCAATGTGAACATATTTTTTTTACAGAAGCTTTTACTTTCATACATAAATTTACATGCGCCTTATTATTCTTGCGCGACCACCATAAGGATCTAACTGCAAACTGACACGATCACCCACAAGCACCTTTATTCTATGCAGTCGCATTTTTCCTGCCAGATAAGCTAGGATAATTTCGCCACTACCAAGCTTTACGCGAAAAAGGGTATTAGGGAGCGCCTCATCCACCACTCCATCAACAACCTCAGGCTCTTGCATAATGTGCACGCAGAATAATAGCAACTTCTAACATATACGTCAAATTGAACGTCGATTATGCGTTTATCAACGCTTAAGGGCGACGCGTTTAGGGTCGATAATTTTTATTTTTATTTTAGAGGCATCCTTTGGAAATGATTTTTTCCAGAATGGCTGAATTTTGGCCTGTGCCTCTTCTATATTTGAAAATCCTCCTATAATCGCCTCAAAAGACTCTCGATCTCGTCCCGCAATAGCCTGTGAAAGCTCTAGGGAATCGACTTTCCATACTAGCTGTACGGAGCCCTTAAGCGTGAATTGTATCAAGGATTCGATTTTTATCGCCGAAGCACGCAGATGGGCGGTCAGTTTATCCGCATCTTTCAACACAACACTTTCGTCCTCGACATCGGCTGAGACATTTTTTGCTACAGCAAATGCAAAATTGTCTGCGTCAAATACAGGCAATTCGACTCGGGCTCGTTCGTGTATTCTGAGGCCGCCATTCACTTCTGGTGTTTGTGGCATAGATTCAAATGCAATGTAGGCAAGGTCAAAAAAAGCAATCGTTGTTTCAGAATTCTTCGCACGCACCGCTTCTACTATCTTCTTATGAATTCGATCGCGTATATTCGCACGTGCCGAATCTATATCCTGCTTCGAAGCGGCGGGTCTTTCCCCTGAAAAACCACCGGTAATAGCGTCTTTTGAGCTAGCGTAAACCGAAGAATACATAGAGGGCGACGACTTAAGGCCCGGTAGAATAAAACGCGCCACCGACCCCACGTTGTACTTTTCTCCCGCCACATCCCCAAAAACAGTCACTGAAATCGTTCCCGGAATCGAATTTACTTTTCCTGGAACAATTACCTCTGTGGGAATTCTGAAAATAAGACCTTCAGGAGTTGCAAAACGAGTGTTCTTTAGAAGCTTTACCGATTGTTTCGAATATTCATTATATATGGTAATGGTACCGCTAGATTTCTCTTCTATACGCTCAACACCTTTCGTAGACACGATCTCCGAATCTTCAAGAGCAATAGTCTCCAAAGTAAAGCTCAATGTGCCTGTCGCGGCTCCAAGAACAGGACGTGCGCTAAAAATAGCCGTTTCATCGAACAAAACTTCGTGAGAACGCGGAGTAACGGTAACTTTTGTTGGGCGAAGAGCTATAAGAGCGATCGCACCAAGGACAAGTATGGACACCCCTACACCTATCCACAGCCACCACCGTCCAAATCTCGGGATCTTTGAAGGCGAAGCCTGTTCGCGCAAATCGACATCGCGAGACCTCGGTCTTGCTGAAATAGGAACTTGAATATTTCGAATAGTTTTTTCCGGAAGGTCTGGACTTGGGGCTAATGTATTGTCTGAATCAGATGCATAATTCGTATGCGACTGGAAGTCATCAATATTGGGGGGCATGATATCTTGAAAATAATCTTTAGCCATAGATTTATTTGATAAGTATACCACCCCATTTACACGCGCATCTCTTCAATGTTGACAAGTGCGCACATGATCGAAAGATCCGAATCCAAACTTACGCCATTTTCGAGTGTAAGCGATGGAGCTTGACCAAACGGAACTCTTGGCGAGAAAGGACGAGTTGTGATGGTAAATTGCGCAAAATCCAGACGAGAGAAAAATTGCATAAGCCATTCTGACAACTCTTTGGGCGCAATAAGTATTAGATCATCGGGCAATCGCCTCTCCAGCGCCATTTTCGCCATCGCCTCGCCGAATATACGCACTAAATCTGGTTCTGCACGCGCCACCGCCTGCTTAATTGTCTCGCACGCTCCGCTCTCACATTCCCCCAGTGCAAGCATTCGCAAGAGAGTAAGAGTTTCTTCAGGCATTTTTTCTCCTGCAATTCGTTTCAAAATAGATAATGAACCTTCGGGAACGTGAACTATCTCTGTTGCAACATCTTTCCTGACGGTCATCAGGCTCGTAGCCTGCGACCCCATGTCAACCACAAAACAATATTTTTTGAGAATATCATTCTCTTTGAGAACGGAAAGAATCGCACTTGTACTGGATCGTACTTTTGGCGAAGGACATGCAAAAACGCGAGATAAGGTTTCTGAAATGCCAGAGCGAATATTCGCAACATCTTCGCTAAAAAGGATTGAGGCCGCGATTCTGCTTGCGTATTTTCCCTCAGGATTGGCAGTTGGATAACCATTGAGCTCGATTCTTACAACGCTGGATTCGAATATTTTTTTGTGCGCAAGTTCCGTATCCGTTTCGAGTGCTTGTCTCCCAAGATCAGATATTATCGCGCGTCCTATAAGGGTGCGATCATTAAATGCGTGCTCTGCGCGTATGGTCTTTGAACATATAAAAGGAGTGTGTAGGCACGCATAGACGCTAGAAATACGTGGCGAGCGTGTGGATTTTTTAGAATATGCGACAATAGCTTTTTCAGAAACCTCGCCCAATGTTTTTATAATGCCAGCGACGCTGGCTTCTTGACGACCGTCAGGGAACGGCAATGTAACGTGCTCCTCCGCTAGAACATTCGAAACGCCTTTGTGCGAAATTTCTATTATTGCAACACTCACGCGTCCACTGCTTATATCCGCAACGGCAACTGTTTTTTTGCGTTGTTTCCCCAAAATACGAAACATCCCTTACAGTATATCGCACTAAAATACGTTTACTCGTAGTTTGAATGCGTATGTTGCGTTCACACCAGCACCGCCTTTATTCGCCGGATACCGGCGGCGACTGCTTCTTCTTTCAAAATCTTGAATGTGCCGGAAAGTTCGCCGGTGTTTGAAACGTGCGGACCGCCACAGAATTCCAATGAAAATGCCTTGTCGAATTGTGGATCTTCTTGCGTTGCATTTTTGGGTCCTAACGAATAAACCGAGACTATGTCTCCATACTTCGCGCCGAATTCTTGCTCCGCGCCAAGTTTTTCGGCCTTCTCTTTTGGAAGGGTCGAGTGAATCATGGGGAGTTCCTCGCCTATTTTTTCATTGACAATGCGTTCAACCTCTGTGATTTGGTCTTTGGTCATTTTTTCGCGATGCAAAAAATCGATACGCAAACGTTCCTGCGTAATATTCGATCCGCGTTGCTTCACATGTCCGCCGAGCACAATCTGCAATGCCTTTAGTAGAAGATGGTGCGCCGTATGGAGACGTGTAGTTTTTTCCGATGTATCGGCTAGTCCACCCTTGAATTTTTGCTCAATACCGGCGCGAGAGGTCTCCTGATGTTTCCGCATCTCACGTTTGAACCCCTCTTCATCGACGTCAATTTCTCGCTCCTTGGCTATTTCCATTGTCATCTCGAAAGGAAACCCATGAGTCGTAAAAAGCGTAAGCGCCGTTTGTCCCGATATGTGTCCGCTGGCCGCCGCTTTTTCAAATTCTTTCATACCGCGATCAAGAGTATGCGCGAATTGTTTTTCTTCTTTCCAAATAGTGTCTATTATTGTTCGATAGGCATTTTCTCCATCGAGTTCTGGATATGACCCTTTGTATTCCTCTATAATCCTTATCGCTGATCGTACGAGCATACTGTCTTCTTGATCTTTATCGGCAACAGAAAGATTCATGGCATGCTGTGCCGCCCGGCGAATGAGTCGGCGTAAAACATATCCGCGTTCTGTGTTCGAGGGCGTAACGCCATCGCCAATGATAAATGTGGCCGCCCGAATATGATCGGCAATAATACGAAAAGAACGCGTATGACGGCTATCTTCGTATCGTTTACCGGAAAAGTGTATGAGCATCTCGATTATTCCGCGTAGCGCCTCAATAGCAAATACATCGGAATTCCCTTCGGACGCGGCGGCTATACGCTCCAAACCACCACCAAAGTCTACATTCTGTTTGGGTAGAAGTGCGAATGAGCCGTCTTCATTCTTGATGTATTGCATGAACACCGAGTTCCCTATTTCAAGAAAACGCCCGCAATCGCAGTTGGGATGACATTCGGGTCCGAATTTTGCGTCGTGATGCGACCCAAAATCATAAAACATCTCGGAATCAGGTCCGCCCGGTTCTCCGACAGGCATATTTTCCGGCACTCCCGCGCGACTCCACCAGTTTTTCTTTGCGTCATAATAAAAGATGCGACCATTACCCATTCCCTTTCTGTATCCGTCCGCTTCGGAACCAATATCCACATCCTGCGCCTCAATTCCCTTGTTGGCAAAAAGCGCTTTCCATATATCTGCGGATTCAGTATCGCGCGGGATGTTATTTTTTTCGTCGCCCATAAATACGGTCACATACAGCTTCGACAGATCGAGTCCGATTTCGTCCGTAAGAAATTCGAAAAACCACGATAATTGTTCTTTCTTAAAATAATCTCCGAGCGACCAGTTGCCCAGCATTTCAAAGAAGGTGGTATGTCTGTTGTCTCCAATTTCAGCTATGTCTTCCGAGCGGAAACATTTTTGCGAATCTGTAAGCCGGTTGCCGGCCGGATGATTTTTACCAAGTAAATTCTGAATAAGAGGTTGCATTCCGCTTCCGGTAAAGAGCGTGGTGGGATCGTTTTGCGGGACGAGCGAAGCCGAAGGAATCACAGCATGCCCGTGTGTCCTGCAAAATTCCAAATATTTCGTACGAATCTCATTGATATTCATATCGAGATGTAATATGTTTATCCCAATTATTCCTTATTTTGCCTGAATCTACGCATTACATGTGCGCGCGTTCGCGCTTCATGTCGCGGATTTCTGCTTCTATCGAGTTAGTTTGCATGTGGAGCGTGAGAATTTGTTCTTTTGTAGCCATGTCGTGTTTGATGTCGGTTATGTCTTCTGCCACGGCGGCAAAACCTTTCTCTACGATATTCGTGAGATTATCAAGATTACTCTTGAGAGTGCCAACGTCGCTCTTGAGAGTGCCAACATCGCTCTTGAGAGTACCAACATCGCTCTTGAGAGTACCAACATCGCTCTTGAGAGTACCAACGTCGCTCTTGAGAGTACCAACGTCGCTCTTGAGAGTACCAACGTCGCTCTTGAGAG
>ERZ1292633.6483-Hain-H41-02um-R1-6483-length-10186-cov-5_pt1 | contig 10186 bp, 10 predicted proteins | sample MGYA00564406_ERZ1292633 | MGnify/ENA primary metagenome ERZ1292633 (study PRJEB36523, sample SAMEA6512639) | groundwater metagenome | collected 2019-01-08 | study: AquaDiva: Metagenomics assemblies of 32 groundwater samples
CAAGTTTATTCAGATCAAAGGAATAATCAAGAGTTTTGCCAAGGGTCCAATCGCCATTTTTACCGCTTTGATTCAGTTTATGGTGGGTATTATTGAAATAATCAGTGAAATCGCGAAAGTGTTGTCGTTATCATTGCGGTTGTTCGGCAATATTTTTGCCGGCGAGGTGTTGATTTCGGTAATCAGTGCGCTCGCGTCCGTACTTGTCCCGACGCCTTTCATGTTATTGGAATTGTTGGTAGGCTTGATTCAAGCGGCGGTATTTACAATGTTGACATTGGTTTATTTAACGGTGGCGAGCGAAGAACCGCACGGGAGCGAGGCGCATTAGTTCTTTATTTTATAAAAGTTTAAAACATTAGAGCATTAAAAATGCTGTTAACGCTTTGCTGTTTTAATCATTTAATGATGGCTTACCGCGAGGTTAAATCCCAAGCACCCCTCGCCGGATCACCATCGGAAGGACTATCTATGAGTCATGAGTCAATCGTGGTTATGGCCAAAGCCTTTGCTATTGCCATCGGCGGCATCGGACCGGCTTTTGCCATCGGTCGCCTAGTGGGCAAAGCCATGGAATCAATCGGCCGCAACCCGGAGTCAGCCGGAAAATTATTCGTCCCGATGTTGCTCGGCGCCGCTTTCGCCGAAGCGATCGCCATTTACGCGCTCGTGGTGGTATTCACCTTGAAGTAATTTTGCTTGCCGGATTTTGGACAAGTCCGGCGTGACAAAAGTATTTCGGACCGGTATTTAGAGAATTAATATAAGTTATATGAATTTCCTGGAAACTGCTTATGCCAGCGGAGCGGAAGCGGAAACAGTTGAGACGACGGTTGGCGCCGGCGATGTGAGCGTTTTTGCTTCTCTCGGTCTTAATGTTCAACAATTCGCCATTCAGCTTTTTAATTTCGCGGCTATTGCCATCATCGTTTGGTTTATGATATTGAAGCCGTTAAGCAAAAAATTGGAAGAAAGAAAAAAAATGATTGACGAGAGTTTGGAAAAAGCCAAAGAAATTGAGACTAATTTTTTGAAAAGCCAGGCTCGGTATCAGACGACATTGGACAGCGCCAAGGCCGAAGCGAACGCGCTCGTGGCCACCGCTCACGCCGAATCCAAGGATTTGGCGGTGAGAATGAAAGAGGAAGCCAAACGGGAAATTGAGAGCTTGGTGGCGCAGGCGAAGAGAAAAATGATGTCCGATCGAGAAAAAATGCAAGAAGAAATAAAAGATCAGGTGGCTGGTGTGGTGATCGTCGCTATGGAAAAAATGCTGAACGAAAAAATGGACTCTGCTCGCGACCGCAAATTCATTGAAGAAACTTTGAAAGATATAGAGCGCGCATAATATGCCGAAAATCTCGACCAATCACTACGCCAAAATTTTATATTCTCTCCTCGAAAAAACCGAGGAAATTGACGAGGTCGTCAAAATATTTCTGAAATTTTTGCGTGCCCGTCATGTTTTGAAGAAAGTCGACAAAATCGCCGCCGATTATGCCCGATACGCCGAAAGTCGGGAAGGAACTAAACAAATTGAAATAACGAGCGCCCGCCCGCTCGGCAAAGAAACGCTCGCGAATATCAAAAAACAATTCGGGGAAAAAGTGAAAATCATGGAAAAAATCGATCAATCAATCCTCGGTGGCTGTGTTATCCGAGAAAAGAACATTATTGTTGATGTCAGCTTGAAAAGACAGACGCAAAAATTAAAGCAGAATTTATTAAAACATAAAATTACCATTAAATAGTTTTGTATGTCATACACCGATCAGGTAATAGAATCATTGAAGAAAAATATTTCCGGTTTCAAAAAGGAAGTGGAGACGGAAGAAGTGGGCGCGGTGATTGAAGTGGGAGACGGTATCGCCCGCCTGGAAGGCCTTGATAACTGCCAGGCGCAGGAAATGATTGAATTTCCGGGTGGAGTGTTCGGGGTCGCCTTGAACCTTGAGGAAGAAACGGTCGGCGCGATTATTCTCGGGGATTACAAAAATATCAAGGAAGGCGATCTGGTGAAACGCACCGGTCGGATTATGTCCATTCCGGTCGGCGAGGAAATGATTGGCCGGGTGGTGAACACGCTCGGCTTGCCGGTGGATGGCGCGGGCGACATCAAAACCAAGGATATGTATCCTTTGGAAAGAGTGGCGCCGGGCGTGATCACTCGCGAACCGGTCAATCGACCATTGCAAACCGGCATCAAGGCGATTGACGCGCTCATTCCGGTCGGACGCGGCCAGCGCGAACTGATTATCGGCGACCGGCAAACCGGCAAAACCGCTTTGACGATTGATACCATTATCAACCAAAAAGGGCAGGATGTGATTTGTATTTATGTGGCCATCGGCCAAAAGGAATCCAAAGTGGCGCGTTTGGCCGCCAAATTGCGCGCGGCGGGCGCCATGGAATACACCACCATCTTCGTGGCCGGAGCGTCTGAGCCGGCGCCAATGTCCTATCTTGCACCTTACGCCGGCGTGGCTTTGGCCGAATATTTCGCGGACAAAGGCAAGGATGTCCTCATTATCTATGATGATTTAACCAAGCAAGCATGGGCCTACCGGGAAATGTCGCTTTTGTTGCGTCGCCCGCCGGGTCGCGAAGCTTACCCAGGCGATGTTTTTTATCTCCATTCCCGTCTTTTGGAACGCGCTTGCAATATCAACAAAGAGCATGGCGGCGGATCAATTACCGCTCTTCCCATTATTGAAACCCAAGCCGGAGATATTTCCGCCTATATTCCCACCAATGTCATTTCCATTACCGACGGTCAAATTTTCTTGGAAACGGATTTATTTTATCGCGGCATCCGTCCGGCCTTGAATGTCGGTTTGTCCGTGTCGCGCGTGGGTGGATCGGCGCAAATCAAACCGATGAAGAAAGTGGCCGGCAGTCTGAAACTGGCTTTGGCTCAATTCCGAGAATTGGAGGCTTTCGCTCAATTTTCAAGCGACCTGGATCCGGAAACAAAAAAGCAAATTGATCGCGGCCGACTGGTAACCGAAATTTTGAAACAACCGCAGTATACTCCCATGCCGGTAGCGGAACAGGTGGCGGTGATTTACGCTGTCAACAATGGATTTTTTGACGGGACGGAAATGAAAGATTTGGCGGACAAAGAAAAGAATTTGCTGGAATTCATGCGGACGGCCAAAAGCAAACTTTTGGATCAAATCGCCGGAGGAGAATGGAATGAAAAAGTGGAGAATGGATTAAAGGAAGTGTGCCTGGAATTCAGCAAAAAGAAATAATCGTTTTTTGAATTTTATTGTATGGCAGTAAACGGAAAAGCGATCAAACAACGAATTCGGTCCGTGAAAAATACCAAGAAAATGACCAAGGCGATGGAATTGGTATCCGCGGCCAAGATGAGGAAGGCGGTACAGAGTACACTGAACACCAGATTGTACGCCACTATGGCGCGCCAGCTTTTGCAACAACTGGCCGGTGGCGTGGAATTGAAATCGCCACTCTTGCAAGAACGCGCCACCGCTCGGATGCTCGTCATTCTGGTAAGTTCAAACCGATCGCTTTGCGGAAGTTTTAATTCCAACACCTTCAAGAAAGCCGGAATTTTGCTCGCCAACAAAGAGAACGCCGGCCGGCATCGTTCCGTGAGCGGAAAGTTAATCATTTCGAGCGCTGAAATCGCCGTTGATGTCCTGGGAGTGGGCAAAAAAAGCGCTTGGTTTGCCAAAAAGTACGGTTATCCGCTCGTCGCCGCTTTTGATAATCTTAATGAAAGGCCGTTGTTTGAAGAAGTTTTGCCCATCAGTTCGATCGCCATGGAAGATTTCATCAATCAAAAATACGATAAAGTGGTATTGATTTACACCGAATATCAATCAAGTCTGGTTCAGGAAGTGAAGATGAGGCAGCTCCTGCCGGTTTCCGGAACGGATTTGGAAAAGATGCTGGCGGAAATTGTTGAAGATCAGGATGTTGGCGCGGAGATTGACGAGGATCGCTATTTGTTTGAGCCGAACAAAGATTTAATAATGGAGACGATTTTGCCTAGGCTCGTGGAAATTCAGGTTTATCAATCCATATTGGAATCATCGGCGAGCGAGCATAGCGCCCGCATGGTCGCCATGAAGAGCGCCAGTGAAGCGGCCGGAGAAATGATTGACGCTTTAACCTTGGAATTCAACAAAGCGCGCCAGGCCGCCATCACCCAGGAAATCGCCGAGATCGCCGGCGGAGCGGCGGCGCTTGAATAATGACAGAGTCTAATTAAAAAGATAACAATTGATAAATTCAATAATATGGAAAAAAATAAAGGCACAATTTCGCAGATCATCGGCGTCGTGGTGGATGTTCATTTTGAAGGAGAACTTCCCAAAATTTATAATGCCTTGGAAGTAAACCTGGCAGGCGGACGGACATTGGTTTTGGAAGTGCAACAGCACTTGGGTTCGCATATCGTACGCACCGTATCCATGGGAGCGACCGACGGTATCGCCCGCGGCGCCGAAGTAAGGGACACCGGCGCGCCCATTTCCGTGCCGGTTGGATCGGTGACGCTCGGGCGGATGTTTAATGTGGTCGGTGAAGCGATTGACGGCAAGGAAAATCCCAAAGTGACGAAGAAATACCCGATTCATCGGCCGGCTCCGAGCTTCAAAAGCCAATCGCAAAAAACCGAAATTTTGGAAACCGGTATTAAAGTAATAGATTTGCTTTGTCCTTTCTTAAAAGGAGGAAAAATCGGTTTGTTCGGTGGCGCCGGCGTCGGCAAAACCGTGGTGATCCAGGAATTGATCCGCAACATCGCGCAAGAACACGGCGGGTACTCAATGTTTGCCGGAGTGGGGGAGAGAACGCGCGAAGGCAATGATCTCTATCGGGAGATGACTGAGTCCGGAGTTTTGGCGAAGACCGCTTTGGTTTTCGGTCAAATGAATGAACCGCCGGGCGCGCGCGCTCGCGTCGCCTTGACCGCTCTCGCCATGGCGGAATATTTTCGCGATGAAGAAGGCAAGGACTTATTGCTTTTTATAGATAATATTTTTCGTTTCACCCAAGCCGGTTCGGAAGTGTCGGCCTTGCTCGGGCGTATGCCATCGGCCGTGGGTTATCAGCCAACCCTCGCCACGGAAATGGGCGCGTTGCAAGAGCGAATTACTTCCACGGACAAAGGTTCCATTACCTCGGTTCAAGCCGTCTATGTGCCGGCCGATGATTTGACTGATCCGGCGCCGGCCACCACCTTCGCTCACCTCGATTCCACGGTGGTATTGAATCGGGCCTTGTCGGAAATCGGCATTTATCCGGCGGTTGATCCATTGGATTCAACCTCCACCATGCTTGATCCGGAAATAGTCGGCGAGGAACATTACCGCGTCGCTCGCGAAGTTCAAAGGGTATTACAGCGTTATCGGGATTTGCAAGATATTATCGCCATTCTCGGCATGGAGGAATTGTCCGATGACGATCGGCAGGTGGTTTCTCGCGCCCGTAAAATTCAACGGTTTTTGTCCCAACCTTTCTTCGTGGCCGAGCAATTTACCGGCATGCCGGGAAAATATGTTCCGGTTGCGGATACAGTGCGCGGATTCAAGGAAATTTTGGCCGGCGTTCATGATGCCTTGCCGGAAGGGGCGTTTTACATGAAAGGAACGATTGAAGAAGTGGTCAAAGCGGAATAATAAATTACTTTGATGTCATTCCCGCGAAGGCGGGAATCCAGAAACAAAAAAATATGGCAAACCCCGCAAAAATAAAATTCAAGATCGTCACGCCGAACGGAGTGATTTTTGATGATGAAATTGACGCGCTTACGATCCCCACCGCCTCGGGAGAAATTACGGTTCTGCCTGGTCATATTCCGCTCATTTCAATTTTGGTGGCGGGTGAATTGATCGCGCGTCGGGATGGAGTGGAAATACCGATGTCGGTTTCAGGCGGCATCGTGGAGGTGCGTCCGAACAACGAATTGTCCGTGCTGGCGGAAACGGCCGAGCGGGCGGAACATATTGATTTGGATCGCGCCGAAGCCGCGCGCCAACGGGCTTGGGAGCTTATGCAACGACAGAAATTCGTTGATGATGTGGAATTCGTGCGCGTCGCCGCCAAGCTGGAAAAAGAACTGGCGCGTCTCCGCGTCGGTCGGAAATACCGAAAATTAAACCGGCCTTGACAAATTTCGCGATTAGTTTATAATAGCGAAAATTAAATCATAATTTTCATCTTATGAAATGTCCCCAGTGCTCCACCCAGGTTGAAGAAGACATGGAATGTCCGGATTGCAAAAATTGTGAAATGTGTTGCGGTTGCAAAATGAATTTGAGCGATGACGCGGAAGAAGATTTTTAGAATCAAAATAACCGAACGCGAAAAATTCCGATAATCAATCGGAATTTTTTTATAAAACCATGAAATATGGTATAATGCGAGTCATATTTTTTCGGCTATGAAATACAACACGAAATTGACATTGAAAATTTACTGGCAACATTCTCTCAAATACAAATTGGTCTTGTTTACCTTGTTTTTTTCCTTGGTCGTGGGCTCGGTTATGGGAATCATTACCCCGCTTTATTACAAGCGTTTTTTTGATATTCTCACCACCCCGCAATCGCCTGATTTAGCGAGACAAGGCCTAATGGCGGTATTGGTGGCGATTACCGCGCTTCACCTTATTGAATGGATTTTTTGGCGAGTGGGAGCGTTATTGAACAATATATTTCAGCCCAAGGTTTTGGCGGATTTGTCCAATTATTGTTTCGCCAACCTCCATAAGCATTCTTTTTCGTATTTCAACAATAATTTTGTCGGTTCATTGGTGCGTCGCGTTAATAAATTCACCACTTCGTTTGAGCGGATGGCGGACAAGATTATTTGGAATATCCTGCAACTGGCGGTGTATATTATTTCAATCTTGATTATATTGTTCGGTCGCAATCCCGCGCTCGGAACGATTGTGCTGGTTTGGATCACGGTTTTTTTAATCATTAATTGGGTGTTGAGCGGCTACAAAATGAAATATGATGTGGCGAGAAGCGCCGCCGAAACCAAGACCACGGCCGTACTGGCCGACACCATTACCAATAATGTCAATGTTAAACTTTTCAACGGTTATGCTCGAGAGAGAAAATTATACGCTTCGGTGGTGGAGAAAGTGCGAAGTCTGCGGAAATTGACTTGGGATTTGGACGCTGTTTTTGAGGGTGTTCAGGCTCTCCTCATGATCGCGCTTGAAGTCGGCATGTTTTATTTCGCCATCGGTTTGTGGCAGAAAGGGATATTGACGGTAGGCGATTTTGTTTTGATTCAATCATATTTATTGACGATTTTCTTGCGGGTTTGGGATTTTGGCAAATTGATGCGCAATATGTACGAGGACATGGCCGACGCCGAGGATATGACGATTGTTTTGAATACGCCTTTTGAAATTCAGGATTCTTCTCATGCTCGGCCGCTGCGCGTCAAAAAAGGCGAATTGGTATTTGAAAATGTTTATTTTAATTATCACAGCAATCGGGCGATTTTGCACGATTTGAACTTGGCGGTGAAAAGCCATGAACGACTGGCGTTGGTCGGGCCTTCCGGCGCCGGCAAAACCACGATTATCAAACTGTTATTTCGGATGCATGAAATCAGCGGCGGTCGCTTATCCATTGACGGCCAGGATATTAAAAAAATAACCATGGAAAGTCTTTGGAAAAATGTAAGCATGGTGCCGCAGGACCCGATGCTGTTTCATCGTACATTGCTGGAAAATATCCGCTATGGCAAACCGGAGGCGACGGACGGCGAAGTAATCAAAGCCGCCAAATTGGCCAACTGCCACGAATTCATCATGGACTTTCCCGATGCTTATGGTACTTTTGTCGGCGAACGGGGGGTGAAATTATCCGGCGGAGAGAGGCAAAGAGTGGCAATAGCGCGAGCGATATTGCGCAACGCTCCTATTCTGGTTCTGGATGAAGCGACCTCCAGCCTTGATTCGGAATCGGAGCGGTTGATACAAGGGGCATTGGATAATCTGATGCGTGCTAAAACAGTGATAATCATCGCCCATCGTCTTTCCACCATTATGAAAACCGATAGAATTATCGTGCTTAACAAGGGAAGAATCGCGGAGGAGGGGAGCCATAAGGAACTATTACAGAAGAAATCAGGCATTTACAAAAGGTTGTGGAGCCTGCAGGCCGGCGGTTTTATTCAGGCTTGACACTGTCTCCGACAATTTCAGGCTTGGCTTAATTCAACCAAGCCATTGACTTTTTTTGTTTTAACCTGTATAATCAGCGGGTTCTGAAACCCGTTTTTTAATTTTGGCATAATCCGGCTTTTACGATCTAATATGGAAATACGAAACATCGCCATTATCGCACACGTTGACCATGGCAAGACCACCCTTACTGACGCCTTGATGCGTCAAACCGGCATGGTGACGGATGACGCGGTCTCCATGGATTCCAACGCTCTTGAAAAAGAGCGCGGCATCACCATTTACTCCAAAAACGCTTCCTTGTTTTACAAAGGAACTAAAATAAATATCGTGGACACTCCCGGCCATGCTGATTTCGGCTCGGAGGTGGAACGAGTTTTGCGTTCAATTGATTCGGTGCTTTTGATCGTGGACGCCCAGGAAGGACCGATGCCGCAAACAAAATTCGTTTTGAAAAAATCCTTGGAATTGGGTTTGAAACCGATCGTGGTTCTGAACAAAATCGACAAACCGGCCGCGGATCCGGTTTTGGCGCATGATCAAGTATTGGAATTATTTATGGATTTGGGCGCCAGCGACGAACAGCTGGATTTTACCACCGTGTACGCGATTGGTCGTCAAGGGATTGCCAAGACTCGTTTGGAAGACGAGAGCCATGACCTCACGCCACTTCTGGATATAATTCTCGCGAAAGTGCCGGCGGCGAAGGCCGATTTGGACGCTCGTTTTCGGATGCAGCCGTTCAATTTGGGCTATGATAACTATGTCGGTCGTTTGGCGGTCGGCCGGGTTTATGAGGGAAAAATAAAATTAGGCGACAAGGTGATAATCAAGAAACCCAACAATGAAACGCGTAACGGCTCCATCACCAAATTATTTTCGTTTGAAGGAATGACGCGCAAAGAAGTCAACGAGGTCTATGCCGGAGATATCGTGATGTTGGCCGGTATCGCGGATATTGACATTGGGGAAACGATCGCCGTTGATCCTTCGCAAGAACCATTGCCGGCGATCAAAGTGGATGAGCCGACCATTTCCCTTGATTTCATGGTAAATAATTCTCCATTTGCCGGACAGGAAGGCAAGTTTGTCACCAATAGCCAGTTGCGCGAACGATTGGAAAAAGAACTGGAAGTGAATGTCGGACTGAAAATTGATTTTTCCAAAACCGACCATTACAAGGTCTATGGCCGTGGCGAGCTCCATGTGGCGATCCTTCTGGAAAATATGCGCCGTGAAGGGTTTGAATTGCAGGTCTCCCAGCCACAGGTGATAATTAAGGAAGAAAATGGCCTGAAAATGGAACCTTTTGAAGAAGTAACGGTGGATGTGCCGGATAATATGGCCGGCGTCGTCATAGAAAAAATGGGCAAAAGAAAAGGCTTGATGATGGACATGAAACAATTGAACGGCCAAACCAGAATGCTTTTTGAAATTCCGACCAGAGGACTTCTCGGCTATCGCGGTCAGTTTGTGATGGATACGCGCGGCGAGGGAATCTTGTGCGCGCGGGTGATTGGCTTCAAGTCATATGTCGGAGAGCTTGGCAGAAACGAGGTGGGCTCCATGGTCTCAATGGAGACGGGCAAGGCGCTTGGCTTCTCCTTGTGGAATTTGCAGGAACGCGGTTTATTGTATATCGCGCCCCAAACTGAGGTCTACGAAGGTATGGTCATTGGCAACACCGCCAAGGGGCAGGATATGGCGGTAAATCCGATCAAAGGAAAGAAATTATCCAATATGCGCGCTTCCGGATCGGATGAGGCGATTATTCTCATCCCGCCACTGGAAATCACTCTGGAACGCGGTTTGGAAATCATGAATAATGACGAATATCTGGAAATAACTCCCAAGAATATCCGCCTGCGCAAACAGATTTTGCAGGAATCCATGCGCACTCGCGATAATCGTTTGAAGGCGAAATAATACTGATCGGTAAAAAATCTCTCGCATTGATCCGTACCCCAAAAAGTGGACACGAAAGTGTCCACTTTTTGTTATTTAAAG
>ERZ1292633.6484-Hain-H41-02um-R1-6484-length-10184-cov-30_pt1 | contig 10184 bp, 11 predicted proteins | sample MGYA00564406_ERZ1292633 | MGnify/ENA primary metagenome ERZ1292633 (study PRJEB36523, sample SAMEA6512639) | groundwater metagenome | collected 2019-01-08 | study: AquaDiva: Metagenomics assemblies of 32 groundwater samples
GCAATCTGTCTCAACTGCTTATTCCTTACGTCCCCTGCTGCAAATATCCCTGACACAGAGGTCTTCCCCTCCTCATCTGCAACGATATATCCGTCAGGAGTAAGCTCAACAAACCCCTTTAAAAACTCGGTGTTTGGGTGCATCCCCACATATATGAAGACCCCTTGGGCTGGAAGTTCTGATGTAGCACCGCTCTTTACGTTCCTGAGTTTAAGCTTGGTCATCCCTGTTTCATCGCCGTCTATGGCGTCAACCACTGTGTCCAAGATGAAAGATATCTTTGGGTTGGCGTGGGCCTCCTCCTGGACAATGGCATCAGCCCGGAGTTTGTCTCGTCTGTGGATTATATGGACCTTGCTTGCAAATCTTGTCAGGAAGAAGGCCTCAGATAGAGCTGAATTGCCTCCTCCAATGACGGCTACCTCCTGGTTCCTGAAGAATGCCCCGTCGCATGTTGCGCAGTAAGAGACACCTCGCCCGACATACAGTCCCTCCCCTGGGACGTTCAGCTTGATGGGCGCTGCTCCGCTTGCTATTATGACGGCCCGGCACTTTAAGACTCTATCCTCAAGGTGGATAATCTTTATCTCCCCCTCGACTGTTATCTTTTCAGCTGTGCCGCTGTCTGTCTCAAGGCCGAACCTTTTGGCCTGGGCGATGAATCTCTCCATGAGGTCTGGCCCCTGGATCCCTTCCGGAAAGCCCGGGTAGTTCTCTATCATAAAGGCTGTCATCACCTGCCCGCCTGGTATCATCTTCTCCAGCATCAATGTCTTGAATCTGGCTCTGGCGCAGTATATCCCCGCTGTCAGCCCTGCCGGACCTCCGCCAATTATGATCACGTCATAGATGTCTGACATATTCCCTCCTGGAAAAAAGATCCAAACGCCCCCTGACCCTCTCTTTATTAAAGAGTGGGAATGAGGAAATTATTGTTAAAGGCTCATAAGGACAATAGTAACGAATGTCACATAAAGGATTCCGTTGATAATAAGTTTTGGCGGCGTCATCTGCATCTTTCTGACGGCGAAAACATACAGCCAGACAGCAGCCAGGATTGTAATAACACTGCTTGCCGAAACCGTCAGGTTCAGCGTCCATGGTGTGAGAAATATACCGATGGCCGGCAGGACGCTCCCCTGGAATACCATGGCGCCGGTTATGTTTCCTACAGCCATTGTGTCCTTTCCCTGTCTTATCCACAATATGCTGTTGACCTTTTCAGGGAGTTCGGTGGCGATCGGCACAATAAGGAGAGAAAGGGCTATTACCGGGATTTGCAGCAGTTCTGCCAGGTGCTCGACCCCCCCCACAAACCCCTTTGCCCCGGCAATTATGAGGGCCAGGGCAATAAAGAGCTGGACTACCACAAAGAACATGTGGTCCTTGAATATGGCCGAGATGTAGAGGTTCTTGCTCTCCTCTGTCGTATGCCCCTCTTTAGCAAGCGCCTCGCTGGCCTCTATGGTTTCCATGACATAGTAGAAATATGACAGGACAAGGACAATGGCAACAAACACCCTGAATACACGCCAGTCCGCAGGGGTAAAGGCGACAAAGAAGGCCAGGGAAAAGACAAAGAGGAAAAACTGAAGGTCACGCTTGTATCCGGTTGGCTCAGGCTCGACATGGGCTTTTCCACGCCTCTCCTTAAACACCAGCGCAGCAATTCCCACAAGAAACATGGCCAGGGTAGAAAGCATGAATGGAGCGCCCAGGATGGCTCCAACACCGACTTCCTGACTGACATGGGCCGAGTTCCCTGCAAATATGGCAACCAGCGGCACCATCGTCTCCGGAAGGGCCGTCCCAACCGCTGCAAAGATGCTTCCTGTCACCCCTTCAGAGAACTTGAGCTTTGCCCCGAGGGACTCAATGGCATTGGTGAATATCTCGGCGGCTACAATAATGACGAGTAAAGAAAAGAACAGTACGATTAGATCGTGGGTCAAGGGATAACTCCTTTTATTATTATTGAATAGTTAGAGGCGCAGGTTGCGCATAAGAAGTTAACAGATGGCGGTTATTTTTTCAACAGATTTCCGATGGTAATTATGAAGGCTCATGAAATGCCGGAGATGGAAGATAAAATCTAAGCCAACACTTCTCTATGCTCGAAGTGTATGACAAGGCAGGCATCGAGGGTGGAGGTGGTCGCACTCAGAAGCTCAAACTCCGGCTCAAGGGCCTCATACTCCCTCTTGAATTCAGGGTCTTTCATCTTTTCTGCAAGGTGTTTTTTGTAATCCATATTTACCCTTTAACATTAAGCTGCATTGACAATACTTACTTCAAGGCGCTTTCCGAGGGCCGTTGCTACTCGCTCCAACGTAGAAAGCTTAATATCCTCTGCATGGTTTTCAATTCTTGAGATTGCCGTTTTCTTTGTTTTAAGCCTCTTTGCAAGCTCTTCCTGCGTTAATCCCTCTGATTCCCTTGCCTGACGGAGGATTACACCGATCTTGAACTCCTCGTATCCCTCGTCAAACCCTGTTGCAAAGACCTTATCCTTCTTTTTCCTTTCAGCAATATACTTTTTAAGGTCGCTCATATTTTACCCCTCCGTTTCAAATATTCTCTTCTGTAAGCCTCAGCCCGTTCTATTTCATTCTTTGGCGTCTTTCGGGTTTTCTTGACCAGCCCATGAGTAAGCACCACAACTGAATTCCCTTCAAAGAAGCAAAATATACGATAGGCATCTGAGCCAAACTGAATCCTGCATTCCCAAATGCCTTCCGAACCAACAAGCTTCTTGAAGTATGAAGCTGGCACTATATCAAGCTCTTCCAGCAAGCTGAGAACCCAAGTTACCTTCTGCGCCACCTTTCCGGGCAATGAATCGAGGAAATCCTTTATAGGTGACTTCCCATCCTCAGCTTTATAGAAGATAACCGTTCTTTTCATTTCTACCCAGGTTAACCTGCACGTTAACTATTGTCAAGGATTTTAAAGATGAATAAAGAGGGATCAGAATATGCCTGGGGCCTCTCATTTTGGCCCCTTGAGTTGACCTATCTCGATGAAATCATTGAAGATAGATTGGTGGAGGCGGTGGGAGTCGAACCCACGTCCGAAGATCTTCAGCGAAAGATTACTACATGCTTAGCCCCTGATTTATTTAACCCCCAAGACTCCCAGTGGCAGGATTCTTGAAGGCGGTCTCAAAAGTTTTCGCCTCTTCCCTATGAGCGTCGGGAATCGGCTATCCTGCTCTGTTGTCACCCTTTTGTCCCACGCAGGAGAGGGACTCAGAGTGCTGGCCGACTAAGCGGCTAGTGAGTAATTTGTATCGTTTGCTTTTGTGTTTTTTCTGTCTTTTTAACGAGGCCGACAGAATCCTCGGCATGCAACCTTTTACCTCATTTACCCCCGTCGAAGCCGTTACGCCCCCTTTTAATAAAAACATTATATCACAGATGAATATAAATGAGTATAATAACTTGGTCGTTTGTCGTTGTCGTGACAAGGATGGATATCACCTATATATTTAGGCAGCATGACAGCAAGGGGCATAATCATATGATTATATTCAGAACCATAATATACATCGTCCTGATTATAGTTTCTCTGGACATATTCATCCTTTACATGAACTCCCATCCCCCACGCTATCCACTCCACATTCCTCCGTCAAGGTTTGGTGTCACCTTTGAAGATGCCCAGTTCGACGCATCGGATGGAGTCAAGATAAAGGGCTGGTTCATAAAGGGTAATGGAAAAGGTAGGGTTCCGACTGTCATAATTTGTCACGGCCTTGGGGCCAACATGTCAGATTTTACAGAGCTTGCAGCAGGTCTATCCAGGAACGGTTACAACACCCTTCTGTTTGACTTCAGAGGACATGGAGAGAGCGAGAGGAAGGCCTCGTCATTCGGATATCTGGAACAGAAAGACCTCCTTGGCGCCATAAGATTTGTGAAGGAGAGGAAGGATGTAGATGCGGAAGAGATTGCTGTATATGGATTTTCCATGGGCGGGGCAGTCGCCGTCCTCACTGCCGCAGAGAGCGGTGATATAAAGGCAGTGATAGCAGACTCCTCTTTTACAGCCCTGAAAGAGCAGGGGGAGAGGCTTTTTAAGGGTTCTTTCCTGCCATCATCCATTTTCCTGAAACCGATTGTCTGGATGTACGAACTTTATTTCCGGGTAGACGCCGACGAAATAGCACCGATAAATAAGATTCATGCGGTTTCACCCAGGGGGATGATGATCATTGGGGGAGGCGCAGACGAACAGATGCCATCCTCAGACGCCATGAGGCTCTTTGCCGCTGCAAGGGAGCCGAAGGAACTGTGGCTGATTCCGGGGGCAGTTCACGGCGGGACTGTATATATGGCAGGGGATGAATACAGAAAGAGGATATTGATGTTCCTACAGACCCACCTGAAACCAAAATGAGGGGCCTCGATTTCCTGCACTCCATCGGACAATCAGAGTTTTCCCATGATCTCCCGGGCCTCCCTACTGTTCAGGAAGCGCCAGGGAAGCGGAAACAGGCCTGATACTCTTTTTATATAAAGCTTGTAGGCATCACCATAGTAAACAATCAACTTCCTCTCTTCGAGCTTTGAGCCGATGATGAAGTAGATGCTTACAGCAACGGCAGTGACGAGGAATGCCAAGTTCATGTCCCTTGTCCAGATGATCACCATCCCCAAAAAGTACCACGGGTGCCTCACAAACCTGTGAAGAGGGGAGATAACAAAATGCTCCTGCTCCTCAACCACCTTTGTCCCCTCGCGCAACTGCCTAAGACCGGTAAATTCACTGCTGTCATAATAGTTCAGGGACCAGTAAAAGCCGACGGCAGCAAGGACAGCAAGGCCGTTGGCGACAAAAAATAATGCCCCGTCCCATCTCCACAACAAGGGCCCGTCTAATGAATGTGAGAACCATAGGGGCGGGATCAGCAGCAACAATGAAACTGCATTGAATACAAGCCTGTAATAAGGCATAAAATCGGGCCACCCTGCGGCAACAAACCTCTTGGCTGAAAGCGATGCCATCCCCGAATGGACGGTGAAATAGAGCAACCAGGTAAGGCTTAAGAGAACGATGTTTTGAACTGATATCTGCATGACTCTGATTTTAAGCTAATTCCTGCGCACTTTGCCACGACAAACGTGCAAACGGCTTGTCGTGACCAATTCTGACCAATTACGCTTTTTAGATCTCATACTCCAACCCGCCAAGTCCTTATTGATTTCGGCTTCCAGTTTGCAGCTTTAGGGTCATTTACCGCAGCATTTCTTGAATTTCTTTCCACTGCCGCAGCCGCAGGGGTCGTTGCGACCTATTTTGGGCATTGCCCGGATAGCAGGTTTTGTTGATTGGGTTTTCCCTGTGGTAAAGTACCAGGTCCCGTTGTCCTTCTTGAACGATGACAGTTCATGGTGTTCTCTTTTTATCCCCTTTTCCAAAAAAGTCGCTACAAATTCGACCTGCCCCTCCTGGTCTTCGGGTCCGCCGTTCTTCGTGTCCAGGATATTAAAGGTCAGCCACTCTGCGCTTTCTGCCCACTCGCGGGTGCTTTTTTCGTCATAGTCCGACCGGTAATCGGGATGGAGGGAGGTGAAGATATACCCAAGCTCTTTTTTGACGTATGCGCTGTACCGTGATCGCATAAGTTGTTCAGGCGTTACAGATGGCCGCTCCCCCTTTATCAAAGGCCGGCAGCATTCAGCATAGGCAATATTAGAACCGCAGGGACATAGATCCATCTTTAACTCCTTTAAATAGTCTTCGGTATCGCATAATGCGACCGTCGCCAGTCTATGATTTTATAACAAACCTGTCAATATGTTTTCAGGCAGGCGAAACAGCGCAATGAAGGCGCTATCAAAACTCTTCTTGAAAAGAGCCTTCCATTGTGTTAACTTTTTACAGCCCTCAGTTACTTTTAAAGGCAGTTTTTTAATAGGTTCTAATCCTGGAAAGGTCCCAATTGAAGCGTATCTCTATCCTCGGCTCAACAGGTTCCATCGGTGTAAGCACCCTTGATATCGTGTCAAGGTTCCCTGAAAAGTTTCAGGTAGTTGGCCTTGCCGCTGGCGGGAACATAGACCTTCTGAAACAGCAGATCGAAAGGTTCAGGCCGAAGTACGTCTCCGTCTCCGAGGAGGCTCCGGCCCTTTCCTTAAAGGGGATGGGTTGCAAGGTATTTCACGGCATAGAGGGCGCCATAATAGTTGCAACGGCCCCGGAGGCAGAGATGGTGGTCTCCGCCATAGTTGGGGCTGCTGGGCTGGTTCCTACAGTTGCCGCGATAAAGGTCGGGAAAGAGATCGCCCTGGCCAATAAGGAGACCCTCGTCATGGCAGGGGAGCTTGTCATGAGAGAGGCAAGGGAGTCCGGTGTAACCATCCTTCCTGTGGACAGTGAGCATTCAGCCATATTCCAGTCGATCGCGGGTCACAACAGGAGTGAGATAAAGAGGCTTATCCTCACAGCCTCAGGCGGTCCCTTCCTGAACTATCCGATGGAAAAACTCAGGGGAGCAACTCCAGGCGACGCCCTGAACCATCCCAACTGGCAGATGGGTAAAAAGATCACTGTTGATTCCGCATCCCTTATGAATAAAGGGCTTGAGGTAATCGAAGCCAGGTGGCTCTTTGACATTCCTCCAGATAGGATAGACGTCCATATCCATCCGCAGAGCATAATACATTCTATGGTGGAGTATATAGACGGCTCCGTCATGGCACAGATGGGGATACCGGACATGAGGATACCGATATCATATGCCCTTTCTTATCCTGAAAGGCTTCCGGTCTCCCTGCCGTCTCTGAACCTCCTTGAGATTGAAAAGCTGACCTTTATGAAGCCTGACCATGAAAGGTTCCCCTGCCTCAACCTTGCCTATAAGGCATTAAAGGCAGGGGGCACGATGACAGCGGCGCTCAATGCAGCGAATGAGATTGCAGTAGATGCCTTTTTGAACGGAAGGATAGGATTCCCTGATATTCCCGGGTTGATCGAAGATGTCATCTCCTCTCACACGAATGGGCCGGCATCCCATGTAGACGACATACTTCGGGCAGACCTGTGGGCCAGAGGTAAAACAAAAGAACTGATTAAAAGGAGAGATTCTTGATAACGATTATATATGCAGTTGTAGTCCTTGGTGTGCTTGTATTTGTTCATGAGCTTGGCCACTTTCTTCTGGCCAAGAGGCTCGGTGTGGGAGTGCTGAAGTTTTCCCTCGGATTTGGGCCGAAGCTGATCGGGCGTAAGATAGGGGATACGGAATACCTGATCTCTGCCTTTCCTCTCGGCGGATATGTGAAGATGATAGGTGAAGACCCTGATGAAGAGATTACACCTGAAGAGATGGCCCGCTCCTTTTCCCATAAATCAGCAGGGAAGAAGATGGCCATAGTGGCCGCAGGGCCGATATTCAACATCGGATTTGCAGCATTCCTGTTTACGCTGGCCTTTATGGTAGGGGTACCGACGATGACCTCTGAGGTCGGTGATGTGAAGGAAGGCTTCCCAGCCTTTGAGGCAGGGATAAAGACTGGGGATAAAGTCATGTCTATTGACGGCGTCCATGTATCCAGGTGGGATGAACTTTCGGAGAAGATCCAGACGACAAAAAAGGATATTATATCTGTTGAGATCTTTAGGTCCGGCTCAAACCTGCGTTTTGATATAAGGCCGAAGGTAACAAAGGTAAAGACGATATTCGGAGAGGACACCGAGATAAGGGTCATCGGGATAGGAGCTTCAAAGAACTATGTTATAGAGAGATCCAACCCTGTAGAGGCGGTTGGGAAAGGGATCATCTCTACATGGAATGTAACTAAACTGACTTTGCTGGGGATAGTCAAGCTTATCCAGAGGATAGTCCCGGCCGAGACAATAGGCGGGCCGATACTTATTGCACAGATGGCAGGTGAGCAGGCCAAGGCAGGGCCTCTGGCGCTCTTATCATTTATGGCCCTCCTGAGTATAAACCTGGGAGTCCTGAACCTCCTCCCTATCCCAATCTTAGACGGAGGTCATCTGACCTTTTTCACCATAGAGGCCATAATCAGAAGGCCGTTGAGCCACAAGTTCAAGGAGATATCCCAGCAGGTGGGGCTGTTTCTCCTCATCACCTTAATGGTCTTTGCCTTTTACAACGACATAACCAGGGTCTTTTTTAAATAATCAATACCGGAGAGGTAGCCTAGAATGCCGCATTCAAGAGAAAATCCTGTCCATGAAACATCTTCTTAGAACATCAGCATCCTTGATACTGGCATTTTGCCTGGCTTTCTCATCCTTAGCAGCCGGAGGGGAGAAAACATACACGTATTCGCTATACGACACACCAGGAAAGATGGCAATCCCGCTCACACTTCTTCCACGAGACAAGTATGAATTGATCGACTGGGCAGAGAGTGTGAGGAGGAAATTAATCTCCCCAATTTCATCTCTTGACGGATCGATGGAAGAAAAACCATACGACGCCCCTGTTATAATCAAGTCAAAAATGGCAGTTATGACCGATGCCCTGTTCCCCCACGATGTCCATACCTACTGGCTGAGCTGCAAGACTTGTCATCCCGGTATTTTTGTTCAGGCAAAGGGTGAAAATATAGATATGACCATGTGGAAAATATTGGATGGAAAGTATTGTGGCAGATGTCACGACAAGGTGGCCTTCCCCTTACGGGAATGTTACCGGTGCCATCTGGGACTTAATGTTGAGACAACCGTAAAGTGAAGGAGTGGGTATGTACGAGATAATACTATTTAATAACAGGGCTAACGCCCTGTTTCTACGACAGATTTAAATATCATTTGAGAAAAACTCAGGAAACTTGACATTTTGTCTCTCATGGAGACACGGTCTTGCCTTACGGAAGCTGTGCAAGCCAATGATATGCCGGGGCTATGAGAATCTTGTTGCCGTCATTTGTTAGAAGCCGATAGGTATCTCCGCCATGGTTAAGTTGTATTGCCGGAACATTCAGGCGTTTCTGGAAGCTTAAAAGAGATTTTGACGGCTCCTGGTCGTTCAATTTCGCTTCAATCAGCAGAAAAGGTTCTCTGTCTCTCACGATTAAAAAGTCTACCTCCTGTTTCTCCTTATTCTTTACAAAATGGATGGCAAAGTCGCCATACCCCAGATCTGTCCATAAAGTTACCGCCCTCCAGAGCTCGGCTGCAACCATGTTTTCAAAACGGGCAGCCGGGTCCTTAATCCTTGGATAGTCCCAGAGATAATATTTTCTTTCCTTAAGGATTGCCCTTGAAATTTTTTCGGTCCAGGTAGAAATGCTGAAAACCAGAAAAAATCTTTCAAAAACTGTCAGCCAGCTGCGAACAGAATTGTAGGATACTCCAAGGTCGCCAGCCAGAGATGAAACCGAGAGGGGACTTCCAACTTTTGAAGGAAGGAGAAGATAGAGCGTCTCAACGTCAGTTACGGACTTGATTTCAACCACATCCCTGATGTCTTCTCTGATCAACTGATGGGAATATGTTCCTGACCATCGCCTGTACGTCTGTTCCCTGCCGGATAGATAAGGTTCAGGGAATCCGCTTAACTCCGCCAGATTGCTCCATATCTCCTTTAGCTCAGCAGTGCGCTCCATGTTGATTTGAAGTGGGTCGCGCAGGAAGTGCGGCATGAGAATGTTTTTCTCTCCCAGTTCCGCCATTGTGAAAGGGAAGAGATGAAACATATAATAACGCCCTGCCAGTGAGTCTCCTCCTTTCTGATATATGTCAAGCCTGCCGCTTCCCGTAACAAGGAATTTGTAACTGTTATGAAAACGATCGTACACACCTTTGAGGTAATTCTTCCAGTTTTCATATTTGTGGATTTCATCAAAGACTATGAGCGGGATGGAAGAATCTCTTCTTTCCACTTTTTCAAAGAAATGCTGATCTTCATAAAGGAGCGACCGATCTGAATGAATATCCCAGTTAAAATACAGGTTGTTCGGGAATGATTCGGCTATTATCCCTGAAAGCGTAGTCTTTCCAGCCTGCCGTGGTCCGGCAAGGAAAACCATGCTCTTTTCAGTGGAGAGCTCCTTCCATATCCTTAAATAGAGCTGTCTATTTAACATATAGCTATTTTTTCATAGCATTGAAAAATAGTCAAGACTATTTTTAATTATATTGAAAAATAGTGGTAACTATTCAGCACACTTCAATCTGTTGCCATAAACTGAGGCCATTTGCCCTCA
>ERZ1292633.6485-Hain-H41-02um-R1-6485-length-10184-cov-4_pt1 | contig 10184 bp, 9 predicted proteins | sample MGYA00564406_ERZ1292633 | MGnify/ENA primary metagenome ERZ1292633 (study PRJEB36523, sample SAMEA6512639) | groundwater metagenome | collected 2019-01-08 | study: AquaDiva: Metagenomics assemblies of 32 groundwater samples
TTGATAGTATTGTGGTACAATTTCAGAATGATGGCGTAAGGGAGCGGGTAGAGATAATTATTTCAGATAACGCCAGTACGGATGAAACAGAAAGCGTGGTTCGGGAATTTGTATTAACCAACCCAAATATTCATTATTACAGGAATGAAGAAAATTTGGGTGTTGACCGGAACATTTTGTTATCGGTTAGTAAGACTCAAGCTGGGTTTGTTTGGCTCTTGGGTGACGATGATGCATTGTTTCCAGACGCCTTAAATTATATATTAAAAGAGCTAGAGCAGGGGGAATTTAAATATTGTGTTGTAAATTGCTGGGGATATAACAATTCTTTAGAGGCTCCGGCTTTAAACCATCCTAATTTGGACTTAAAATCCGACCAGTATTTTAAAAATCCCAGAGAATACTTAAAAACGGCGAAGGTTGGTAAGAATTTAGTGGGGTTATTTTGCGGCCTTTCGGTTCAAATATTTCAGCGCAGTCTCTGGCAGGCTATGCCCGATAAGGAAAAATATCAAGGCACCAACGCGGTGCATTTGTTTGTTCTGCTCACGGCGATGAAAGAACAAAATTTTGCGCTACTGGCTAAGGTTTTAGTAAAGGTTCGCGCGGATAACATTAGATGGGATGTTTTTCCGGGATTTGAAACCGTCAATAAGCGCACCGCCGCGACCTATAGTATTTTAAATTGGATTTTGGATTTTTATAATTTGCCTTACTCCAAATTTGGCCTTAAACTGGTATACTTTAAAGATATTGTGGAATCCTATATTAAAATTTTTATAAGAAAAAATATATTGCGCAGCCAGGGTTCGCGAGACTGGTTAAAAAAAATATTAGGGCAATTTTAAAAAGTTAAAATATATGATTAAGGAACCAAAAATTTCTTTTGTAATTTTTACTTACAACGAGGAAGCCAGGATTGGCAATGTCGTCCGGAATTTAATTTTTTTTGGACCGGTTTATGTTTTGGATGGAGGTAGTACTGACAATACCAAAAAAATTGTAGAAGAGCTGGGTGGAATTTTTATTATTCGCCCGGCAACTACATGGCCTCTAATAGAATCGGAAGATATGTTTAATTTTATTAAAAAGCTAGTACCCACTTCCTGGATATTCTGGGGGTATGCTGATTATATTTTACCCAAAGCTTTGCTGTTAAAAATGCAGGAATTGGCCGAACAGGACAGAATAAAATATGTTTATATCCCGGTTCTAACTTATCTTTGGGGGGACGCTCGCCACCCTATGATCAGCGGAAATTATTCCAATTTTTTTCGCAAGGAGTTCGTGGATTTTACAAATAATCCGCTTCACAGAATGGGTAAATTTACAGGATCAAAAGAAGAAGAATATTTTTTACCTTCCAAAGATGAGTATTCCATTCGACACTTCAGTTTATATAACATGGAAAAATACATGAAGGCTCATATAGTGTATGCTTTAACAGAGGCGGAGATTAAAAGAACAGATGGTAAGAAATTTTCTCTGTTTTATATGTTTGGCAGCATGATTTACTATTTCTGGTTGTTTTACCGAAAAGGGTATAAAGCTGGAGTTCGTGGGTTGCTTTCCGCTTTTATGTACTCGTTTTTCCGGTTAATGGTGGCCATGAGGATGTATGAAATAGATAACAATTTAACTATTGCTTCAATGGAGCAGGAATTTAACAAGGAAAAGCAAAGATTACTTAGCAAGATTGAGCATTAAAGTTTAAAGGCTGATTTTTAATGAACTCTGGCCGTTGCCAAAAATATGGAAACAGTTTTTTTATATAATGAAAGTTTATTTTTCCGCCATCGGCTGAAAATTATAGCAAAAAAGATTGCGGGTAAAAATATTGGCGGGCCGCAAGCAGTTTTTGGTAATTTGGGATACGGCCTGCGACAACTGGGACAACGGCTAAAAATTAATATACGCAGCGGTTTTTCCGGGAGTGCAATAGGGGTGGTCAGCGGGATTGATGCTTTACAATGGGCAATTGAGCAAAAAAAACAAGGCAAGGTTCACAAAATTTTAGCAGGGCCGAACATCGCCATGCCTAAAGAGGCTAAGGGGATTATTTTCCATCCGGAAGTGGACATTTTTTTGGTTCCTTCGCAGTGGACTAAGAATTTTTGTCTGTCTTTTAATCAAAATGCTGAACCGCGAATCAAAGTTTGGGCTGCCGGGGTAAAAACACTACCGCTACCGGAGAGTCGCAAAATTTTGGCGAATAAATGTTTAATTTATAAAAAGGACAATCAACCCCAGCTTTTACAGAGGATAAAAACATATTTAAAAGCAAGAAATATTTCCTCAATAGAGTTACAATATGGCAATTTTTCCCAAAGTGAATATTTTCAAGCGCTTAAAGAGGTAAATTGGGCGATATTCATGTCAGCTTCAGAAAGCCAGGGGTTAGCCTTGCATGAGGCTTGGATGATGAACGTGCCAACATTGGTTTGGGGTGGGGGCCATATGAAATCTGGGAGTTACGAATGGAATAATAGTAGCCCCGCCCCATATTTAACTGAAGACTGCGGCATGTTATTTTCTTCCGGGAGTGATTTTCCTAAAATTTTGGAAAAATTTCTAAATCAATTAACCTTGTTTGCCCCTCGTCGTTATCATCTGGAGAATTTTACTCCGGAAATTACCGCTCAAAAATATTTAACAATTTTAAATTCCTTATGAATCTAAAAAGTTTTTTAAAAACCCAGCCTATGTTAGTTGCTCTCCGTCAACGCTACGAATTTATTTTATGGAAGTTATCAGGTCAAAAAGGCGGCGCACCACATTTATACAAGCAAATAATCATCCGTCAATTTACTAAACGTTACAACATGCCGGTTTTAGTGGAGTCCGGCACCTATCTGGGCGATATGGTTTACGCCATGTGCAGCCGGTTTGAAAAAATTTATTCGATTGAACTCGCGCAGGATCTTTTTATAAGAGCGGTAAAACGGTTTCAAAATTATTCTCATATAGTAATTTTAGAAGGGGATAGCGGCAAAGTTTTTGCTAATTTAATTCCAACCCTGAATCAATCTGCAATTTTTTGGTTAGATGGCCATTATTCTGGAGGAGAAACAGCCAGGGCTGAGCAGGACACGCCGGTTATGGCTGAAGTAAAAACAATTTTACAGCAGATGAAACAGCCCTTTGTAATTTTAATTGATGACGCTCGCTTATTTGTGGGCCAAAATGGTTACCCGACCCTGGAAGAATTGAAAGCTTATCTGTCTAACGCGAATATAAAATTAGATATCAAGGTCGAAAAAGACATAATTCAAATTTATCCTAACTTAAATGTTTAAAAAAATTATCATAAAAATTTATAGAATTTTTAGGGCTTTTGTCACTGGTTTAGGCTGGTTTATAAGAGACACTTTTCGTTATAAGTTGATGCTTAAAAAGAATAACATTAATGATAAGCTGTATTTGCTCCCCCAGATATTTGATAAGGATCCTATTTCCCATACCTACGACAAGCATTATGTAAATATGGACAGGTGGGCGTTTAAAAAGTTGTTATTAAATAAGCCTCAAGAGCATGTGGATGTTGGTTCGTCCATCCGGTTTTTGTCTATGGCCAGTGTTGCAACCAAAGTTAAGTTTGTCGACATCCGTCCGGTCAAACTAGACTTTGACAACTTTGAATGTATAGAAGGAAGTATTCTGGCTATGCCGTTTGCGGGCAATTCTGTAAATTCCTTATCTTGTCTGCATGTAGCCGAGCATATTGGCTTGGGTCGCTATGGCGACCCACTGGATCCAATGGGCACCAAGAAGGCCTGCCAGGAGCTGGTTCGCGTTTTAGCCCCGGGAGGAAAATTGTATTTTGCTTTGCCTGTAGGGAAAACCGCAATTTACTTTAATGCGCATCGGGTACACGCACCTTCGGTAATTTTAAATTATTTTGCCGGCTTGAAACTGGAAAGTTTTTCCGCGGTTAACGATGCCGGGCATTTTATTGAAAATGCCAAACCGGTAGATTACGAAAATGCATGGTACGCCTGCGGCTGTTTTGTCTTTACTAAGCCATTATGAAAGTTTCCATAAACATTCTTACTAAAAATCGAGCCTTGCTGTTAAAACAAGCGCTACTTAGCATTGCTGGACAAAGTTTTACGGACTTTGAAGTAATAGTGGTTAACGACGGAAGTACGGATGAAACGGGCCAAGTATTACAAGGATACAAGGATGCAAGGATACAGGTAATAGCGCATCAGAAGTCCGTTGGCATAACCAAAAGTCGTCAAGAAGCGCTTGTGGCTTCTAGCGGGGAGTATATTGCAATACTGGATGACGACGACGAGTGGGTAGACAAAGATAAACTAGCTACGCAGGTTAAATATCTGGATGAACATAAAGGATGTGTGTTGGTTGGAGGAGGAAGGGTAAATGTAAGTAGTCAAGGATACAAGGATACAAGGATGCATTTAAGGCCGAAGACAGATGCGGAAATACGGAGGACGATGCTAGTTAGAAATAATTTTTTTACATCCACGGTAATGTTTAGCAGGGTAGCGGCTGTTAGAGCCGGCGGGTTTTTATCTGATGCTGATGATTTTGCGGAAGATTATGATTTGTGGCTGAGGTTGGGGAAATTGGGGCAAATGTACAATTTTCCGCAGGTCTTTACGGCGTACCGGGTTCCCAACTATAATAAAGTTAAGAATAAGGCTTTTTTAAGAAAACAGTTGCGTCTGATTAAACGGGACAAGGGTTCTTATCCGCTATATTATTTAGCCGTAATACTGTTAAGGTTAAGACTATTTTTATGACAAATAACAGAAAAAATATCGGGTTATGGGCCATGGTTGTACCTGATGCCTTTTTGCTAGTAATCAGCCTGATGGTGGCCGTTTATTTGCGTTATGGCTCTCTTTTATCAGCCGAGCAAATGAAAGCTCATTACGAGGCTTTCGCGGTTATTTACCTTTTGTGGCTTGTGGTATTTTTCATTCACGGCCTATTTGAAGTACAGGCTTTTCGCCGTTATTCCAACCTAATTTTTAATTTGGTTTCCGCCATGGCCGTGAACGTGCTGGTGGCGATTTTTTATTTTTACTTTCAGCCCAACCTGATTTTAACCCCAAGAAGATTTTTGTTGATTAACGCCGCAAGTGCCTTTGTTTTAATTTTGGGTTGGCACTTGTTGGTAAAATATTTTATTAAGAGCCGGCTGGTGGAGGGGATTTATTTGTTTTCTTTCAACAACGAATTAAAAGAACTGGAAGCGGCAATTTTAGACATGCATTATTTGGGCTACAAAGTTTTGGGGCATTTAAACGAGCAAACTTTGGATAATACAAAAATTGATAATAATTCCGGTATTATTTTACCCGACAATTTACAGGCTAACCCGGCCGTGGCGGAAAAAATGTACCGCTTGCGCACCCTGGGTGTGAATTTTTACAATCATAAAGATTTTTATGAGCAATTGCTCAGGCGGGTGTACCTGTCTCAATTAAATGAAATTTGGTTTTTGGAAAATATTAATTATCAGGAAAAACGTTTTTATAACTTGGTAAAAAGAATTGTGGATATTATTTTAGGTTTAATTGGCATTTTAGTATTTATTGTAAGTTTTCCTTTTTGCGCGATTTTAATTAAGCTCTCAAGCAAGGGGCCTGTTATGTTTGTGCAGGAGCGGGTGGGGAAAAAAGGTAAAGTTTTTAAGGTTTATAAATATCGAACCATGAATAGTTTTGGCCCCGGCAATACTTGGACTTCGGTAAATGACCCGCGAATTACCGGACTTGGTAAATTTTTGCGCAAGAGTCGAATTGATGAACTGCCGCAATTTATTAATCTTCTTTTTGGCCATATGAGTTTAGTCGGACCTCGTCCGGAACAACCAAATATTGTAGAAGAATTAAAACAACAAATCCCTTTTTATGACGAAAGGCATTTGGTTAAGCCTGGCCTTACCGGTTGGGCGCAAATTAACAATATCTATGCCGCCAGTCTGGAAGAGACTAAAGTTAAACTTCAGTACGACTTGTATTATATTAAGCACCGCAGTATTTTATTTGATTCGGAAATAATTTTAAAAACCATTTACTATATTTTTACCTGGCAAGGAAGATGATTTTTTTTGTTTGTTTCTATCGATTTTCAGCAGAGTCAGAAAATTAAGCCATGAGGGGTCTGTTGCCGAATGCCATTTTGACTGCAATTTCAGAATTTCGGCCATTCGGTCAAAAAAATTTATCCGCTTAACTTCCAGTTAAACATCAAAATTTATTTTGTCCGACTGCCTCGAAATTCTGAAATTTCGTCTTAAAAGCACATTCGGCAACAGACCCATGAGACAAAAAAGACAGTAGCAGGGAATGTCTTGGTCGGGCTTTTATTGTCCTCTTGGGGTTTAATACCCCGTAGCTCTGCTTACGTTGTCATTGGCAGTAGCATCCGAAGCAATCTAATCCAAGGAAAAAATTGCTTCGTCGTCCGACTCCTCGCAATGACAGACTGCAGTTAATACCTCGGTAAGCTTATGTTGCGAGGTATTTCATTTTGATAATTTTATAAGTTATGGTATAATAATTTGGTGGATTGAACAAATAGTAAGAAACAAAATTTTACCCGCCAAAATTTGCTAACCTTTTAAGGTAACTATACAAATTAAATATAAATAAAATTCATAGTATGTTTAAATTATTATCGCGAGTATCGCAAATTTAGGTGGGTAAATGGATAAACAGCAGTTTAACCAAGTTTTAAAGCAAAATAAAATTTTAACTGAGGACAAGCTGGAAGTTTTAGACAAAGAGCGCTTACAGCAAAAAAATCCTGATCCTTGGGAGGAATTTTTAGTACAAAAAAAAGTTTTAAGCGAGAGTAAGCTCCTTGAGCTTAAATCCGCGCTTTTGGGTGTTCCGGTTATAGACTTAACGGCTCAACAAATACCTCAAGACGTGTTAAATCTTGTTCCGGAACCTATTGCCCATCGGCATCAGGTTATAAGTTTTACCAAGACCAAGGACGAGCTTTCCTTAGCAATGACCGATCCGGAAGATATTCAAACCAAGGAATTTATTCAAAAGAAAACGGGGTTGAGCATAAAAACGTTTTTAATTGGAAAAACCAGTTTAGATTTTGGCTTGTCTAAGTATCACTCTTCTTTAGAAAAAGAAATTAAGCATTTATTCACTCCCAGCGCCAAGCCGCTTTCGACTGCGCCGGAAGGGGAGAGCAGTGTTGATGACGCTTTAAAGAAAATGGCCGAGGAAGTTCCAGTTATTCGCGTGGTAGACACTTTATTGGAATACGCGGTGTTTGAAAAAGCATCCGACATTCATATTGAACCGCAGGAAAATTCCGTGGTGGTGCGGTATCGGATTGACGGGGTATTGCACGATGTAATGACCCTGCCGAAAGTCATTCAGGCGGCCATCGTCGCCCGTATTAAAGTAATGTCTAATTTAAAAATCGACGAGCATCGCTTGCCTCAGGATGGCCGGTTTAAAATAGAAAAAGACGTTTATAAATTTTCTTTGCGTGTTTCTACCATCCCAATTTTTGACGGGGAAAAAGTCGTTATTCGTCTGTTAGATGAATCCAGCAAGGCCATGACTTTGGACGAATTGGGTTTTGAAAAGGAATCATTTGAAGTAATTAACCGGAATATAAAAAAACCGCATGGCATGCTCCTGGTTACGGGCCCGACCGGAAGCGGAAAGTCCACAACATTATATACCGTACTGTCTATGCTTAATACCAAATCGGTAAATATTTCCACCATTGAAGATCCGGTGGAATACCGGATTATCGGCGCTAACCAAATGCAGGTCAACCCAAAAATCGGCCTAACTTTTGACATTGGCTTGCGCGCGCTTTTGCGCCAAGATCCAAACATAATTATGATTGGTGAAATTCGGGATAAAGAAACCGCCGAAGAAGCCGTTCACGCCGCCATGACCGGACATATTGTGTTTAGTACTCTGCACACCAACTCGTCTGCCGCCGCTTTACCCCGCTTGTTGGACATTGGCGTGGAGCCATTTTTAATTGCCTCTACCATTAACGCCGTATTGGCCCAGCGTTTGGTTCGCGTAATTTGCAAGGATTGCCAGGTGGCCATAAAGCTTGAAGACGCTGTGCTGGAGAGTTTGTCTAAGCAATTCCATATGGAAAAATTGTTGAGTGTGTTAATTAAAGAGGGGTTGGCTTCGGCAAAGACTAAAAGTATAAAAGAATTAAAATTCTTTAAAGGCCAAGGCTGTGACAAGTGCGGACATAGCGGTTATAAAGGCCGTTTGGGCATTCACGAAATATTGGAAGTAACGCAACCCATTGCCCAAATGATTATGGAGCATAAGAGCGCGCAGGAAATTCAAGACATGGCGGAAAAAGAAGGAATGGTGTTAATGTGGCAAGACGGCTTTATTAAAGCGCTTAAAGGGATAACGACGATTGATGAGATAGTCAGGGTGAGCAAAGATTAAAACGCTGATGCCTCGCTGATAGGTACGCTGAAATAAACGCTGATGGTAAACAAAGTTCAAGATTTTTTATACGAAAAAGAATCATTCGCTATAAGAGGGGCTTGTTTTGAAGTTTGGAAACAATTTAAGGGAATGTTTAAAGAATCCGTTATCGACAAAGCCTTAACAATAGCATTACAGGATAAGGGTTTGCATGTTGAATCTCAAAAGCGGATAGATATTTATTTTCGTGGACAAAAAGTTGGTACTTATGTGCCCGATAAAGTTGTAGAAGACAAGATATTAATGGAACTAAAATCGAAAGAGTTTGTGACTAAACAGGATTTAGAAACATTTTGGAATTATTTGAAAGGTTCAGAGTATAAATTAGGTTTCTTTATAAATTTTTCACCAACTAAACTAGAAATCAAGCGAGTGGTATACGATAGCGCCAGAAGTAAGGCTTCAGCGACTAATCAGCGTACCAATCAGCATTAGCTCAGCGGCATATGGAATTTTCTTACACAGCCATAACCAAGGCGGGGCAGAAAGAGTCCGCGACCATTCAAGCCCAAAGTATTACCGCTGCCGGGCATATGCTCAAGGAACAGGGGCTGCTTTTAACGCGCATTGAAGCGCAGGGGAAAAGCGACATACTCGGTTTTTTAAAAAATATTTCCACAATTTCCTTGGCTGAGAAAATAAATTTTGTGGAAAATGTCAGCGTTATGTTGAAAGCAGGGATTTCCATTAGCCGGTCTTTGCAAATTGTGGTAAAGCAAACCCACAATGAAAAATTTAAAAATATTTTAACCGACATCTATAATCAAGTCCAGCAGGGGAAGGGGTTGTCCGAGGCTCTGGAAAAATATCCAAATGTTTTTCCGGGAATTTTTATCAGTATGATTAAGGTCGGAGAATTGTCCGGCAATTTAGATAAAAGTTTGGAGTATTTAAGCATCCAGCTTCATCGTGAAGCGGACCTGAAAAGTAAAACTATGGGGGCGATGATTTATCCTTCGGTCATTGTGGGGGCCATGTTGATTATCGGCGTGCTGATGGCAATTTTTGTTCTTCCCCAGTTAACCTCGGTGTTTAAAGATTTTGGCAGCAGTCTGCCCGTTTCCACCAAAATGGTGATTTGGTTCGCGGATTTTATGAGCGGTAACGCGGTATTGGTTATTGGTTTAATGATTGCGTTTATTGCCGGTGCCATCGCGATTTATCGAACTTACCCGGGGAAAAAAGCTTTTGATACTTTTATTTTACATTTTTTGGTGGTGAATAATATTGTTAAAAAAATTAATCTGGCCCGGTTCGCCAGAATTTTAAGTTCCCTGCTGAAAAGCGGTATTCCCATAGTGCAGGCCTTAGAGGTAGCCGGCGGCTCTTTGGGCAATATTCCGTATCGGGAATTAGTATTAGCCGCTTCCGGACAAGTCAAACTCGGTAAAACTTTAACCGAATCTTTGGGTAAAGACGAAATGTTGTTTCCGGTATTGGTTGCTCAAATGATAGAGGTGGGGGAAGAAAGCGGTACGGTGCAGGAAATTTTGGAGCAGCTGGCGGTGCATTACGAAGATGAAGTAGACACGATTTTAAAAAATTTATCCTCTATTATTGAACCGTTATTATTATTGTTTATTGGGGGAGTGGTTGCGTTATTGGCAGTTGCTTTAATAGCTCCGATTTATAATATTGGCCAAAATATTCAGTAGACTTGTTGCTTAATAATTTTTTGAAGCAAAATATGATATTTCAGACAAAACC
>ERZ1292633.5143-Hain-H41-02um-R1-5143-length-11900-cov-6_pt1 | contig 10183 bp, 12 predicted proteins | sample MGYA00564406_ERZ1292633 | MGnify/ENA primary metagenome ERZ1292633 (study PRJEB36523, sample SAMEA6512639) | groundwater metagenome | collected 2019-01-08 | study: AquaDiva: Metagenomics assemblies of 32 groundwater samples
AACCGAGCGTTGGTGCAGTCGGCGCGCTACGGAAGCGGCCGCGGGCGGCCGACCCGGGCGCACCAATCAGGCTGGCGTGCGCGCCCGCGGCCGCGTCCATTAGAAGCGCAGCAGCACATCGCCGGTCGTTAGCCAGCGCCTGCGCGCCGGCAGAACGTCGAGAACATCTTTCAGCGAGGAGAGAGAAGCAAGAAAGTTCATGCTTCTGCATTGCGGATGTGAAAGACCCACACCGGAAATCATGAAGGCTTGGAAGACGTGGCTTGAATTGATCTCGGACAGGCAGGTCGACCAGGGTGGTTTCAGTGGGGCGCGAGAGATCTCGAAGAGTGGAGCCAGGGACCTGCCATGGAATATGGATTCCATTACTGGTTGCAACATCATCGAGGCGGAGAGCCTTGATGCTGCGGAGAAACTTGCGCAAAGCAATCCGTTTGTGGCGACTATTCGAGTCTGCGAACTGAGGTCGATGTAGAACTGTTCGTGCTCGGAGATGACTTCTCGTCACGACGGCAGGTTACCGTGCGTCCGGCGAGGAGGTGTGGTGAGGGCCAACATTGCGTTGCAGATGACGTCCAGCCCGCTGCGCGCGAGCCCCCGCTGAACGCAGGCGTTAGCCCGACAGACGAGAGGTCAGCATGGACCCCAGGAAGTCCTTCAACACAGGTGTGGTTGCCGGTCTCCTCTTCGCCATCGCCGCGCAGGCAGGAAACTGGCTCATCACGCCGATGAGCCATCCGAATGCGAGCGATGCGCGCTGGGCGGGCGTCGTCGCGCAGGGAACCATCTGCATGTCGACCGCACTCTGGCTCGTGTGGCGACAGCGCAGGCGGCTCCACCAAACGTCTGGAGAACGCCACCCTTAGTTCGCCAGCTCCGCCTGGATCAGTGCGAGCGCATCGGCCACCACGGCGAAGTTGGGCCGCCCGCGCCGGCTCAGCAGCTGCCGGAGCCGGTCGCGCGAGACCTGCACCTCGGGCGACACGCCGGGCATCGCGAGCAGCATGGCCAGCGACTCGCGCGACTTCATGCTCGCGAAGAACCCGGCATCGCCCGCCGCCGAGGCCACGCGCGCCGCCTGCAGCCAGCCGCCGACCGCCATCGGTGCGGCGCGCACCAATGGAGCGAGCTTGTGACGGGCGTCCGGCAAGCGGGCGGCGTCGCCGCCGCCGGCGAAGAGCGCGGCCGCCTCGACGCCGTCCGGCTGGTCGGCCAGCAGCGCGGCGATGGCGTCGGCCCAGCGCTGCGCCGTGGAGTCGTCGCGCGCCGATGCGCGCTCGAACTCCACCAGCAGCGCCCCGATGCGCATCGCACGCCCGCGCTCGCTCAGCGAGTCGGACACGCCACGCGTTGCGCTCCACTCGGGGGCCAGGCCGGCGCTCGCCGCGGCCGCCGCCGACAACACCGCCACCAGTGCGATGGGATCGCTGGGCACGGGCGGCGGGCGATGAAGCGTGCGGTACCCGACGATGGCGGCGACCAGCGTCACCAGCGCCAGCAGGTAGTACGACGTGCGCTTCCGGTTGACCTCCAGCGCCGGCGGCCGCACCGCCGAGCTGTACTTCCGGCGCGGCCCCACGTCCGCCTCGATGGCCGCTACCGCCGCCGCGGCGAGCTTCTCCACGGACGTGGGGCTCCGTGCCGGCGCAATCTCGTGGACGAACTCGTCCTCGCCGGCCGGTGCGGCGGGCTCGCCGACCAGTTCCTTCAGTCGTTCGAGGTCGAGCGGCTTGTCGCGCATCCGTTTCTCCCCACCGCGCCAGGTTTCGCAACACGTGCGGCAGGATCCCGCGATGTCCCAAAGTAGCCCATCTCGTCCCGCGTATCCATTCACGCGCGGCACGCGAGGGGCGGAGCCAGTATGCGCCGATGGCCGGCCTGCCCCTGCTGCGCGAGGCGCTCGCCGCCAGGACGGCGAGCGACTACGGGCACCGTGCGGACCCGGTCACCGACGGGACAGGAAATGCAAGCAGGGCCGTGGAGGTGTCGCGCGACGCTGACCGCCGCGCCACGACGCCGCGGCTGGTGCGGGTGGAGGGATGCGGGCTGTCCCAGCGCATTGCGCCGCAGGCTATCGTGACGCAACGTCCGTACGCCGCCGGCCCAACAGTGCCTGCGGCTGCCGAGCGGACCGCAGTCCCGCACGCGGCCGAGCATCCGTCGGTCGGCTTGCGGCAGAAGCTGGCGTTAGGTCGCCCAGGCTGAACCAGCACCACCCGGAGGCATGAATGAACCGTCGGCCACGCGGAACGCTCGTTGTCGCATTTGTCGTCACTACCATCGCGGCGGCAACGCCGGTAGTGCAGCAATCGCACCGCGTGGTGCTGACAAAGGCCGGCTTTGGACTGACGGTGTCGCGGAGTGAGCTGCTCATCGATCCGGTGTCTCAGCACAAACTGGTGCAGTCGCACCGCGTCGATACGGCCACCTCGACTGATACCGTGTTTCGTCGCGTCGAAGAGCACGTCTACAACCAGTCTGAGAGTCGCGCGGGCGCTTCCCGTTACCGTGGGACCAGTGTGTGGATTCTGGCCGGCGACGACCGTTTGAAGATCAGCTATAGCGGCGCGACGATTCCTTCAGAATCGAAAGCGCCGGAGACAGTGGTGGACTCGGGAACATTCGTCGTGACCGGCGGCGCGGGGCGACTGGCTCGCGCTCAGGGCGGCGGCAGCTACCGGGGGTTCGCTTCCGGTGCCGTGCGCGAACGAATCGTGCTCGACATCCGGTACTGAGCCTGCAGGGATGCCGCGTCCGGCATCCATCGTTCTGCGCCGCGGCACAACGCCAGTCGTTGGGCATGCACAGGACGGTCACCGCGAAGGAGTCAGCAATGAGACGCTCGCTTGTTGCCAGCAGCAGTCCGTATGCGCCGATCATCGGATTCTCGCGCGCCGTTCGAGTCGGTGACTCGATTGCAGTTGGCGGCACCGCGCCGATAGGCGCTGACGGGAAGACTGTCGGCGTGGGCGATCCCGCCAGCGTTGACGCAGGCGAGGGACCCCTGTGGATCGCCTACTACTTTGGTCGCGGCGGGATCATGGCCGGGGTCGTCACCGGACTCGTCCTCGCGGTGCTCGAGCGTCGTCGGTCACTCGCCGCGCTACGGCTTCCGCGCCTGGCGGCGTGGGGCGCGCTTGGTGGACTCACGATACCGTGGCTCGCGGCCGCACCGCAGGCCATGCTTCCCCTCTGGGTGGTGCTGGGAACAGGAACCGGCGTGGCCACATGGGCACTTGCTTGGCGCGGAAGGCAGATCAACTCAGGAGATGCAGCGTCCGCGGCCTCAGAGTTCGACGCCGGAGCGGGCTGACGAGGGTTGGCGCTGATGGCCGGGCCGCGCGATCATAACTTGCCGTCGTGCAGCGGCTAACGTGCCGCGCGGAATGGGGCTACCCTTCGCTGCGGAGGGAATGCGCATGAATGACGAGGCACCGCTGGCGCGGGTGATCGAAGGCCGGGGCAGCTGGCGCATCCGCGCGCTCAGTGCATTCCTGCGGATTGTGTCGCGCAGTCCCCTGCTGCAGGACGCCGACATCCCCGCGATGCGACGGCGCTACGAGGCCATCGATGCGCGGCATTTCCCGGTCGAAAAATGGGTGGTGCGCGACGCGATCGAGTGCAACGGCGTGCCGGCCGAGTGGGTGAGCGTGCCGGAGAGCCGGCCCGAACGGGTCGTATTCTGCCTGCACGGCGGATCGTTCGCGTTCCGGTTTCCGAACACCCACGCGTCGTTCGCGGCACGGCTGTGCCGACGCATCGGGGCGCGGGCGCTCATTCCGGATTACCGGCTCTCGCCCGAACACCCGTTTCCAGCGGCTCCTGACGACTGCCACGCGGCGTACCGCTGGCTGCTGGCCAGCGGCTGCGACCCACGTAACGTGGTGTTCGTCGGAGACTCGGCCGGCGGCAACCTGGCGCTGGTCACGTTGTATCGCGCGCTCCAGGCCGGCGAACCGATGCCCGCCTGCGCCGTGTTGCTGTCGCCAGCGGTCGACTGCACGCTCACCAGCCCGAGCATGGTCGACAACGAACAACGCGATCCGATGCTGCACCTGAGCCGCCTGCTGGTGCTGCGGCGCCATTACGTGCCCTCGCCGCAGCTGCACACGCACCCCGAAGTGTCGCCGCTGTTCGCGGATTTCGAAGGGTACCCACCGCTGCTTCTTCAGGCGGGCAGCTCCGAAATGCTGCGCGACGAGGCGATCCGGACGGCGCAGAAGGCGAAGGCCGCCGGCGTCGACGTCGAGCTCGAACTGTGGCCCGAGACCCCGCATGAGTTCCAGATCGTGTCCTTCCTGCCCGAGTCGGCGCTGGCGCTCGATCACATCGTCCGCTTCGTCCTCGCGCGCACGGGATGGGAAACGACCGCCCCGGCCCCGGTGCAGTGATCATGCCGCCCGGCATGGGGCCGCAATGCGGCTCATCACTTCCGAGCCGGGCCAGTCGTTGAGTCCGCAACACGGCCACTAACGCGGCCACTAACGCGGCCATCGCGTGGCTTACCGCGTAAACAGAGGGGCGCCGTGATGGTTCGGGGCGCCCCTCTGTCGTACTCTGTCGTTCTCTGTCGTTCTCTGTAGTACTCTGTCGTACTCTCCCCTACACGTAGTCCTGATACTCCGGCTGATACATCTGCGCCTGCACGTAGTCGGAAATGTCGCGGGGGCGCGACATGCTGGTGAGCTTGCGGGCAAACACCACTTCCGCCACCGCGACCGCGATCTTGCCTGACACCTCGCGGATGCGCTGCAGGTCGGGATAGACGCTGCCCATGGCGAGGTCTTCCTCGGTCACGAGCGAAGCCAGCGTCTTGGCGGCAACGAAGAACATCTCATCCGTGACGCGGGTGGACTCGCTGGCAATCACCCCGAGGCCCACACCGGGGAAGATGTAGGAGTTGTTGCCCTGCCCGGACACATGCGTCGTGCCTTCGAACGTGAACGGCGGGAACGGGCTGCCGCTGGCGAAGATGGCGCGTCCCTCCGTCCAGGTGTAGGCCTGCTCCGCCGTGCACTCGGCCTTCGAGGTCGGGTTGGAGAGCGCGAAAATGACCGGCCGCGCGTTGAGGCGTCCCATTGCCTTCACCACCGGTTCGGTAAACGACGCGGGCATGCCCGAGACGCCGATGAGCGCCGTCGGCTTGAGGGCCTCGACCGCTGCCAGCAGGTCGGGCATCGCCGCGTGGTCGTGCGCGTACGGTAGCTTGTGCTCGGCGAGGTCGGTCCGGCTCCTGGTCACGAGACCCTTGGAATCGACCAGCCAGCACTTCTCGCGTGCCGCGGCTTCGGTGAGGCCCTCTGCCATGAGCGCTTGCACGATGAGGTTGCAGATGCCGACGCCCGCCTCGCCCGCGCCGAGGAAGAGGAACTTCTTGTCGGTGAGCTTGCCGCCGGTCAGCCGCAGCGAGGAATACAGGCCGGAGAGCGTGACGCCGGCCGTGCCCTGTATGTCATCGTTGAATGTGCAGACCCGGTCGCGGTACTTGTGCAGCATCCGGAAGGCGTTGGTGTTGCCGAAGTCCTCGAACTGGATGCAGGCCTTGGGGAAGATCTCCTGCACCGCGGTGACGAATTCCTCGACCAACTCATCGTAGACCGGACCGCGCAGGCGTTCCTGCGCGAGGCCGATGTAGAGTGGATCGTCCCGCAGGGTCTGATTGTTCGTGCCGACGTCGAGCATGATCGGCAGGCACTGATCGGGCGGCAGGCCGGCGCAGGCCGTGTACAGCGAGAGCTTGCCCACCGGGATGCCCATTCCGCACGCGCCGAGGTCGCCGAGGCCGAGTATGCGCTCGCCATCGGTGACGACGATCATGCGGACGTCGGAGTGGGGCCAGTTACGGAGGAGCTCCTTGAGCCTTCCGCGATCCTGGCTGGAGATGAACAGTCCCTGAGGGCGGCGGAAGATGAGCGCGTATTTCTGGCAGGCCTGGCCGACCGTCGGAGTGTAGATGATCGGCATCATCTCGGAGAGGTTGTCCATCACCACGCGGTAGAAAAGTGTCGCGTTCCGCTCCTGGAGAGAGACGAGGTAGGTGTACTTGTCGAGGTCGGTTGCCTTGTGGCGGATGTTGCTCAGCACCTTCTCGGCTTGCTGGGCCAGGGTGGTGCCCTTGTTCAGCAACGGCTCGTGCAGGAGGGCAACGCCATGGCTGCCCTGCAGTTCGGTCTGGATCGTCACGACAGTATCTCCCAAGCGACGTTGGACCAGCGTGTGCTGATCCCTTCCAATTTACAGCGCCGCGGAGGACTTCCTGTCGGGGAATGTCTTCAGAATACTTCCGTTACTTCCGACAACCCGGGCGACGATGGGAGGCGAGCTACCTCTGCTGATGCGATGCGCCTGGCTGCATCGGGGTAGCGGATGCCTGGCCACGCCGTATCGTAGGGCAGGGTGCAGCGGACTCGCGACGTGAGGTGGTGAGCGCCGCTCCCCCAATCCCGAGAGGAGAGATTCCGATGCCCAGGAAGATCCTGCAGCTCGTTGGTGACTTCGCCGAAGACTACGAAGTCATGGTGCCCTTTCAGGCACTGCAGATGGTTGGCCACACCGTGCACGCCGTCTGTCCCGACAAGAAGGCCGGCGACAAGATTCGCACCGCTATTCACGACTTCGAAGGCGACCAGACCTACAGCGAGAAGCCCGGGCACAACTTCGCACTGAACGCCACGTTCGCCGACATCAAGCCGGAAGACTACGATGCACTGGTCATCTCGGGCGGACGGGCGCCGGAGTACCTCCGCCTCAACCCACGGGTCCTGGACGTCGTGCGCCATTTCTTCACGGCCAACAAGCCCGTGGCGGCGGTGTGCCACGGCGCGCAGCTCCTCACCGCCGCGGGAGTCGTCAAGGGCCGCAAGGTCTCCGCCTACCCGGCGGTGGGCCCCGAAGTGACGATCGCCGGAGGCGAGTACGCCAACATCGCCATCGACGGTGCGGTCACGGATGGCAACCTGGTGACGGCGCCGGCGTGGCCGGCTCATCCGACCTGGCTGGCGCAGTTCCTCGCGGTGCTGGGCACGCGAATCACGGGATGATGGAGGTGTCGGCCGCGGCCATCGGACGCCTGGCGCAGAGCAGCCCATGGCCGCGAGGATCATGCCGGGTGTTCATCGCCCCGACACCGGTCGTGTACGGACTGAGTCGGATATTTCAGACACTGGCGGCCGACGAGGACGAGGGGCTTGTCATTTTCCACTCGGCGTCGGAGGCGAACGCATGGCTGCAACGGGCCGGGCATTCGTCGGCTGATGCGACACCTCGCCCTGGCGGTGGGAGCGGGTCGCAGCGCGCGGACACGTGACCACCTGACGTCAACCGTTGTTTGCAGGGAGCGATTGATGAGCGCAGGGTTCAGCAACGTATACGATGACAGGGCCCGCGCGGCGGCCTATGCCGAGCTCGAGTTCCCCGGTACGTATTCCCTGGCATTCCGGGACCTGCCGGCGATCATCGGCAGGCACGTGCGAGGCACGAAGGCGCTCGACTTCGGATGCGGGACCGGCCGTTCGACACGCTTCCTGGGTGAGCTCGGCTTCGACGCCCTGGGCGTGGACATTTCGGAGCACATGCTGGCGCAGGCGCGCGCACGCGACCCCGAGCGGGAGTATCGCCGCGTGCCGGACGGCGACCTCGGCGAGCTCGCCGAGGGCACTTATGATGTGGTGCTCTCCGCGTTCACCTTCGACAATGTTCCCTCGACGGAGAGGAAGGTCACGCTGCTGCACTCACTGCGGCGACTGCTCACGAGCGGCGGTGTCATCGTGAACCTGGTGTCGACTCCCGATATCTACCTCAACGAGTGGGCCTCGTTCTCGACGAAGGACTTTCCCGAGAACCGAAGCGCCCGGAGCGGTGAGAAGGTCCGGATCGTGATGCTCGACGTCGGTGACCGGCGGCCCGTGGAGGATATCCTCTGGACGGATGAAGACTATCAGGCATTGTATCGGCGGGCCGGCTTGATGCCGCTGGAGACGCACCGCCCCCTGGCGAAGCCGTCGGAAGCCGTTCCCTGGGTGAGTGAGACGACGATCGCCCCCTGGGTGATTTATGTGCTGGGGCATTCAGGCCAGGAGAGGCATGGTGGTTTGCGCGCCGGGACATTGTGAGTCAAATTTCACCGAACAGTGACAGCGTCGCGCGAGCCGCCCAAGTGCGCCGCGCGACGATCCGTCCCATCAAGCACTGAATCAGCGGGCGCAGTCGGCGCCGCTGCCTGCGTCCCAGTTCGGAGGATCCAGACGTGGCTCACATCATCACCGGAAAGCGGCGCATCGCCATCCTCACGGGTGGCGGCGACGTACCCGGCCTGAACCCGGCCATCCGCGCCGTGACCATTCGCGCGCTGCGCGAGGGCTACGAGGTCATCGGCCTGCGGCGCGGCTGGGCGGGCGTGATCGACATCGTGCGCGATCACGACTACGACAACAGCAACAACTTCCAGCAGCTGTCGGAGGAGATCGTCAACCGGGCCGGGCGGACGGGCGGCACGTTCCTGCACACGTCGCGCACGCGGCCCAGCGCCGTCAAGGCCGACGCGGTGCCGGCGCACCTGCAGGCGCAGTATGGCCAGGAGACGAACGACCTCACGCCGGAAGTCCTGAAGAACCTCGACTGGCTGGGCATCGACTACCTCATCCCGATCGGCGGCGACGATACGCTGAGCTATGCGGTGCGGATGCACAACGAGGGCGTGAAGGTCGTCGCCATACCCAAGACGATGGACAATGACGTTCCCGGCACCGACTACTGCATCGGCTTCAGCACCTGCGTCACGCGCACCATCGAGATGGCGCACCGGCTGCGCACGTCGGCGGGTTCGCACGAGCGCTTGCTGGTGATGGAAGTGTTCGGCCGCTACGCGGGCTTCACGGCGATGCTGCCGACGATGGCCGGCGCGGCCACCCGCTGCGTGATTCCCGAGCACGAGTTCAACCTGGACATCCTCACCGAAGTGCTGATGTACGATCGCAACCGGAACCCGAGCAAGTACGCCGTGGCGCTCGTGTCGGAAGGCGCGGTGTGCGAGGGGGGCGAGCGGATCTGGGCGAGCAGCGCGACCGATGCGTTCGGGCACGCCAAGCTGGGCGGCATCGGCGACCTCGTGTCGGCCGAGGTGCAGACGCGCACGGCGCAGTACAACAAGGGCAAGGAAGTCAACATCATCAACCAGAAGCTGGGCTACCTGGTGCGCGGCGGCGACCCGGACGCGATCGATTCGATCGTGCCGATGGCCTACGGCAACCTCGCGCTCGACCTGCTGCTGAAGGGCGTGCACGGCCGCCTGGTCGTGGTGAAGAACGGCTGCTACGGCAACATCCCGCTCGACATCGTGACGAGCAAAAAGAAGGTCGTCGACGTCGAGCGCTTCTACAACACCGATCGCTACCGGCCGCACTTCAAGAGCTTCGACATGGCGCCGCTGTTCATCATGACCAGCGAAGGGTGAAGGGACACGGGAGGGCGCGCATGGCGGGTCAGGGTGTGCTGCATCAATCCGTCTTGCTCGCCGTGCTCGTCACGTCCGCGGCGTGCGCGCGGGCGGCGGTCAACGGTCGGACCGACACGGCTCCCGAGCCTGCCGGCGCCGAGCGGCTTCTTTCGGATCGACTGGTCTTCGGGCGCCAAGATCCCGACGGTGGTCAGGTCTCTGACTCGGCGTGAACCGTGTTTCTCGCGGAGGTCGGGACCTCGCGATATCCCGCGGAGCGGACCGCCTGGCGGACGGAGGGTCCGTGGCTCGATCCGTGTGCCGAACCGGTCCGGGAGCCGGTGATGGTGGTCGAGGTGATTCATCCCCGGGGCATCCCCGCGGACTCGTTTTTCGAACGCATCGCGACCGAGTACCGGCAGCACTTCCAGCAGGATGCGGTGCTGCGGGCCACGACGGAGACTCGCACGCCGTTGTATTCAGCTCCTCGCCGCTGAGCTTCGAGGGGCCGGGGCGCTGCCTTTGTGTCCAGGCACACTCACGGAGCTGTGCCAATGCGTTCGACACCCTCGGGGTGCGTCGCCGTCCTTCTCGGATGCCCGGGCGCGCCCCGCGATGAAGCGGACGACCTCCTCGACCGCGTCGAGGAACTCGGCCTCCGTGCGGCCGGCCATCTTGCCGATCGCGCGGAACATCACTTCGCTGTCGACGGCGACGTGCGCGATGCCGAACTGGCGCGCCAGCGCGTCC
>ERZ1292633.6486-Hain-H41-02um-R1-6486-length-10183-cov-6_pt1 | contig 10183 bp, 8 predicted proteins | sample MGYA00564406_ERZ1292633 | MGnify/ENA primary metagenome ERZ1292633 (study PRJEB36523, sample SAMEA6512639) | groundwater metagenome | collected 2019-01-08 | study: AquaDiva: Metagenomics assemblies of 32 groundwater samples
CCGCCGCCGACCTGCTGCGTGAACTGCCCGGCGTGGACGTGATTGGCACCGGCACCAACCAGGCCCGCCCCTCGATTCGCGGCCAGCGCGGCCAGCGCATCCTGCTGCTGCAGGATGGCATGCGACTGAACAACGCCCGCCGGCAGCAGGATTTCGGCGAGATTCCCGGACTCGTGGACGTGGCGACCATCCAGCGCATCGAAGTGGTGCGCGGTCCGGCCTCGGTGCTCTACGGCACCGACGCGATTGGCGGCGTGATGAACATCATCACCCGCGTCCCGAGCTTCGCCAAGGACGCGCCGATGACGGCCGGCTCGTTCGGCTTTCGGTACGGCAGCGCCGGCGAACTGCAGCGCGGCGAAGCGTCGTTGAGCGCACGGGCCGGCAACTTCGTGGTGCTGGCCACGGGAAGCAAGCGCGACGCGTCGGACTACCAGGCGCCGGCCGGCAGCTACGGCAACGTGCGATTCACGGACGACGTGACGCTCAGCAATGCCGGCGTCAACGACAAGAACGCCTCGGTGTACCTGGGGTGGCGCTACCGGGCCGGCACCGGCGCCTTCGTGCGCGCCGAATCGTACGACGCCAGGAACGCGGGCTTCGGCTATGTGGACCCCGCGCTGCTCGGCGGCGACATGACGAGGATCCAGATCGTCTATCCGAAGCAACGGTTCACGAAGGTCAGCACGGGCTTCAGCAGCGGCCCCATCAGCTCGATGATCGCCGACAAGGTGGACTTCACGGCCTACCGGCAGGCGAACGGCCGCGACCTTTCGCAGAGCATCTTCGCGCCGTTCGGCGCGGGGTACCCGGACGGTGCCGGCGTCGACATCCAGACGCGCAACCACACCGACCTCACGACGAACGGCCTGCGCGCCGAAGCCACCAAGGTGTTTTCGCGCAATATCGTCGTCTACGGCCTGGACTATTTCCACGACGATGCCACGGGGCGTGACTCCAGTTCGACGACGGTGTTCGGCTTTGGCCCCCCGAAGCCGAAGGCCAAGGTCAAGCCGTCGCTGCCGAGCGCGACGCTGGCCAGTGTCGGTGTCTTCGTGCAGAACGACCTGCGCCTGCACGAGCGCCTGTCGCTCATCGTCGGCGGGCGCTGGCAGCAGGTGAACTCCGACGCCCGCGAGACGGTGGGCTTCACGACGATCCCGGCCAGCGACGTCCAGTCGACGACGGTCTTCGCCACCAACGCGTTGTTCAAGGTGACCGAGCAGCTCAACCTGGTGGCATCGGTTGGCCGCGGCTTCCGCGCGCCCAACCTGGTGGAGCGCTACTTCGACGGGCCCACGCCGGAAGGCTCGGCGTACCAGTCGGCGACGCCTGGCCTGAAGCCGGAGAAGAGCCTCAACGTGGACCTGGTTGCGAAGTGGCGTTCCGACAGGTTCGCGGCCGAGGCCTTCGTCTACCGCAATGACATCCACGACGCCGTGCGCATCTCGGCGACTGGGGCCAGGATCAACAACCTTCCCGAGTACCGGAACGTCAACATTGGCAAGCTGCGCGCCTCGGGGATGGAAGCCACCGGCACCGTGCTGCTCGATCGCGGCTTCATGGTCTCGACGAACTACTCGACGGTGACGAGCAAGAACCTGCTCGACGAGTCGATCCCGATCGGCGACACGTTCTCGAGCAAGCTGGTCGGCACCGTGGGCTGGCGAGCGGCGAGTGGCCGCGGCTGGGTGGAGTACGTGGTACGCCGCAACGGCGAGCAGAAGGACATCGTGGCCGGGTCGAGCCCGGTGGGCAACACGCTGCCGGCCTTCGTGGTGCACAACCTCCGCGGCGGCGCGCACCTGTTCACGTTGCGCGGGGTCCGACAGGACCTCGACGTGCAGGTGAACAACCTCGGGAACACGCTCTACGCGGAGACGGCCAACGCCGGGTTCTTCCGCCCCGAGCCCAGGCGCAACCTGGTGGTCGCGCTGCGCTCGAGTTTCTGACGCGCAGATGACCAGCGGCCCGCATCCGGCATCACGCCGGGTGCGGGCCGCTGGTTTTGCTCCCGTGCCTACCGGGCCGCGCGCGCGGGCACGACTGTGTCGAGCGACTGGTCGAGGCGGCGCACGAAGTCGGCAATGGTGCGCACGGAGTTGACGTACCGCCCCGCGTCGACCTTGGCAAAGTCGTCGGTGGCCCGATGGTAGTCGGGATGGTCTTCCACGCCGAAGCACACGAATGGAACGCCGACCGCGTGAAACGCCCAGTGATCGGACTGGTTGATCCAGTTGAGGTGCGGCCCCTGCGCATTGGTGTCGTGGCCGAGGAGCAGCGTCACCGGCGCGACGGCCGCGGTAGCCTCCAGCAGGGGCCGGAAGAACGGGTACGGTGTCGCGCCGGCCGCGTACAGTTCTCCCTTGTCGAGGCGCGCGACCATGTCGAGGTTGACGTCGGCCGCGATGCGCGCCATCGGCACGGGGGGCGCGGCGACGAACGCGCGAGCGCCGCGCAGCCCGCTTTCCTCGCCGTCGAAGAAGGCGAACACGATGGAGTGGCGCGGTGCGTGGCGCGCATAGAACTCGGCGAGCGCGAGCACGGCCGCGGTGCCCGACGCATTGTCATCGGCGCCGTTGTACACCTCGCCGCCGCGCACGCCGAGGTGGTCGTAGTGCGCGCTGACGACCAGCACGCGGCTGGTGTCGGCACCGCGCACCATCGCCAGCACGTTCACGCCTTCACGTACGGTGGTGTCGCGCCCCTTCACCGCGAACGGGTGCACGTATCCGGGAGCGAGCGGCACGAGCCCGGCGGCAGCGAGCCGCTGCACGAGCAGCGCGCGCGCGGCGGCGCTTCCGCGCGACCCCACGCCACGCCCTTCCATGGAGTCGGCCGACAGGGCGCCCAGGGTGTTCCAGAGGGACGTCGAATCAATCGCCGGTAGCGACGAGTCGGAGCGCTGTGCGCCGGCATCCGAAGCGAACAACGCGACGGCGGCGATGACGGCGATGACGGCGATGACGGCGGCCAGGTGGCGGTGAATGATCATCGCCGAAAGCTACGCCACGCCGCGCTACCGCGCGTGCTTGTGCATCAGGTCCACCAACTCGTCGTACATCGCGTCGGCCTCGGCGCCGCCCTGGCGAATGGCCGTCGTGGCGCAGTGCTTGAGATGGTTGCGCATCAGTTCGCGCGACACCGCGCGCAGCGCCTCGAGCACCGACGACACCTGCACGAGAATGTCGGCGCAGTAGCGGTCCTCCTCGACCATCTTCTGCAGGCCGCGCACCTGCCCCTCGATGCGGCGCAGGCGCGTGACGTTGCGCGCCTTGATGTCGGGATCCACCGCCACGGCGTGGCGCCCCGCATCGGCGTGGGTGGCACAGCCACAGCCCGTGGCGTGCACCGGAAGCGGCTTGCTCATCAGGCGCGAACCTCATGTTGGGGAAGCAGGATGCGCGGCCGCCAGCGCCGCAGGCGCAGCGAGTTCGTGACGACCGACACGGAGCTGAACGCCATCGCCGCACTGGCGAGGATGGGGCTGAGCAGCAGGCCGAACGCGGGGTACAGCGCACCGGCTGCCACGGGAATTCCGATCACGTTGTAGGCAAAGGCCCAGAACAGGTTCTCGCGCATCGTCCGCATGGTGCGGCGCGAGAGCGCGATGGCATCGGCCAGGCCGTGCAGGTCACCGCGCACCAGCGCGACGTCGGCGGCCTCGACCGCGACATCCGTGCCCGTGCCGATGGCGACGCCCACGTCGGCCTGCGCCAGCGCCGGCGCATCGTTGATACCGTCGCCGACCATCGCGACCACGCGCCCTTCGCCCTGCAGCCGCCGCACCTCGGCGACCTTGCCGTCGGGGAGCACCTCGGCAACGACGCGAGGAATGCCCGCCTGCCGGGCCACCGCGTCGGCCGTGCGCTGATTGTCACCGGTGAGCATCACGACGTCGAGCCCGAGCGCAAGCAGGCGCGCCACCGCATCGCGCGACGTCGGGCGCAGCGGATCGGCGATGGCCAGCACGCCGGCCAACTGGCCGTCAACCGCGACGAACACCGTCGTCCTGGCCTCGCCCGACATCCGCTCGGAGTCGGCGGCCAGCGGCGCCACGTCGATGCCCCAGTCACTCATGAATGACACGTTGCCTACCGCAATCGCCCGGCCGTCGACGACGCCCGTGGCGCCACGGCCCGGCGTAGCGGCAAAGGACTCGGCGCGCGACAGCGCGAGAACGCGCGCCTCGGCGTGCCGCACGATGGCGGTGGCCAACGGATGCTCGGAACTGCGCTCCACGCTGGCCACCAGTCGAAGCAACTCGTCATCCGATGCCACGGCGTTCGTGCGCACGATGTCGGTGACGTCGGGCTTCCCTTCGGTGACGGTGCCCGTCTTGTCGAGCACCACGGTGGTGACGTCGCCGGCGCGTTGCAGCGCCTCGCCGCCCTTGATGAGGATGCCGAGTTCGGCGCCCTTGCCGGTGGCCACCATCACGGCGGTGGGGACGGCCAGGCCCATGGCGCACGGACAGGCGATGACGAGCACGGCAATGGCGGCGGCGAACCCGCGCACCGCGGCCACGCTGGCAATCGCACCGCCCTGTTGCAGCACCACGAACCAGGCGGCGAACGTGAGCACGGCGATGACCAGCACCACCGGGACAAAGACGGCGCTGACGCGATCGGCGATGTCCTGGATGGGAGCGCGCGATCCCTGCGCGTCGCGCATCAGCTGCACGATGCGGGCGAGCACGCTGTCGGCGCCGAGCGTGGTGGCACGGTACTCGAAAGCGCCGCGTCCGTTGACCGTGCCGCCCACCACGGCGTCGCCGGGCTGCTTGGCCACCGGCATCGACTCGCCGGTGAGCATCGACTCGTCCACGTCGCTGGCACCGCTGCCGATGATGCCGTCCACCGGAATGCGCTCGCCGGGGCGCACCACGACGTCGTCGCCCGGAAGCACGTCGTCGATGTCGATGTCCGACTCGACGCCGCCGCGCACGACGCGCGCCGTCCTGGGGCGCAGGTTGGCCAGGGCGCGCAACGCCGAGGCCGTGTTCCGCTTGGCACGCGCCTCGAATGCGTTGCCGGTGAGGACGAAGGCGATGATGATGATCACCGCCTCGTAGTAGACGTCGGGGTTGACGCCGCGCGCGCGAAAGAAGTCCGGGACGAGCGTGGCGAGCGCCGAGTAGACGAAGGCGGCTCCGGTGCCGACGGCCACCAGCGTGTTCATGTCCGACGATTTGTGGCGAAAGACGGCCCAGGCGCGCGTGTAGAAGTGCCGCCCCGCCCACGCCATCACCACGATGGTGAGGAGCAGCATGCCGCCGCCGAGTACGTCGGGATTGATGGCGTAGACCCAGGGCGTCCAGCGCACCAGCCACGGCGCGAACAGGTTCTCCTGCCACCGCATCAGCGGGTCGGTGATTACTCCGCCGACACCGTGCGCCGTGTGCATCATCAGCGGCATCGAGAAGAACATCGCGACGATACCGGCGCCGGCGGCGAAGATCGCCTTGGCGCGCAGGTGCCGGAACTCCGCCTGCTGCGCCACCTCGTTCTCGCTCTGCGCCTCGAGAGAGGTCTTCTCACCTCGCGGGATCTCGGCCTCGTACCCCGTGTCGCGGATGACGTCGACCAGGGCCTGCGGCGACACCGCCGTGGGGTCGAACGTGACGGTGGCGTTGTTGAGCATCAGGTTCACCGATGCATCACGCACGCCGTCCACCTTGTTGAGCGCGCGCTGCACGCGCGACTGGCAGGCGGCACAGGTCATTCCGCCTACGGGAATGGTGATGTGGGAGGCGACGCTCGCGCGGGGGGCGGCGGTGGTCATGGCCAACGCCTACGCGGTGGCGACGGGGCTGGGTTCGTATCCCTGGTCGCGGATGGCGGCGAGAATGTCGTCGACTTGCCGCTTGGCCGGGTCGAACTGCAGTTCGGCGCTGCCAATCTGCACCTGGCCGACTTCAACGCCGTCGAGGGCGCGCAGGGCCTTTTGCACGTGCATCACACAGTGGCCGCAGGTCATGCCGGCGATCTTGAGGTTCAGGGAGGTCATTTGGAATCCGAATTGGTGAGGAGATGGGGTGGCGGGGTGCGCCTCGCGGACGCCGCCCGCCATTTATGCTATATACCCCCTCCCCCTATGTCAAGCCCCACCGATCAAGGGAGCTTGCAGGGCTCGATGGCCTTCACGGGTTTCTTGCCAGGCGTCGCCTTGGCCGGCGGGGCGCCTCCCTGCAGCGGCGCCAGGCGCATCACGGCAATGACCTCGCGCAGGGGCGTACGACCGTCGTCGTCGCGGCGCATCACGCGCACACGCGCCCAGAGCGAGTCCTCGCTCAGCCTGCCTTCGTTCTTGGTGACGAAGGCCTGGATGTGGGCTGCACGCTCGATCCATGCTCCGCGCTCGCGGAATGCGGAGTCGAGCACGATCACGAGCGGCGTGGCGGTGCGTCCGTTGAACAGGTGGGAATCGATCAATGGCTGCGCGTCGGCCCGGCGCAGAATGCGCAGTTCGCTGCCCGGCATCTGGTCGACCAGGCGGGCCACGTACGGCAGCGCGGCGAGCGCATCGCTGCACGAGTTCTCGGCGACGACGAGCAGACGCCACGTGCCGGCGGGAGGCGGAGTTTCGCGCATCACGGTGGCAACCGTGGAGCCGGTGCGCTCTTCAGCAGCGGCCCAGGCCGCGGCTCTCGTGGTGTCGGTGGCGAGAAACGTCTTGTACGGCATTGCGCGGGCAAACGCGAGCGTCCACTCGGTCTGCGTGAGCGGCCTGGAGTTCTGCGCGGCGGGCTTCGCCTGCGCCGCGAGCGCGCCGGCGCCCGCCATCGACACGGCGGCAATGAGCAGGCAGCGTTTCATGTATTGATGATATCATGTCGGGCGTGCCGCGGCCGTCATCCCGAAGGCGTCAGCGTGTCAGGTAGTGCCCGACACGAGCCTTGTGCTCAATCGGGCCTTCGTCGTGCCCGGCGATCGCTGGAGGCACGCTAAGTTCAAGGTCATGACCAATCCATCAATGCCGCAGCGGTCGCTGGGTTCACAGGGGCTGCGCGTCTCGGCGCTCGGCCTGGGCTGCATGGGCTTTTCGGAGTTCTATGGTGATGACGCGTCGCGTGCCGCCGTGGACGGCGTCTCCGTCATCCACCACGCGCTCGACCTCGGCATCACGCTGCTCGACACGGCCGACATGTACGGCCCGCACACCAACGAGGAACTCGTGGGCCGCGCGGTGCGCGACCGCCGCGAGCGGGTGATCATCGCCACGAAGTTCGGCATCGTGCGCGACCCGGCCGAACCCGGCAAGCGCGGCGTGAATGGGCGACCGGAGTACGTGCGCGCGTCGTGCGAAGGCTCATTGCGCCGACTCGGGGTGGAGACGATCGACCTCTACTACCAGCATCGCCGCGACAAGAGCCTCCCGATCGAGGAGACGGTCGGCGCCATGGCGCAACTGGTGAGTGAGGGCAAGGTGCGCTTCCTCGGCCTGTCCGAGGTGTCGTCCGAGACGCTGCGCCGCGCACACGCGACGCACCCCATCACGGCGGTGCAGAGCGAGTGGTCACTGTGGACGCGCGACTGGGAGCGCACCACCTTCGCGACGGCGCGCGCCCTTGGCGTGGGCATCGTGCCCTACAGCCCGCTGGGGCGCGGCTTCCTGACCGGCACAGTCACGGCCGACACGACGTTTCCCGAGGGCGACTACCGGCACACCACGCCGCGCTTCGTCGGCGGCAACCGCACCGCGAACCTCGGCATCGTCGCGGCGCTCAACGCCGTCGCGGCGAGCAAGGGGTGCACCCCCGCCCAGGTGGCGCTCGCCTGGCTGCTCGCGCGCGGCGACGACGTGGTGCCGATCCCGGGCACGACGAAGGCCGCGCGGCTGGAGGAAAATTCCGGCGCGGCCTTCGTGGGACTCAGTGCGGCCGATCTCGCGCAACTCGCCGACGCCGTTCCGCCGGGCTCGGCCGCCGGTGACCGGTACCCGGCAGGAATGCAGGCGCTCGTCGACGAGTAGTCGCGCCGCGCGCGGTCAGTCGCGCACGGTCAGTCGCGCACGTGCGTCAGCCAGCCGTGCGTGTCGGGCGCCTTGCCGTGCGTGATGTTCATGAAGTCGGCCTGCAGCCGTTGCGTGATCGGGCCCGGCTTCCCCGCCCCGACCTTGATGCGATCGACGCTGCGCACCGGCGTGATTTCCGCCGCCGTGCCCGAGAAGAAGAGCTCGTCGGCCATGTAGAGCGCCTCGCGCGCAATCGCCTCGACGTGCACGGGAATGCCGGCGTCATTGGCGAGCGACATCACGGTGTCGCGCGTGATGCCGGGGAGGAGCGAGCCATCGACCGGCGGCGTGTAGATGGCGCCGTTGCGCACCACGAAGACGTTCTGCCCGGACCCCTCGCTCACGCGCCCGCCGGTGTCGAGGGCGATGGCCTCGGCGAATCCGTTGGCCAGGGCCTCCATCTTGATGAGCTGGCCGCCGAGGTAGTTGCCGGCAACCTTGGCCATGGCCGGGATGGTGTTTGGCGCCACGCGCTGCCAGGTCGAGACGCAGACGTCCACGCCGTTCTCGAGTGCGCCTTCGCCGAGGTACGTGCCCCACGGCCAGCACGGCAGGTAGACCTCGATGGGGCTCGCGAACGGAATCATGCCCGCCGCGCCGTAGCCGCGGAGGGCCATCGGGCGCAGGTAGCATGCGTCGAGCCCGTTCTTGGCGACGAGTTCACGGTTCCCCTGCACGAGGTCATCCACCGAGTAGGCGAGGTCCATGCGATAGACCTTGGCCGAGTTCACGAAGCGCGTCATGTGCTCGCGCAGGCGGAAGATCGCCGGTCCGCGCGGCGTGGCGTAACAGCGGATGCCCTCGAAGATGGACGAGCCGAACTGCATCGAGTGGGCGAGCACGTGAACCTGGCAGTCATCCCAGCGGACGAAACTGCCGTCCTTCCAGATCCAATCAGTCTTTGTGAGTTGGGACATTTTCCGGGGCAGGGGAAGAGGCAGAGTGAAGGAAGGGGAAGAGGCTGAGGCGTTCGTTACAGCAGGGAGCGGATCCAGCCGCCATCAACCGCGATCGACTGGGCGGTGATGTAACTCGCACGTTCGGACGCGAGGAAGGCGGCGAGCGCGGCGAACTCGTGCGGCTCGCCGAGCCGGCCCATCGGGATCTGGCCCTCCCAGCGCGCCAGTTCTTCGGCCGGCGTTGTGCCCTTGGCCTTCGCGCTCGCGTTGGCGAGCTCTTCGACCCGTTCGGTGCGCGTGTAGCCCGGCATCAGGTTGTTCACCGTAATGCCGAACGGCGCGACCTCGTTGGCGAGGGTGCGAGCAAAGCCGGTGACCGCGGCGCGCAGCGAGTTCGACAGGATGAGATTGTCCACCGGCTGCTTCACGGCGATGGACGTGACGTTGAGGATGCGGCCCCAGCGGCGTTCCTTCATTCCCGGCAGCACCCCGCGGCAGAGTCCGACAACACTCTCCAGCGTGAGCGCCACGGCCTTGGGCCACGCGTCGGCCGGCAGCGACTCGAAGGTGCCGGAAGGCGGGCCGCCGGCATTGGTCACCAGCACATCCACGCGCGCGAACTCGCGCAGCGCCGCGGCGACGAGTGCCTCCACGTCAGCCGAACGCGACACGTCGGCCTGAATGCCGATCGCGCGCACCCCGTGACGGCTGGCGAGTTCTCGCGCCACATCGGCAATGCGCGTGGCGTCACGCGCGGCAAGCACGAGGTCGGCGCCTTCGGCGGCCAGTGCCTCGGCGATGGCTCGCCCGAGCCCGCGGCTCGACGCGGCCACCAGCGCCACCTTTCCACGCAGTTGGAGGTCCATTGCTCGCCTTCTCTACTTCGTGTGAAAGTACGCGTCCGTCTTGTTGATCCAGTCGGCCCGCGGCGGGTTGAAGACGTCGATGTCGAGCGTGTCGTCGAGCGCCTCGGCCTTGTGCGGCACGTTGGACGGGATGACGAGCGTTTCCCCGGCACGCACGTCGATCACCTCGGATTCGTCGGTCCCTATCCAGAAGCGCAGGGCGCCTTCAATGACCCACGTGATCTGCTCATTCTCGTGCTTATGCTGCGGCACCACCGCGCCCTTCTTCAGGAAGACCTGCGCGAGCATCAGGCGCTCGCCGTAGACGAACTTCCGGTCGATGGCGGGGGTGACGGTTTCGCGGGGCATGGTGTCCCAGCGCTGGTGCGTGACCTTGTCGGGCATGGAATGGGCGGCGAAGGG
>ERZ1292633.364-Hain-H41-02um-R1-364-length-56090-cov-6_pt2 | contig 10181 bp, 9 predicted proteins | sample MGYA00564406_ERZ1292633 | MGnify/ENA primary metagenome ERZ1292633 (study PRJEB36523, sample SAMEA6512639) | groundwater metagenome | collected 2019-01-08 | study: AquaDiva: Metagenomics assemblies of 32 groundwater samples
TGGTGGAATGGCCGTATCCGTCCGGCAACCTTCACATTGGTCACTGGTACGCCTTTGCGGTACCCGACATTTACGTGCGTTTTTTGCGCATGAAGGGAAAGCAGGTGCTGTTTCCGATGGGCTTTGATGCCTTCGGCTTGCCAGCTGAAAACGCCGCCATTAAACGCGGCATTAATCCAAAAGACTGGACGGAAAGCAACATTGAATACATGAGAAACCAGCTCGCCAGTATGGGCAACGCTTTCTCTTGGGACAAGACCACTTCTTCCACCGACCCCGAATATTATAAGTGGACGCAGTGGATGTTCACCAAGTTTTTTGAAAATGGCCTAGCCTATCGCGGCGAAGGCATGGTGAACTGGTGTCCGCATGACAACACCGTGATTGCCAATGAGCAAGTGCACGCTGATGGTAGCTGTGATCGTTGCGGTAATCAGATTGAAAAACGTTTAATGCCGCAGTGGATGCTCCGTATCACTGACTTTGCCGACGCGCTCATCGACGACCTCGACGCCCTCGACTGGCCAGAACACATTAAAGAAGCACAGCGACAGTGGATTGGTCGCTCGGAAGGAGCAGAAATTGATTTTGAACTTTTCTTTACTTATCAGCCAGAAGCCAACGCCAATCGTGGCCCTCACGGCGAAAAAGCCGCACTTAAAGTCTTCACCACGCGACCAGACACTCTTTTTGGTGCCACCTATCTCGTCCTTGCTCCTGAACATCCATGGATTACATTGGCGACTGACAACAATCATCATGTCCTTGAGAACAAGGAAGAGGTATTGGCCTACGCGCGAATAGCGAAGCAGAAAGGTGATATTGAACGCGGCGACAATACGAAAGAAAAGACTGGTATCGAACTTAAAGGAGTAGTCGCTATCAACCCCGCCAACAACGAACGGATTCCTATTTTTGTGGCTGATTACGTGCTTAGTGGCTACGGTACTGGCGCTATCATGGCTGTACCCGCGCATGACGAGCGCGACTTTGCGTTTGCAAAGAAGTTTGATTTAAAAATCCGCCAGGTTGTAGTACCACGAACTGAGCAAAAAGGAATTGAGAAATACCAAGAGGGCAAAGAAACTCTGCACCGTGACTGTGTCGATATGATCATCGAACACCCAACGGACGACACGTTTTTGTTGCAAACTGACACGGTGACACATTTTGTAGGTGGAGGAACTGATGGAGAACCGGCAGAAAAAGCGATTAGGCGAGAAATAGTTGAGGAAACTGGATTCACTAACTTTGAAATAGTTTCTTGTGTTTTAGAGAGTGCAAAAAGCATTGGTTTTCGAGTTCCAAAAGATAAAAATCAGATTACAAACAATTCCTTTTATCACGTTAAATTAAAAGACTTAACCCAGGTTGCCTCTGAAATTGACGAAGGTAAACATACTGTTGAATGGGTCACAATGGAAGAGGTAAATAGCAAGATTGCGTGGGAGCACCACCGCATTGCATGGAACACCTTCCTGGGCAGTGTATTCAGCGGGAGCGGCTCTCTGATAAATTCTAAAGAATTTGACGGCATGGACTCCGAAGAAGCGAAAATTGCCATCACTGAGAAAGTGGGTGGGTGGATGACCAATACCTATCGACTCCGTGATTGGTCGATTGGACGACAGCGCTACTGGGGAGTACCAATTCCGATTGTGTACGATCCGGAAGGAAAGGCACACGCTATTCCCGAAGAGCATTTACCGTGGACACTTCCTGAAGACGTGGACTTCAAGCCGACCGGGGTGCCGCCGCTTGCGAAATCACAGGAACTCAAAGAACGAACTGAGAAAATTTTTGGTCAGGGTTGGAGACCTGAAGTGGAGACGATGGATACTTTCGTCGACTCTTCCTGGTACTTTCTGCGCTACATCGATAACAAAAACTCAGAGTCATTTTCTGGTGTCGAAGCGCAAAAAACCTGGCTACCGGTTGACTTATATTTTGGTGGCGCTGAGCACACCACCATGCACTTGCTGTACTCACGCTTTTGGCAGAAGGCGCTTCATCGGCTCGGCCTGGCGGAGCACGCGGAGCCGTACGCTCGTCGCATCAACCGTGGTCTCATTCTTGGTCCAGATGGCAATAAAATGAGCAAAAGCAAAGGCAACGTAATCGACCCTGACGAACAGGTAACAAATGTTGGCGCTGACACGGTCAAAATGTATTTGGCATTTATGGGCCCATACGCTGAAGTCAACAACTACCCCTGGGACATGGGCGGCATTGCCGGTATTCGTCGATTTTTGGAACGAGTGAATGGTCTCCATGAACACATCACCGACACGGAAGCAAAGGAAACGACCGTAGCGCTTCACAAAACTATTAAAAAAGTTTCTGAGGACATTATTGAATTTAAATTCAATACCGCCATCAGCGCTATGATGATATACATAAATTTGATTGAAAAAGTCGGTCTGACAAAAGAAAGCTACCGGGTATTTTTGTGTATGCTCGCTCCATTTGCACCACATATAACAGAAGAATTGTGGAAAACCGCTGGCGAAAAAAACAGTATTCATTTGCAGGAGTTTCCTACTTTTGATGCGGTACTGACCATAGGCAGAACGGTGACCATCGGTGTCCAAATCAACGGCAAACTTCGAGGTGACATTACCATCGCGCCAGACGCGGCAGAAGAAGATGCGGTAAATATGGCTAAAAACAACCCTCAATTGGCGGAAAAGTTATCGAGCAAAATTATTAAAAAAGTTGTGTACGTTCCCGGTCGCATTTTGAATATTATCCTCGACGAAACCTAGGGAAGGGGATGGTTGACCAATTTAACACGGCATGTTATAAATTTGGCCACGCATTGGAGATTGATCAATGAAGCAACTTCTAAACGTATTATGATTTCATTTAAACCAAAACAAATTACTAAAACGCTACTCGACGTTCTACCCGAACGTGCTCGTGACGTACTCGAAAAACGTTACGGCTTGGGAAAGGATGGCGAATCGTACACGCTCGAGTCAATCGGCCAGTCTTACGGTATTACCCGTGAGCGAGTCCGCCAGATTGAAAACTACGGCATCCAGTCGATTCAAAAATCTGACGTGTATAAAAAGCACTACGATCTTTTTATTGAGATGCAAAAACTCATCGACCAACTCGGTGGAGGCATTATCGCGGAGCACGTCCTTTTGGATGAGCTAAGCGATGATCCGATCATCCGCAACCACATTTACTTTTTACTCGTAGTTGGCGATCCGTTCTACAAAAGCAAGGAAAATCCTGAATACGCCCATCGCTGGTACACCGAACGTAAAATGGCCGAGACAGTCGAGAAGGCGCTCAAAAACGTCTACAAGAGTTTGAACGCCGATGACCTCGTGAGCGAAGGCGAAATTCTCAATCGCTTCCGTGCTGAACTCATGGACATTGCCGACCGACACGATGAGGAAGTGTTGAAGCGCTGGCTCATGATCTCAAAGCAAATCGGCAAAAACCCTCTCGGTGATTGGGGTCCCGCTGAAAGCCCTAATATCCGCATCAAGGGTATTCGCGACTATGCCTACCTAGCAGTGAAGCGCCACGGCTCGCCGATGCACTTCCGCGAAGTTGCGCAGGCGATCAACGAATTGTTTGGACACGAAGCACATGTCGCCACCACTCACAACGAACTCATCAAGGATCCTCGATTTGTGCTCGTTGGCCGCGGTCTGTATGCGCTCACCGAATGGGGCTACACCGCCGGTGTAGTCAAAGAAGTGCTTCGACAAATTCTTACCAACGAAGGACCGCTTTCACGAGAAGAAATTATCGACAAGGTTCGCAAGGAACGCTACGTGAAAGACAATACAATTTTGGTCAATCTCCAAGACCCAAACTTCTTTAAAAAGCTCGCCAACGGTACCTACACGCTCGCGGCATAGTGAAATCAACGTTTGAAAAACTCCCGGGACTGCCCGGGAGTTTTTCATGGTGTACAATAATAAACGCATGGATAAGTTTTTTAAGTTGCTATTCGGCACTTTTTCTGGGCCTCTTTTTCTATTTATTGGCCTCGCCATGATGTACACCACCTTTCGTGTACTCAACATCAACGTAGAAGGGATGCTCACAATTCTAATAGCGCTGTCTCCCCTGTGGCTGCCAATTGGTCTGTTTTTTCTTACCTTTGAACGATGGCAGTACTACGTGCGCTTAAAATTTATAGTCAACTCTGGTCGCACCACCTTGCGTATCAAGTTGCCGCAAGAAGTTTTCAAATCTCCAGAAGCGATGGAAAACGTGCTCAACCAAACGTTTCTGCCCAACTCCCTCGACAACCTGATGCACCCCTACCTCGAAGGAAGACACCCGCTCATGAACAGTCTTGAAGTGGTTTCAATTGGCGGAGAAGTGCGTTTCTATGTCAACGTGCCAACCAAAAAAGTAAAAAATTCTTTTGAAGCGCAACTGTACGCACAGTATCCGGGCGTCGAAGTTACCGAAGAGCCGATTGACTACACCGCCGAAGTGAAGTGGGATCCCGAGGAGTGGGCGATGATTTCGTTTCATATTGCCAAAAAAGAAGATGAGATTTTTCCAATTAAAACCTACATAGATTTTGGCCTTGATAAACTGCCCAAGGAGGAAGAAAAACTCGATCCGATGGCGCCACTCCTAGAGCACTTGGGAAAGGTAAAACCACACGAGCGGATGTGGGTACAGTTCCTCATTCGCCCGCACGTAAAAAAATCTCTCGACACGGGCGACCTTAAAGAAAAACCGACCTGGGAAAAAGCAGTTGCGACCAAAGTATCAGAAATTATGGGGCGGGATAAGAAACGCGAAGTGGGCGAAGACGGCGGCTTTGAAATTGCTCCGCGGCTGACCGCCAACGAAAAGAACACTATCGACTCCATGGAACGCAACGCCACAAAGTACGCCTACGAAACTGCCATTCGTGCCATATACATCACCAAGCAGGGCAAGTTTGATGCGGAAATGATCACGCCCTTGCTTCGGGCTTTCTCTCAATTTGATGTGGTAGGGCAAAATGCCCTCGGTGTGCGTTGGCGCACTGATGTCGATTATCCGATGTTTCAGGATCCAGGCGGAGCGCTACGAAACAAAATGAAAAAAAGTGAGCTCGACGCATATAAAAAACGCTACTACTACCCAGCCGACGTTATAAAATTTGTCGATAAACCAAAAGTTATGTCGGTGGAGGAAATTGCTACTATGTACCACTTGCCCGGAAAGGTGATTCTTACACCGTCAGTCAGCCGTATAGGTTCCGTGCGCAAAGAAGCGCCAGCCAATCTTCCTGTTGGTACTCCCACCCATTTGCCCGTATGACGTTAGGAACAGAATCGCCACATCAGCCTCTGCCACACCACGAGCGCCGCTTCCGCCGCCGGTTATTACCGTTTTTTATACTGTGTTTCGCTATTTTGTTGGCGAGCGGTTTTTTGCTTTTTCACGTACTTAATCAACCGCCGCATGACTTCCCAACCCGCTCAATTATTTCGATAGAAAAAGGTATGAACGTGAGTGAGATTGCCACCTCTATGGCTGAGCAAAAAGTGGTACGTTCAAAACTGCTTTTGTACATCAGCATCGTGCTACTCTATGACGAGACTACAATCAAAGCGAGTAACTACGTATTTGAAAAGCCGCTAACCACGCGGAGAGTGGCGGAGCGCCTGGTGCAGGGGGACTTTGACACCGATCTCGTCCGTCTCACTCACATCGAAGGTGAGCGCGCCACAGACTTGGCTGAATCTGCTTCGGAGATACTGGTTGGCTTTGATACTGTCGATTTTTTGTCCCAGGCTGTTTTGTTTGAGGGTAGGCTTTTTCCCGACACTTACTTCATTCCCTCCACTTACACCGAAAAGGAATTGCTTGCACTGCTTACAGATACTTTTGCAAAAAAAATGGAACCTTTGCAAGCAAAAATCGCCAGCAGTACTCTTTCACTCGACGAAATTCTTATCCTCGCCTCCATTATCGAACGAGAGGCGAACACGCTTGAGTCAAAGCGTGCGGTGTCCAGCGTATTGCAAAATCGACTGGCGATTGGTATGCCGCTTCAGGCGGATGCGTCAATTGAGTATGTGTTGGACAAACCGCTTTCGGAACTCACAGCTGACGACTTAAAAATTGAAAGCCCTTACAACACCTATCTCCACACTGGTTTGCCGCCAACTCCAATTGGCAATCCAGGGCTAGAAGCGATTGAGGCGGTACTTCTGCCTGAGGAAACGGATTACTTCTACTACATTTCTGATGAGCGCGGCCAATTTTATTACGCCAAAACTTACAACGAACATTTGATAAATATTGAACGACACTTGCGCTAGCTACACTTCGTTGTTAGCGTACTGCCATGACACACACAAAAACAGTGTTTGTGGGGCTATCCGGCGGTGTGGACTCTTCAGTCGCGGCCCTACGCCTCATACAGCAAGGGTACCGTGTCGTCGGTGTGTTTATTAAAGTCTGGCATCCAGACTTTATGGTGTGCAACTGGGAGCAAGAGCGACTCGATGCGATGCGTGTCGCAGCTCATCTCGGGATACCATTTTTAACTTGTGACGCGGAGGCTGCGTATAAAAATGGCGTCGCCGACTACTTTGTGAGCGAGTACAAAGCTGGTCGCACTCCCAACCCTGACATTTTGTGCAATCGGGAGATAAAATTTGGTGCTTTCCTTGACTTTGCAAAAACTCACGGTGCTGATTTCGTGGCCACCGGACATTACGCGCGGCGGATAGATGTAGACGAGCAAGCAACGTTGCATCGAGGCGTCGATGAAAGTAAAGATCAGTCTTACTTTCTTTGGACACTCACGGGTGAACAACTTAACAAAACGCTTTTTCCAATCGGTGACACTACAAAGGGAAATATTAGAAAAGAAGCGAGGAGGACGGGCATCACGACAGCGGCCAAAAAGGACAGTCAGGGTATTTGCTTCTTAGGACATGTTGATATTCCGGAGTTTCTTTCACACTACGTCGACCTTACGCCGGGCGATGTGCTGAATAGCGACGGGCAAGTGATAGGGACGCACGTCGGCGCGTTGGTCTACACTGTGGGACAACGACATGGTTTTACTCTCCACACGAGCGACACCGCACGCAGCAGTCAGTATGTGGTGACAAAGGATATCGAGCGCAATACCATCACTGTCGCGCCGACTCGGCCTCATTTAAAATCTCACACGCACGTCGTCTTGTCGCAATCTGTAGTGCGAGAAAAAGTACAAGTCAGCGAAGAGATTGATGCACAATTCCGCTACCGACAGTCTCCCTTTCGCGTAAAGGTTTTGGAAATAAAAACTGACAGCCTGGTGATCGAACCGATTGACTCAGTCGAGACTCCGGCTGTCGGCCAATCCTGTGTATTGTATCGCGGTTCTCTCTGCCTTGGTGGTGGTATCATTTCGTAATGGCGACCACCATTACGAAAGCGGACGGCTCCGCTGAGTATTTTAAAGTTGAAAAACTACGTCGTTCACTACGTCGCGCTGGCGCGAACCCAGCCGAGGTCAATGAAATCGTAGCGCAAGTGGAAACCACACTCTATGACGGAATGGAAACACAAGAAATTTATCGACACGCCTTTGCGCTTCTGCGTAAGAGTGAAACAGCCGTGGCGGCACGCTATTCACTCAGGCGGGCGTTGTTTGGGCTTGGGCCGACTGGTTTTCCTTTTGAGATTTTTTTGGCGCGGCTATTTCAAACCGACGGATACACAACGAAGACCGGAATCATCATAGAAGGAAAGTGTGCGCCTCATGAAATTGACTTAGCCGCTTATAAAAGTGACCATAGTTTTGTCGGTGAAGCAAAATTTCATGCACGTCCGGGCATCAAATCGGATTTGCAAGTTGCCATGTACTCTTATGCGCGATTGCTGGATTTGCGCGAGGCAAAAATTTGCCAAGAAGATATTTGCGGCATCAAAGAATTTTGGCTGGTAACCAACACCAAATTCACCACTACCGCGGAAAAGTACGCCGCCTGCGTGGGGGTAAATCTTTTAAGCTGGGATTATCCTCGCAATAACAACCTACACGACCGGATCCAACGCGCCGGTATTTACCCGGTCACAGTCTTGCAATCTATCAGCACCGCCCAGATCGAGACCTTGATCGCGAGAGGTGTCATTCTTTGTCAGGATATCCTCCAAAATCAACACATTTTAAGACATTTGCATCTTTCGGCCAAAAAACAAGAGAGCTTGCTCGGGGAGGTACGAGCGGTTTGCCACACAGGAAATATCGTACGTTAAACGCGCTTTTGTCAATATTTAGGCCGTTTTTGCTTGTGCTATACTCAAGTATTACTTAAATTTCAGCAAATCATTATTTTCGTATGGCAGAAGAAACAAAACAAGACAACCAAAAGACGATTGTCGCTTTTGTAGTTGGACTCCTTATTGGTGGCCTGTTGGTGTGGGCATTTTCCGACGGATCAGCGGACGCACCAAAGAAGATCAGCGATGATGAACAATCAGAAGTGAACGACGAAGCGAGTGACGACAGCGATACAGAGAGCGCCGATGAAAATAGCGCGACTGTCGTTGGTGCTGTCCCTCTCCCAACGCTTGAGGTAGGAGAAGGCGATATTCGGGTGAACAACCAACCAGCCGGCGTATCGGTGGCCCTCGATAGCGCAGAATACCCAGTTGGCGAGGGTTGGATTGGTGTACGTGAATTCAACAATGATCAACTTGGCTATATCCTTGGCGTAGTTCGCTTTAGCGAGTCACAGGGTCTTGTTCCAGACGAGATCGTTTTGCAACGCGCGACTATTCCTGGTAACCGCTACGCGGTCGTCATCTTTACCGAAGACGGTGATTTTGATTTTAGCCTTTCTGGTGACGTTCAAATCGATACTATCTACTCAACCTTTACCGCCCAATAAAGAAAGGTGGTGACGTTTCAAAAGCCCGCGTTTGCGGGCTTTTTGTTTGACTTAACGCAACTTGTATGTTATCCTAGAGTTAGAAATCTAGGGAGGTTAGAGTGACCCGTGAACAGTTCGTCAAAAAGTTTCACTGGAATGCAGTGATGTTTGCAATGAGTTTTGCGAACGTCGCCGCTCTTGTTCCGCAACCACTCAAAATCATTCAAACACATGAAACAGCCGGTATTTCGGTTATCATGTTTGTGATGTTTGCGTTCATACAGGGTTGTTTTGCTATTGAGTTCTACATCAAAAAAAGTTGGGCACCGATGTGCTCACTAGCCATTTCGATGCTTTTGTCTCTCCTGACTATCTTTCTGTACTTTCTTTATCGGTAGAGCAAGAGTTAAGAAGCGCACCTCACGGTGCGTTTTCTGTATCCTAAAAGGCGGTGCTATACTGTTTGCATGGCGGAATTTATCAAGAAATACAATCCTGATCGCGGAGCAGACTGGAACTACGGCGGCAGTAAGTGGCGGCTTTCACGCTCAAAAATTGATTTCTTTGTTGAATGTCCGCGGTGTTTCTACCTCGACAATAAACTGGGTACAAAACGACCAGGTTTTCCATCTTTCAATCTCAACTTGGCCGTTGACGAACTTTTTAAAAAGGAATTTGATGTTCACCGAGAGGCGGGCACGCCCCACACGCTCATGAAAAAGTACAAAATCGACGCCGTACCATTTGCGCATAAAAAATTAAATGAATGGCGAGACAATTTTTCCGGTATTACCCACAGAGACAAACCAACTGGTCTCTTGGTGAGCGGCGCTATCGATGATATATGGGTGAAACAAGACGGTACATTGATTGTTGTCGACTATAAATCCACCTCAAAAAATGGCAAAATTGAAGCGCTTGGCGACAGTCCGTGGGAACTCCAGTATACCCGCCAACTCGGCGTCTACCGTTGGCTGTTGGAGCAAAATGGTTTCTCTGTGAGTCCGACCGGGTATTTGGTTTACGCAAACGCCGACAAAAACCTTGACGCATTTGACGACAAACTTGTGTTTGAAACTACTTTGGTATCGGTTGAAACTGACATTGCCTGGATAGACAAAACCTTGAGCGATATTAAACGCACACTTGAGTCAGCGGTATTGCCGAAGACAGGACCGCTCTGCGAGTACTGTCCGTACCGCGAAGCCGCCGGAAAAAAATTACAAGCGATTCACTTAGCTACAAAAAAATGACAACTTTCAGCGACAAAGTCAAAGCGGTGGTACGAAATATTCCAAAGGGAAAAACGCTGTCGTACAAAGAAGTCGCGGC
>ERZ1292633.6490-Hain-H41-02um-R1-6490-length-10180-cov-4_pt1 | contig 10180 bp, 11 predicted proteins | sample MGYA00564406_ERZ1292633 | MGnify/ENA primary metagenome ERZ1292633 (study PRJEB36523, sample SAMEA6512639) | groundwater metagenome | collected 2019-01-08 | study: AquaDiva: Metagenomics assemblies of 32 groundwater samples
ACAGCGAAACCAACCGCGTCACCGCCATCGAACCGGTGGTTTCGGCGCGCTGGGACCGCGGCGATGGCAAGGCGCTGAGCTTCCGGCTCACGGTCGACTCGCTGACCGGTGCCTCGGCCAACGGCGCGACGCCCTCTTCCCGGGCGCAGACCTACACCACCCCCTCCGGTCACGGCAGCTACGCCGCGCAGCCGGGAGAGACTCCGCTCGACACGAGCTTTCTCGATACGCGCTGGGCGCTCAACATGAGCTGGGAGAAGCCGCTCTCGCAGCTGTGGAAGGCGACGTTCGGTGCCAATGTCTCGACCGAATACGACTACGGTTCCTACTCGGTGAACGCCCTCCTGGCACGCGACTTCAACCAACGCAACACCACGCTCTCACTGGGAGCCGCGCTCGGCTTCGACACGGTCGACCCGGTGGGAGGCATACCGAATCCGCTCGGCAGCATGTCGCCCGAAGTCCCCGGAGGAGGCGACGACGACGGAGGTGGCGTCCCGCCGCTCAACCGCATCGGGAGCTCGGACACGAAGTCGGTTTACGACCTGCTGCTCGGGCTGACGCAGATCCTCGACCGGCGCTCCCTGATGCAGATCCACTACAGCATCGGCAGCAGCTCCGGCTACCTGACAGATCCGTACAAGCTGGTGAGCCTGATCGACCCGTTGCCCGGACCCAACCAGGGGAATCCGGTGGATCAACTCTACGAGTCGCGGCCCGACGGGCGCACGAAGCAGAGTCTCTACGTCGCCTACAAGCGCCAGATGCGGTCCGAGGACGCTGCGGACGTGAGCTATCGCTACCACTGGGACGACTGGCGGATCCGCTCGCATACGCTTGATCTGCGCTACCGCTGGGATCTCGGCGGGGGGGGCTACCTGCAGCCGCACGCCCGGCTCTACCAGCAGACCGCCGCCGATTTCTACACCCGTTATCTCTCGGCGGGCGCCGCGCTGCCTGCCAACGCCAGCGCCGACTACCGGCTCGGCGACCTCACGGGCGTCACGCTCGGACTCAAGTACGGGCTGCCGATGCGCCACGATCGCGAGTGGAACGTCAAAGTCGAGTACTACGAGCAGAGCGGCAGCGTCTCCGGTGCGCAACCCGGTGTGCTGGCGGACTACGAGCTCTTTCCCTCCGTGGATGCGCTCATGGTGCAATTCGGATGCACCTTCTGAGGCAGGGCTGAGCTTCGACCCGGGCTCGCTCCGTGTGCGGCGGGCGGCTGGCCATGGGGCGGGCAGCTTCGACGCCATGGCCAGCCCTTGCGAGGTGCTGGTCGAAGGCGCCAGCCGGCGGGTCACCCGGCGGCTGACCCGAATCGCTGCCAGCGAAGTTCAGCGCATCGAAGCCAAGTTCTCGCGTTACCGCAGCGACTCGGTGCTGGCGGGCCTGCACGCCGCTGGCGGCGTGCCGTCCGCGGTGGACGCCGAGACCGCCGATCTGCTCGACTTCGCCGCCCGCTGCCACCGCATCTCCGAGGGTGCCTTCGACGTCACCTCCGGAGTCCTGCGTCGCGCCTGGAAATTCGACGGCAGCGACCGGGTGCCGACTGCGGAGCAGGTGGAAGCGCTCGTACAGCTGGTCGGCTGGCACCGGGTGACCTGGCGACGGCCGTTCCTCACCCTACCCGCAGGAATGGAGCTTGATCTCGGCGGCCTGGGCAAGGAGTACGCCGCCGACCGCGCGGCGATCCTGCTGCGGCAGGCGGCCCCGGAAGTCGCTTGCCTGGTGAATCTGGGCGGAGACCTCGTGCTGACCGGCCCACGCCGGGACGGCCTTCCGTGGGTGGTCGGAGTGGACGATCCCGCTTCGGCCCGCACCGAGCAGATTCTCGAGGTCCGCCAGGGCGCGGTCTGCACCAGTGGCGACGCGCGGCGCTTCCTGCTCAAGGACGGTATTCGCTACGGCCACATCCTCGACCCACGGACCGGCTGGCCGGTCGTCGCGGCGCCCCGTCTGGTCACGGTCGCGGCGGGCAACTGCACCGAAGCCGGACTCCTGTCGACCCTCGCGATGCTCTCCGGAGCGGGTGCCGAGGAGTTCCTCGCCGCCCAGCAAGTGCCGCACTGGGTCGTGCGCGATGAACACGCGACCTAGCGGCTGGGAATCCTGCGCGACCAGTCCGTGCCGAAGGGAACGGCGTTGCGGGCGAAGCGGCGCGGCTCGCAGCGGACCGAGGGAGTGCGAGAGGGTCGCCGCCGTACAACGCTGTGCGAAGGAAGACAGTTTCCCCGCCCTGGAAACTGGTTCAGGACTGGGCGGGGCCTCGAAGCAGGGTGCGGCGCAGGACTTGCAGTTCGACTTGCGCAACGGAGGTCACTCATGAAGTGCATTCGATCGCTGTTGCGCAGGTCCCGGCCGTTCCTCGTTCTCGCCGGCCTGGGACTTTCGGGCTGCACCAGCATGATCGCCCGGTTCGGCGGCGGCATCTCCGAAGAGTTGCAGCAGAACGGCGTTGTGGCGGCCGCCAGGATCCAGGAGGTCTGGGACACCGGCTGGACCATCAACGACAACCCCGTGATCGGCATGAAGGTGTTGGTCCTGCCGGCGGATCGCCCGGCATTCACTGCGACGATCGAGAAGACCACGGTCTCGCGAATCGCCATTCCCCAGTTCCAGCCCGGCAAAACCGTGCCGGTGCGCTACGACCCGAACAACCCGGCGCTGATCGCCGTCGACTACGGCGGCTCGGCGCCCGCCGCCTCCTCGTCCGGCAATCCCTAGCGTGACCGCTTCGAGCCCACGGCGCTGCTGGGACGCAACTTTCTGCCCGCTCCCGGCGCGCCGGTGCTCTACCTTGGCACCGGCGACAGCGCCGCCGAGGTCGCCGCACTTGACGAGGAGGCGGCGGCCAGCAGGACGTGGAGCTGCGGAGGCCGGCCCAATGGGCCTGTTCCATGCCCTGAGCCTCACCAGTCGGTGGGCCGGTAGTCCTTCAGGAACTTGCCCCAGAGGTGTTCGCCGGTGTTGATGCCGTCGAGGATGGGGTCCACGATGCGGGCGGCGCCGTCGACGATGTCGAGCGGCGGGTGGAAGCGGTGGTCGGCGGTCTTCCGGGCCGCGAGAGCGGCGGGATCCTCGTCGGTGACCCAGCCGGTGTCGACGCTGTTCATGTGGATGCCGTCCTGATGGTAGTCCGCAGCCGCGGTGCGGGTCATCATGTTGAGCGCCGCCTTCGCCATGTTGGTGTGCGGGTGTCGCGTGGTCTTCTGGTTCCTGTAGAACTGCCCTTCGACGGCCGAGACGTTGACGATGTGCTTGTCGCGCTCCGGCGTCCGCAGCATCAGCGGTTTCAATCTGCCGTTGAGAACGAATGGTGCGACGGCGTTGACCAGTTGCACTTCGAGTAGCTCGACCGAGGAGACCTCGGCGAGCGCGAGCCGCCAGGAGTTGCGGCCGCGCAAATCAATTTGCTGCAGATCCTGATCCAGGCGGCCCTCCGGGAAGAGGCCCGGGGCCTCGTCGTGGTCCTCGGGCAAGAGCGCAATCTGCGACAGTGTGGCGGCGTGAGTGATGCCGGCCAGGCTTGCGAATCCGCCTGCGCCCGGGCCACTCTCCGTCGCCCGTGAGAGCGCCGAGCGGGCTTCGGAAGAGTCGGGGAGTATCCGATCGCGGCGCAACCCTTCGTAGCTCCCCAGGAGGCGACGCTGTGCGTCGCTCAGTTGATCGATGGCGGCGGTTTCGAGCGCCATCATGTGGCGATAGAAATCCGGCGGGCGGCGCACCGTCTGACAGGCGTTGTTGACGATGAAGTCCAGCCGGTCCGGGCGCTTCAGGAGCACCTGACAGAACGCCTCGACGCTCGGCGTGTGACGCAGGTCGAGGCCGAAGATTTCGAGCCGTTCGCCCCAGGTCGAGAAATCGGGCTCTCGCGAGTAGCGTTGGGCGGAATCGCGCGGAAAGCGCGTTGTCACGATGAGCCGTGCTCCGGCGCGCAGGAGCTTCAAGCCCGCCTGGTAGCCGATCTTGACGCGGCCGCCGGTGAGCAGCGCGACACGCCCGGAGAGATCCGCCGTCTCGGTGCGCTTGGCCCAGTTGAAGTCGCCGCAAGCGGGGCAGAGCTGATCGTAGAAAGGGTGGACCGCCCGGTAGTGCTCCTTGCAGATGTAGCAGTGCTGCGTCTCCAGGAGCAGCCGGGCCTCACGTTCAGCGGCCGCCGCGGCGGCGGGGTTTCCGTCCAGGTCGATGTCCTCTGCCACGAAGCCGGGCGGCGGAAAGACGTTGGGCGAGTGGAAGACCGGCTTGCGGCGCAGCTCGCGGATGCCGGTTGCGTGCAGCACGCTTTCGTCCTTCCGCACCTGCGCCGCCCGGCGCTCGCGGGTCGTCGCTTTCACCAGCCGCCGGCGGGCGCGGGGATCTGGATGCGACACCTGGCGCGTGGCGCGCATCAGCCGCTGCCGATCCACCTCCGGCACCTGGGCGAGCAGCCCGCGGTCGGCCTCGACCGATTCGAGAAACGCCGCCGCCGACCGCAACCGCTCGACGAGGGAAGGGTCGGTCATGGCCTCCGGGCTCTCCGCAGACTCCCTCGCCGGGATGGCCGTGGGCTCGATCGTCGGGGAAGCCGCTCCGGGCGGATCGGCGAGAGTCAGCTCATTCGGCACAGCGGTGGATTCTATGCGCTACGGTGTCCCATCGTACGGTCGGAGTGGATTCCGATCTTGTTGAGCGAGGACGCTGGAGTGGCGTATAATGGATTCCATGAAGACCACCGTTGATATTCCAGAGAAAGAGCTGGCGGAAGCCATCAGGCACAGCGGAGCGCGCACCAAGAAGGAGGCGATCGTCACCGCGATCGGCGAGTACAACCGGCGCCGGCGGCTGGAGATGCTCGTCTCGAGATTCGGCAAGTCGAAAAGCTTCATGACCCAGAACGAGCTCCGCCGGATGCGCGCCGATGAGCCCGGTCGCTGACGGGGTGCTGGTCGACAGCTCCGCCTGGATCGAGGCGCTTCGCGAGCGCGGCGACGCCGCGACGCGAAGGCGCGTCGGCGAGCTGGTCGCCGCCGGGGAGGCCCGGATCTGCGATCTGGTCCTGGTGGAGCTCTGGAACGGGGCACGCGGTCGCGAAGATCATGAGACGCTGCGGCGAATCGAGGCGGATGTCGAGATGGTCCCGACGACCGCCGGAGTCTGGAGCGAGGCGCGGCGGTTGGCGCGCGAGTCGCGGTCCGCGGGCCTGACCATCCCCGCGGCGGATCTGGTGGTGGCTGCGTGCGCGGCGGAGCACCGGCTCGGAATTCTGCACCGCGACACCCACTTCGACCTGCTGGCGAAGCTGCGCTGAAAAGCGGGCCCCAAGGCGCGTGGCGACGCGCGGCTGGCGTCTCCGACGCATTCGCTCGCCGGTGCGGATAGCATCCGCGTCGCATGACGACGTTCGACGCCATCGCCGCCATCGCCGCCACCGCTGCCATCGACGCCCGCGGCTTGTGCCGGCGCTACGGCCGCCGCTGGGCGCTGGTGGACGTGACGTTCCGCGTCGCGCCGGGCACCAGCGTGATGCTGGCGGGCAGGAACGGCTCCGGCAAGTCGACACTGCTGCGCGTCCTCGCCGCCGCCATCCGCCCCGACCGCGGCTCGGCCACCGTGCTGGGTCACGACCTCGGCCGTGAGCGCGAGGAGGTGCGACGGTCGATCGCGCTCTTGAGCCACGCCTCTTATCTCCACGAGGCGTTGACGGCGATGGAGAACCTGCGCATCGCCGCCCGCTTCCTCGAACGCAAGACCGGCCGCGACGCGCTCCTACCTCTGCTGGCCGAGGTCGAGCTCGACGCTCGGGCGGACGACGCCGTCTCGACCTTCTCGGCCGGCATGCGCAAACGGCTCGCTCTGGCGCGCACTCTGCTCCAGGAGGGCAGCGTCGTACTGCTCGACGAGCCTTACGGCGAGCTCGATCCGCCGGGCTTCCGGCTGGTCGACCGACTGTTCGGTACCTTCAAAGCCAGAGGCGCCACCGTGCTGATGGCGACGCACCTGCTCGACCGCGGCGCGGCGCTGTGCGACGAGGGGCTAGTGCTCGAAGGCGGACGACTGCGCTGGCACGGCCCGGCGCGCGAGCTGCCGGAGCAGGGCGGGCTCGACCCGGCGACGCTGCCCGAGGGCGCACGATGAAACAGCTCGCCGCCGCGCTCTACAAGGAGTGGCTGCTGCAGAGCCGCGCCCTGGCGCAACTCCTGGCGGTGCTGGTCTTCGGCGCCACGGCGCTGCTGCTGTTCAGCTTCGCCGTCGGCCCCAACTACGAGCTGTTGCGCGCCATCGCGCCGGGATTCCTCTGGCTGGCGCTGCTGCTCTCTTCGACCCTGACGCTCGCCGAGAGCTTCCAGGCCGAGATGGAGCACCGCGCGCTCGAAGGCCAGATCCTGCTGCCGGCGAACCCGGCGGCGCTCTACTACGCCAAAGCGCTCGCCAACTGGGCGCAGCTGACGCTCCTGGGCATCGCGCTGGTGCCGCTCATGGTGGCGCTCTACGATGCCCAGCTGCCACGACCGCTGGCGCTCGCGGGCATCATCGCCCTGGGCACCGCCGGCCTGTCGGCGCCAGGCACTCTCTACGCCGCCATGACCCACCAGGCGCGCTCGCGCCAGACGCTGCTGCCGCTGCTGCTTTTCCCGCTCGTCGTGCCGGTGCTGATCGCGGCCGTCAAGGCCACATCGTTGCTGATGCTCGGCGATCCGATGAGCCAGATCGGCTCTTGGGCGCTGCTGCTGATCACATTCGATGCGATACACTGGTCGCTCTGCGGCCTCCTCTTCGGCCGCGTCGTGGAGGATTGATGGCTGTTTCCGACCGGCTCAACCCAGGCGCCGGGTATGCACTTATGGTTGTTGGCGCCCTGCTGCTCGCCGTCGGCTCGTACATCGGGCTGTTCGTCGCCCCGTCCGAGTCCTACATGGGCGATGTCTACCGAATCCTGTACGTGCATGTGCCCACGGCCTGGAACGCGCTGCTCGCCTTCACCTTCGCCTTCGGCTCGGCCGTAGCGTTCCTGATTCGAGGCGATTTCAAGTGGGACGCGCGTCACGAGGCCGGCGCCGAGATGGGGGTTGTCCTGGCGGGCCTGCTCTGCTGCCAAGGCTCGATCTGGGCCAAGCCTACCTGGGGCGTCTGGTGGGACTGGGATCCGCGGCTGACGACCACCGCGGTGATGTTCTTTGCCTTCGTCGGCATCCTGGCGTTGCGCCGCTTCGTGGAAGATCCGGTGAAGCGCGCCACCTGGTCAGCGGTCGCCACGATCATCGCCTACGTCGACGTGCCGATCGTCTACTTTTCGGTGCGCTGGTGGAACTCGCTGCACCAGATGCAGTCGAGCCCCGAGACCGTGTCGGCGCCGTTCCTGATTCCCTTGCGCACCAACGCTTTCGGCATCCTGTTCCTCATGGCCGGCCTGATCACGCTGCGCACCCGCCTCGCCAGGATGCGCCTCGCCCAGGAGATGGCGCCGCCGCTGCCGGAGGTGGCGTCATGAATCCGACGGGCGTCCTCGGCGGCGGCTGGGAGTTCGTCACGGCGGCCTACGTGCTCTCGCTGGTTGTTCTGGGTTCCTACGCGCTCTCGGTTGTCTGGCGCTTCCGTGCGGAGATCCGGCGCGCCGAACGCCAGCGCCGCAACCCCGAGGTGTCGAAGTGAGCGATTCTCCGACTGCCCCCCGGCATTCCAGGTCGCGCACGAAGTGGATCGCTCTCGGCGCACTGGTCGTGGCCGGCGCCGGTTTTGCTCTGCTGACTGTCGGGGGCATCGGCGAGAACCTCGTCTACTACTGGGGCCCCACCGAGCTCGTGGGCGCCGGCAAGAAGGCCTACGGCGCCACCATTCGCCTCGGCGGCCAGGTCGTGCCCGGCTCGATCCAGCACGGCCAGGGCTCGGAGCTCAGCTTCGCCGTCTCGGACGGCAAGGCGACGGTGAACGTGCGGACCAAGACCGTGCCACCGCAGATGTTTCGCGAAGGGATCGGCGTCGTGGTCGAGGGCACGATGAAGACCGATGGGCAGTTCGAAAGCCAGCGGCTGATGGTGTCGCACGGCAACGAATACCGTGCCCCGGGAGACGGCGAGAAGCCCGACATGAAACAGCTGATGGAGACGACCACCGGCATCTCGGGCGCGGAGGGTCAGAAGACGCCGTGATCGCATGATCGGATACATCGGCCGATCCCTGATCTTGCTGGCGCTCCTTGCCGCCAGCGCCGGCTCCCTGGTCGGTTTCGCCGCCGCCGTGCGCCGCTCCCCATCCGGGCTCGTCTGGACCCGGCGGTTCGCCTACCTGTTTGCCGGCGCCATGATCGCGGCCAACCTGCTGATGATCTATGCGCTGCTGGCGCGCGACTTCTCGGTTGCCTACGTGGCGCAGGTCGGCTCGCGCGAGGTTCCCGACTGGGTCGCGGTGACGAGCCTCTGGTCGTCGCTCGAAGGCTCGATCCTGTTCTGGGGCCTGGTGCTCGGCCTCTACATATTCGGCGCCACCTGGACGAATCGGAACCGGCACCCCGAGACCATGCCGTGGGCGCTCGGCGTCTGGCTCGCCTGCGCGGCGTTCTTCAGCTTTCTGATCGCCGGCCCGGCGCAGCCGTTTCTCACCCTGGCGAATCCGCCCAGTGCGGGGCCGGGTCCGAACCCGTTGCTGCAGAACCACCTGTTGATGATCATCCATCCGCCGTTTCTTTATCTGGGCTACGTCGGCATGACGATCCCGTTCGGCCTGGCGGCTGCCGCTCTGGCGTCGGGACAGCTCGGCGCCGAGTTCATTCGCGTGCTGCGCACCTGGTTGCTGCTGCCCTGGATCTTCCTCACTGTCGCGATCGTGCTCGGCGGCTGGTGGGCCTACGAAGTGCTCGGCTGGGGCGGCTACTGGGCTTGGGATCCGGTGGAGAACGCCTCGTTCCTGCCCTGGCTGACGGCCACGGCCGCTCTGCACTCGGCGATTCTGGTCGAGCGCAAGGGGATTCTCAAAGGCTGGACGGTGACGCTGGTGCTGGCCACCTTTCTGCTCACACTCCTCGGCACCTTCATGACCCGCTCGGGCGTCTTCAACTCGGTGCACTCGTTCACCCAGAGCGCCATCGGCCCGACGATTCTGGTCTTCCTGTCGATCTGCACACTCTTCTCGGTCGCGACCCTGGCGACGCGCATCGACACGCTCGGCGCCGAGGGGCGGCTCGAGCCGGGCGTCTCGCGCGACATGGCGTTCCTGCTCAACAACCTCTTTTTCGTCCTCTTCACCTTCACGGTGCTGATCGGCACCGTCTTCCCGCTCGTGGTCGAGGCGGTGCGCGGCGTGCAGATGAGCGTCGGCCGGCCCTACTTCGACGGTATGTCGGTGCCGATCGGCGTCGCCCTGCTGTTTCTGCTCGGCATCGGGCCAGCGCTGCCCTGGGGGCGCGCCAGCTCCGCCCAGGTCAAGCGCGCGCTACTGCCGCCGCTCGCCGGCGGCGGGCTGTTCGTTGCCCTCGGTCTGGTCGCGGGCGTGCGCACGCCATGGCCGCTGGTGACGCTGCTCTTCGGCGGCTACGCCGCGCAAGTGACGCTCGGCGAGCTCTGGTTGCCGGTGGGCCAGCGCATGAAAGCTCGCGGGGAAGGTGTGCTTCAGGCCGTGGCGCAGGTGCAGAGCCGTGGCCGGCGCCGGTCAGCGGCGTTCATCGTCCACGCCGGCATGGTGCTGGTGATGATCGCCATCGCCATCAGCAGCACGCAGGGGATGACGACCGAGGTGCAACTGGTGCGCGGCCAGTCGGTGGCTCTCGGCCCCTACACGTTGACCTTTCTCGGCGTCGACCGGGTGAGCGAGCCGCACCGCGAAGCGCTGGTCGCCAACGTCGGCGTCGAGCGCGGCGGACGCGACGTCGGCACCCTGAAGCCGCGCATGAACTATTACTCGGCGCAGCGGGAACCGATCGGCACCCCGGCCGTCCGCACGACGATCGCGCACGACCTTTACCTCTCGGCCCTCAATATCGACCCGGGCGGCCAGACCCTCGGCCTCCACGCCATGATCAACCCGATGATCGTCTGGATCTGGGTGGCGACCGCGATCATGGGACTCGGTGGCCTGTTCGCGCTGCTGCCCGCGCGCCGGATCGGATAGGCCGCAGCCAGTGAATCGCAAGGTCCTCGTCGGCGGCCTGCTGGTCACGCTGCCCCTCGTCGTTCTGTTGCGGCTCAGCCTCGGGCGCGACCCGCAC
>ERZ1292633.6491-Hain-H41-02um-R1-6491-length-10179-cov-20_pt1 | contig 10179 bp, 4 predicted proteins | sample MGYA00564406_ERZ1292633 | MGnify/ENA primary metagenome ERZ1292633 (study PRJEB36523, sample SAMEA6512639) | groundwater metagenome | collected 2019-01-08 | study: AquaDiva: Metagenomics assemblies of 32 groundwater samples
TCCAGAACCTGGTGTTCGACCGGGTCGGCAAAAAGGTGCGCATAGAACTCATCGCCATCCGAGGCGTCAGCAATAATCCCGATACCTTTGCCAATGCCTGCAAGACCGTTACAGCCAATTCCACCCTGGCCCTGATACAGATTAGTTCCAATCCGGCCGTCCAGGAATCCGGATTAAAGGTCACGGCCAGCCGCAAACCCCTGATTTACGCGGCTGATGCCCAGAATTATGCGGCTATGGCCGAACTGGCCAAGAAATACAACTGTCCGCTGGGCGTATCCGGAAATAACCTGGACGAACTGGCCGACCTGACCCCCAAGATTACCGCCCTCGGCGTCAAGGAACTGGTGATTAACCCCAATTCTAAGACCCAAGGACAGTTACTCTCGGATGTAAACCAGATAAGACGGCTGGGGCTGAAGAAGACCTTCAGGCCTCTGGGATTCCCGGTTATCGTATTCCCGGCTGAAGGCACAGACACGATGAGCGAAACCCTGTTTGCCGCCACCTTCATCCTCAAATACGCCGGCATCGTGGTGCTCAAAGGCAGCGAATTATGGGAGATGCTCCCGCTGGTGACCGCCCGGCAGAATATCTATACCGACCCGCAGAAACCCATCCAGGTGGAATCAAAGCTATATCCCATCGGCAACGTCACCGAGTCCTCGCCGGTCCTGATTACCACCAATTTCTCGCTGACCTATTTCACGGTTGAGCCGGAGGTGGAAGGCAGTAAGGTACCGAGTTATATCCTGGTGGTCAATACCGAAGGTATGTCCGTGATGACCGCCTATGCGGCTGACAAACTCAACGAGAAGATAATAACCAAGGCGCTGACCGAATCCAATATCGCCCAGAAGATAAAGCATAAGAAAGTAATTATCCCGGGTTATGTGGCCACTCTGAGCGGCAAACTGGAAGCCGAATCCGGCTGGGAGGTGCTGGTCGGCCCGCGTGAGGCATCCTCGTTGCCGTCGTACTTGAAGAATGTCTGGCCCCGTTAGAGATGCACAGATGTATTATGTGTATGTCTTAAGAAGCAAGAAAAACGATAGCTGGTATATCGGTTATACCAGTGATTTACGGAAACGCTTCAAAGAGCATAATACAAATAAAGTACCAGCAACCAAAAGCAGAGGTCCATTTGTAATCATCTACTATGAGGCCTGCCTAAATAAATATGATGCCGAGGCCCGGGAAAAATATCTGAAAACAGGCATGGGCAGGCGGTTCCTTAAAAACCGTTTGAAGCGTTTCCTATCTCTAACGGGGTGACCACGTTAGAGGCATTTGATCCGGTTAAATTAACAAACTTATCTTGAAGTTTAGTGCGGTAAACATATTAGATTGCAATAATGCGTGGCGCTAATAGCGCCGCTGCCTCTAACCGTGGTGGAAGTAATACACTATGCAAATCATCCTCTCCGACGTGCACAGCAACCTGGAAGCATTTTCAGCGGTCCTGACTGATATCAAGACCCGATTCGGCAAGGACATCCAGATTATCTCATTAGGCGACCTGGTCGGCTACGGACCTAACCCCATAGAATGCATCCTGCTGGCCATCCAGCACAACCTGATAAATATAATGGGTAATCACGAACTGGCCCTGTCCAAGGACAAGACCAATTTCAATCCGTCGGCCCAAAAGGCCATATTCTGGACCAAGAGCATCATCCAGAAGAATCTGGCTAATCCCAAGGTCAGCCAGTTCCTCAAATCGCTCACCTACGAATACCGGACAAAATCAACCGCTTTCCAGGGCGGAATTATCTATACTCACGGCTCGCCCAGGGGCGTCGTGGATGAATACGTTATCCGGCGCGACGACCTGTTTAACCTGACCGAGGATGTGAAAAAGAACCTCAAGGAAAACTTTGAATCGGTCGAAGAAGTCGGATTCCTGGGACACACCCATATCCCGTATATCTGCACCACAGATTTATATCTGGTCCATCCGGAATGGCAGAACTATGAATCCTATCCGCTGCTATCCGGCACCAAGACCATTGTCAATGTCGGCTCGGTCGGCCAGCCGCGCGATAACGACACCAAGGCCTGTTATGCCTCTTTTGACGGCGCCAATGTCACGCACTACCGGGTGGAATACGACATCAATAAGACCGTCAGCCGGATGCAGGGCATTGCCGAACTGGATGCCATGCTCTGGAAACGACTCCAGAAAGGGATGTAGTTTCATGAGAAGATTAATCGGATTTATCATAACAGTTAGCTTTTTATTTATTGGTTGCAACAACACAGGCAATAATCCGCACGTAACCACTTCAGATGCAACGACTAAACATAAAGCACCTGAAGATACAGCGGTTCTAAAACTGGCGCCGGCTGAATACCGCGCAAAGGTGGAGCATGCATTCTCTCAGGCCGGGACTAACAAGACCGAACTGGTTAACGCCCTGATGTCTGCGCCGGAGGAATACCGTCCAGGCATCGCCTTCCTGATATCCCAAACCGGTTACCGTTATTTCCTCCCGAGCATGGATAAGAAAATACTTGACGCCGCAACTATCAGCGCCGAGTTTCTTACGGCGCATATCAAATTGGGCTACGAGGCACGCCGTATTTGGCCTTGGGTTAAGGACATTGATGACGACACCTTCCAGCGTTTTGTCCTTTCCTACCGCACGACCACGGAAAAACTAATTGACTGGCGCACCTATTTCTGGAACCATTCGGAATTGAGACCGCTGATGGATGAATACGCCAAGCGATTCAGTCAAGCCCAAACCAAAGAAGACAAAAACCAAATATTCAGGGAAATGATCCATAAGATTAATACAGAATGGGTCGGCAAGAACGTGCCTTACGCCCCGCGCGGAATGCCTGATATGAATCCGCTTGAGGCGATTAACGCCAAGACCGGCCGCTGCACCGACCAGACCAATACGCTCATTGCCATCCTGCGAACATTCGGGATTGCGGCCACCGGCGTGCGCGCTGTCTGGTGGCCCGAACATAACGACAACCACACCTGGACCGCGGTTTACAACCCGGTTGCCAAAGAATGGCTGGATGTGGATTCGGGCCAGGGCGGGACTGCATCTGACCCTGATTACTTCCGCAAATTCATCCATCACAAGGAAAAGAAATCCGCCAAGATTTACTGGGTCGCGCCCGGCGAAGAAACCGGGCCGATATTCACCGGACTACAACTTAAAGGCAACGAGGGCTACCCGCCCAGCATAGAAAAATATCTCATCGCCAAGCCGATGAAAGATATGACCGAGCGCTATAATAATGTCATTGACCTAAACTGTTCTGATTTGCCGGCTGATACACTTATCTGGCTGGCCATCCAAAATTCCGGTATGTGGAAGCCGGTGGCCGGCGCAAGGTCAACCCCGGACGGCCAGGTAACCTTCTCAAAGGTCGGCTGCGAAGTCCGTTACCGCCTGATGACCTGGAATAACGATACTCCGGCCTATTGTTCGCCGGTAATAAGTGTTCTGCCGGATGGTTCAATAAAAATAATCCCGCCTGACCCCAAAGATAATTTTCTGTTGCTGGAGCATCAGGCAATCAAATCCCTTGAATCAGGCGATTTCAAGGAGGCCAAAAGTGTTCTCCTTAAAATCCTGGAATACACGCCAACCAACTCTAACACCTTATATAATCTGGCTTGTGTCCTGTCCCTGATGGGTGAAACAAAAGATGCGCTGGATTATCTGGAAAAATCCGTCAGTGTCGGCTGGGAGGATTTTGAGCACATCAAAAAGGATACCGACCTTGACAATATCCGCGCCGAGGTGCGTTACCAGCAAATAATGAAGTTTATGGATAAGGAATCCTATCCCCAACTAACCTATCCAACGGAGCGAGCAAAACTTTCCTATGCCATTATAGTCGGTAGGGCCACCAATGCGGATACTGATTGGGCCAAGGTAGTTGATGCGTTCACCAAGAAATATAAAGCGCGGGTATTTATTTATGACGGGATTGACCCAGCCGCGGTGATGAAAGAACTGGTAAATTATGCGCCGAAATATGTAGCTTTTATCGCCATGCCCTCGGAAATCACATTTCCTTTCATCACCCGGGCAAAGCAAATGATGTGCACCATAGACGAGGACCCCTATGAAGACACGCTCTGGGGCATCATTACCGGATATGATTACCAGGACTGCCTGCGGATGGCCCGGGCGGATAAACTGGTAATTAAAAACGGCCTGAGCGGCGTCGGTGGCGGCTGGCTGGACTACTTTAATGAAGGGCTGTCTTTCTCCGAAGGCGAGAAGAACGCCATGTTTGTCAAGAAGCCGGGTAAACCGCTGGAAAAGCAGCAGGGGCCTGATGACACCACCAAATCCTTCGTGGATGCGCTTAACACCAATAAATACCAGATAATGTCAACCAGCGGGCACGCCACCGAACGCGACTGGCAAATCGGTTATAGTTACCCAAACGGCTGTTTATTCCCGAAGGCAGGCAGATTGTTCGGCCGGGACCTGGCCAACAATGAATACCCGATAAACACCGACAATTCCAAGATATACTTTTCGCCAGGCAACTGCCTGATAGCCCATATCTCGGCGGACCTGGATTGCATGGCCTTATCCTGGCTGCATAACGGAGCAAATCAATTTTACGGCCACACCCTCTGGCAGTTCTCGGACGGCTCCTGCCGTTCTTTTAATATTACCGAATATTTTATGGCGTTGCAGGAGCGTTTTACCTTTTCCGAATCAATCTATCTCAACCGGGCGGCCATAGTTTTCAAGGGAGAATCTAACCGCTGTTGCCGGAGTACGGTTCTCTACGGCGACCCGGCCTGGGAATCCCGGCTCAACCCCGAAATTGAGCCGCCCTACACCCAATCGCTTAAATTTGACAAGAAGGACAAGCAGGTTACGATTACATTTACCATAGATTTCAATAAGGATTATGAAGGCCGGCCGGCCGGTGCATTCCTGCCTGAACTCATTCAGAATCCACAGGTCAAATCTGTTCCGAAGGAACTAAAAGTCCTGGCGCTTGATAATCTGATAATGGTTGACCTGGGCAAACGGACCAAGGGCTCGCACTGCGAGATAACTATCAGCGCTGATTTAGCGGGAATAAAATAAGCGCCACAAAAACCAGAAAGGTACTGAAAAATGAGGAATGGGCATAGCCGAACTGGATGCCATGCTCTGGAAACGGCTTCAAAAAGGGATATAATCCGTTTCACCACTGGCTCTCCCCGCCTTGGGCGGGGATAAACTCCACGCCATCCGCATCTCACATCTCGTATCCAGTATCTTGTATCTTACATCTATACCATGCACCCTATCACATACGGATTAAAGGTCACATTAACCATGCCCAAAGGCTGATTTTCTCCTAACTCCTTATTATGTAGATTCTTAGGGCTATTCCCATGACTTTAAGAGGGTGTCCCCATCTCAGTTGGAGACGTCCCTATCTCGCTTGGAGATGTCTCTAACCCAGTTGGAGGCGTCTCTGAACCTTTGGCAGACATCTCTGACCCGTGGGAGAGGTCTCCGAACCGGTTGGAGATGTCTCTGAACCTTTGGCAGATATCTCTGAACCAGTTGGAGATGTCTCTGAACTCTCGGCAGACATCTCTGACCCGTGGGAGAGGTCTCCGAACCAGTTGGAGATGTCTCTATTTCGGCTGGAGATGTCCCCATTCTGGTCGGGGATTTCCGGTAACGGCATCCGGACATCCAGGAAACCTTCCCCGCTCTTACGGACTGTTAGACCGAAGGAAGTTATCCGCCAAAGGCGGATCCGCCTCCGGCGGACAGTCCGTTAGACCCCGCAGAATTGCGGGGCATTCATCCCTTCGGATAAACATAGCGAACCCTTAGCGGGATTGTGAATATTTTTCGTTAGCCCCGTTAGAAGCGCCTGCCTGTGCGTATCCGCACGCAGACAGGTTCAATGACAGCGGATTAGACCCGGTGATTGTTCTGCTATCTTATTTAGGTCGCTTCTAACGGGGTGGTGGATAATTAGGTATGGCGCCCCCCGAATTCCCTTCGCAATTGCCTGAGTATCATTTCGTTGAGGAAGAACTTTTCTTAATTTTATCTTCTAACCACTTAATATCTCTATCAGAAAACCAGCATTCAGTGAAAAGTATTTGGTTGTAGGGGTCAATATTATTATTCTCAAAGTATGCTTGTAGATTCTGACTACAACCTTTAACGACAGCAGAAATGACTTGGGATGGAATGATTAATGTCCAAGATTTTTCCCCGATAGTACCAATATAATACGGGCTTGATTTATCATTAGAAAAATCTGCGCTAGAACCAGTAGGTTTACTAAAAGTATGAACGGGCCAATTACGCATTACCCATAAAAGTTCTGAATAACAAGCAGAGTTTATTAAATATTTCGTTAAGTTATCTACATAATTATTAAGGTCTTTCATTAACGGGTCAACTTCCGACGACCTGTGTATTTTTGCGTATTCCCAACTTTCTATCCGTTTCGTTACTTCCGTTATTAATTCGGTGTATTTTTGAGGTGGTGTTTGTACTTTTATACGACTGATAAGGTGTTGTAATTGAGGAATGCTCACCCTGTCTTTATCTTTCCATTCCGAGTAAGTGTCAATTAGGTTTACAAAACGCCTCCGATTATTTGACGAAGAAGGAAAGGCATAAAGTGATAAAGTATCAAGTAATGTCAAAAGTAATATGGAGGGGTCGTGTCCATTAGAAATTTCGTTATCTAATTGTGAGATTTTTTTATTAGCAAACGAAAAAAAGCGAGTAATATTGTTATGCTTCTGAGAATTATTCGTTTCATTTGCAAATCCGTTATTTAATTAGTTTTAGAGACGTTTTACTTAATTATTTTAATAGTTTATTATGCCCCTAATACTTTTCTGAGTTCCTCTTCATCAATAATCTTAATGCCTAATTTTTCCGCCTGCTGGATTTTAGAACCCGGATTCTTACCTTTTACTACATAATTCACCTTCTTAGTCACACTTTTAGACACCTTACCACCATACTCTTCTACCATTCGCTTTGCTTCTGAACGAGTTAATTTTTCTAGTTCACCGGTAAAGACAAATATCTCGATATCTAATGGTTCTTCGATTTTTGTAGGCGCTTCATAGATGATACCTTTTTCTTTAAACCTCTCTATCAAACGACAATTTACCCTGTTCTGGAAGAAGTCATAAACACTCTGTGCCATCACAGGTCCTACCTGGGAAATGGATTGGAGTTCCTCCAGACGTGCCTCGGATAGTTTTCCCATACTCTTAAAATGTTCAGCCAAAAGCACGGCTGTTGCCTCGCCAATATGCCTGATGCCCAGTCCGAAAATCAGCCGGGCTAGGGTGGTCTTCTTGGAGCGGGCAATCGCATCCAGAATATTCTGGGCGAGTTTGTCGCCCATCCGCTCCATTTTGAGTATATCTTTCTTTTCCAGTTTATAGAGGTCAGCCGCATCCTTGATGATGTCCTTGTCAATGAATTGTTCAATCAGCCGGTCGCCCAGTCCTTCAATATTCATGGCCTCGCGCTGGGCAAAGTGCCCGATGCCGGCCTTGACCTGGGCCGGGCAGGAGATATTAAGGCACCGGTACGCCACCTCGCCTTCCTCCTGAATGACCTTGCTGCCGCAGTCCGGGCATTGCTTGGGCATCTCAAACGAATATTCCTTACCGGTCCGGCGCGAAGGGATGGGTTTGATAATCTTAGGGATAACATCGCCGGCCCGTTTGAGGATGACCCAATCACCTATCATCAAATCCAGCCGGGCGATTTCCTCGGCATTATGCAGGGTGGCGCGCGAGACCTCGACACCGCCGATACTGACCGGTTTCAAGTTGGCTACCGGCGTGAGCGCGCCGGTCCGACCGACCTGAACCACTATTTCCAGCAACTGAGTCGTGGCTTCCTGGGCCGGGAATTTATAGGCAATGGCCCAGCGCGGACTGCGGGCCCTAAGGCCCAACTGGTCCCGGACCCGTAAATCATCCACCTTGACCACGATGCCGTCAATCTCAAAGGGCAGGTCATCGCGCTTTAAGGCCATGGCCCGGAAATACTTTTCCGCGCCGGATAACGAGGTGACCAGCACCGGTTTGACGGCCTTTAAGCCGAGTTTGGTGAAATATTCCATTGCCTCCGAATGAGTGGCTAATACAGCGCCCTTGATAACACCAAATCCGTGAATCAGGATATCCAACGGACGCAGGGCCGTGACCTGACTATCCAGTTGGCGCAGACTGCCGGCCGCGGCATTGCGCGGATTAGCAAATGGTTCTTCGCCGGCCTCTATGCGCTGGCGGTTGAATTTATTAAAGGGCTCCTTGGGCAGGAAGACCTCGCCCCGGACCTCTAAATATTTCGGGATTCTGTCACCCATCAGCCGCAAGGGAACGCTCTTGATGGTCTTGATATTGAGCGTGATATCCTCGCCGGTCTGGCCATCGCCCCGGGTGGACCCGAATACCAGAACGCCGTCCTTATAGACCAGTTCCACGGCTGTGCCGTCAATCTTGGGCTCGCAGGCCAGTTCAGCCATCAGGTCCAAGCGTTCATACCATTCCCGGAATTCGGATTCATCCATGGCGTTTTCTAAACTAAGCATCATCTGGGAGTGTTCGATGGTCTTGAAGGTATCCTGAACCGGCGCGCCGACCCGCTGGGTAGGCGAATCCGGAGTGACCAACTCAGGGTATTGCCTTTCCAGGCCGGTTAATTCCCTGAGCAGGCGGTCGTATTCAATATCGCTTATCTCCGGCGAATCCAGAACATAATAGCGATAGTTGTGGTAGTTGAGCTGCTGGCGCAGGGCGTCGGCCTTGGATTTTATATCAGCCGGAATCTTTGACATAGGGGTAGTATAATTGTAAAAATCAAATCGTCAAGGTAAAGTGACACCGTTAGAAAAGCATCCTAAGGTGTCATTCCCGTGACCCCTAATGTGGTTCTCATTAATAAGAGTCCCGTAGGGAAAACGGGAATCCAGAAATCATAGATTCCTGCTTTCGCCCCGAAGGAGTCCGTATGACTCTTCGGAGTCCATCGGACAGGAATGACAAAATAGAAGATTATGACTAAGATTATTAAAGTCAATTTGGGTGAGCGGAGCTATCCGATAATTATCCAGCCAGGCCTGATTAATAGAATCGGAACGCTCAACGCCATACACTATACGCTATACGCTCATAGAGTTGTCATCATCACGGACCGGAATGTTGCGCCATTATATCTCAACAGGGTTATTTCATCATTCAGGAAAGCCGGGCTGAAATGTTTTTCTTATGTAATTCCAGCCGGAGAGCGCCAGAAGTCGCTGGCCACAGTCAACCGGATATATGATTTTCTCATACGGAATAAGATAGAGCGTTCGGATATAATTATTGCCTTGGGCGGCGGGGTAATCGGAGACCTTGCCGGTTTCGCAGCCGGGACATACAAACGAAGGATAAAGTTCATCCAGATACCGACCTCGTTGTTAGCCCAGGTGGATTCCTCTATCGGCGGGAAAACCGGGGTTAATCATTCTTCCGGCAAGAACCTTATCGGGATGTTCTACCAGCCATCTGCGGTGCTGATTGATCCGGTGGTCTTAAAGACCCTGCCTGAAAGTGAATTCGCTAACGGAATGGCTGAGGTTATCAAAGCGGCTATTATCAAAGACGCTAAACTATTCAGGTTGCTAACCAATAAGCATAACCAGATAATGGAACTAAATCCAGCTGTATTAGAGGAAATGCTTCTGCGCGCTATAATGGTCAAGAAGAACCTGGTGGAACAGGATGAGTATGATACCAAAGGCAAAAGGATTCTGCTTAATTACGGGCATACGGTCGGGCATATCCTGGAATCACTGGGCCAATACCGGCATTATAAACACGGCCAGGCAGTTGCCATCGGGATGATGGCCGCAGCCCGAATCGCCTGCCGGATGGGATTAATCGGAAAGGATTTTATCGGCAGGCAGGCAGCTCTGCTGAAGCTGTATAAACTGCCGGTTACGCCAAACAAGCCGATTAGGTTTTCACAGGCAGTAAAATTCCTATCGCAGGATAAGAAAATAATAAAAGGAAAGATTGAGGATGTGCTGCCTCATCGTATCGGTCTGGCCAAGACATGCCAAATACCGCTCAACAAGTTCAGGTAAAGTATCCCCGGTGTGATTCGAACACACGACCTACTGATTAGAAATCAGTTGCTCTATCCA
>ERZ1292633.6492-Hain-H41-02um-R1-6492-length-10179-cov-8_pt1 | contig 10179 bp, 5 predicted proteins | sample MGYA00564406_ERZ1292633 | MGnify/ENA primary metagenome ERZ1292633 (study PRJEB36523, sample SAMEA6512639) | groundwater metagenome | collected 2019-01-08 | study: AquaDiva: Metagenomics assemblies of 32 groundwater samples
AACCGATTTTATCAATAACTTTTTTTTTGATAAACATTAAGGATCCCGAAACAAAGTCTGTTTCTGTAAATCGTTTAGCTAGTTTATTTTTAATTAGTCCCCCGCTCCCGCGCCACTTATCAATTTCACCACCATAATAAGTTTTGCCTTGTTGCTTCATAGCCAGTCCCCAGATGTCAAAGTGACTGGCAACATCAAAAAAGTTTAGGGGAGTTATGGTTGTTAAAGAAATATCAGGATTGGCAATGACAAATAAATCGCAACCATCTTTGATTGCTTTTCTTAGACCGTTGTTAACACCGTTAGCATAACCTTGTTGATTGTCAGAGTTGTCAATAAAGTAAATTTTATAGTCTGGATTCCCGCCTCCGCGGGAATGACAGTTTCCAACCTCTGTTTTCAAGCGGAAAATTTCCGATTGAGGAGTTTTATAAAGAACAAAAATAAAAGCGGTTTTCATAATTTTTTCCTGGTCCCGCCAAAGGCGGGAGACATGGTGGCTAACATAAAATATGTTACAAATTCCATATACGCAAATCCTAAATCTAACGGTATTCGAAATAATCCATCTTCATATCCTTTATCTTTAAAAAATCTGGCCCAAAACATATGAATAGGATAAATAAATATTTTTTTAAAAGAAGATTTTTCGCCGGCTAAATATTTTTCTTTGGCCATTCGAACTCCATAGTCAGTAAATTTTGCAAACATTTGAAGAATTGATCGATATGAATGATGAAATATTTTTCCTTTTAGATAACCAATTTTTTCATCTTTAACCTCCATTTTGTTATGAACTAATGAAGGCTCCATGTGTAGTTTAATACGCCGAAAAAGACGAAGCATTTTGTAATCTTCCCCACCAAATTGAAGTGGTTTATTTAGATAGAAGTTAAGATAAGGAATATAGTAGCTATTAATTTTTATATTTTTATTCTCTATTTTTGATTTTATTTCTTTCATTAATTTTTCAGAAACTATTTCATCACAGTCCAAAATCAAAACCCATTTACCGGTGGCTTTTGACAAACCAAACATTCGTTGTTTTCCAATATCAGTAAATTCCTTGACATAAACCTTGGCAAGGTATTTTTTGGCTATCTCGACCGTCCGGTCGGTTGATTTACTATCAACGATAATAATTTCATCAGCGATTTTTTTAACAGAAGCCAACGACTTCTCCAAAGTCTCAGCGGCGTTTTTTGTGATCATCAAAACCGATAGTTTTGTGCTCATGGCTATATTATACACCGTCACCAACGTGGTATATCGAGAACAATAAAGCCATATAGCAATACAAACTGATAATTTTGTAGGTTATAACCGACTGAAAAAGAGTTTATAAAGTTATAAAGTGACATTCATGTCATCCCCGATTTAGTCGGGGATCCAGTGCTTGATTTCCTGGATTCCCGCCTCCGCGGGAATGACAGGTGGTATGAAAAAAATATTTTTAATTGCTCTAATAATTCGATTAGTTTTTATTTATATATTTCGCAATGTCACAAATTATGATCTTCAATCTTATCTTCAGGTTGGTGAATTGACTTTAAAAGGAATAAATATCTATCCGGAAATTGCCAACCTTCATCATCCATATTTACCATTTTTTCTTTATGTGGAAGCGATGGCTTATTGGTTAGGCCGGTCGAAGATAATCATTATAACTATTATAAAAATTATAAATGTTATATTTGATCTGGGAATCCTCAACCTAGTCTATAGACTTTCAAGGAAAAATTTAAAGACGACCTTTCTTTACGCCATTAATCCTGTAACGATTTTGATTACGACCTTGCACGGACAGTTTGACGTTATTCCGGTTTTTTTTATTCTATTATCAATATATTTATTGAACAAAAAAAAAGAACTGACCGCAGTTTTGAGTTTTTCTTTTGCAATTTTAACAAAGACGTGGCCGATTATATTTGCTGTTCCAATATTGAGAAAAGTGCATGCTTGTCATCCCCGTGAAAACGGGGATCCAGGAGCTCTGGATTCCCGCCTCCGCGGGAATGACATGTGGGGTTTATTATTAATTCTGACCATATTTTTTCCAATATTATTTACTGTTTTATATTGTTTATTATTTAAAGCTACGTTAATCGATATTGGCAAGACATTAATAAGTTATCAAGGTTTATGGGGTATATGGGGTATATGGGATTTATTAGGGAAACAAAGAATACTCATTCAAAAATTATCAACTTTAATATTTCTTACCAGTTTTTTTAGTTACTCGTGGTTTAATAAAAACAAAAATTTATTAAAAAATTTTCTTAACTTATTACTTTTCTTTTTCATTTTCACAACCAATTTTTCAATCCAATATTTTGTTTGGATTATTCCCTTTTTAATTCTAATTAAACCAAAAAAATATTTTCAATTAATTATTTTAATAACTTTTTATTTACTTTCTTTTTATTGTGTTTGGTTATTTAATTTAAACTTGATTAATATCCAAAATATTCTTGGCTTGATCCTTTGGCTTAGCTTCATAAAAATAGGGTATCTATCGAAGAAAATAGCTTGATTTAACGCTCCAAAAACATACTTTTGTAGGTTATAAGCGGTAGACTAATGAGTTTACAAAGATTATAAAGTTATAAAGTTCATAAAGTGACAATTATGTCATCCCCTCGAAGGAGGGGATCCAGACTAAGAATGGATTCCCGCCTACGCGGGAATGACAAGACGTAAAAATATGTTTAAAAAACTACTGAATATTTTTTTTATTATTTCTATCTATATTTTATTTTCAAAAGATGTTTTTGCTTTTCAATTTGAAAAGTCACCTAATAATCCCCTTCCAATTTCTTATATTAATAATTACGCAAATCAACTTCAAGCAAATATCTTTAAAGAAGGAGATGTTTACAAAGGAATTTTTGCTATCAACAAACCTCCAGAGACATATTATTCTTTAGGTTATTTTGAGTCTACAAATGGTGTTGATTGGCAGATGAAAAAAGAAGTATTAAACACAGGTGCGGATTTATCAAACCCAAGTGTTTTAAAAACGCAAACAGGATATCTTTTATTTCTCACGAGATATGAAAATAATATTTATCGAATATATTCTAGCAGTTGTGATTTTGATTTTAATTGTTCATCAAGTCTTTCCCAAGTTATAATGCCAAACACGAATAATTATTCTGAAAAAAATGGAGTTTTTGCCGGACATCCTTTTATTCAGGACAATCGTACCTTTCTATTTTTCGGAGCTTGGGGAGGAGATGGTTTTAAAATAAAATTAGCTTATTCCGACGATTTGATTACTTGGCAACGTTGCCAATATGCTTTTTTGTACGGTGGAGATGGACCTTTCCCTTACCAAGAAAATAATGAACTCTATTTATTTTTTCATCAATCAGATAGTACGGGAATAAAAATAGCAAAAAGCACGTTACCGTTATCTTGTAACTCGGTCTTTGAAGATCAAGGATACTTGTTAGTTAAAGACAAACCTTATGACCAAAACCATCTAATTTTTCCGTCGGTGATTAACGAATTTGGAAATTTAAAATTGTATTATTCAGGACTTGGGAGTGATGGTTCGTGGAAATTTAATTTGGCGTTAATCCCAACACCAACATTAACACCAACTCCTACATCAACTCCGTCTCCTACCCCGACTGTGATCCCCGAAAAAACTTCCATAATCATAATCCCAGGATTTCTGGCATCTTGGAACCGAGAGGCAATTATTCATAACGTGAACCAACCTCAGTCAAATTGGAAATTAAATTCCATAGTTAAGGAATACGAAGGGATAATTAATACTTTAACAAATCTCGGTTACGAAGAAGGAAAAAATTTATTCATCTTTGCCTACGACTGGCGCAAGCCTGTATTAGAAATAGTTGACGACCTGAATGACTTTGTTTTAGAGCTAAGCACTAACCACTATCCACTAGTCACTAATTACTCTATAGTTGGTCATTCTCTTGGTGGATTAATCGGACGGATTTATAGTCAAAAATATAGTAACTCAAACATTGATAAGCTGATTACCGCTGGAAGCCCTCATCGCGGAGCTACAGTTGCATATAAAATAGTTGAGGCTGGAGAGATAGAAAGATTTAATGACTATCTGTGGCTAACGGTTAAAATAATTTCTTCTTTAAATAAAAACAATTTGGAAACTGATAAACAAACACTCAATCGGCTTTTTCCAATTATGAAGGATTTATTTCCTATCTATAACTTTTTGAAAAAAAACGCAGTCGAAATAAATATCTCTGATATGAAAATTAAGAACGAGTTACTGCCGTATTATAATGCGAATTTGACCAATTTAACTAATTTAACAACTCTTGTTGGCGAAAAGGGAAATACCTTGAAAGGTTTTAATATTATTGACCAAACGTACTTAGATAAGTTGTTGGATAATTATCCCGACGGGCGGCCGGATTCATCTTTTTCGGAAATTGGCGACTATACTGTCTTATCAACAAGTGCTCGAATTAATACTCCGGAGATTTTAAACCTTGAGCACGGCGAGTTGATCTATAAACGAGACGCAATCAAAAAAATTCTTGATCGATTGGATATTCAATATAATGATCCACAAATAATTGAAGGTAAAGGAACAAAAATTGATTCTTCATTAATTTTTTTAATTAAATCACCTGCAGTCATCGAGGTAATTTTTAACGGTCATGTCTATCCCGAACAGGATGGAATGATATTTATTGAAAATGCTCAAAGCGGCGATTATCAGTTAAAAGTAAAAGGAATTGATAAAGGAAGCTATGAAGTCATCATTGGCCAGATAGGTCAAAATAGTGATGTTTGGGACAGTATTTATGGTAAAACTATAGCTTTGCAAACTGACGACTATACTATACATTATATAAGCGAAGCGCCAAAAAGCTACTTTGAGACGAGCAGTGAAATCCCTGCTTTATTCAACGATCTGATTAATTATTTAAAAATTAATAATAAAAATTGGCTTGTTGTCAAAAAAATTGAATTAGCCAAGAGTCTCTATCAAACAAAGAAAAAATCATGGACATATGAACTCTTCGAATCCATTAAGCATGAAATTATTAAAAATAAGGATTTTATTGCCCTAGAAAAATTGGAAAATATTGAGTTTAAACTTTTTGGTACAAGTTATAAGAAAATAAAATATTATAAAATAGCTAAATTTAAAAATGAAATAAACAAGCTAAAAAATCCATTTGACCATGTTGTTTTGAAAGAAATCATTAAACGTTTAGAAGTTGTCAATAAAGAAAACATCAAAAAAAATGAAATATTAATCGAAAGCATCAGCGAATTGCTAAAAGTAATTAAGAAATGAGAAAATTTATGTTTCTATAAGTACAATTACACCAATAATTTATAAGTTCAAATATGATCAAGATCTATTGATTTCAATTATTATAATTATTATAATTTCATTGTTAATCTCTATTTTTAGTATAAGTTTACTTAATAAATAAATATGTCAGCATAATATGTTTTTACACCTATATTTTTTTCAGCTTCGATCGTTCTTATAATACTTTTAATTTTTCATTTTGTTACAAAAAAATAATATGGAATTATTTCAAAAAATATTGCCTTTTATAGCACTTTGTCTAGCACTACTTTTAATGACGGTTATTTACTTAGATAACAAAAAAGACTCCAAAAAATCTGCGAAGAAGTAGCCTTCAAGAATGAATTCCTGTTGATTATTTTATTTATTAAAGTATAATTTGTAACTGATACATTTTTTTGTAAACTATGGTTCAAAAAATTTCCATCATCGGTCCTGGAGTTGTTGGCTATGCAACAGGAAAAGTTTTAACTGAAAACGGTTTTAAAGTCGGTTTCATCGGCAGGAGTCAGGAAAAAATAGACAAACTAAGAAAAGAAGGTTATTGGGCCTATACATTTTCTAATTTTCCAGATCACAAATATGAATACGAAGTTACTTTCATAACGGTTGCTACGCCGACCGTTGACGGAAAAATTGACCTTGAACCGATTAGACACGCGGCAAAATTTTTAGGCGGTCTATTAGCTTTCAGAAAAGAATATCATGTTGTTGTAGTCAAAAGCACAGTCCTACCGGGTACGACCGAAAATATAGTTATTAAAGAAGTTGAAAAAATGTCCGGAAGAAAGGCAGGAGTCGACTTCGGAGTTTGCATGAATCCCGAATACCTCCGTGAAAAGACAGCTGTTGAAGATAGTCGAAAACCATGGGTAACCCTTATTGGTGAATTGGATAAAAAGTCAGGTGATGTTTTGGAATCAATATATAAAAAATTTGCTAAACCAATTTTTCACTGTAGTCTAATGGAAGCGGAAATGCAAAAGTATATACATAATCTATATAATGCCGTAAAAGTAACTTTTTACAACGAGATGAGGCAGATAGCAAAAGCTAATGGACTTGATGCCGAAAAAATGTTCAAAATAAACGCATTGACGGCAGAAGGTATGTGGAACCCAGTTTATGGAATAAGAGATTTTGGTCCTTACTCAGGGCATTGTCTGCCAAAAGACACTCAAGCCTTTTACAACTGGGCACAAAAAAATGGTTATGATATCGGTCTTCTAAAATCAACCATTGACGTTAACAATAACCTGATGAAAAAAATGGATATAAAGAATGCTCATGTTATTGGGGCAATTCTTTAATTTTTTGCAACTATGAATTCTGATACTTTAGGTTATTATTTTTCAAAATACATTGAGTATTATCCTTACCTACTTCCCCTCGGGCTCTTGGGTGTCTGGAGATGGTCGGTTTGGGGAATCAAAAAAGTGGTTGGATCATTTTATAAACCCAAAGAAACAGGATACAAAACATCGGTATCTGTTGTCACACCTGTCTATAATGAAAATACCAATACATTTACCAGAGCCATTAATTCCTGGGCAAAAAATAAACCAGATGAAATAATTGCGGTAATAGACTATACGGATAAAGCCAATATTGAAATATTTAAAAAGTTTGCCAAAAAAAATTCTTTTGCTAAATTAATCATAACCAGAATACCTGGCAAAAGAGAGGCGTTGGGGGAAGGTATAAAATATTCAAAAAGTGATATTTTGGCTCTGGTTGACAGCGATACTATCTGGGAAGATAAAACCCTAGCTTTTGCCTTAGCTCCATTTAAAGATAAATCAATAGGCGGCGTTACTACAAAACAATCGGTCGAAAAGCCCAACACCTTAGCTCAAAAACTTTTTAGCATACGTCTTGAACAACGTTACTGGGATGATGTTCCATTTCTTGCAAAAGCCGAAGACATTTTAGTCTGCCTTTCGGGAAGAACTTCCTTATATAGAAGAAGTGCGATTATGCCGGTACTGAAGGACATGATATTTGAAAAGTTTATGGGAGAAAAAGTGGTCAGCGGTGAAGATAAAAGACTAACTTATTTAATAGAGAAAGCCGGTTGGAAAACAACCTATCAAAGTAATTCACTCGTCATGACCACCGGAGTCAAAGATTTAGCCACTTTTTTCAAACAACAAATTAGATGGACGCGCAACAGCTGGAGAAATGATCTTCAAGCATTGTTTGAAGGGTGGACACTCAGGTATCCGATTTTTACCCTATATCTAATTGATAGGATAATCCAGCCTTTCACTCTTCTCATAAGCCCTATTTATTTCATTATTTCACTATATTTGGGTCTTTGGGTACCGGTTTTGGTAATATTGGTCTGGTGGCATTTTAGCCGATTGGTTAAGATGTATCCGCATCTAAAAAAATATCCGAAAGATATCATAATTCTTCCGATTTTTATTTTCTTTAATTTTATTACCGCCTATATCAGGATATATTCATTACTGACTGTCAATACTCAAGGTTGGATGACCAGATGGGATAAATCAAGATTATCAAAAGTCACCATCTTTAGAAATTTAGCACCTCATTTTGGAACTTTGGTAATATTTTTCTTGATTGGTTTTTCTATTTCCAACAATAAAAATCAGAATTTTTTAATTCCTCGGGAAGTACAACGTCAACTTGTCTTAAGAACTCTTCCTAAAGTTGGGTCTCCGATTGCAAAAGCACAAGCAAGCCCAAGCGTCTTAGGTATCTCGACCTCCCAAAACGAGGAATGGTCGACTAAAAGACATGATTTTAAATTAGGCGAATCACTGGCTGGAATTGCCGAAAAATACGGAGTAACAGTAGAAAATTTATTATCAGCTAATGCCAGTAAAATAACCAACTGGAATAGAATTGAACCTGGCATGAGACTGACAATCCCCCCCAAAAAAATCAGCTTACCTTTTAACAACAAATTTAATTATCGAAGACTATACGCTGACATTTTGCAAATATATTACGATTTACCGACTGACCAAATAATTGTTTCTGGCCGCGGTAAAACTGTCACCCTACGTGATCTATCGGCAAGCGTCGACAAGAAATTATTGGAGGAAGTGAGCCCTGGAATTTGGGATCTTAAAACGAGTATTTATCTGAGATCAGGGGTGACTTTAAATTTAAAAAACAGTGAAGTCAAATGGCTGAAAATGACAAGTAACGACAAAAAAATTACAAGAATTTTAGCTTACAATTCTGATGTTTTTATCGATGGTATTAAGATAACCTCTTGGGACGCAGAAAAAAATGATTATGACAAAAATTTTAAAAATGGTCGAAGCTACATATTAGTAAAAGACGGCTCGAGAATGGATATAAACAATTCTGAAATCGCTTATTTAGGATATCCACGACCAGAAAATCTACCTTACTCACCCTACGGAATATCCTGGAAAATGAGCAGAAATAGTATTGGAAAAGCACTCCTGACAGGAGAAGTTACAAACAGTAAATTCCATGACAACTATTTTGGAGCTTATACATTTGGAGCGACTGGAATGATATGGAGAGGTAACGAATTTTATGCTAATTTTAGATATGGACTTGATCCTCACGATGATTCTAATGGCTTCCTGGTTGAAAATAACAAGTTTTACAATAATGGCACCCATGGACTAATTTTTTCCAAACGATGTAATAATAATATTATCCGTAATAATATTTCTTTCAATAATAAAGGCCACGGCATTATGTTGCATGAACTTTCAAATAACAATATCATCGAAAATAATAAGTTATTTGGCAATACCGACGCAGTAAGCCTTGATAATTCAAGTAATAATATTATTAAAAATAATAATATCTATAAAAATAAGCGTGGCGTTTTAGCAGATAAATCTTCGGTTAATAACCAGATAAAGAATAACAATATATCTTCAAACTCTCAATATGGTGTGTATCTTTACGGAAAATCCAATGACAATGTGATAAGTAATAATACATTGACTGAAAATGAAAATGCGATTTATATCAAAACAACCAATAATCAGGCCATAAACAACACCTTAATTAAAAATAAAATCGGGATTTATTTTCAAGGAAGTGCCTCGTCCAATAAAATTAGCGGCAATAAAATCACCTACAGCAAGCTTTATGGAATTTACGCTAAAGTAAGCTCAGGACTTTCTAATTTTGTTGAAGAAAATAACTATATCTGGAGAAATAAAAAAAATTTGGTCGCAGAAGAAATTCGCTGATATTATCTTCAAATAAACTATTATAATTCATATATGAAATATCTTTTTAATTTTCTGGCAGGAATATTAGTAATGACGATTTTCTTATTAATTTTTCAAAAGATTTATTTAGATAAGAAGGATAGTCTAACCAAAACTACGAAAAATAAAATTGTCAATACTCCGACCGTTAAACCAACCGAAATTATAATTCCAACTGCGGCAATTACCAGAGGACCAACAACTCCGCCTATTGTAGGAAAAATATTTTCAATAAGACCGAATAACGACCTCACGATTCAGGAGGCAGTTGATTTGGCCCAACCTGGTGATACTGTGGTGCTTTCACCTGGGGAATATTTTCAGGATGTTGTGACAAAAAAAGACGGCTTGCCAGATAAGCCAATCACTATTAAAGGTCAAAAAAGCTCGATAGTCAAAGGAGCAGGAAATTCTAGGGTTTTTCAGGTTAATCATAGCTATATTACTCTTGAGGGGTTTACAATAGACGGTCATTTTAAAAATTCTAAAGAAATATCGTCATATAGAGATAAATTGCTTTATGTGACCGGAAAAATAGCCGGTAAAGCTCTCGTTAACCTGAAAGTATTTAATATGGATATTAAAAATGCCGGTGGCGAATGTGTAAGACTGCGT
>ERZ1292633.6493-Hain-H41-02um-R1-6493-length-10179-cov-5_pt1 | contig 10179 bp, 13 predicted proteins | sample MGYA00564406_ERZ1292633 | MGnify/ENA primary metagenome ERZ1292633 (study PRJEB36523, sample SAMEA6512639) | groundwater metagenome | collected 2019-01-08 | study: AquaDiva: Metagenomics assemblies of 32 groundwater samples
ATTTAGGTTTCGCCATTCTTTACAACTACCAGGGAGTTATCAGAAGATATTTTCCTGACTTTATTATCAAACTAAAAAACGGAGAACATTTGATCCTTGAAACCAAAGGACAGGACAGTGAGCAGAATAAAACCAAAAGGGCGTTCTTAGATGAGTGGTGCAAGGCTGTTAATCAGCATGGAGGTTTTGGGAAATGGAGTTGGGCTGTATCGTTCAACCCCAACGACATGAAACAGATATTAAAGAAATGTATAAAATGAATAACTGCTTGAGTGCGCACATAACAAAACGCTCCGCCGGACTGAAAAACACCGATGGTGAGCCTGGTAGTTACGCATGGCATGAAGGTTGATAAAAACAATAGTTGGAAAGAGAGGATAGAATTTAAACCGCCTGAATGTTCGGCGGCATAAGCGATACCCTATTGCAATAGGAGTTACAACCCCCTTAATCCCCCTTTTCTAAGGGGGAATTAAAAGCAAGCCCCCTGTAGGGGGCGAAAAGGAATTATCATCATGAAGGATTTTCTCTGGGCACTCAATTTCTTAACAATTGTTCCAACAGGCAGGAGATGGTATGAAAGACAGCCAAATGTTGGGAATGTAGTGTTCTGGTTTCCAATAATCGGTTTGTTGATAGGGGTTGTACTGACATTTTTCTATTTTCTTGCAACTCGATTCTTTCCACATCTGGTTGCCGATGCTGTAATTTTGATAATTTATATTGTTCTGACGGGTGGTTTTCACCTCGATGGTTTTGCTGATACCTGTGATGGTTTATTTGGAGGGAGTACCAGGGAAAAAAGACTCGACATAATGCGGGATAGCCGGACAGGGAGTTATGGAGCATTATGTCTTATCTGTACTGTAGGTCTGAAATATATTTGCCTTGTTTCAATTGATCCTGGATCTGTAGCTGCGCTATCCGTTATCTCTGACTACGAGATAATAAAGGATTTGAACCCTTTATATCTACATGTTTGTGAAAAGGGTAAAGTACTTTTCTTTATGTGCGCTATTGGCCGTTGGTCTCAAGTATTGGGCGCAGCGCTATCAGGCTATGCCAGAGATGAAGGGGGTACGGGGAAAATAATTGTTGAAAACGTCAAAATAAGACATGCCTTATTTTCCTCGATCGTACCGGGAATACTTATATTTTTGTTTTGTGGAATTACGGGAATTTCTATATTCTTTATAGTATTCATAGTTGTTGCGTTGTTCGTTTCTTATGTCAAAGAGAAGATTGGCGGTATGACAGGCGATACCCTTGGCGCAGCAAATGAGATAGGTGAGTTGACTGTTTTACTTTCATTTCTGACTATTTAGACACTAATTTCACGAATTTACACTAATTAACTTTGACTGTTTTTTTAATCTGTGCCATCTGCGTAATCTGTGGTTACGGTTTTAGATTTTATGTCAAAATTAACGTTCATAATTGGCGGTACGAGAAGCGGCAAGTCTGCATTTGCAATGAAACTTGCTAAAAAGCACAGGCACGTTTGTTATATTGCAACTGCAGATTCCGGGCAGTCTTCACAGATTGATGATGAGGAGATGCTGGAGAGGATACAAAACCACCGGAAGAATAGACCCTCAGACTGGAAAACTATAGAAGCGCCCCTTGAGTTGGATAAGGCAGTTTCAAATCTTAATGGTAAGTTAGATGTTGTATTAATTGATTGTATTACCCTTTATGTGACAAATATGCTTCTTGGCAGTCGTAAAGAAGACGGAGACGGGTACATAATTGATGCAATAAACAAATTATGTATTGTTTGTAAGAAGATACCTTCTCGTGTTATAATGGTGTCTAATGAAGTTGGCTGCGGAATCGTGCCGGATAATGCGCTTTCGAGGAGATTTCGTGATATTGCAGGCTACGTAAATCAAATAATTGCAAGAGAAGCAGATAATGTATATCTTGTTACTGCAGGGATTGAGACAAAGATCAAGTAATCATTTTTTCGAAAGGAGATAGAATGAAATTCTTTATCGATACAGCGGATGTAAATGAGATAAGAGAAGCAGAGAGTCTGGGTATTCTGGATGGCGTTACAACCAATCCTACACTGATATCAAAAACAGGCCGTCCCTTTAAGGAAACCATAAAGGAGATATGTTCAATTGTAAAAGGGCGTCCTGTAAGCGCCGAAGTGGTAAGTACAGATACTGAAGGTATAATTAAAGAAGGAAGAGCGTTGGCAAAAATAGCTGATAACATAGTCGTCAAGGTGCCGCTTATAAAGGACGGCCTTAAGGCGGTAAAGGCATTAACCTCAGAAGGAATAAAGGTGAACGTCACCTTGTGTTTTTCATCAAACCAGGCATTGCTTGCGGCAAAGGCGGGGGGTACTTATGTCAGTCCATTCATTGGCAGACTGGATGATAGAGGGCATACGGGAATGGAGGTAATTGATGAGATTCGTACGATTTATGATAATTATGGTTTTGAGACACAGATAATTGTCGCCAGTATTCGAAATCCATTACATGTAAGAGACGCCGCTCTTATGGGCGCTGATATAGCGACAATACCATTTGCGGTATTCAACAATATAGTAAAACATCCATTGACCGATGAAGGACTGAAGCAATTCCTTGCAGACTGGGAAAAGGTTCCCAAATAGGCTGAGCATTAGTTTAAATGTGAACGTTAAATTAATCTATTATTGGTAGATTCGCTTCACTCCCGCCCGGATGACTCGGTCGCCAGCCCCCGTCCGTACCGGCACGGGCGGGCGACAAGGCTGTTCTGGTGGGGACGGGTAATCCACCTTTATCCTATTCGTCAGTCGCCAGCTTACGGACATAGGTGTGGTATTCTCCATCAACTTCATCAATTTTCAGCAATTCATTTCCAGTTTTTTCACACCATGCCTTTATGTCAGTCTTTATTCCATCATCGGTTGAAATAATTTCCAGGACTTGTCCAGTCTCCAATTCTTTTATTTTTTGAGACGCCTTGAATATAGGCATCGGACAAAGCAACCCGTAGCAATCTAATGTAAAATCAGGTTTCATAATTTAAAAAGGTTCCTCCTTTTGAAAGTTAAATTTAAATCCGGCAATTTACATATCTCATTAATAATAAGGAGGTTATAAGTTGTGATCTATTGCCGAAACTTTGAGAATAGGTTGCAGTTTGAAAATCAGTGATTTTAGCTGAATAAGCGTTGGACAAAGAAATAGTTCTCTTATTGTGACTGATTCTAAATAATTTCCCGATATTATATATTTTTTTGTGGCTAATGTAAAACAAGTTGTGTAAATTTTACCAAACTATAAAGATAAGAATTTGGAGAGGATATGAATATACTGGCCATAGGCGCCCATCCGGATGATATTGAATTTGGGTGTGGTGGTACTTTATTGAAATATAGTGAGAATGGGCATAAAGTATACATGCTGGTATTATCAAAAGGTGATAAGGGGGGAACTCCTGCGGTCAGACAAAAAGAGCAGGAAAACTCGGCACGGATATTAAAAGTGGAAAAGTTGTACTTTGGTGATTACATGGATACAGAAATCTTACAGAGTCAGAAACTTATAACTGAGATAGAAAGTTTCTTGAAAGATATAAAACCCGGTTTTATTTTTGTTCATTATTTTGATGATACGCATCAAGACCATAGAAACCTGGCCAATTCTGCCATTTCTGCGACAAGGTATATTCAAAATGTGCTTTTCTACGAAGGGCCGACTACACAGAATTTTACGCCTAATGTGTTTGTGAATATTACAAAGGCTTTTGATAAAAAACTTGAGTGCCTGAACGCACATGTTTCCCAGGTTTCAAAGACACATATTGAAGGTCTGTCAATTATTGAAGCCGCTAAGTCGGCAGCACATTTCAGGGGTATTCAGGGAAGGGTAAATTACGCCGAAGCATTTCATTCATTACGCTTATTCATAAATATTTAATGGCACAGAGAATTGCGATTCCTCATTCAAAACCCTCATTAGATGACGGTGATGTATCTTCGGTATCTGAGGTAATACATTCAGGACAAATTGTACAGGGAAAGGTGGTGGAAGAATTTGAGAAGAGGGTGGCAAAATATATCGGAGTAAATGGCGCAGTGGCAACAAGTACGGGAACATCTGCGCTGCATCGTTCTCTTCTTGCTATAGGGATAAAAAAGGGAGATTACATAGCTATACCAAGTTTTGTGTGCTCGGCCTTACTAAACGTAGTAAAGTACGTTGGCGCACGTCCAATCCTGGTAGACGTAGATCAGAAAACGTATAATATAGATGTTCAATATCTTAAGAAAAGAATAAGGAAATCTACAAGAGCGATAATTTTACCACATCAATTTGGCCTGCCTGCAGATATTGATGAAATTTCGTCTCTTGGAATACCGGTTATTGAGGACTGTGCACAGGCGATTGGTGCCGTTTATAAAGGGAAAAAGGTGGGAAGCTTTGGCAGGCTCTCCTGTTTCTCGTTTTATGCAACGAAGGTACTCTCTACAGGGGAAGGTGGAATGGTAGTCTCCAATTCCAAAAATTTGTTAAAAAAAATAAGAGATATCAGAGAATATGATAATAAGAAAAACTATTCAATTCGTTATAATTATAAAATGACGGATATCCAGGCGGCAATGGGTATCTCACAACTTAAGAAGTTGAATTTTTTCCTGCTTAAAAGGGTTAATATTGCAAAAAGATACTTTTCAGAACTACAGGGCTTTTGCAATCTACCTTTGATCAGTTATAAAGATAGGAGGCATATTTTTTTTCGTTTTCTTATTCAGATACACGGAAGTGTTTCAAAGGCTCTTGAGTTCTTTTCCGAAAGGGGCGTGACCTGTATGCGGCCTGTTTATAAACCGCTTCATAAATACCTTCACATTAATGGATTTCCAAATTCCGATGCTGTCTGGAACAAAACTATTTCTATCCCGATATATCCATCTTTAACAGATAAGGAAATCTGCATAATTTTAAATGTTTTAAAGCAATACCTGAAAAGGAAGGCTTAAGTTGAAAAGTATACTTGCTGATTTCAAAATTAAAGATATTGTTCCATGCAAACATAATATTGTAATATTCTGCATATTCATCCTTTTTATAATCCCGGGGGCTAGGGAATGGTTTCTCATTCATAGATTGGGATGGTTATATATGTTATCTTTCTCGTTTCTGGTTGCCTATTTATGTGTTCCTGTGGTTAAGAGGATTGCCCCAATATTAAATATTGTTGATAATCCTGACAAAAGAAAGATACACGAAAGCCCTACTGCTCTTCTAGGTGGAGTTGCCGTATATGCGGCATTTGCAAGTGCAATTATTTATAATAATGCATATTCTTTAGAATTAAAAGGTATTGCCATTGGCGCTACCATAGTATTTATTGTAGGACTTATTGATGACATCATATGCCTCCCTGCAAGGCTGAAGTTGTTTGTTCAGGTTATAGCAGTATCCATTATGATTTATTGCGGTGTGGCAGCAGATTTCTTACCAAATGTTTGGTGGGGTTATACATTGGAAATTGCTATTACGTTCATATGGATGCTTGGAATAACCAATTCACTGAACTTCTTTGATGGAATGGATGGTCTTGCCACCGGCCTTACCATTATATGTTCTTTGTTTCTGTGTATCCTTGCCATCCAGGCAGGGCAACATTATTTGATGTTTCTCTCGATTGCGTTAGCCGGCAGCTGTTTAGGATTTCTACCTTTTAACTTGAGATATAAAAAACCCGCCGTCATTTTTCTCGGAGATGCCGGAAGCACTTTTGTGGGCTTTATGTTAGCGGGTATGATCATCATGGGAGACTGGGGTTTTAAGGATCCTATAAAAGCCTACGCTATGCCCATACTCATAATGGGCATATTTATTTTTGATATGGTTTATACAACAGTTTCCAGGATTGCCTCCAAAAAGGTTGCCAATTTCAATGGATGGCTGGAGTACGCAGGGAAGGATCATCTTCATCATAGACTTACGGAACTGGGGTTGAGCGCTAAACAGACAGTCTTCTTTATTTATTTCCTTACTGCATCGTTAGGCTTGAGCGCTCTGGTATTGAGAAATGGGAATTTAATTGATGCCCTGCTGCTTCTGATTCAAGCAGTGTTCATATACCTCATAATTGTCATTTTGATGATAAGGGGGCAATTAAGAAACAGGAGGAAAGAAGATAAGGTCGAAGAACCTGCCCGAATAGGTACAGGCGGGTAAGAACAGATGTAGAATGTTATTATTTAACCATGGTATTCCCGCCTCATCATGAAGCATAAGCAGCGAGAATGCTTTTCCATTTTACATACCTAAAAGCCCTTTTTGGGCATTTAGAATTTCCCATCCACGAAAGTTCAATTCAAATTGTTTCTTTTCTACATGACATTCCAGGCATTTCTTGTTGCCGGTTTCTGCCCATTTCTGTAGTAACATAGCGGTCTTTGCCGTCTTCCCCTTATGAGTAAGAACATCTTTTCCCGCATGGCAAAAATTACATTCTATATCCATCATTTCTGACAGTTTAAACATTTTGGCAGCTACTTCTAATTTGTCTGTAAATTGCTTCTTCCCTGCATGGCAATAGTTACACTTTACGCCAATTGCCATTGCGGCTCTCATCATAAATTTTGCCTTATTTCCTTTTTCAGTAAAATCAGTTACTTCGTTGTTATGGCAGAAAGAACATTCTTCTCCTAATGCCGACGCCACATCTTTACTGCATTGCCGTCCTTTTTCTTCTCTACTTTCCTTCAAGTAAGTTTCCGGTAATGCGTCAGGTTCCGGAATATCTAATTGTCCTGCGCTTAATAACCCGCATGTGAACGCTATTAGAAAAGCGATGCTGAAGATATTAATGTTTTTCATGTTCTTTTTCATTTAGTACCGTTCCTCATATTTAAATTACTAAAGCTCTTTTAATCCTCCAGAGGGATACTGTATGAAATTGCACCCAGTAAATCTCCAAACTTCCTGTCTGGATGGCAGCTTATACATCCTTTCATAACTGCATGTACACTTGTAGCCGCCCTCAGATGGTCTTTGCCCTCAATCTTTTCAATCTTTTCAAAATATGTACTTCCGGAAAGCATTGCCTTAATAGCCTCTCTCTCAAATTTGTCCACGGGATTATTGTCCGGATTAAAAGGCGTGCCGGTTGCGTCCAATAATCTTGCCTTGTGCCAACCCTTCTTATTCATTGCTTCAAACACCCTTTTGGATAAAGTAGCCGCAGGCAGTATAGAGGGATCATCTACATATTCTGCAGTGATAAGGACGATGAAGGTCTTATACAAATCATCCAGCATCCGTACTGTCTCTCTCGCTCTGTCCAGTGTTTCATACAGTATTGATTTGTATAAATCGTCAAGCGCCTGCAACGGTTTTTGAGGCTGTTCTTTGAAATCATAATATGAAGGTTCTGCCGATGTTGCCGTTATTGTTAAACTTGTGAGAGAAAATATTACTATAGAAATTAAAAATAACTTTATAATCTTCATTGCCATATATATTCTCCTGATTTTTTAACGAGATAGAAAAACTCATTTTTAAAATACGAATTTAACATTTTCTGAGGTACCTTTTCAAGCTTATCAGAATGAGAATTCAGATACTTAAGAGATGCTATTATAGTACATATTACCATAATGTAAAGAAGTGGTTATTATGAAATTATTAACATCAATTTGAACCTGTTATGCTTAGTTATGAAGAAAATAAAAAAGCATTAATATTCAGTGAGATTTGATATAATCCTGAGAATGGAAGAATTTATTTTTCTTGATGATATAGCAACGGCGGACGTAGCAATAGAATCTCGTGGAGATACCCTTGAGGAATTATTCTCTGCGTCTGCAAGGGCAACTTTCGACGTTATGGTTGATGCCGGTGACGTACAACCTGAAGTAAAGAAGACTTTGCGCCTGGAGAATTCTGAGATAGACGGGTTGCTGTTTGACTGGCTTGCAGAAATAATATACCTGAAAGATTTAGAAGCTATGGTTTTCTGTAAATTTGATATAAAGATAAAAAAAGATGTAAATTATCATCTCGATGCAGAAATCTTCGGTGAAGAGATTGATCAATCCAGACATGAACTCCGGTGCGATGTAAAGGCAATAACCTTTCACCTGTTCGAAGTGTATGAAAAGGATGGAAAATGGATATCCAGGTTTATTCTGGATATATGAGGAGTAGCCGCAGGCTTCAGCCTGCGTTTATTTGGCTGGTTTAGGCTTGCCCGCCAGAATGAATTTTGAAAATATAATATTCGAAAGGCAATAATATTTGAAAGGCAATAAAATGAACAGCGATATGAAGATCAATAAGATATCTGACTGGGTGTGGGAGATTCCGAAGACCGAGAAGGAAGGTATGCTTGTCCCTGCAAGGATATTTGCAAGCGATACGCTTCTTGAAAGTATGGATAAAGGTGTTTTTGAACAAATCACGAATGTTGCCTGCCTGCCCGGTATTCAGAAATATGCACTCTGTATGCCTGACGGACATTGGGGATACGGGTTCCCGATTGGCGGTGTAGCCGCCTTTGATACCGAGGAGGGTATCATCTCTCCCGGAGGAATCGGTTTTGACATAAATTGCGGAATGAGATTGATTACCACAGATTTAAAAGTAGATGAAGTAAGACCACGGCTTCAATCACTTATTAACGAGTTGTACAGGGCTGTTCCGGCAGGAGTGGGCGCCAAAGGGGACATTAAGGTCTCGGTATCACAGCTGAAGGACATAATGAAGAGAGGGGCTGAATGGTGTATTGAGAATGGTTACGGCTGGCCACAGGACAGGGAGAGGATAGAAGAAGGTGGTCATATACCCGGCGCTGATTCATCAAAGGTGAGTGAAAAGGCCATATCGAGAGGAATAAATCAACTGGGCACACTCGGCTCAGGGAATCATTATCTGGAGATTCAGTTGGTGACAATAGAAAATATATTCGATGAGAAGATTGCAAAGGTTATGGGCATCAGGGAAAAAGATCAGATCGTCATTATGGTGCATTGCGGTTCAAGGGGATTTGGTCATCAGGTCGCTACAGATTATCTCAGGGTGTTTGACAAGGCAATGAAGAAATATGGCATGACCGTCAGGGACAGGGAACTTGCCTGTGCGCCTTTTAAATCACCGGAAGGTTCAGATTATTACAAGGCGATGCTTTGTGCCGCCAACAGCGCCTTTGCGAACAGACAGATAATTACCCACAGGATCAGGGAGAGTTTCTCAAAGGTGTTTAATACCGATGCCAGGAAACTGGGAATAGAGATAGTGTACGATGTAGCCCACAACATAGCAAGGGTGGAAAGATATAAAATAGACGGCAGAGAGAAGGAAGTCTTAGTTCATAGAAAAGGCTCGACAAGGTCTTTTGGCCCCGGCAGGAGGGAGCTTCCGGAAATATACAGGGACGTAGGTCAGCCCGTTATTGTTGGCGGTTCGATGCAGACTGGTTCCTATCTGCTGGTGGGTACCCAAAAGGCAATGGAGGAAACGTTTGGCTCTACAATGCATGGCGCAGGTAGGACGATGTCAAGAAGTGCCGCCAAAAAGAAGGTAAGAGGCGATCAACTCATGAAGACTATGGCAAAAGATGGTATACTTGTCAAAGCCGTCTCAATGTCCGGCCTGGCGGAAGAAGCAGGCATTGCGTATAAGGACATATCTGAAGTTGTTGAAACTATGGACGTATTAGGCATATCAAAAAAGGTCGTAAAGCTGAAGCCTATTGGAAATATAAAGGGATAGTGATGAGGCTAGAGGCAAGAATTGAGGGATTGAAGGATTTTCGATTGTAGATTGAAGATTTGATCCGAAAATAGATGCTGCCTGCCCGTCCGTCAGGCGGGACGAAGGGGACTGATTTATAATATGATTGAAATAGACGGTTCATATGGCGAGGGGGGCGGCCAGATATTAAGGACCGCTCTGACTCTATCTGCAATAGAAAATAAACCCTTCGAAATGTTTAACATCAGGGCGGGCAGAAAGAAACCTGGTCTTGCCGCTCAGCATCTGCAATGTGTCAAGGCAATGGCTCAGATATGCGGCGCGGAGGTGAGCGGTGCAAGAGTAGGTTCTTTATCCCTTAGATTTCACCCCGGAGAGATTGAGCATGGAGACTACTGTTTCGAAATAGGTACTGCCGGTTCGATTTCTCTGGTACTGCAGACAATCTTTTTACCTCTGTCTCTTG
>ERZ1292633.6494-Hain-H41-02um-R1-6494-length-10179-cov-4_pt1 | contig 10179 bp, 7 predicted proteins | sample MGYA00564406_ERZ1292633 | MGnify/ENA primary metagenome ERZ1292633 (study PRJEB36523, sample SAMEA6512639) | groundwater metagenome | collected 2019-01-08 | study: AquaDiva: Metagenomics assemblies of 32 groundwater samples
CTTGAGTTGTGGCGTAATCCTCATCGGTGCAAGTTGCGTACACGGTGTAGCTTCCGGAGTTGGGGAATGTATAGTCGATCGTGAATTCACCATCGTCTTCATCCATGTCGCCAACGTTTGAACCGTTGACATACAAATCACACCAAAGAACCTCTTCGCCATTTTCATCTTCTTCGGGTTCAACAGAAATCGTTACCTCTTCATCTTCCGTTGCAGAGGAAGGAGAAACCTCGGGAACGGTTGGATATTCATCGGTATCATCACATGCTTCTACAGATACATTGCGAGAAGTACCCCAAGTCCAATCACCATTTTCGTCTTCACAATATGCGTACACGGTATATGTACCGTCGTTTGCAAAGGTGTATGACTTACTGAAGGTTCCGGAAGATTCGCTCATGGTTCCTACATTGGAACCAGAAACGTACAAGTTACAAGATTCTGCATCAAGCGTTCCGTACGGGGTTACTTCAAAAGTAACTGCTTCATCTTCAGTTGCAGTAGAAGGAGAAACTGCGGGAACGGTGAATGTTTCGTCTTCGTTATCATTATCGTTCACCGTTACGGTGCGAGAAGCACCGCTTGTGACATTTCCATCACCGTCAGTACAACGTGCGTACACCGTGTAGGTTCCATCCCAAGTAAAGGTGTAAGACTTTGTGAAGGTAGAGCCATTTTTGCTCATGGCACCCACGCTTGAACCATCAACGTACAATACACAAGAAGTAGCAGCAGATTCACCGTATGGGTATACCGAGAAGGTTACCGCCTCACCTTCAGTTGCAGTAGAAGGAGAAACCTCGGGAACGGTTGGACCAAGAGTGTCGATTTCAAAAACTACCGAAGCATATGCGCTTTGGTTGCCGTCATTATCATGTGCCCAAACGTAGAAGGTGTGCCAACCGTGAGAAAGGGCTGACGTTGCCGTGTAGGAATCTACATTTCCGAGACTATAATCATTTGTTACGGAGTCGAATGCATATTCGAACCACGTTGCACCCGATGGACGATCCCAGGTAAAGGTAGGGGTCGTATCATTGGTGTATTGACCACCAACAATCTCAACATTGGTTGGAGCACCAAGAGCGGAAGCAAAAACCGTTTGCGGAGCAAGGGTGATGAGCGTTGCAAATGCCACCAGTACGCTTGCTGCTTTGCGGATAAAGAGATTAGTCATACACGGGTGAAAAACAAAAGATAAAAGATTAACCCTGTATTACACCAGATTTTTGGCTAATTGTCAATGTTTCGCTCCTCTTTGGGGAGGAATTGGCTTATTTCACCAACTGGAATGTGTCTTTTTGCGTAATGTCGTAATGTTTTGCAGCACTTGTGCCCTGTACCACGAGCTCGAGGAAACGCTTCGTTCCGTAACCGGAACTTCCGAGGGTAAGACCGGTTTGGTAGTCGGGAACATCGCGGAGCTGGCGGTAGCACGTTGCTTTGATTGCAAGACCGTTGAGAATAATTTCTCGCTCCGATCCGTGTTCAAATTGCACATCTTCTGGAAGCAACGTGGTCTTACAGTTTCCGAATGAGTCGATCCACCATACGCCCGCAGGAGCATCAGGAATGTTTGCAAAGAGAAGCTTTTCTGAAGGTGCCTCCTTTTTATCCCACACAATACGCGCCAAACGTGGCAAGTAATCAAAGCTGCGGAATTGGGACTTTGCGGCATGCTCAACAACTTCCACAGGATACTCGGCAAAAGAGAGCACGGTACGAATATCAGTTACATTTACATGGTCGCCGATACCAAACTTCTTCAAAAGTGAAAGTACCTCACCATCAATCGTACAAACGACCAGAATGTTGTTGTACCAGAAATAGCCAAATGGCGTTCCGTTTGGCCACTTTTTCGCTGCCTTATGACGAGGCGCAACGTTTACGGCGATAATACCTTCGCTATCCCCTGCGGCATCAAGCACATCGACAAGGTTTCCCGCAGCTTCCAAATCAGAAGAAACACCTATGAAACTGGTGTTTACTTGAGGAAAAAGAACGCTGTAACGCGTTTCTTGGCGTGCGCGTGCGTTACCGTCTTCGCAATCGGTGATGATGGTGAGAAACATAGGATGGTGTAAATTTGCCTTAGTCTAGAGGAAAAAAGAGAAAAAGACAAGAAGTGACGGGTGATGTGAACGTAGAGACGCCATTCATGGCGTCTCTTGCGTTGTTGTGATTTTGCCGTTCGCAAACGACGGGATGAGGTGAGATCGGGTTAGGGTTGTGAGGTGAGGCTCCATAAAAACAAAACATCTTCCGCCCCGTGAAGTGATTCTGTTTAGGTGTTGGGAAAGGGATTCTGAAGGCGAGGAGGGTGTTATTACCCCTGCATGTTTTGCGGCTTTCGTATGTAAAGCCGACTTTACATACGAAATGCATATTCATTAATGATTTTGTGATTCATATGTAAAGCTGACTTTACATCTGAATTGTTGGTGTATGAAGGGGGGTGACACCCCTCTCTTTTTCTTGAAAAGTTTGTATGACAAATTGTATGTAGATTTGTATATACAATTCTACATACAATTTTATATAGATTTTAAGGTGGGAGATCCCTCCTGGCGCCTGCCTGCCGGCAGGCAGGTCGGGATGACACCACTCGCCGTGCGCCATCACCCCTCACACCCCCTTAAAAGATTCACCTTAAGGTGACATATTCTCTTTTTCCCTTTACCATAGGTCCATTATGCGTGTGGCGATTATTGGTGCGGGTGCTGCAGGAATGATGTGCGCGGCAACGCTTCAGGAGCATAATCCCTCTGCAGAAATTTTTTTAATTGACCGTAATGATGGGATGGGAAAGAAGGTTATTATCTCCGGCGGTGGGCGCTGCAACGTTACCACCGGCATTCACGATATCAAAACCGTGCTTAAAAAATACCCTCGTGGTGAAAAATTTCTTACCTCGGCCATGTACGCATTTCCTCCGGAGTCGGTGTACGCCTGGTTTGAGCTGTACGGCGTTCCGCTCAAAACCCAAGAAGATGCACGTGTCTTCCCCGCTTCTGATGATGGAAAAGATATTGTTCGCGTGTTTGAAAAGAAATTTGCAGAATCAAACGTAAAAGTACTTTTAAAAACTCCGGTGACCAGTGTTGAAAAACGCGGTGATGAATTTCTTGTAAACTTCAAAGACGCTGCGCTTCCTCTTGTTGTTGATGCGCTCGTACTTACCACAGGCGGACAGGCCTACCGACAAACCGGCTCTACAGGAGATGGCTACGCATTTGCCGTATCGCTTGGGCACACCATCACTCCGCTTGCGCCAAGCTTAAACGCATTCTTCACAAACGAAACGTGGCCTGCGCGTATTTCTGGCCTCTCACTTCCCTCTGCAAAAATAACTGCAAAGTGCGAAAAACAGCCCACCTTCACAGGTCCAATGCTTTTTACGCATAAAGGCATTAGCGGTCCTGCGGTTTTTGCGCTCTCTTCACTGGTTGCATTTGAAACATACCATCAAAAACAACCGCTCAGCATAACTATTGATCTTTTTCCCGAGGAATCTTTCGATAGTTTGCACGCAGATCTTACAGAACTTGCCCGTCTCCATCCTCACAAACTTTTTGAAAACATTCTCTGTAAAGGCATGCCTTCAAAACTTGCCGAGATCGCACTTGAAGAAATGGGTATTGCGCGTACAAAGATCGCCCAAGAAATAAGCAAAAAAGAAGGTAACCGTATGTGTAATTGGATGAAAAATATTCCACTTACCGTTATTCAACGCGGTGCGGGGGATGAATTTGTCACCGCGGGTGGAGTTACATTGAGCGAAGTTGATCCACGTACCATGGAATCCCGTATTTGTCCTCGGTTATTTTTTGCAGGAGAAATTCTTGATGTTGATGGCTTTACCGGTGGATTTAACTTGCAAGCATCTTGGGCAGCAGGACATCTCGTAGGGACCTCTCTAAAAGATGCTATACTCGATATATAATTTCTTCAATTGAATTTTATGGCAAAAGGAACCGGGATGCGTAAAGATGTTAAGAAGCCAAAGAAGGCTGCAAAGAAAAAGTAAGGCCACAAAACACCGTAATAGCAAAATGAACTCCTTGTCGGAGTTCATTTTTTGTGGCATAGTTTCGCGCGAATATATCTCCCTATGGATCACGGAAATGTCATCGTTCGCTTTGAAAATGTCTCTTTCGGCTATGATGCCGAAAATCTTATCCTCGACGAGGCTTCTTTTTCTATTCGTGAAGATGCGAAATTTACGGTTATGGGCCAAAACGGTGCAGGAAAGAGCACACTCTTTAAGCTGCTTACCGGAGAGCTCAAAACCGATCGTGGCGAAATCCATATCAAACCAGGTGCAAAGATTGCCATTGCTACTCAGGTCATGCCAAAGGAACACATGACTCGTACGATACGCGAGTACTTTGCAACCGCTTTTGTTGAAAAGATGCACAATCTTGATAAGCGTATTGCGGATGTTCTTGAAACCGTTAACCTCCACGCTGAGCTTGATAAAGTTATTAAAGATTTTTCCGGTGGTCAGCTTGCACGTATATTGCTTGCGTATGCCCTTATTCAAGAGCCAGAAATTCTTCTGCTCGACGAGCCTACCAATAATCTTGATGCCGACGGTATCGCACACCTCACTGCGTTTCTTATCATGTACCCCAAAACCGTTCTTGTTATTTCTCACGATGCAGACTTTTTGAACACGTTTACCGAAGGCGTGCTGCACCTTGATGTCTACACGGGAAAAATAGATCGCTACGAAGGAAACTATTTTGACGTCGTTGAAGAAATCTCTGCACGCTTAGAGCGCGATCGCATGAAAAATGCACGATTGCTCAAAGAAATCCAAGATCGCAAAGACAAAATTAACTTCTTCGCACAAAAAGGAGGAAAAATGCGTAAGCTTGCAAGTAAGTTGCGTGACCAAGTTTCTGATGCTGAAGAAAACATGGTTGAAGTGCGCCGCGACGATCGCACGATTCGTGATTTCACCATTCCCACGCAAACATGGGCTGACAACGTGGTGAGTATTACTTCCCTCAAAGTTATTAAGAATCACGAACCTGTTCGTGTTCAAGCAAAAGTCTTTTTGCGCAAAGGTCAGCGACTGCTCATTGAAGGGCCAAACGGGATTGGCAAGAGCACTTTCCTCCGTTCGCTTGCGGCAGGAGATGATGAAGGCGCAGTCATTGCAAAAGATATACGCGTAGGCTATTACCGCCAAGACTTTAGCGGACTTGATTTTGATCAAACGGCATACCAGTCGCTTGAAAGCATGGTTCCTGCTCCTGCTGATAACCAGGTCATTCGCGCAACAGGTGCGCAGTTTCTTTTGGGAGGAGATGAACTCGCGACAAAAGTGGGATCGCTTTCCGAAGGACAAAAAGGACTTCTCTGTTTTGCACGCTTTGTTCTGCAAAAACCAGGCCTTCTTATTCTCGACGAGCCCACCAATCACATCAACTTCCGCCACATTCCGGTTATCGCAAAAGCTATTGAAGCGTACGAGGGAACCGTTATTATGGTGAGCCACGTTCCTGATTTTGTGAAAGAAATTACGTTTACCCAAACGCTTGATCTTGGATCGCTTGAGGAATAGCCCCGTGTCATTCTGAAGGAGATTCCACGTCGACTGAAGAATCTTCGATCGTAAATCTTTTAGTGGGGTGGGAGGAGGGAGGCAGATGGCGTCTTGTGAAAAAAATATTTGTCTAAGATATCGTAGACAAATTAAAAATACTGAAAATAGGGTTGCGAAGTGAGTCTTTAAAAAGAATGGAGGATCTCCCACCCTGTTCGTATTTCATTCTGATGAAATGTAAAGGCAACTTTATATACAAACGTCACCAAACACGCAGGGGTAGCAATATCCTCCTATACAGAATTCTCTAGATCCTTCCCTTCGGCGGTCCTCAGGGCAACGCCTGTCGTTAGGGTTTTTCTCCTCATTCGCCACATTCTCAACCCTAATCCGACCTCACTTCACAATCCCCTCAATCCCTCCGTTCCCACACGAAATCCCTTCAATCCCCTTTCTTTTAATTGACTAAAGTCTCTTTTTTTGATATAAAGTCCGGTGCTTTTTGGCAACTTCCCCTTCCCTTGCTTTCGGCAAGAAAGGGAACGGGAAGCGGCCCAAAAGGCTTAATCACGCCAGTGTCAGTCAACCCCAAGCGTTCCCGGCTTTCCGGGACAACGAGAATCGTCTTGCTCACTCTCCTCGCCCAACTGGGCACCCGTTCCCTCACCGTCGATGTCGATCCCGAGACCGGCGTCATCACCCTCCCGCCGGACACCACCCTCGAGAACGGCCGCTGGCTGCTCTCGCAGGACGGCGACGAGATCGGAGCCTTCTACGTCACGGAGGGCGCCGTCGGCACCGCGTACTCCACCCGCCGGCCCCGCGTGCTGATCCTCGACCTGAGCGCCATCTTCAGCCTCCTGGACGGCTTCTTCAACGGTCAGCCCTCCACGTGGGCCGAGCGTCTGAGCGACAGCTTCGACGACGTCGAGGCCATCGTGAACCTCGCCCAGGGCAAGCTCTGCCCGCGTTGCGGCACCAACCACTCCTGGACCAGCCAGGAGTCGAAGCTGCAGTTGCTCGAGGACTTCGTCGCCTGGGCCGAGAAGGATGGCATCCCCGCCTCCCTCCAGACCCTCATCGAGGGCGAGGAGGGCGCGCTGGCGGAGCAAGGCTACAACACGAAGGACGAGGTCCGCGCCGACCTCCTGCGCCTGCAGGAGATCATCGGCAAGATCACCGCCCTCCGCGCCTCCGGCCAGTCCACCGGCACCTCCGCCCCCGCGGCGGAGCCGAGCGGCGAGAGCGCCTCGCAGTAGACCACGTTCATCCGCGCCTGGTCAGCGCATCGTGTCAGCGGCCTGAGCCGCACCATGCTCCTCTCCCTGGACCCTTGTGGTCCTCGGAGTCGAGCGGGTGTGATCTCGGGCCGCGTTTCTGTTTTAAGGGATTATTCGAGCTCGTTGAGTATGCGTCTGCGCTTGAGACGCATGAGAACAAAGATTCCGAGTGGGATAAGAATCCAGAATGTTACGCTCAAGAATTCGATTGCGATAAAGAATACCGTGAGCACGTTGATGATAATCCCCTGCCACAATGTTGGACTTTCGTATCCCGCAATCACGTCGTTCAGCTGGTATTCACTTTGTATGCCCCACATCGATGGCAACTTTTCAATACTTACTGAGACCGTTACGTAATCAACACGATCATTAAGTGCATCTTGTTCATCAGTGAGCTGAATCATTTCATCTGAGATTGTTTCCAAACTTTCTTGCAACATCTTTTTCTGTTCGTCAGTTTTTGCATTTTTGAGCTGTTCGGTTATTTCTGCTTCGGCGTCACGCAATGCCTGTTCGCGCTTTGCAAGATCAATCGCCTCGCTTGTTACACTGTCGCCGCTCAATGTTTTTTCGATAAACGCGTCGTTCTTTACAAACGTATCAAGCTGCTCGTAAAAGAAGCTTATGCGCGATACAGGAATTGATCCGGTAATCGTTGCATACTCGTCATCGTTTGAACGAATAGACGACAGATGTCCACCCAAGGATGCAAAAAGTGCGGCAATCGTTTCTGATACGTCATCTTCTTGCGTGAGTATGCTCATGCTTACTGATTGTTCAAGCATTGCTCCGTTATCCTCTTCGTAATCAACAATCTCCTGACCTTTCGTTGTCTCTGATTCCCTCACAAGCGCGTCATCTCCGTACGAATCTCGTGCTGCGATGTTATTTACATCAGAATCATCATAAAACACACTTACCATAGGAGAGTCTCCAAGACCGTATTTTGTAATCGACCGCTCGTATTCATAAAAAGAAATCGGACGATCGTACATCGCATTTCCAACAACGAACGCAACGACCGCAATCGCTCCCCACGAAAGTACCGGGAACCATACGAAATGCTTGGGAAGCATGGCAGGCTCTTCCGGACTGAGCGCAATGAGCTTTTGACGTAGTGATCCCTTATGATTCTCATTACTTTCACTCATTTTGTCACCCATCTTTTTTAAATTGTTTTTTACTTCTTGCATACATCAATGGTTACACGAATTTTTTCAAGCGCACGTTTAAGCAGCACGGCGAGCGTGTTTGGCTTTTTCTTCATGAGTGCAGAAATATCATCGTACGACATTCCTGCTAAATATTTGAGCGTAATGACTTCACGTTCGTCGTCATTCAGCGTATCCATTGCTGAAAGAATGGAGCTCCATACTTCTCGTTCTTCTTTTTCAACTTCGTCGCGCAAGATCGTTTCAAAAAGCGATTCGGTTGTCGCGAGGTGCTCAAGCGTTGTGTCGCCTATAAGTGAAGTGCTACTCCCTTTTCGTACCGTATTCACGAGTTCATTTCTTGCAATCGCAAAGAGCCATGAACCAAACGTCGCACCCTTGCGAGGGCTAAATGTGGCAAGGTTTGCGAGTGCTTTTTCGAACGTTTGCTGTACCACATCCTCGGCCCCCTCTTTGTGGCGCAAGCGCGTCAAAACGTAGGCGTAGAGCTTTGGATAGTATTCATCGTACAGACGGAAGAAATCCCTTTGCATAGGCATGATGTACACCTTGATACCGTGTACAAAGGGATAACGCAAGAAGGGGAAAAATATGACAAATAATCTATTTTGTTTTTTTGGCCAACGAATCAAGTACTTTTTTAATATTACCCGCTACGGCTCCGAGTGGTGCAATGGCAATTTCGTCGGAAAGATGAGGATTGTGCGTGTAATCAAAAGGGTTATCGAGGTCGCGAATGAGCAGGAGCATGTAGGAAAGAACGTATGCAATGAGGCCGGTGATAAAGAGTGATTCAAGAACTGATCCTGCATCGACCACGAGAACAGAAATGATGACAAGAATAGTGAAAAGCTCAGCAACTGCGTATGCGGTTCCGGTGAAGTGGATTTCGCGAATATTGCGGACGCGGAGAACCATACGACGAATAGAGGAGACTTCTTGCTTGAGACGTGCTAAAAAGTTCGCCTGCGTGTGTGGTTCGAGTGCCACAAAAAGTTCAGCGTATTCGCTGAGCGCGGCCATTATCTTTCTTGTGCGAAGCTTCTCGTGAAACCAAGTATCGAGCATTGCGGCAAGCTCACCCGTATGCACAATACATGCCTTTGCAGCGGGTACTTTCTTATCTGCGTACAACGCACGGCATTCATCGAGAATTGCATCGAGTGAGGCCGCGATCTCTGCAGGAAGCTTCTCGGCCTCTTTATAATCTGGAAGAACACCGGAAATAAGAAAACCAAGAAGGAAAACGTTTGCCGCAACGAGTGTTGAAAAATAGCTGTTGAGTTCAAAGAATGGCACTTCAAAGAAAAAGAAAGCGCTCTTTATGGCAATGGCTATAAGAACAATGGGAATGACTCGAAGCGTAAGGAAATGCTTTTGGGTATATTTTCGCATAGGACGTGTTTCTGAAATTTTATCATGAAGTGAGAGAATGGGGATTCAACGGATGGTGACGGATGTTGTGAAAAGTGAAGTGAGTCTTTTAAAGGGGTGGGAGGAGGTGATGGCGCGTGTCGTCTTGTTGTGAACGGGTCCGGTACCCTTTCCATTTTTCGTATTATGAAGGGCTCTTAAAATGTATATACATTTGTATGTAGAATTGTGCATACATTTTGTCATACAAAATTTTCACAAAAAAGAGGGGGTGTCACCCCCCCTCGCATACAAACGAATCGAGTGTAAAGCTGACTTTACATCTGAATTGTAAAATCATTAATGAAACGGATTCCCCTCCCAACCCATTAACAGAATCCCTTCACGCTCCATTTCTCCTCACAATCTTAACCCGATCTCACCTCATATTCTCATTCATAATCACGAGACGCCATAAATGGCGTCTCTACAGCACCTTCCCTTTTCTTCAAAAATTCCCTATTCTCTCTGCACCTATGTATTCCCTTCGGAATAATTTGAACGCCACTGAGGCAAAAGCAAAGCTTGCTCAGGAAACTGATCCGCGCAGGACGCTTTCGTTTTATCGTTACGTTCATCTTGAGAATCCCGAAATGCTCCGTGATGAGCTTTTTAAAGCATGGAATGAACTTGGTGTTCTTGGTCGTATTTACGTTGCGCACGAAGGCATCAATGCGCAGCTGAGCGTTCCCGAACCAAAGCTCGAATCATTTCGTGCACATCTTGAAAGCGTTCCTGCTTTTTCTGGCGTTCCGTT
>ERZ1292633.6495-Hain-H41-02um-R1-6495-length-10178-cov-4_pt1 | contig 10178 bp, 8 predicted proteins | sample MGYA00564406_ERZ1292633 | MGnify/ENA primary metagenome ERZ1292633 (study PRJEB36523, sample SAMEA6512639) | groundwater metagenome | collected 2019-01-08 | study: AquaDiva: Metagenomics assemblies of 32 groundwater samples
GTAGCCGGTGAAGGGCAGCATCGCAAATGGATCACGTCGCACCACGCCTTGCGCGCCGGCGGCAGCGGCGGGGGTTTCTGAACCCATGGTGGCTGCCATGTAAACGCCTTCCACCCAGTCACGGGCCTCTGTGACCAAAGGCACCGTGGTGGAGCGACGACCGCCGAAGATGAATGCATCAATCGCCACACCTGCGGGGTTATCCCATTCTGAATCGAGCGCCGGGTTGTTCAGGGCAGACACCGTGAAGCGCGCATTGGGATGGGCAGCCTTGGCACCCGTGGCTTTTGCGATTTCAGGCGTCCAGTCTTTGCCTTGCCAATCAATCAGGTGCGCAGGTGGTGTGTCCGTCATACCTTCCCACCACACATCGCCGTTGTCGGTAAGGGCCACATTTGTAAAGATCACATCCCGATTCAAGCTGGCCATGCAGTTGTGATTGGTCAGTGAATTGGTACCTGGCGCCACGCCAAAATAGCCCGCTTCGGGGTTGATGGCGTAAAGCTTGCCGTCGGCTGCCGGTTTGATCCAGGCAATGTCGTCACCAACGGTGGTGACTTTCCAGCCAGCGAAGGCGGTGGGTGGGATCAACATGGCGAAGTTGGTTTTGCCACAGGCGCTGGGGAAGGCTGCGGCAACATGGTATTTTTTACCGTCAGGCTTGGTCACACCCAAGAGCAACATGTGCTCGGCCAACCAGCCCTGCGCCTTGCCCATGGTCGATGCAATGCGCAGCGCAAAACACTTCTTACCCAGCAAAGCATTACCGCCATAACCTGAGCCGTAACTCCAGATTTCACGCGTTTCGGGGTAATGAACGATGTATTTGGTGCTGCTGCAAGGCCAGCTCACGTCTTTTTGGCCAGGCTCCAAGGGGGCACCAACCGTGTGCATGGCGGGCACGAACTCGCCATCTGCACCCAACACGTCAAGCACCGCTTTGCCCATGCGCGTCATGATGCGCATGTTCACGGCCACGTAGGCGCTGTCAGATAGCTCAACGCCGATATGCGCAATCGGCGAGCCCAATGGGCCCATGCTAAAGGGCACCACGTACATTGTGCGACCACGCATTGCACCTTTGAACAGAGCTTTGTCGCCAGTTTGCAGCAGCTCACGCATGTCGGCTGGGGCCATCCAATTGTTGGTGGGGCCAGCGTCTTGCTCGTGGGTAGAGCAAATATAGGTGCGGTCTTCCACCCGGGCTACGTCGCTGGGGTCACTACAAGCCAAATAGCTGCCCGGGCGTAGCTCTGGGTTGAGCTTCTTGAACGTGCCTGCCGAGACCAATTGAGCGCAAAGGCGGTCATACTCCTCTTGGCTGCCATCGCACCAGTAAACTTCGGTCGCCTGAGTCAGAGTCGCCATTTCGGCCACCCAGGCGATCAGGTTCTGGTTCTTGACATGGCTGGGTACATTCAGGCGCAAGCCTTCCATGACGGGTTGGTTCATTGCAAAGTCCATAGAGAGTCAAAAAATTCTGGTTTGGGCTAGGGCCTACAAAGCCTGTCAAACAGGCCCTAGCCCAAACCGGCGCTTTCGAAAAAAGTGTCCTGAGGGGTGAGCATTGTCGCGCCAATGTAATCTCCTTGTAACCACCTTAGACTGGGGGAGTTATGCATTTGTGGAATGATTTAATGCATTGCCTGCCCTATTCCTTCAATTAGCACAAAGCACTCCAACTCAAATGAGCATGAAAGTCCTATCTGTCAGCATCGGCCAAGCCCAAGCCCTGCAATGCTCCGGGCGCGAAGTCATGTCCGCCATCTGCAAAGTGCCGCAATTCGGGCCCGTACCCGTGAGCACATTGGGCTTGCAAGGTGATGAGCAGGTTGATCAAAGCGTCCATGGTGGGCAGGCCAAGGCGATTTACGCCTACCCTGTCGAACACTACGAGTTCTGGCAAACCGTACGAGCCCAGGCCAAGGTGTCTGAATGGCAGCAAGCCTTGCCACACGGTTTTGTCGGCGAGAACCTCAGCATTACAGGTTTGTTAGAGGCCGATGCCTACATTGGCGATGTGCTGCGCTTCCCGGACTGTGAACTGGTTGTTAGCAGTCCTCGCGAGCCCTGCTTCAAATTCAATGCCCGAATGGGTTTTAATCAGGCGGTCAAGATGATGATGAAGAGTGGCTGGTGCGGCTTTTACCTGAGCGTGCGCCGCGGTGGCAGTATTGAAGCAGGGCAGAACTTTGAGCTGATTGCCGGTAGCCGCGAGGTTCATATTGCCGAACTATTTGAATCCTTGAGCAAACGTAAAACCTAAGTGAGCCCAAAAGACCATGTCTGAACCCATCCTCATTGCCAAGAACTCAAGCGCCGAATGCTTCCTACTGCCTGCCATGGCAAACCGCCACGGTTTGATCACCGGTGCCACCGGCACCGGTAAAACCGTCACGCTGCAAACCCTGGCTGAGCAATTTTCACAGCGTGGCGTGCCTGTTTTCATGGCCGACATCAAGGGCGATTTAAGCGGTATCACGCAAACCGGCAAGCTCAGTGACAAGCTGGCTGGGGTACTCAAAGAGCGTGGCATGGACGCCCCCGAAGCCACGCAAAGCCCTGCCACGGCATGGGACCTATTTGGCGAGCAAGGGCACCCTGTGCGCGCCACCATCACCGACCTTGGCCCACTGCTTTTAGCCCGAATGCTGGCGCTGAACGAAACACAGGCCGGTGTGCTGAGCATTGCCTTCAAGCTGGCCGATGACCAAGCGCTGGCGCTACTAGACCTCAAAGACCTGCGCGCCATGCTGCAATTTGTGGCTGACCAAGCGGGGGCCATCACCACCCGTTACGGCAATGTGAGCGCAGCGTCCATTGGGGCCATTCAGCGCGGCTTGCTGCAAATCGAAAGCCAAGGCGGTGACCAGTTTTTTGGCGAGCCCATGCTCAATTTGTCCGACCTCATGCAAACGGTAGAGGGCAAAGGCGTCATCAATATCTTGGCTGCCGACAAGCTGATGACCTCTCCGCGCCTTTATGCGACGTTCTTACTATGGCTGTTGTCGGAACTTTACGAAACCCTGCCCGAGGTAGGCGACTTACCGATTCCGAAGCTGGTGTTCTTTTTCGACGAAGCGCATTTGCTGTTCAAAGACGCTCCTAGTGCCTTGGTCGAGAGGATTGAATTGGTGGTGCGCCTGGTGCGCTCCAAAGGCGTGGGCGTTTTCTTTGTCACACAAAACCCGCTCGACATTCCAGACACCGTGCTTGCGCAACTTGGTAATCGCGTGCAACACGCCTTGCGCGCCTTCACGCCGCGTGACCAAAAAGCCGTTAAGTCCGCAGCCGACACCATGCGCCCTAACCCTAAATTGGACGTGGCTGCAGCGATCACCGAACTTGGCGTGGGTGAAGCCCTGGTGAGCCTGCTCGACGAAAAAGGTCGCCCCTCGGTGACTGAGCGTGCGTTCGTGCTACTGCCAGGTAGTCAGCTTGGGCCAATTAGCCTTGAGCAGCGCAAAGCCTTGATGGACGGCTCGTTGGTGGCTGGCGTGTACGATAAAACCGTTGACCGTGAATCGGCTTATGAAAAACTCACAGCACGAGTTGCTGGGAGTGTTAAAAATACACCACTTAATTCTGACGTTAGCCAAGAAGGCCCGGTTGATGCAGGCAGCGGCTTGCTGGATGAGGTTAGAAAAATCGTCCTCGGTAGTACCGGCCCACGAGGTGGCCGTCATGAAGGATTGGCGGAGGCCGCTGCCAAATCGGCGATGCGCACGATGGGCTCTAGCGTCGGTAGGCAGATCGTGCGCGGCGTGCTGGGTTCATTGTTTGGCGGCAAGAAGTAAGCCTAAGCGCGACTTATGCTTGCCCCGTGCGCGTGCGTCAGGGCGAAGCAGGGTAGTCCGTGTAGCCCCGCGCGTCGCCGCCATACAGCAAACTCATGTCCACGCTTTGCAAAGGCAAGCCTTGCTTGAAGCGCCGTACCAGGTCCGGGTTGCTGATGAAAGGCTTGCCAAAGGCGATCGCGTCCGCGCGGCCACTTTCAATGGCCTCTCGCGCCATGTCAGCGGTATAGCCATTGTTCAAAATCCACGCGCCTTGGAAGCGCCCGCGCATGGCGGCGTAATCAAATGGCTGCACATCGCGCGGGCCACCGGTCTGCCCTTCGATAACATGTATAAACGCCAAGTCTAACGCCGCAAGCCGCTCAACCAATGTGTTGTGTAGCATCTGTACTTGACTGTCCGCGCCTGCGCCGTTGCTGGGCGTGACCGGGCTCAAGCGAATACCTGTGCGATGCGCGCCAACAGCGCCCACCACGGCTTGCACCACTTCAAGCGCAAAACGTAAGCGGTTTTCCATACTGCCGCCGTAGGCATCTGTGCGGTCATTGATGGTGTCGCGCAAAAACTGCTCGATTAAGTAGCCGTTTGCGCCGTGGATTTCGACCGCATCAAATCCGGCCTCTATTGCGCAGCGCGCACCATGAGCAAACGCAGCCACAACGCCGGGGATTTCCTCGCTGCACAAAGCGCGTGGTGCCGAGGTTTCAACAAAACCCGTCGCGTTATAGGTTTTGCTATTGGACGGCTTGGCGGTGGACGACACCGGTGCCACGCCCCCAGGCTGAAAATCCACATGCGAGATGCGCCCCACATGCCAAAGCTGAATAGCCATATGGCCACCTTGCTGATGCACAGCATCCGTCACACGCCGCCAAGCCGCCACATGCTCGTCCGTATGGATACCCGGCGTATCCAGATAACCTTGGCCTTCGGGACAGACCTGGCTACCTTCGGCAACAATGAGCCCAGCACTGGCACGCTGGCGGTAATACTCAACCGCCAAGTCACCAGGCACTTGGTTTTTGGCGCGGCTGCGGGTGAGCGGGGCCATCACCACGCGGTTGGGCAATTGCAGTTGGCCAAGGCGAAACGTGTCAAACAGATTGGGCATAGCGGGCTGAAAACTCAAATAAAAGGCACTAGCTTAGCGCTTGCTGGCAGCGGTGGGGGTTTCGTAGGCGTTACAGTGCGAACCATGCTCGCCTATCGACACGCCTTTCATGCCGGCAACCATGCCGACGTTCTCAAACACATGACGCAAGCCCTCGTGCTGCGTTATATGGCCGAAAAAGACAAACCTTATACCCTGATCGACACCCACGCCGGTGCCGGTGGCTATTCCCTGCAAGGACGCTACGCCAACAAAAACGGCGAATACGAAGACGGCATTGGCAAACTCTGGGGGCGCGACGATTTACCGCCCGCATGCGCCGAATACGTCACCCTCGTCAAGGCTTTCAATCGAGACCCCCAGAGCCACGCTGCGCCCAGCTCGCCCCCCGAGGGGGGGCAGAAAGCTAGGGGCGGCCCGGCGCTTTCTGATGATGGCGGCAAGCTAACGCAATACCCTGGCTCACCCGGTATTGCCAGCATGCTGCTACGTGCCGAAGACCGCCTGCGCCTTTACGAGTTGCACCCTACCGACGAACGCATCTTGCGCGCCTTTCTAGCCAAGCGCCCAAACACCCAGGTTTGCCAGGGCGACGGCTTTGCCGCACTCAAGGGCGAGTTACCCACGCCATCACGGCGTGCCGTAGTCTTGATCGACCCGCCGTATGAGTTGAAACACGACTACGGCAAAACCTTAACGGCGGTGCGCGAAGCGCTCACGCGGTTTGCTGAAACTGTCATTATGGTTTGGTACCCACATTTGCAATTGGTGGAGTCGGCGCAGTTGCCGCAGCGCTTGCGCGCCACAGCAGACTCGCAAGCCAAGAAGGGCTGGCTGCATGTGCGCCTGAGCGTGCGCCAACCTGATGCCAAAGGTTTTGGCATGATGGGTAGCGGCTTGTTCATCATCAACCCGCCGTTTAAGTTGCACGACCAATTGGCGGCTGAATTGCCTTACCTGGTCGAGCACCTGGGCCAATACGACGGTGCTAACTACTTGCTTGAACAGAGAGCCGTATAGTCCCCCGAACCCGTTGAGTTAGGTATTGGAATGAGCCGATTTTTGTCAAACGATACGCTGCGCCGTGTCGCCCCATTCGTCGTCTTTATGCTTTTTTTGGTGCTACGCGGCAATTGGCCCGAAAGCGTCGCCTTTGATACCCGCTGGGTTTACGGCCTATCGGTGCTGGTTGTGGGGGGCATGCTGCTTTATTGGCACCGTGAATATGGCGAGTTAGCCAAGGCAAACGCACCTAACCTCCGTGAGGTGGCGGTGTCCATTGGTGTCGGTCTTGGCGTATTCGTGTTGTGGATTCAACTTGATGCGCCTTGGATGACATTAGCTGAACCGTCGGCGCAATTTTTGCCTATTGATTTGCAAGGCGGCTTGATATGGCCGCTCATCGCCATGCGCTGGGTGGGTGCGGCACTATTGGTGCCCGTCATGGAAGAGCTTTTTTGGCGTTCCTACCTCATGCGCTGGATTCAGAGCCCACAATTTGCCAGCACCGACCCGCAAAAAGTAGGCCTAAAAGCCATTGTGCTCAGCACCTTTGTCTTTGTGTTGGCGCACACCCTGTGGCTAGCCGCCGCGATGGCCGGGTTCGCTTACGCCCTGCTTTACGTGCGTACCGGCAAGCTCTGGACAGCCGTCATCGCGCATGCCGTCACCAACGGTGCCCTAGGCATCTGGGTGATAACGCAGGGGCAATGGCAATTTTGGTGACTGTGTAAGCCCAACGGTTAGTCCCGCGGCTTGTCGATGTAGGCGAACAGAAGTTTTACGCCGGCTGTGTGTACAGCCAAGGGCAGGGCTGAGCAAGTCATCACGGTCAACTCAGCCCTTGCCGTGATCCTGGTGGGTGACGGTAGGCTGCAACGCGCAACCATACTGTGAGAACCCAGTGTGCCGTGAACTCGATAGACCGTTGAATACGCTTTTCGGTGAAAAATACGGGGCGCTTCCGCAGTATTTCGTTCACCCATGTTGACAGAGTTGCCTAATGGGTGACTCAAGCTTTCCCGTTATTGGCGGTAGGCTCCACGCAACGTGAAGACCATTCTTGTGTACAGGCAACACACTATGTCAATCAGGCAAAGCAGTTACGCGTATCCGCGGAGGTTTTTCCAGAAAACCTATCGCACATGGAAATCAACCGTGAGTTAGGGCTGGACAATAGTTACACACGCGCAGTTGAGGCTTTTATGGCGAGTTTAGACGCGGCATTTAGTTCGCGTTTATAGTGCGTGCGTTAGCTGGGGAGAGAGTAGGCCCAAAGTTGAAGGGCGACACCGCCCAGACCAATTGCAAAGAGTCAACTGGTCAGAGCCTATGCCAAAGACTCTATCCGCGTCTCGCGCCTGAACACCCAACGCATCAACGAAAAATACACCAAACCCAAGGCCAACCAAGCGCCACCCATTTGATGCGTTAGCGCATCTTGATTGAGCAGCACAAACCCGAGGATGGCAACGCCCACCAATGGACACACGCCATGCAGCAACCATCGGCCTGAGCGCTTGCGGACCAAGAAATGCCAGACCACCGTCAGGTTCAAAAGCACAAATGCCGTCAGTGCACCAAAGTTCACCAGCTTAGACAGCACATCGGCTTTCTCTAAAAACACAAAACCCACCACCAAGGACAGCACGCTCACCAACAGCGTGGCCACGTAGGGAGTTTGGTGCTTGGGGTGGATGCGTGCTAGCCAGCCCGACATGGGTAATTGCTGATCTCGCCCCATCGAAAATAGAATGCGCGCCACCGCAGCCTGTGCAACCAAGGCGTTAGCAACGCCCCAAGCTAAAGCCGTTGCCAATGCCGTAACGGCATACAGCCAAGGGCCGCCAGCCTGACCCGCTATCTCATAGAAAGCACTGTCGGGTGACTTGAAGGCCATGCCGTTGGCAATGTCACCAGCGATCCACGTTTGCAACACAAACAGCGCGCCCATGATGAACAAGGCGGCCAAGGTGGCGCGCCCAACCATGCTGCGCTCGTCAACACCCGGCTTGGGTTTGACTTCTTCGGCTAAGGTTGAAATGCCATCAAAACCCAAAAACGACAGCACCGCAATCGACGCCGCCGCCGCTACCGTTGACCAATTTAGATGGCCGTTGTAGACGGCTTGGCTGGTTAATGCGCCAGCCCCAACACCACGCCCGTAAAGCGCCCACAAACCAACACCAACAAAAAGCGCTAGCACCAACAATTGTCCAGCAAGAAACCAACGGTTCACTTGCGCCGTGAGGCTAAGACCACGCAGATTGACCACGCTGCACAACAACACAAAACCCAGCACCCAAACGCCTTTTGGCAAGGCCGGAAGCAACGCTTGCAAGGAGTTAGCAGCGATCACAAATAGCAAGGCTGGCACCAAGATGTAGTCCAGCAACAGCAGCCAGCCGCACATAAAGCCCACCGCCGGGTGCGCTCCCCGTGAGGTGTAGGCGTAGGCCGAGCCCGCGATGGGGAAGTCGCGGCTCATGGCGGCGTAGCTCAATGCTGTGAATAGCATGCCCACCAAGCCCAAGAGATAGGCCATGCTCACCATACCTTGGGAGGCCTCAAACACATAGCCGTAGATTCCAAAGGGTGCAATGGGCACCATGAAGATCATGCCGTAGACCAGCAAGTCTCGGTAGCTCATTGTGCGGCGTAGCTCTTGCTTGTAGCCAAACTGTTCGATGCTCATATTGATTTCCTTCTGGTCGCTGCCGATTACTGCCAGAGTAATTCGTGGCTGAGCTTGAGTTGCTCAAAGATCGAGCGTGATAGTTCGAAGCGGCAGGTTTTTTGTGGGTCAACTACTTGGCAAATTTGCAGATTGCCGCAGGCGCTCATGAGGTTGATGGCCTGCACCAGCGTGAGGCCCGCGTGGGCGACTAGGAAGTCAGCCATGTGGTTGGTGGCTAGCTTGGCCGCGTCGTCCAGAAGTACGGCAGAGGCGATGGTGTAGAAATGCGTGTCGTTACGCAAAGCAGGCAAGGCCAACGAACGGCCTTTGATGAGCTGGACGCGCAGTTCCACGCGACCCGCCACTTCAAGCCCGCAGACAGAAACCTCACCGTCGCCCATGGCGGCATGTAAGTCGCCCAAGGCCAGCAACGCACCCGGTACTTCAACGGGTAGAAATAACGTGGCCCCGGCGCCAATGACTTTGCAGTCCATATTACCGCCGTGGGCGTCGGGCACGCCGCAGGCGATGGGCGCGCCTTTGGGCGCGGTGCCAATGACGCCGATCATGGGTTGCAACGCCACCCGCACGCGCCCTGCGATTTCTACCGCGCCGTCTCGAATGGCAAAGACTTGTACCTCGGGTGCGTGGATGCGATCGCCCACGACACCAAGACCCGGCGCGGTGACCATGACGGCCTGCTCGGCCAGCTCAATGCGTTCAATATGCACGGCCAGGGTGTCGCCCGGCTGCGCGCCTTCGATGAACACGGGCCCCGTAGCGGGGTTGACGCGAGCCCAATCAAGCCCTTCAAAGGGCGTGTCGACGCGCTGAATTTGATCGCTAAAACAATCGCATGTTTCAAACGCCAAGCGCTCACCACTGGCCACACGGGCCGCTGGCGCATGGCGCTCAGACATTGTGTAAACGCGGCTATCCTTGGAAATGATCCGCATGGTGCCCCCTGAATATTTTGAGTGCAGTTTGCGCGAACAGCTACCTATCGGCAAGGGTTAAAAACCCGCACGTAGCGGCGTTGTTTTGTTCAATTTCCTATAGACGAACGCCACCGCCTCCAGCGTTGCCGGGCGGCAGCCTTGAAAGCACGCATTTGCCGCCACACGCCACTGGCTCGAACCCACGCCAGCAATGCCTCTTTCCAGGTTGTCCAGCGGGTAAACAGATGCGCAAACCAAGGCAAATTCATCAAGGCGGGCTGCGTTAGTGCGAACAATCGCGCCAAAATTGCCGTACCCAGTACTTTTGCTGTTAGTATGATGACTAAACCGAGCATGCGTTGTCCGTGCGCGATGAGCCACAAAGCTCCAATCTTGACCGGCAACAGCGCCAGTGCCGGCAAGAAGAACAGCGCCAGCGCAGCATAGGGCGGCAAGGCACGCACGACACGCTCAACCCAGGCGAACGCGGGCAAATGCCCAATGCGGGCCATGACGCGCTGCAATGGCTCCCATCCCCATTCTTCGAACAGAATCAAGAGCGCAAGCAGCCATGAAAACGCCCACTTCAGCAATCGAAGTAGACCACGCATGCTAAACACCCCGGGCGCGGTCGACGGCAAACTGTGCCCGCCAAG
>ERZ1292633.1188-Hain-H41-02um-R1-1188-length-28564-cov-7_pt3 | contig 10176 bp, 5 predicted proteins | sample MGYA00564406_ERZ1292633 | MGnify/ENA primary metagenome ERZ1292633 (study PRJEB36523, sample SAMEA6512639) | groundwater metagenome | collected 2019-01-08 | study: AquaDiva: Metagenomics assemblies of 32 groundwater samples
GGTGCCCCCCCCCCCCTTCATGGTCGTGCACCGAGAGACCCTTTCGTCCTACTTCTTGTCCTCCACCAGAATGAGATGATAACCAAACTGCGTCTTCACAGGGGCGTCCGTCATACCGCCAATCGGCAGCGCGAAGGCTGCGTCCTGAAAGGGGCCAACCATGTCGCCACGGTTTTGCCACCCGAGGTCACCGCCGGAGCGAGCCTTGTCCTCGCTGAATTCCTTCGCCACGTCTGCAAAACCTCGCCCGGCTTGAATCGCCGTTAACGCCTCTTGCGCTTTCGTGAGCTTGGTGCACAGAATGTGCCTGACCTTCAGCTTGGTGTATCCCGAGGCGCCCGTGTCTTTCGCGCCCTTCGCTCCTTTGGGCGGCATCACTCTCCGGCCGACGGGGAGTGGTGACAAGGATCTTTGCCGGATCGCTCAACGAGCATCATCACGCTGTCATGACCGACATAGCGGGGAAACCTCAGCATGGAGTAGCGACACAGGCAAGCGATTGGAAAAAAAAAGGGGAGGGGGTGTTGTCTAGCTGGCGTCTATCCACCATTTTCTATCGACGCGCCGCGCGGCCGCCCCGATGGGGTCGGGGGAGCGGCACTCCGTCGGAGGAATCCGAGCGGCGGCGTGGCGCCTGGAAGACGTCCACCTCGTCGAGGTCGAGGCGCCGCGGTGACACCCCGCCCTCATCGCCCGTGGCGGCGTCGTTCGTGCGTCGGTCAGACTTCCGCGAGCCGCGACCGCTGGCGGGTGACTCAGCGGCGGACGAGCCGATTGATAGCTCCAAACCGCCCGCGGCGACAATAGTCGCCCGCGCGATCCGCAGCATCTCAGCGCGGGATTGCTGGCCTGTCGCAAAGTCAGGCCGCTCGGTTAGCTCACCTGATCCGCGCGCCGCGTCTGGTCCCTTGTTCCCCAGCTGACGGCACGCCTCCAGGAACGCACTGATGTCCACGGACGCAGGTTCATCGTCTGCGGCTGCCCCACGGCCGGAAATAGCAAGCGAGGCCCGTTGGGTAAAGTCCTCGATCATGTCGAGCGTGTCGTGGTCGCGCTTGTAGAGACGAAGGGACGACAAGCAGGCGGCTAGACACCGTTGATTGGCGATGCTGCCACGCGCGAGCGAAATTTCGAGCAGAAGTTCACAAGCGACGTACTCGTGACATGAGTGGAGCGTGAGTTCTCGCCATAGTCGAGCATTGCCCGCTGCCAGTGTGGCGCTCGACGCCTCTGCTGTTTTTTGACGCGTTGCGGTGTCCCCATTGCCGTCATTGTGTGATGCATTCAGCCGAGCGAACGCGGGATCGAGGTCGCGAATGTGTGCCAACAGCGAGGCATCGCTGTACAGAATTAAACGCCTGACGACACGTTGGACGTCGGCCAGCATCGCGGCGCGTAAACCGGCGTTGCTACTCGCCACCGTTGCCACTTCGGCGAGACCGAGGCGCGCTGCGAGTACTCCGGCCTCCGCGACGAGTTTCATGCGGCGTTGGTGAGAGGCCGCAAAACTGGAAAAGAACTGATCGGCAACCTTCATCAGCTCCTGAGGCTGGCGGCTGGTTTGAGCGCCGCGTGCCTGTGAAAAGGCAGCGCGCAGGGTCATGGCAAGCACGACGACTGCGTCGTTGCCCGCGGGAATTCGACTACATGCGAGCAGCTTCATGAAGCCGACGGTTGCTGTACGGCGCATACCCCATGGAGCAGTCGCACCAGGGACGATAAACGAAAGTAACGTGCGCAGCAAGTGGCCACCCCCGACCTTCGCGTCGTCGTTGGCGGCTGTCGATTCTAGCAGCCGGCGGTGTGACTCTGCCACTGCTGCAGTGGAGGCCGCGCTTGCGATAGCCGCGTCTTCTGAGAGGCCGCTCTCCGCGACGGAGCGGGGAGGTAGCCTGACGGTTTCGACTGCCTGGAAGAATGGAAGGCCATACTCTGACACTAAGTCGAACAATACACCCAACGCACTTTCTTGCCAGCACGGGGATGTCGCGTCCTCGGTGGCGGCGTGGGCCGAGGAGCGAACGCTGACGACATCCGCGATGAGCAGCGGCACGAAGGTGTGAACGCTTTCGGGCGACATCAGCAATTGGAGCCCCAAGCTGCGCGTGGCCATCGCCTTCACGGCTGCGTCCTGCTGGTGCCGTCCGAGACGGATGAGGTGCGCGCAAAAGTCGGGCACCTTGTCGGTCCGATTCAACTGCGACAAGAAATGGTGCGCGATGTGCTGCATGCGGAGCATGTACAAGGTGTCGGTGTCAATGGACTGAGCCAACACCTCCACTCGTTCGGCGGCGCCCGGGCGATGCTGCAGCGCACCGAGCTCCCGACGTCGCTCGGCATCCTGCCGACCAAACTGCTCGACGTCGTCGAAGCCCAGGCCAAACCAGCGGGGGAGCACAAGGCCATCGAAAAGACGGCGAACCGCATCCGCGACGCAGGAAGCTGCCTCCGCGGGGTGCCGGTGGAAGAGGGCACGCATGCCGCGCATGATGTCGGCGACGAACATCGCCGTGTCGTTGTCGGCTACCATGGTCAGCAGCCTGACAAGTGGCTTCATGATGGTGATCCGCGTCGCCTCATCGCAGTGGACGAGGTACCCGGCATCGTCGTAGGCGGGGAACATTGACAGGAGGATCTGCAGGATCTGATCCGCCTGTTCCTCAGGCTTCGCCAGCGTCACCACGCGATTCGGCCGAGTATTGTCCGAGGGCTTAGCGTACACAGTGACCACGTCGCGGAGGATCGCGCTGAATTCGGTGATGGAAGGAAGCATCAGCGCCTCCGTGGCGGCGTCATTGCCCTGCTGACCTTGCGACCGGCCACCCATGAGTGTCCGGTCCCCCACGTGTGCACTGCCTTCCAGAGCGTCGAGGCACGCCGCTTTCCAGCAAAGCGCGTTGGCGGTGGTGAGGGATTTCAGGTCCAGCGCCGCTTCACTGAGCAGCTTTGCCTCGACGTCCCGGTTGGCAGCTGACTTTCTGGCTGATCGATACACAACCGAGGCGATTTCGAGCGCCAGGGCGGAGCCAGCCTGCGTGCCGAACTCAATGCCAGATATCAGGGCCATGCAATTACCTTGACAGTCGCGATGCAGCCAGCCGCGCGTCAACGCCGAAGCGGCGGCGACTCTGACGAGTTGAGAGGCATCGTGCAGTCCCGTGGTGATAAGGGACACTACGTCGATCGATTGGACGCGAGCGAAGGCCACCAACCGGGAGAACTTGTACTGGCCGAGCATGTCCCAGGCGGCCATGCGGACAGACGAGACAACATCGCCGGTCAGTCGAACAACCGACCCGAAGTAAATTTCCTTTTGCGCGGTCACGGAACACACTGCTTGGCGCCGAACGGCAGCATTGAAGTCCTCGCACATGGCGAACAACAAGCACTGCGTGAGGTCATCGTCCTTTCGCGCCAGCTGGAACAAGCCAACCGCGGCGACTGCCTTTTCACGAACGGCAGCGTGTTTGTCGTGAATTCTTTCGCACAATGCGCCAACCAACGTGTCAAAGAGTGCGGCGCGCTGCGGCTTGGCATTGGCGGCGTCGTCAGCTTTCAGCGTCCGAAGCAGCTGCTCGACGAGCGAGATGACCGCCGTGCGCACCGTTTTGTCCGCGGCGTTGTGCAGCGGCAACAGGGCCTTGATTACAGTCTCGGCCAAAACATCATCGTCGTGCGTCGATCGCATCGTTTTGCACAGTTCCGCCAAGAACGAGGCAAGCCGCTTGAGGGACTCACCGATCTCGCTGGTACACGCCTTGAGCACGGCGCGCGCGACGCCATCGGCAACCACGGCTGGCATCAGTTGATACTGGCCTAAGAGCACTTTGCGCTGCGCCGTATGGCAGCCGGCCGTGGCGTTCGCCTTGATGAGTGCTGTCAGCACGTGGGCTACCGCGAGGACGCGGGTGGCGCGGTCGAATGGTGACAGAGTAGCGGTGGCGGTGGCGGGGACGGCGACGCGGGTTGGCGCCTCCGCTTTGACGGATGGACGGACCACCACGGTTCGAGCTGTGGTTGTGGCCGCCTTGGAGCCCTTCGGCGGCATTTGACTTGAAAGATGGGAAATAGAGTGCAGAGTGTGAAAGAACGGCGATTGCCGAGAAAAAAAAGGGTCTGTACGTTGGCTTGGCGCCGTCTAAACGCAAACAAGATCCAGCGTGGTTGCTACCGTCCGACGGCGCGGCCTGCTTCTATGGCACGCCAGTGACACTATCACATGTACCAGCAGCCCGTCTGGTTGTGAAACGAGAAAGTAGTATTGCCGTTGTTCTCCCTGCAGCTGGCAATCTGACGCCAGCGTCGCGAAAGCCATTCGTACGCCATAAATTTGACGGGATTGCGGTCGTCCGGCATCATCTGGGCGTTACGGTATCTCTTCCTCACGAGCTGGTTGACCTGCTTGATGAAGTAGATCGGGTCGGGTGCGACGGTGTACCGCTGCAGCGATGCGTACTGCTCCAGGAGGTCCAAGAAGTAGGCGTCCACCACATCTTGCGAGAGGAACTGCGTGACGCGCATCCCTTCGCTAGCGATCACTTCCGCCTGGGATGCCACGATGGAGTCGTTCGAGACCAGTTTCATGAGGCACGCTGCTGAGTCCGGAGTCGCAGGAATAAAATTGACGAATGGTCGCCACAAGGCGTGGTAGAATTGGAACCATGGAAGCGAGTCGGCTGCCCAGACGACCGTGCTGTTGAGCGCCATCAAGTACTTGTCGCGATTCGACGCGACCCGTCCCCGCACGGCCATGAGATACCGGTACTTCGCGTGGGCGACAAGCGGCACGGCAAGGTGCTTGAAACGGTCAACGACCGCCAGGGACACGTCGGCGCTGTCGGGGCAACAGCTCTTGAGCGAACGCTCCATCTCGCCCCGAAGGGCGTGCGTCGGTGAACCTCGGAAAAACAAGGTGGGTTTCCGGTTGCGATACGGCTCTCTCGACGCCGCGGCAGTGAGCACGCGCACTTGGGTCGTCCAGGGCGTGTCGTCATGGGGCAAGTCCGTGGTCGCGTCGCGGCCGGCGGCACCTCCACGGTCGCGCGTCCCAGTTTCCTCTCCTTCTGGAAGTCGTGACTCGGAACGACTCGTCGCCGCACTTGCGGCTTGCCAGACGTGCTGCGGACCGAACGTGTCGTCGGGCATTAAGAAACCCCTGATGCCCCTCCGCATGAAGAAGGTGAAATAGGGCAGCGCCGGGTTGCATGGGAAGTCCACGGTGCTGATGTAAATGGCCATCGCAGGCAGCGGCCTGGGGGAGTGGTGCACCACGCGGCGAACGTAGGACAAGGCACGCTTGTGCCGATTGTACCCGTCGACCATCATGCGCAGCACGGACACGTTGCGCCCGATGATGTGGAGCCACAGCCCGCTCGGGTTGTAGTGCGTGCGAGAGCGATAGCTGCAGGTGTTCATGGAAACGTGGTCGTCCAGCCTGATGCCGCCGTCGCGCTTCCACGCGCTCACCGTCGCCGCCGTCAGTGCTGACAGGCGCGACCGCGCCCACGTGTCGAAGCCTTTGTCAAGAATGGCCTGCCGTTCCGCTTCTCCTTCTAAGAAACAGTCGACGTGGCATGGAGAGTCGTCGCAACGCGCGGGAAACCTGCCGTACATGAGAGGAAAGTGCGCGCTCGAGTGCTTCGAAAACATTGTGAACACCGCACCGAGGTCCAGCGGAATCGTCTCGTTGACACGCAGGTGGGCGGGTGTGCGGCGGGTGAGCGATGAACTCGCGGCGCGACGATTGACAACAACGGTCACGTTCGCCGAAAACACCGAGTCGTCTGTCCATCCCCCTCCCGCTGCTGCTGCGGCGGCTGCGGCGGCTGGCACTCCGGCGAATCGGTCATCGTCGCGGCCCAGCGTTGGTGAAGTCCCCAGCGCGGAGCGGTTCGCTGAGCCTTTCGCGACGTCAGTGTTGATATCAAACGTCACACCGGTGGCCACTGGCAGCGACATTGCACCAAGGGGATGGCGGATCGACGGTTCCGCCTCCGTCGTGTCGTTGCCATCCTTCGCAACCCACAGGGACTGTGCCGTCAGCAGCATGACCACGGCCGCTACGCCAATCGTCGTGCGGCAGCTCCAACTAGCTTGATGTGTCGGCATGACGGCATCTTCCGCTCTGTTGTCGATTATTATTATTGATTGCGCCTCGTTTTGCTTCATCGAGCGTGGTAGTTCACAACCCATCCAACAGTCGGCCGACACCGCCACGAGAGGTATCGTCATCACGTCATCACGTCAGCAAAAATTCACAAAAGTTGCGGCTGACGTTGCCGCGTTCCAAAATAACTTGAGAGTACCGATACCAATGGTTGTGGGTTGCTCTTTGGAGAGGAGGACGCTACAGCACTCGGGGCGGAGGAAGGGGGGAAGTGTCAGAGCAGGCCCGTACGGCTGCCGGTGGTGCTTGAGAAACTCGGTTGCCGCGGGATGACGGCGGATTCGCTTCCGACGCGACGAAACACTTCAATGTCCGTAATTTCTGGCTGCTCAAACTTGGACGCGTCACTCACGTTTACAATTAGCTCTACCTTTCTTGGCCGCTCGGAGAATTCTACTGTGGCGTTACCGAGCGGCCAATCGACTGTCCGGAAGTAGTCGACGTCGACTTCGTAGAGCTCCTCGTGCATGCCGACCGATTCGTTGTGATAGATGGCCCTGTGGATCGACGGGGGCAGGTCCATTTTCCGGACGCAGCGGCAGTGCAGCGTGATCATGTTCACCAGGCTCTGACTGAACTCGCCCGCGTTGCGGATGATGCTCTCGTCGCCGTCGACGACCTTTTTGAACACAGGATACACCAGCGACTCCATGTGGCGGGTGGTGACGAAGGCTAAGTTGCGCCGCGTCGTCGCGAAAGGGCTCGCCTTCCGTCGGCGTGCTTCCGGCCAGAGGGACGCTAGTGCGACGTTCACCGCGATGTCCTGCAGATCAACGACGAAGGGCGTCGAGGCCAGCATGATGGACGTGATGGGAATATTCTGTACCCAGATGGCAGAGGTGACCGGGTCCGTGGAATAGTAGCACCGCAGCTTGCTAGATGATAGCTGCTTCCGCACCGTTTGCACGAAGGCGTGAATGTCTCCAGCCCCGGCCGCACTGGGCGACAGCTCTAGAATGAGCGGAATCGACGCATCCGACACGCAGCCAATGTCACCCCGGCGGCGCATGCGGACGCCACGTAGGGCGGTCTTCATCGTTACCTCGAGTCCGTACACGAGGCTCGCATGGGCGAAGGCGCCGGGGCTTTGCTCGCCGATGGCGCTGGTGGCAGTTTGTTGCGCGCCGAGATCGTCCAGCACCAGAGTCAGGCGGGCCAGGTAGTGATCCGCCTTCGCCCCGGGACACAGCTGAACGCCGCTGACAACTGGAAGCCGGTCGTTGGGGTCGCACAGCACCTGAAACAGCGGCTGGTACGTATACTCCCCACGGCCCACATGCGTGATCAGCCGCGACGCCGATCCCATGAACGAGAATCTCTTCCCCGCAATGCGGCTGTTCACTGACGACGAGGTGCTGTCGAGCCGCAGGCCCGGGAGCGTCGCGAATAGGATATCATCGTTGGCGCGCAGCTCCTTGAGTTCGCCAGCAGCCATGGTCGCCTGCAACGCATCCGCAAAGGTCATTGTTTTGCCCAGAAGCCCTCCGCCATTTCCGCTCGCCGAGGCGCCCATTTCCTCCACCTCGGCGTCCTCCTCGCCGTCCTCTTTGATGCGCTTGCCATCCCGGCCGATTCCGTAGGCGCGGTTCAGCGCCTCAACCTGCTCGCGCTCGAAAAAGTCCCGACGCGTCGCGTCCAGGTTGCCGATGAGCACCATGGAGGGGAAGGCAATCACGAACACGCCGAGGATGATGCTAGCCCCGGCGATGGTGCGCCCCAAGGTGGTCGTCGGAACGACGTCGCCGTAGCCGACGGTCGTCATGGCCTGGATCACGAGCCACAGCGCATCAGGGATGGACTGAAAGGGGCTCAGCGTCTCGCCGACGCAGGTGAACTCCTTGCACGGCCGATACCAGAGCTGCGATATCGTGTCGAAGCGTCCGCGCTCGGCGATGAAGATGAACGTTGAGAACATGCTCAAGGCGACCCCCATGACGACCACGAAGATCATGAGTGACTTGAACGACTCCTCGATCGTCCGAAGCGCGAGGTTGATGTCTCGGAACGTTTCGGTCCGCACAAAAAGCTTGGTGAACAGGAAGAGGCGCAGGGTGCGCAGCAGCGCCAAGTAGACGGTTTCGTACGGCAGGCCGTAGTTCGTTTTGGAGGTAAAGCAAACGATTGCCGCGACGAGGGACAAAAAATCGACGACGATCATTGGGAGAAACTCCTTTGAGGGAACCGTCGCGACACGGATGACGAAGTCGATGGCGAAGAGCGCTTGGCTGCCAACGATCGTCGACGTGATCCAAGTGGCATCTGCCCACTGCGGGAACGTGGACAGCACGAGCATCGTCGAGTTGGCCAGCACGACGATAAGGTACAGCACTTGGTAGATGCGCGTGACTGTCGCCCAATTTCCTGGCTGTGCCATGGTTTCACACACGGCAGGATCCACGACGGAGAACACGCGAAGGCGCGTCGGCGCCCGCTCCCACACGAGCAAGAGGGCCTCTTCCTCGGAGTCCGGCTTACTCGTGGTGTCGGACTTCTTTTCGGCCTCGACCGGCGCTGCGTTGGCATCGGTCATCAAGGGCGCGTCGTCGCTGTCGGCGTGGTCGCCATCCTCGTCGTCGGAGTCAGCCTGCCGTCCCAGACCGTCGCCTCCGTTGTCGTCGTCCATGAAGTCGTCGATGTCGTCCACCATGCGCGGGCCATCGACCGGCTCATGCCCCCCTACCTCCATGTCGTCGTAGTCCTCCGCGTTGCCGTCGGCCTCATGTTCGCTACCGTCACCCCCGTGTGCGCCCGGTTGCGACGACGCCTGCGTTCCCCCGAAACCACCTTGATCATCAAAATCGCCCTGCGCACCACCTCCGTTGTCGTTGTCGTCGTGTCGCTGTTCCTCCTCGTCATCGCGACGGTCCTCACCGGAGCCGTCGCTGCCCGAGTCGGCGGTCTGAGCCATGCCGCCGAGGTCGAGGTCCATCAGGCGAGAAACACGGAAAAGACACAGGAAAAGTGATCAAAAGGGGTCCCTTGTCAACAAGAGAGGATAAGGGAGACTAGATGTGGATCACGGCGATTGAGAGGGGCGCCAATGTAAGAATTGCGCTGACCCTTTGTCCCCCTTCCTCTCTCCCCGCAGGCGGAGTGCCCTGGAACTATGATTATGACTGATGATCGGATGAGGGAATACCGTAATGGACTAACTAGTAAACAACATCTGATCGACAAGGTACGGGACGGTAGGTCACACCACGCCGTTGGTTCGTGTGGCCAGCGACGTGGCACACTCGCACCACACCTCGTGAATACGGGCCGCGAGGCGATCGACGTCTGTTGCGGACATCGTCGGGCACCGTTGCAGCAAGTTGTCAACATGGGGAATGAGCGACACGCCAGTTTGTAGCTCGGACATGGACGAGAGCCACGGCATGACGGCGTCGTGCGCACCACTACCACCACTACTCCGACATTGACTCCTAGTCACGAGAGGGTGCCTACTTTCCTTGACTTTCTGCCGGAACGTCGGCCGCAGTTCGGCGACCAACCCGTGAAGATCGGGCTCTCGTACTCGAAGAACGAACTCAGCTCCCCGCCATAAACGTAATTCCGCCGCGCCGCGGTCGCTGCAGCTGGCCTGGTCCTGCAGCTTCACCGCATCGTTCCGGCGCTGGGAGAGGGCGGCCTGCGCCTGCTCGAGCGCCTCCTGGGCGGAGCGAAGTTCAGTCTGCGCCAGCGAGAGGTCCTCTTGGAACTTCAATTCCTCCGCATTCACGGCCGTCTGCATTTGCACGAGCACATTCTCCCTGACGGTCGTGCGGGCCACGATTTCAGTGTTCCTCAATATCTCAGCGTCGAGGCGAGCGGTGAGCGCATCGATGGCGGCGGACTGCGCGGCCGCGGTCGCTCCCCGGGGCGCATTCCGCATGTGCTCAATCGAAAATTATGATTCTGCAGGGCGCACCGATAACAACATCCATGACCTCACTGATGCCGTTGGCCCTCTCCATCTGTGCGCTACTCTTCTGCGTGGTGGGTGGGTAACAGAGCAACCACAACACTCA
>ERZ1292633.6497-Hain-H41-02um-R1-6497-length-10176-cov-6_pt1 | contig 10176 bp, 4 predicted proteins | sample MGYA00564406_ERZ1292633 | MGnify/ENA primary metagenome ERZ1292633 (study PRJEB36523, sample SAMEA6512639) | groundwater metagenome | collected 2019-01-08 | study: AquaDiva: Metagenomics assemblies of 32 groundwater samples
CACCGCCACCCTCCGCCCGCCAAAAAGGGGTCCCTCCGCCCACGTTCATTTTCTGTAAAAGGGGTGACTCAAACAAGGGGGCTATTACAAGGCTATTACAGGTTTTTCACGAAACTCTTTCTTCATCTTTGTTTGCTCCGCGGAATGCAAAAAGCGAAACAACGCACAACCACGTGAGCGGGAGAAACCACTCCCCCCCCACCCCCCCTCCCATTTTTTGCCGATTCCGGTTCGTATTACACTGTCCATTGTATACACTCCGAGGCACTGTCGGGGAGGCCGGATTGCACCCCGCTACCATGTACGAGAAGAAATCGCTGAAACAGAGGCGACACGTTGTGCAACTCAAACTTGGTTTCGGTGACATGCTCTTTGATCGGCAGGCGGTGACGCTGATTCGCAAACCACGGAATGTGCTCCCGGTACTTGGCGTCAAGTTCCTCCTTAATAACTTGGACGGTTCTTTTACGAGGGCCGAGCGCGTGAGCCCCTGCCACGCGACTAGGTGCCTTGGGCTTTCCACCGCCCCCATCGTCACCCGCTGCCGCCGTTCCCTTTCGGCCACGGCCACCAGCGGCGTCAGCGATCTGTGCGCGAGGGGGCGACGCACCCACACCACCAACGACGACGGCGTCGTCGCCCTCATTGGCCACCCCGCCGTAGTGGTAAATGCTGAACGTGTGCGTCGAGCGCAGGCGATGCATGTCGCGGTTCATGTCGTCGACCGCCCGGCGCACAATGTCGGCGTAGGCGCTCTGCTTACCGAAGGCCGCTGCGCTCCTCGGAGGAGGCGCGAGGCCAAGGTCGAAGGCGACCGACGAGGAAGGAGCCATCGATACCTCGTCACTCACAACTTGGGGTAGTTCGGACGTCGAAGCGATCGATGACGACGACTGCGGGAGGGGAGGGCCGACCTCTCCTGCCGCGGGCGCCACGGCTCCAACCGCTGGCTGCTGAGCAGCAGTGGCGTTGGATGTCGTTCGTTGGCCTTCGTGCTTCGCGGAATCATTTTCCCGAGCCGCCGTTGCCGAGGGAGCTACGCGGCGCGTCCTCGAAGGAATAGCAGGAGGTGCTGGCACCCGTGCCAACGGCTCTGCGGTCGCCTGGTGGGGGCCCTCTGCGGCCACCGACGACGGCGACGATGCATTCAATAGACGGCGTGCCTTGGAGCTCTTCGTTTCTTTCGCCCGTCCGTCCCCGTCAATCAGCGCCGCGAGGCTCGTTCTCTTCTTCTTGCCACTGCTGCTCGGCAAGGACGTCGTCGCTCGTCGATAAGGGCTATCGAGCAACACGTGAACCGCCCAGTTCTTTGGATGCATCGCGATCCGCTCCACGCCGTAGAGCCAGAAGCTCAGTGTTTTCGCCACCTGCACCTGAAAAGGATAGTCGAGCAAGTAGGTCGCGTAAGGCAACGCCCGGAAAAAAGCGGCGAAGATGGCTTGCGCGAGGAGATCCGGCAAAAACCGCGTGATGGCATCCTTCGTCGTCGGTAGCAGCGCGCTTACGTAACGGACGATGGCGGCGTGGGCGAAGCTCATGCGAGTGAAAAGTTGATGCTGCTCCTTCGTCACGATAGAGTCGCGCACCTCCGGCGGCAGTTGACTTAGCGACGGGTAGGTGGGCGCGAAGCGCTTGAACTGCAGGATGCGGTCGAGTGCGGCATCGCTGGCGTGACTACTGGCCAACGATGAGGAGGTGGAGGAGCAAGCGCTGCTGGCACGATGAGAGGACGACGATGCCCCTGCCGCCTGCTCCCCATTCCGTTTCACCGCGTTCAGACGCCGTCGTTTGATCTTCACGAGCCGAGGATCCGCGGTGCCTTGAGTCACCGGGATCGTGGACACGCCGCTGACGGTTGAGGCATCTTCCGAGGTGTCAGCATCGTCAGTGGTCGATGTCGTCGCGCTATGAGGCTGGCCATCGTGGTCCAAGTCAGTTGAGCGGCGCGACCGCGACGTCGCCGCAGATGATGAAGACGACGCGCTGCCGCTCCGTGGAGCTGCGGAGGTCTGCTGGGGGCCGGAACGAACGCCCCGCCCACGCAACGTTGTTGCTGTATGTACCGAAGTTGCGGGTAGGGGTTCGACGGCCATCCCATCCAGGGTCATCTGCCGCACGAAGGCGTCCACGTTGGTCATTTTTGGACACGCTATTTTGACAAGTTCGGAAGGGGTGCGAATGTTACCACGTAGGGGAACCACGTGCTTCGGGAGCTCCTTGAGGCGACGCGCGGCGGCCGTTCCATCATCTCGGCGAACGAGTGGCTTCTTGGGCACGGGCGGGGCGCCACCCGAGGATCCTACGTAGGTCATCAACTCGGATTCGCTTACCAACACGTTATTCCGCGTGCGCTGAAGTACCTGGGCGAAGTTTTCGGCGGCGAAGTGATCCAAAAAGAACCACCAAAAACTGTCGAGGAAGAACAGTTGCATGGGCTTCGAAAGAAAGACTCGTTTAAGCTCCGGGGTGGAGCGAAAACTCTTGCGGTTGGCGAGATAAATGTCCTTCAGGATGGATTTGTGGTGTAGCGGTTTGCCATTTTGCGCGGGAAATGCGGAAGGACCCGATGACGAGAAGCCAGGATAGGACACTTCGACTGCGCGAATGTGTTCGTCGGCCTGCGACATACAGTATGTGGGGTGTTGGAAAATGGACGACTGCAACCGCCAACCACCACAAAACGGCACACCAGTCGTTCCTCGATTCAAAAAAAATGAGACAAGCAACTTCCCGGCTCGCGAATGCCGAGGACGATCCGATCCGGGGCTCATCGCTGTCTGGGTTCCGCCGCACCAACCGCCCCCCCACACCACCAAGCGCACACAAGTGTGAATGATCACCAAAAAGCCAACAATCAGCAAAGGGAAAGGGAAGAAAGAAAATATATGCGAAAAAAACGGGCCTTTGGGTTCTTGTTTTGTCGGTGGCGATCTGATGCGATGGCGTACCTTGCTCTGATCTCCCGTTTTGACACCCCATTTTTTGGAAGAAGGGCCCGTTCCGTCCCTTGCTTTTCCTCTGTCACAGCCTGCCAATCGCTTTACGACGCAACATTTGCCGCGGCGGATTCCGCCGTCGCCGAACGGCGAGCGGCGTCAAAGTGCGGCAACACTTTTGTGGCTTCGCAGAGCTCGATGAACTTTGGATGCCGGGAGACCTCTGGGACGATGATCGTCAGGCGGAACGCCGTGGCAATGGCCAGCTTGGATGCTTCCGCGGCCCGCTCCGGTTCTTGTGGATCTTTGGCCATGGCGGTGACCTTGAGGGCGTCGAACACGCGTGGCGCCAAATTGGCCACTTCCGTCGCACCGCCGTGGAAGCGAGCGAATTTCACGATAGTATTCGTTGCCGACTGGATAATGTCGGGGTCGGGGTCAGAGAGTCCACCCACGAGCCCCGCGGCCACGGCACCGTATTGACCGTGCAGCTCGAGAATCGAAGGAGGCCGGCTGAGGCTCTCGGCCAGCGTGGCGAACACCTCGAACGCCAACTTGCGCACTTCCAAGCTCTTATCCACCTTGTGCTTGAACGGGCCGAGGTCGACTTCCGTCACGAAGCGCTTATCGACCTCAAGTTCAGAGAGCCAGTTCGCCAGCGTCGTGGTGCGCGCTGCGGCATCTGTCAACAGGAAAACTGGTCGGCTGTAGACAGCGGACAAGAGACAGTGAAGCGCCTGGCGCCGCACGCGCAGGGGCTGATCTCGATGCAGGCGCGCGCTAACACACTTGAGCACGTGTAGTTTCAGCACGTCGTCCAGCGGCCCTCGTGACGATTGCAACGATGTGCTGCCAGACAAGCCGCACCGCAACGCCCCCAGTCCAGCCGCCACGCGTGCCTCTGAGCTGCCTGATTGCAGCACCACTGCCGCGATGGCCGCGACACTGTCCGACGGTTCGAGTTGCGCGATCCTTCCCAGACACTCGGCGGGGATGTCTCCTTGTGTTTCATCGTCCTTCACGGCATCGGCGGCTGCAAACAATTGCTGAATCAGGCCGCCCCGCGCGACGGGGTCGCGAATGCCTTCCGGAATGGCTTGGGCGCTACCATGCGCATCCCCCACGGCCGCCGTCAGCGCTTCGCGCAATGCTCGCAACGTGCTGTATCGCTGTTCCGGGCGACCGGCCGCAAGGTCCCGCAAGATTCCAGCGAAAATGGAGGCACCGGACTCGGAGGCGGCCGCGCGACCTATGGCGATGGCGGCAAACACTTTGACCTCCTCGGCAGTCGCCCCCAACGCGGCCCGGAGCGTTTCGGTCGCTTTGGGTGTGATGCTGTCGAGATTGACGTTACGGCCGACCTCTCCGAGGCACGCGAGGCCAAGCGCGGCGTGCTGCACGTTACTGGTTGACCGCGCCAACGTCACGAGCTGATCGACGTACCGCAGCTGCCGCTTCGCATCGGCCCGGTCGGCGCCAATCACGGCACCCACGAGGCAGGCGACACCGCCGACGCTGGACGCATTCACCGACTGCCCGGCGGCGAGCAGCGGGTCAAGCAGGTCGCTTGCGGCAACATCACCGCGCGCGGCCATCAGACGGAACAGCTCCGACGCCTCACGGATGAGCGCGCCTTGGGCAAAGGGAGTCGCAACCAACTGAATCGCCCGGGCCGAGACGACCTCCTTCAACATCACCGCCTGCCCGGGCACACGAGCGATGGAAGCGCAAAGCTGCAAGCTGAGGGCCGCGACAAAAAGTTCCTTGTCACTCAGCAACTGGGTCGCCTCATTGACCAATTCGAGCGCGATGCCTCGTAGAACAGTGCCGTCGAGGGCCTTCCCGTGCGCCGGCATGATGGCAATCAACGTGCGCAAAGCCGCTTCGCGAACGGCGCGGTCGGCGCGGTGCAATAGCAGGGTGAGCTCCCGCGCCACGTCGGCAACGAGCTGAGGGGTCATTTCACCTCGGCAGACGTGAGCAAACGCCCTCGCCGCGGCGACACGGGTGGCGTCCGACTGAAGAAGGCGAAGTAGCGCCTCGAAACTTTGATTAAGCTCTGCACCCGCGATCTTGCGCAAACGGGCATCGTGATACCGGATGAGGACGGCCATCGCATCCATGGCAGATTTCTTGGTTTCCAGGTCGGCATCGACAGCGGAAAGGCGGGCTGACAGGGCGCGGAACAGCAACAACGTCGACGCGTCCGCATCCTTGGACGTCCGGAGCAAGGCAACGAACTCGAGGCCCACTTTCACGGCGGCGACGACGGTCTTGAAGAAGCGATCTTCCATGCACTTGCAGGCCGGCGCGAGCAGCGGCTCCACGATGACTGCGGTGGCGCTGTCCCGCCGGGCGACCACCACGAGACAGCGGCACAGCCGCAACACGTCCGGCCGCAAATGCGGGTGCGCAAATTTAGGATTGACCAAATGTTCGAGCACCAACTTGACACATTCGCCGAGGCTGTTGTTGAGGCTGTTTCCGAGCAGCATGAACAAGTCGTGCAACATGGCAATGGATGCGATTTTGATCTTCTGGCTTTTGTGGTTCGCGGAGTGAATCAGCGTTCGGACGAGCTGATCTTGCAGTTGCACCAAACTGTTCGCCTCTGGGCGGATGTCTGTGGCAACTCGGAAGGAGCCGCCGACAAAGTCGCCAAGGGCGTCTTGCACGGGGGGCGCGTCAGACACCACGCAGGAAAGCTCGACGACGCGGCGTAAAATTTCGAAAATTTCGAGCCTCACCGTCTCGATACGTTCGTTAAGGCGAGACACCAACAACGGGTTGCTGAGATTGAAGAATTGATCCACGACAAGGCGCAACGCATTGCCGTGCGTGAGGAGCGTCTGCTTGACGAGTCGCGCAGCGGCTTTCCGTACCTTCCAGCTGCTGTCGTCGTCGTCGAGGCCTGCATCGGCGTCATCGGCGTCCTCCTCCAGGTCAAAATCGCCGGCGTCGCCATCGTCGCAGTAGTTTGGGTCCCACTTGATGAGCGATGCGGATGCCGCGAGCATTTCGGGCAGCAAACCGGTGACGAAGTTTGGGCAGCGCATCACGAAGCACTCGAACGCCTGCAAGATTTGCTCGCGAGTTTCGTTCGCTTCGTGTGACTCTTTCGCCTCGTCGTCGAGGCCGTTCAGGCGGCCGAGTTCCTTGAGGAGCAAAGGGATGACTCGTTGCACGGAGCCGGCAAACCGGGCGCCCGCGGCACGCGCGATCGACGTGCAAAGCAAAATGTAACGCCGCAGACGGTCGCCTGTTTCGCGGGAGAGACCTTGGACGGTGATTTCAACGACTTCAGCGAACTTTGCGTCCACGGTGAACATGCAAACGGTCGCTAACAACGCGGCCGCTCGCTTGCGCAAATTCGTATCGCCGTTTAAATCTTGCACGGACACGCGTTGAATCTCCTCGAGGTGGGCAGCTGGGAGAAACGTGCCGAAGCGACGGATGACCTCGATGAACACTTCGTCGACCTCGCAACGAATTTTCGCTTCCGCGCTCTTCAATCCAGGCAGCAGCGATGCCGTCATGATGATCATGTTCTCGCGTTGGGTGTCGGGGATGGCGTCCGTCAGCGTCTTCAGAGCCATCGATGCGTTGTCGCGGATGGCGGGAAGGTCTTCCTTCGTGGCTGTGGGGATGGTATCCCACACATTCTTGGCCAACAGCGCCAGGACGCCATCCCGACTGCGTGATTGAAGCTTTGAAAACAGTAGCGGTAAGATCTTGACGGAGTGCGAATGAACTTCGGAATTATGTTCGCTTGGACCGAAGCATTTCTTAATCGTCTCGACGACCTTGTCTTCATCCGGTAGCAGCGAAGGGCATTCCGTCGACTGCAAGAAGCGGCTGAGATCGAAGAGAGCCATCTGACGGTGGTCCGGATCGACGTCATTCATCCGCGTGAAGTACGAGGGCCACGTGAACACAGACTTGGGCGGCATGTGTTCCGAAGGTTTGTATTTGAGACCGTTAAGCGCGCGTGAAACAAGGGAGGGGACGGGGAAAATAAAGGAAAGAGTTTTGAAATGCTCTGTGGACCACGGTGGCGATTGTTCACACACGCTCATCCCTCATTCCTCCCGTGTCGCAAACGCGCGACCTAAGGTCACCTTGTACGATTCCTGGATGCAATTCGAATTCGGAGAACAAGGAACAACCCACCCAGCCCTTGTTGGCTCTCCCTTTTTGTCGATGTGATCTCAACGCCAGGGGACAAATCACACGTCCTCTCTCGCTCCGGATCACCTCGCTATGGGGGTCGATCGGGTATGACCAGATGGTTAGATCTTGACATCCGGAAACGCCATGTTGCGTTGCGCTAACAGCTTCTCGACGACCCGGAACGCGCACGTGGACACCGGGGTGCCAGGCCCGAAGATGAGCGACACTCCCGCGGCGTACAGGGCTTCGTAATCGTCAGGCGGGATGACGCCGCCAGCGACCACGAGCACCTCCTTGGCATTCAACTGCTTTAGCTCCGCGATTAACTGAGGAATCAACGTGCGGTGACCCGCCGCTTGACTGCTAACGCCCACGACGTGCACATCGGCATCGATGGCGTGCCGAGCGACCTCTTGCGGAGTTTGGAACAACGGACCCACATCCACGTCGAAGCCCAAGTCGGCGAAACCGGTCGCGATGACCTTGGCCCCTCGATCGTGACCATCTTGGCCCATTTTAGCGACCAGTATGCGCGGACGGCGGCCTTCCACCTTCGAGAACGCTTCTCGGAGCGTCGCGATGTGGTCGAATACGTCCTTGTCGGAGTCCTTCGTCTTCTTGGCGCGGACGTAACTCGGAACGTAGACGCCGGCGACGAGTTTGCCGCTCGCGACGTGGCGGCCGAATTCACGCTCCATGGCCGATGTGATCTCACCCAGCGTGCACCGAACACGAGCGGCGTGAATGGCCGTCTCAAGGATGTTCTTGGACTGGTCGCGGCAGGCCTGGTTAACCGCCTCGAGTGCTTGCTGCACGGCGAGCGCGTTTCGAGACGCCTTAATGCTCGTCAGCTGCTCGATTTGCGAGAGACGAACGGCGGTGTTGTCGATCTTCAGCACGTCCATGGCCGCTTCCGTCTCCGCTCGGTATTTGTTGATCCCGACGATGACATCCTTGCCGCTATCAATGCGCGCTTGCTTGCGTGCGGCGCTCTCTTCGATGCGCAATTTCGGCAGCCCTTCGACGATGCACTTGGTCATGCCGCCCTTCGACTCTACTTCGTCGATAATTCGGGTCGCTTCCTCGACGAGTTCCGCGGTCAGCGCCTCCATCATGTACGATCCACCCCACGGGTCAACGACAGACGCGATTTCGGTTTCTTCTTGCAAAATGAGCTGCGTGTTCCGGGCGATGCGCGAGCTAAACTTCGTGGGCAGACCGACGGCCTCGTCGAAGCTGTTGGTATGAAGGCTTTGGGTCCCGCCCATGACGGCGGCCATCGCCTCGATGGTCGTCCGGATGACGTTATTGTGCATATCCTGCTCGGTGAGAGACCATCCCGATGTTTGACAATGCGTGCGAAGAAGCAATGACTCGCGCTTCTTTGGCTGGAACAGTTTCTGCAAGAGCGTAGCCCACAGCGTGCGCGCGGCCCGAAGCTTGGCAATCTCCATGTAGAAATTCATACCAATGCCGAAAAAGAACGATAGCCGCGGGGCCACATCATCCACGGTCAACCCACGAGACTGCGCGCAACGAATGTATTCCAAGCCGTCTGCGATCGTATATGCGAGTTCGAGCGCACTATTGGCCCCTGCTTCTTGCATGTGGTAACCCGAAATGGAAATCGAATTGAACTTGGGTTGACACTTCGCCATGTGGGACATGATATCTCCCACGATGCGCATCGAGGGCTCCGGAGGAAAGATGTAGGTGTTGCGCACCATGAATTCCTTGAGGATGTCGTTCTGAATTGTGCCCGTTAGTTTGTCCTGCGTGACACCGGCTTCCTCGGCGGCGACGGCGAAGAAGGCCAAGATGGGAATCACGGCGCCGTTCATCGTCATGGAGACGCTGACTTTATCGAGGGGAATGTCCCGGAAGAGCCGCTTCATATCCTCCACGGTATCCACCGCCACTCCCGCCATGCCGACATCGCCCACCACGCGTGGGTGGTCGCTGTCGTAGCCCCGGTGGGTCGCGAGGTCAAAGGCAACGGAGAGCCCTTGCTGTCCCCCGGCGAGCGCTTGACGATAAAACTTGTTGGACTCTTCGGCGGTGGAAAAACCCGCGTATTGTCGAACCGTCCACGGACGGGAAGTGTACATCGTGGCGTGGACACCACGTGTGAAAGGAAACTGACCTGGCAACGCCGGCACTGGCAACTGCTTCAGCATCTCAGCGGTGTACACAGGCTGCCGGGCGATGCCCTCTGCAGTTTGAACCACGAGCGTTTCCGGCTTGATCGTTTTGAGCTCCTTGGTGGCTTGATCTACCCACGTTTTGGGCAGACCGCCGATGGGAGCCGCGAAACGACGAAGACTGCGCCGCAGCATGCAATTTAACGTTTGCTAGGAGGCAGAAAGGCAAGTTCTCGAGTGAACAGTTGCTTATTGGAACCTCACCGCGACAAACAAACGTTCCGAACTTCGTTTCGATCGCCACTACAAACATGTAGAGGCCATTAGATGATGATGACAAAAGATATTCGTCAAGTGGTCATCTTGCAGCTCAGCGGTCAGCACAGTCGCTAACCACCCAGTGCCCACCTGATCATTAATCGAACAAGGAGTTCGTAGTTCGCCGCATGAACTTTTCCACTTCTTCCGCAAGCTTGACTTCGATATCATGGCGGAACAACGGCTTCAACACCGCGTTACAGACACCGGTCGCAAGTGCCGCGAGCACCGAATGCCCGCCTTCCAACTCCACATCAACCGAAAATCGGTGCAGTGTCGCCGAGAAGGAGGATGTCGAAGAAGGAGGAGGCAAAGAAGGAGACCGGCCGGCGGCGCGATCGTCACACGCTCCACTTCCGCAGTTGCCCACGACGGATTCCGCGCTTTTAGGCACCATCAGCATGCCCCCGATCGGCGCTGGTGCGGAGCCAACGAAAGGTACGACGACATCGCACGCGAGAGAGAGGTCAGCTTTGTCGATGGCAATCGTTGCGGTGCCGCGGTACGATCCGTCGGCGATCGGCCAATCCACGGCGACATCATCCCTTTCGCGGTTGGTCGTCATTCGTGAGGAGCCGGCGGTCGAAGACGCACAGCGCGACGGTGGCAAA
>ERZ1292633.6500-Hain-H41-02um-R1-6500-length-10172-cov-4_pt1 | contig 10172 bp, 9 predicted proteins | sample MGYA00564406_ERZ1292633 | MGnify/ENA primary metagenome ERZ1292633 (study PRJEB36523, sample SAMEA6512639) | groundwater metagenome | collected 2019-01-08 | study: AquaDiva: Metagenomics assemblies of 32 groundwater samples
AGGTCTTGTCGTTCTTTCTTTCCTGTGTCCTCACGGGCCGGCTTCGATCGGCGCTGGCGTCTGCCGAAGCTCAGCCCAAATTACGATACGGGATGGTGATCGCGATCGGAACTCTGGCCGCGCAGTGGTGGGAGGGGCGGCTCTAAAAGCTCTACGCACGTGCGAGACGGCCTCCGCCAGTCCCGATGGGGATTGCCCGTTTCTGCCCGAGGCTCTCCTGGGGGCATGGCAGACAGAGCTCCGAACAGTCACCGATCACCTGATCCTATGCTGTCACAGCTCATGGCAAGGAGAACACACGGTTGCTAAGGATGGTCCCGCGATGTACATGACTCCCCGACAACGTGCGCTGATGGTGTTGGCCCTCGGCGGCTTCATCGGACTGGCAACCAGTCTTTGGGCCTATCAGTGGCTCCACAGCCTTGAGGAACAGACTCGTCTTGACGGAGAAGCCAGCCATCGAACCTCCCCGGTAGCCATCGCCACTGCCGATTTATCCTGGGGAACGGTGCTGACCGATGAGATGACACGGATCGTCGCCGTTCCGGCTGACGCGCAGCCGAAAGGCCATTTCGCCTCGACGGACGGGCTGAAGGGCCGGGTTCTGATTGCCGACATCAAGCAGCACGAGCCGATCCTCGAGTCCAAGCTGGCTCCGACCTCCGTCACGGTCGGCGGAATCGCAGCCATCACCCATTCAGACAAGCGAGCCGTCGCCGTCAGGGTGGATGACGTGGTTGCAGTCGGCGGCTTCATCAAGCCCGGCGACCGCGTGGATGTGCTCGCCACACTGCGCCGGCCCGGCGAAACCGATGCCCCGGTCACAAAAGTTGTGCTTGAGAATATCAGAGTACTCGCCATAGGGCAGGACGTTGAGCGCAAGGCACAACACGATGAGGCGGCCAAGGATCGTGAAAGTACGACCGTTGCTCCCTCGGTCATGACGTTGGAAGTCACGCCTGCCGAAGCCGAACAGCTGGCCCTGGCCTCCACCGAGGGCAAGGTGCAGCTGGCATTGCGCAACCCTCAGAGCGCCACAACCGTCTACACCGCAGGCGCGACCATTCCCTCCTTGCTCGATTCGTATGGTGGCCAGGGGGAACCGCGTTCCGATCGGCGCTCGGGTCCATTGAGCCGCTCCCGCCAGTCGAACGCGGCCCTGTCCGTCAAGCGCGCGCCGGCGAATGAACCGACGTCCCTCGTGCATATCCCTGAGAAGTCGGCGCCCATCTCGGTTTCGCCGGAGGTTTCCGTGATGGCGTCGGCCCCGCTGCAGGTGGGAATGCCACCGGACGCTCCGTCGCTCGACGGAACGCCGTCGTCTCCATCCTCTCCCGCATCGAAGGGACCAGCCTCCATCTCGGTCGAGCTGATTCGTGGTATGACGCGCAGCAGCTTGACGTTTGAACCTGCCCGATCGGACACGAGTGTGTCCAAGGGAGTGCCCGAATGACCTCCCGTAAACGGATCTACGGATGGAGCAGGCGCGCGGCTGGCGCAGGGCTTCTCGTGTTCTGCCTGACCACGGCGGCACCGGCCCAGGAACCGCCTGCTCCGGACATCCGGACATCCGGACATCCGGACATCCGGACACCTTCACCCCAGCCGCTGTCCTTGAGCGTCGGCAAATCGATCGTGCTGGACAATCTGACTTCATTTTCACGTGCCTCCATCGCCGACCCGGATATCGCGGACACGCTCGTGCTGTCTCCACGGCAACTCTATGTGATGGGGAAAATGGCCGGCACGACCAACCTCACGCTCTGGGATGCCGACGGACGCGTCTCTGCCTTGTACGACCTGTCCGTCTCGCCGGACCTTGTTCGCCTCAAGGAGCACCTCCATCGGCTGTTCCCGAACGATCCGGATCTGCACGTGTCCGCCGCGCATGATCGCCTGACGCTGACGGGTACGATGCGGAGCGCCTCGCAGGTGTCCGAAGCCGTCGCGGTTGCCGAAGCCTATACCAAGCAGAAAGTGATCAATCTGCTGCGCGTCAGCGGCCTCCATCAGGTTATGCTGGAGGTGCGCGTGGCTGAGATGGAACGGACGCTCCTGCGTCGCCTGGGTGTGAACTTGGCCGGGGTGAACGGCAGCGGGAAGTCGTTCGGCGTGTCGACGCTGCGAAACCTGACCACGGTCTTGCCCCCCGATGATCCGTCCGCCGCTCTGTTGGCTGGCCCATTCGGTGTGGGCGTCAGTCAGGCCGTCAATGCGTTGTTCCGGTTTCAGACCGGATCGACGAATTGGACCGGATTCATCGATGCGCTGAAAGAGGAGAATCTGGTCAAAGTCCTGGCGGAACCGACCCTTGTAGCGCTGAGCGGGCAGGATGCCCACTTTCTGGCCGGCGGAGAATTTCCGCTCCCGGTTCCCCAGGCCTTCGGCGTCACTACAATCCAGTTCAAGAAGTTCGGCATTCAGCTGAACTTTCATCCGGTTGTCCTCAGTCCAACCCGCATCAACGTGACCGTGTCGCCGGAAGTATCGGAATTGGACTTCGCCAACGGGATCGCGCTGCAAGGATTCGTGGTGCCGTCCATCACGACCCGGCGCGCATCCACCGTCGTCGAATTGGAAGACGGACAGAGCTTTGCCGTGGCGGGGCTCCTGCGAGATACTGTGAGGGAAACTGTGTCGAAATTTCCCGTTCTCGGAGACATTCCGATTCTCGGCGCCTTGTTCAGAAGTTCGTCATTTCAAAAGAATGAAACGGAGCTGGTCATCATTGTCACCCCACGATTCGTCACGCCGGTCGCGGAAGCCGAATTGCCGCTTCCCACTGGGGAGTACCTGGAGCCCAACGACCTCGACTTCTATCTCATGGGACGCCTCCAGAGTAAGCAACAGAAGGGCCGGACGCCGCTCCCTCCGCCGGCGCAACTGCCCTTCGAGGACAAGCTGGAAGGACCGGTCGGGCCGATGCTGCCCTAGCCCATATTATTCATGACGGGTCCTGGCGAAATCGAAGCCAGGCAAGGGGCTAAGGGCACGAAGCTAGAGGCTGGGAGAACGTCACCCCCACAGAGGCGTTCATGAATAATGCGGGGTGTAGTGAGGGCCATGCTCCGGACAGCGGGAGGTATTCCATGACACGACACGGCCTCATGATCATCATAGCCATCATGGTGGTCATGACCATCGGCTGCACAAGTCCCGCGCCGCTGCGGGACGATTACGGCCGATCAGTGAGGGCGATGAAACAGGCGCAGCGCCCCGACTCTGCGAGAATGCGGGGGATGGCTCCTATGGAAGGGTTGGATGGCCGGGCCGCACAGGCGGTGATCCAGCAATATCTGGGCACGTTCGACAAGGCCAACGAGGGCGCCCCGTCGGCGGCGCCGCTTCAGATGCCGTCCGGAATCAATGAAGCGGTTGGCGCAACAGGATCGCTGCCGGGCGGAAACGCGACAAGTCCATAATCCCGGTGTGGCGCGAGGAGATGGTAGTCGTGAACAATGTAACAAGTAGCCGCGGCGCGCGCTGCCATGAATATGGGGCGGCGGCCGTGGAGTTCGCGCTGTTGCTCCCATTGCTCATGTTGCTCTTGTTCGGCATCGTGGAGTTCGGTCTGGCGCTGCACCGCCAGCAAGTCTTGGCCACAGCCAGCCGGGAGGGTGCCCGGGTTGGGATTCGCCAGACCGCGCCGCGCCCGACGTCTGGAGACATCGAACGAGCGGCTCGCAATGTTCTCACCCAAGCCGGGGTGGTCGGCGCCGTGGTCGCCGTGGCCGGAGCGGGCGGCGTGTCTGGCACGGACCTGCGCGTGGATGTGGAACTGCCCCATCGCTTTTTCGTCTTGCCGAATCTGGCGCCAGGAATCGCCACGTCGGTAAGGCTCCGTTCCCGAACGGTGATGAAGCATGAATGATCGCCCGACTGGTTGTTGCGCGGACATTTCCCTCTCCTTGCGGCTCTCGGACGGCCGCCGGCGAGGCATGTTGTTGCACGATGAGCGCGGAGCGGTCGCTGTCGTAATCGCGGTCAGTCTCTTGGCGCTCGTCTCGTTGGCGGCCTTGGTGGTGGATCTTGGCTTTGCCCTGGCATCGAGACAGCATTTGCAAAACCTCGCGGATGCCGCGGCGCTGGCCGGCGCCGGACAGTTGGGAAGACTATATGAAAATCCTGCGGGAGCCGCTCCGGCGGCGCCGTCCCCAGCGGATCGTGCAAGGGTTCGCGCCGTCGTGTCGGAGGTTGCGGCGACCAATCGTGCGGCGACCAAACTCACCGGCGTCACGGTCGCGGACCTCCGTCTGGGGCGTTGGAATCCAGCGACACGAACCGTCGTGTCCGCCTCAGCCGACCCCGACGCGGTGCTGGTGCGGGCGCAGGGTTTTATGCCGACGTTTTTGGCTGGCGTGGTCGGTATCCGGCAACTGTCTCTGTCAGCCACGGCCAGCGCAGCGTTGACCGCGATGGCCGAGGCGACGCCCGGCGCGCTGGCCTTGCCAGCCGGAATTTCATCGGCCTGGATGGCCCAGGGTCCGATTGAGGGAAGGCGTCTCCGCCTCTATGCGCCCAACGGCGGAGACCCGTGCGCCGGTTGGTCCACCTTCACGGATGCGCCGCCGACCATCGGACGGTTGCAATCCATCGTGCAGGGACTGACTCGCCGTGCCTACACCAGCCCGTCCGCGCTCGTCGACAGAACACGCTTTCAGTTTGTTGTCGGAAATCCGGCGGCGATCGCGCCGGACCTCATGGCGCTCTACAACGCGCGGAAAAATCCCGCGACCGGCCAATGGACGACGACCATTGCCGTGTATCGCCAGGCGCAGTGCGCCGTCCCTGCCGGCGCGGTGGCGCTCGCGGGCTTTGCCACCGCGGTGATCACGGCAGTCCCCACTCCGGACGGACCGGCGCTGGATGCAGTGATGCGGACCGGCTTCATTCAGCGGGGCCGTGGAGGAGGGCCGGACTATGGCACCAACGGGAGCATTCCGGCGTTGGTGCAGTAATAAGCAGGTGTGAACCGTACGCTGAGCAAGACCATGACACATCAGACGCTGAACTCACATCACGTGCGATCAAGGATGGAGATCTTATGATCGGATCATCCAATGCGGTGCAAGAGCCCCGTCCCGAACAGGTCGCCGAGCCGCACGGAGTGGTCATCGCCCTGTTCGGCGCCAAGGGCGGCGTCGGCGCGAGTACGGTCGCGGTCAATCTGGCGCTCTGCGCGCAGCAACAGCGAACGAAGGAATCGGTGGCGCTTGTGGACCTCAATCTGCAGGCGGGAGACCTGCATCTCTTGCTGGGACTGGAGCCTGCGCATCGGTGGCGAGGCGTGATGCGCCAAGCCGACCGGCTGGACGCCACCTTTCTGATGAGCTTGCTGGCCAAGCATCCGTCCGGGCTCCATCTACTGGCATCGGATTACGATGGCTTGGGAGACACGGTGTTGAATCCAGAGCTGGTCTCACGCGCGTTGCTGCTCCTCCGCGCACTCTTCCCGATCGTCATCGTAGACTGCGGGCATGTGCTTCAAACCCCGGTGCGAAAAGCGCTGGAACAGGCCACCACCATCCTGGTCGTATCCGGGATTGAGATTCCCGCCATGCGGCGGACGAAGCGCCTGCTGGAAGTCCTGCCCCCGCTCATCGGCGACAACCGGAAGATCCAGGTGCTCATCAACGGCCTTGACCGGAACGACCAGGGATTGCTCATGGAAGCGGAGACGGCGCTCGGACATCGCGTCGCCTGGCACATTCCGGCCGATTCCACTGAAGCGCGGTCCGCCATCGAGCTAGGCCGGCCGCTCTGCGCAATTTCCCGACGACGGGACGTGGTGCAAGCCTACCGCAGCCTGGCTTCGGGGCTGACCGCGTCGAAACCGTCCTGCGAGAACGCGCCGCCTCTGGCCGCCGCCGGATGGGCGGCGAAGTTGTTGGCGCTGGTGACGCGCCGCTCGCTTCAGGACTCAGGCCGATCACAGGAGCCGGGCGAGCAGCCATGAACGGCCACCACTTCGACAATCCGGGCAAGGAGGTCTTTGTGCAATCAACGTCCGTTCCTGACATCGATCCCACCTCGACTGAACGCCGCGATCTCAAACACCGCGTCCATGACCGGCTGCTCAGCCGGCTGGACTTTGCCGCCATGGGATTGCTCGACCCCGCGCTGCTGCGGGCGCAACTGGCCATGCTGATCATGCAGATCTTGGAAGAAGAAGGCGCGCTGTTCACCGATGCGGATCGGGAAGAAGTCATCACCGACGTCATGCACGAGGTACTCGGATTGGGTCCGTTGGAACCGCTGTTGCAGGATCCGACGATCTCCGACATTCTCGTCAACACATTCAAACAGGTGTACGTGGAGCGTGGAGGCAAGCTGGAACTGGCCGCGCAACGATTCAACGACAACACACACCTGCGGGAAATCATCGACAAAATCGTGTCGCGGGTCGGCCGCCGCATCGACGAGTCGTCCCCGATGGTGGACGCCCGTCTGGAGGATGGCTCGCGCGTCAATGCGATCATTCCCCCCCTGGCGCTGGACGGTCCGATCCTCTCCATTAGGAAATTCAGCCGGGATAAGCTGCAGTTGGAGCAACTGGTCGAACGACGCGCGTTGACGGCCGCGATCGGTGATACGCTCCAGGCGATCGTCCGCGCGCGGCTGAATGTGCTAATCGCCGGTGGAACCGGCTGCGGTAAGACCACGATGCTGAACGTGCTCTCGGGCTTTATCCCGGCCGAGGAGCGCATCGTGACGATCGAGGATGCCGCCGAATTGCAGCTTCGCCAGGAGCATGTCGTCCGGCTGGAAACTCGGCCGCCGAATGTAGAAGGCAAAGGCGAGGTTACCCAACGAGACCTGGTGCGCAATAGTCTGCGCATGAGACCGGACCGGATCATTCTGGGGGAAGTCCGCGGCGCCGAAGCGCTGGACATGCTTCAGGCCATGAACACCGGCCATGACGGGTCCTTGGCGACCATCCATGCCAACAGTGCGCGCGACGCCGTCACGCGAGTCGAAACCATGGTGTCCATGGCCGGCCTGAATCTGCCGGTGCAGATGCTGCGGCACTACGTCTCATCGGCGTTGGATGTGATTGTGCACTTGACCCGCTTCTCAGACGGCAGCCGGCGGCTCACAAGCCTCCAGGAAATCGTTGGCATGGAGCAGGACGTGATTGTGTTACAGGAAATCTTCGCGTTCGAGCAGACCGGTCTTGACCCGGATGGGCGTGTGAAAGGTCGCTTCAGAGCGACCGGTATCCGCCCAAAGTTCGCCGAACACATCGAGGCCATGGGGTTGCGGCTTGCCGCCGACACCTTCGATCCCGATCACGTCACTGAGGTGTGAAAAAAGGAGCGCACTGTCTCATGATGATCGTCATCGCCATTGGTCTCGCAGGCTCTCTGCTGTTGGTGCTGGGAGGCGTCGTGACGCTGTGCCGGACCCGCGACGTACCGGATTTGTCAGCCGTCGACGGAGGGATGGGCGTGGAATTCGGCGGCATCTCCAGAGCGCAGGACTTCAGCCCGACGCGCTGGGCCCATGTGTTGCTGAGCGCCCTGCCCGGCATTGAGCAACTCGATAGTGTGCGGCGGCGCGCCGACGTGACCGCGCCGCTCGCCGCACTTGTCGGCGCGTGCCTGGCCCCGGCCGGCGTGAGCGCGATACTGGCCCTCGCCGGCGCCGTCAGCGTGCCGGCCATGCTGGTGCTCACCGCCATCGGAAGCGTCCCCGTCCCGGCTTACTTATTCCAGCGCGCCGCAGCGCGCCGGGCTCATTTTCAACGGCAGTTGCCTGACGCGCTCGATCAGATCGCCCGATCGCTCCGCGCCGGCCACGCCTTTCTGGCCGGGATGAAAATGGTCGCGGAAGAAATGCCCCCTCCGATCGGTTCGGAATTCGGCGCGGTGGTGAAAGAGATCACCTTCGGCGTCAGCGTCGGGGAAGCGCTCACCCGCCTGACGAAACGGATGAACTCTCCGGCCCTCGCATTTTGTGTCACCTCCGTGCTGATCCAACGGGAAACAGGCGGCAATCTCGCTGAGATCGTCGATACGATCAGCCTCATGATGAGGCAACGATTTGAATTGGCGGCCAAGGTGCGCGCCGTCTCGGCCGAAGGACGCCTGTCCGCCGTCATCTTGTTCGCCCTGCCTTTTGCGCTCGGCGTCTTGTTGCTGATCATCAATCCAGACTATGTCTTAGTGTTGTTCCATGATCCTGTCGGCCAAACGATGACGATCGGCGGCGGGATCTTGATGCTCATCGGGGCCATAGTCACAAAACGGATGATCACCATCCACATATGAGGCGGTCATGGACCTGACGCTCGCTCTCGGTCTCGCTGTGTTCGTCGGCTGTCTGGTCAGCATCGCCGGACTCACGCTCTATGGGACTGAATCTCGGCGGATCTCGCACTGGCACCGCAGAATCCAAGGCATGCAGGAGGCCGGCTGCGCCCTCTCCATCTCGGCCAGGATTGGACGGTCGGCTCGACGCTTGTTACTCATCTGCGGGCGGCGGAAATCTGGTTCGGCACGGGAAGGAGAGCCGCTCCCTCTCCCGAACCCGTTCGCCACCGCCGGTTTGCGCGGTCCGGATATCCCGATCCTGTTTCAGGGCGCCAAAGTGGTCGGTGCGGCGGCCTGTCCTCTGATTGGCCTAGCACTGTATGGACTGCTGGCTCGCGATTCGGCGCTTGCGCCGGTGATCCTCTGCGCCGTCACGGCGATGGGAGGCTGGTACCTCCCTGATCTCTGGCTCCGGCACCGGATCGAGAACCGGCGGCAACACATTCTTACCGCGTTCCCTGCCGCGATCGAACTCATGGTGGTCTGTGTTGAAGCGGGCCTGAGTTTGGACGCGGCCATGGCCCGTGTCGGACAGGAGTTGAGATTGATGCATCGGGAGTTGAGCGAAGAACTGCAAGCCTTGTGTCTGGAGCTGAGAACCGGTCGATCCCGCCAGCAGGCGCTGCGCAACGCCGCTCTCCGCATGCAACTGGAAGAAGTTCAGAGTTTTGTGTCCTTGCTGATCCAGACCGAACGGTTCGGCACCAGGATCGGGCAGGCGCTTCGGGCGCAGGCCGACAGCGTGCGCAAGCGCCAGACTCTCCAGGCTACGGAGATGGCCGCGAAGCTGCCGGTAAAACTGCTGCTGCCCTTGATCTTCTTTATCTTCCCCAGCCTGCTCGTCGTCCTCCTGGGACCGGCGATGATTCACGTATTCCGCCAACTCGCTCCGACCTTTGGACCCTAAGCCCGTGGCGCTCAAGCGATGGCGGCAACCTACCGATAAAGTGGGCATGCGTTCATCTCGATATCTTACGGCGGCGCTACCTGCGGGACTTGCAAGCCTCCTTCTCATCGGCTGTGCCGCACGGCCTTCTGTGCCGTCGGCCACTCACGAGGCGATCGCGCAACAGGCGGACGAGCGGCGGAAGGCCTCCGACCCCTCTGATATACCCGCCGGGCAGATGCCGGCCGGCCTGACGAAAACAGACTACGAGCGATTCGGCGACCAGTACGTCCGTCAGGGAAATCTGACGCTTGCCTTCGCTCAGTACGGCCGGTCTCTTCGCGTGGATTCCCGCCAATCGCGTGTTCGGGACAAACTTGGGCTCCTGTATGCGCAGAAGGGTTTCTGGGAAGAAGCCCAGAATGAATTTCAACGGATTCTGCAAGACGACGCGGCCTACGCGCCGGCGCATGAAGGACTCGGCCAAGTGCATCTTTCCGGGGGGCGCGCCGCAGAAGCGGAAACCTCGTTCCGGCGCGCGATCGAGCTCAACCCGCATTTGTGGAAGTCGCACGCGTTCCTTGGCCTGCTCTACGACTCACAAGGCAAGCATGCCGAAGCACTCGAATCGTTTCGATCCGCGCTCGCCATCAAACCGGGACACCAAGCCCTTCTCAATAACACCGGCCGCTCCCTTTATCTCCTGGAACGGTACGAAGAGGCGGTTGATCACTTTCAACAGGCGTTGCAGACTGGTCAGCCCACGCCCGCTCTGATCAACAACTTCGCCCTGACATTAGCCAAGCTCGAACGGTACGAGGACGCGTTCGAGCTGCTCCATCGATATGCTGCCCCTCAAGCGGCCTCTAAAAACCTAGAGGCCCTCTATCGGGTCGCCGGTCACCACCGAGTCGCTGCCGCCTGCGGCGGCCAAGCGCAGGAGGAGAGGAGCGATACAAGCGGACATGCATTTG
>ERZ1292633.6501-Hain-H41-02um-R1-6501-length-10170-cov-6_pt1 | contig 10170 bp, 7 predicted proteins | sample MGYA00564406_ERZ1292633 | MGnify/ENA primary metagenome ERZ1292633 (study PRJEB36523, sample SAMEA6512639) | groundwater metagenome | collected 2019-01-08 | study: AquaDiva: Metagenomics assemblies of 32 groundwater samples
TTGTATTTTTAATTTAATTAAAAAAAAAATTATTTTTTATATTTATTAATATATATATATTTTTTTTTTTTAATTTTTATATAATTTTTATTATTATTTTTTTAATTTTTTCATCATTTTCATCGTTTTCTATATTTATTTCTATTGTTATATATTTTTTAAATGGAATATTATATATTTTATCTATTATATTTTTTGTTTTTTCGTTTATTTTAAATTTTATAAATTTATTTTTTGGAAATGTTTTTTTTATATATTTTTTAATTAGTAAATTTATATTTATTAGATTATTTATTTTATTTTTATATATAAAAAAAATATTAGAATCTTTTTTTTTTAAAATATTATTTATTTTTTTAATATTTTCAAAAAAAATCATAATTTTTTTTTTTTAATTAATAATTATATTAATTATATTTTTTTTTAAAAAAATAATTTTTTTTATTTTTTTATTTTTAAAATATTTAAATAATTTTTTTTCATTAAAAATTTCTATTTTTGTTTCTTTATATGAATTTGATTCATGTATATTTATTTCTGATTTTAATTTCCCATTTATTTGTATTATTATATTAAATTTATTTTTGTTTAAATATTTTTTATTTATTTTTGGCCATATATTTTCATTTATTTTTTTTAAATTATTTAATTTTTTTAATAGTAGATTGCAAATGTGTGGAATTATTGGAGATAATAATAATATTATTATTTTTAATTTTTTTTGTATAATAATATGATCATTTATAGTTAATTTTTTATAATTTTGTATTATATTTATTAATTCCATTAAAGAAGAAATTGCTGTATTAAATGTGTGTTTTTTTTCAATATCATTGTTTATTTTTTTAATTGTTTTATATATTATAAAATAAATGTTTTTTTGTTTGTAATTTAATTTATGTTTTATTTTATTTTTTGATAATCCTATTAATATGTGATCATTTAATATTATTTTTAGTTTTTTAATAAAATTTTGTCCTCCATTAATTCCATCTTCAGACCATTCTAATGATTTTTCTGGAGGTGAAGAAAATATTGTAAAAAATCTTAATGTGTCAGATCCATATTTTTTTATTAATATTTCTGGATTTATTATATTGCCATATGATTTGGACATTTTTTTTCCATTTAATAATACCATTCCTTGTGTTAATAAATTTTTAAATGGTTCGTTTGAATTTAATAATCCAAAATCTCTTATTATTTTATGAATGAATCTTGAATATAGTAAATGTAAAATAGCATGTTCTATTCCTCCTATATATTGATTAATTGGAGTCCAATTTTTTGATCTATAATCTAATATTGATTTTTTATTATTATATGATGAATATCTTGCATAATACCATGATGATTCTAAAAATGTATCACATGTATCTGTTTCTCTATATGAACTTGAATTACATGAAAAGCATATTGTGTTATAAAATTCTGGTATATTTTTTAAAGAAATATTATTGTTATTTATTTTTATATTTTTAGGAAGAATTATAGGTAAATTATTATATTGTATAGATTTTATACCACAATTTTTACAATATATTATTGGGATAGGTGTCCCCCAGTATCTTTGTCTTGATATACCCCAATCTTTTATTTTATAATTTAAATTTTTTTTAATTTTTAATTTTTTTAATTTATTTTTAATTATTTTATTTTTATTATTGTAATTTAATTTTTTAAAATTTTTTGAATATATAAAATTTAATTTTTGTTTATTTTGTGGTAATTTATTTTTACTTTTATTTTTAATTTTTAAAATTTCATAGTCTTTTTCAAGTAAAATATAATTACTTATTAATATAGGTATTTTTTTATTATTTATAGGATTTATTATATATAAATTTGTTTTAATAATTGATTGATTTGTATTAAAATAATTATATTTTTTATTATTGTTTATGAAATTTTTAATTAATTTTATTTTTTTAGATAATAAAATTGATAAATTATTATCTATTGATAATAATAAAGCATTTATATTAAATATATCATTAAAATTATCTATATTTAAATTTAAAAAAGATTTTAATGTTTTATTTATTTTAAATGGAATTAATATATTTTTTGATTTGCCTATCCAATTATGTTGCATAATTTTTACTTGATTTGGCCAATTTTTTAAATTTATTAAATTTTTTAATAACTCTTTTGTATAATTTGTTATTTTTAAAAACCATTGGTATATTTTTATTTTTTTTACGTTTGCATCTGATCTCCATCCTTTTCCATTTATTACTTGTTCATTTGCTAAAACTGTTTTATCTATAGGGTCCCAGTTTACTATTGATTTTTTTTTGTAAATTAAATTTTCTTTATATAATTTTATAAACATCCATTGTTCCCATTTGTAGTAATTAGACTGATATGTATTTATTTCTTTATTCCAATCGTAGCTAATACCTAAAAATTTTAATTGATATTTCATATGAATTATATTTTTTTTGGTCCATTTTAAAGGATTTGTTTTATTTTTTATTGCTGCATTTTCTGCTGGTAATCCAAATGAATCCCATCCTATAGGATGAAAAATATTTTTCCCTATATTTTTTTTATATCTTGCTATTACATCTCCTATCGTATAATTTCTTACATGCCCTACATGTAATACACCACTTGGATATGGAAACATTACTAAACAAAAATAATTATTTATATTATTTTTATTTACTTTAAAAGAGTTGTTTTTTTTCCAAAAAAAATGTAAATTTTTTTCTGTTATATAATGATTATAGTTTTTTTTAGTTTTCATTTTTTTTTATTAAATAGCATTTTTTCTTCAATGAGTTCCATTTTTAATGTTTTTTTAATTACATTATGTGAATAACCTTTTAAATGTAGTATACTATGTATTGTTAAATGTTTCCAATGTTCAATTATTGGTTTTTTTAAAATTTTTGCTTCTTTTTTTATTATAGAGTAACAAAATATTATATCTCCTATTATATTTTTATCTTTGTTAAAATTTAAATTAAATGTTAAAACATTTGTTTCTTTATTTTTTTTTTTATATTTTTTATTTAAATATTTTATCTTTTTTATATCGACTATTTTTATATTTATTATTATAAAATTTTTATTTTTAAAATATTTAATCCAGTCGTAAAATATTTTTAATTTTGGTATATTTTTATAAGATTCTTTTTCTATATTTATTAATATATTTTTCATATTATTTAATTTTTATTTTTTTTAAATTATATTTCCTTCTAATAAATTGTTTTTTATTTTTGTTACTGTTATTTTTATTGTATTTTTTATTTTATTATTTTTATTTATTATTTGTATAATTCTGTTATTTTCAGTTTTACCTTTTATATATTTTTTGTTTTTTGATTTTCCAATATATAATATGGTATATTTATTATTTATCATTTTTTTACTTTGTATTATAGTGTATTTATGTAATAATAATTGTACTATTTTTAATCTTTCTTTTTTTTCTGAATAATTTGTTGTATCATTTATTTTTATTGCTTTAGTATTTGGTCTTTTATTATATAAAAAACTATAAGATTTATCAAATTTTACATATTTTATTATATTTAATGTTTCTAAAAAATTTTGATGATTTTCTTCTGGAAATCCTATTATAATATCTGTTGAAATTGTAATATTTTTTCTTTCTTTTTTTAAAAAATTTATTTTTGAAATATAATCTTGTATTTTATATCCTCTTTTCATTAATTTTAATATTTTATTTGATCCACTTTGCATTGGCAAATGAATGTTATTTGCAAGTTTTTTAATTTTTGCATATAATTGTATTATGTTATTTGATAAAGATAATGGGTGAGAAGTTATGAATCTTATTCTTTTTATTGATTTTATTTTATCGATATAATATACTAGTAATGATAAATTTGTTTTGTTTGTGTTATTTATTGTTCCTTCATAATTATTTACATTTTGTCCTAATAAAATTATTTCTTTTATTCCTTTTTTAGATAGAATTAATGCTTCTGTTATTATGTTTTTAAATTGTCTATGTATTTCTTTTCCTCTAGTATATGGGACTATACAGTAAGTACAATATCTATTACATCCTTCAGAAATTGATATGAATGATGAGTATTTTTTTGTTAAAATATAATTGAATTTTTCTATTTTTGGAAAGGATATATCTATTAATGAATCTTTTTTTTTGTAATTAATTATTGTTTTATTAATTAATTCTGGAATTTTATGAATTGTTTGTGTACCTATTATTATATTTATAAAAGGTAATTTTTTATGTAAATTTTTTCCTTCTTGAGTAGCTAAACATCCTGTTAATATTATTATTATTTGTTTATTTATTTTTTTTAAATTTTTCCATTTACAAATTTCAGAAAATGCTTTTTCTTGAGATTTATTTCTTATAGAACATGTGTTTAATATTAATATATTTGCATTATTTATTTTATTTGTTAATTTTAAATTATGTGTATTATTTAATATATTGTATATTTTAAGAGTGTCATATTCATTCATTTGACATCCTAAAGTTTTTATAAATAAACGTTTCATATTTTATATTTTTATTTTATATTATTTAATATCATGGCTATAGATAGATTTGAACTATCGACCTCAGCATTATGAGTGCCGTGCTCTTGCCAACTGAGCTATATAGCCATTTTGAATATGATCGATGTTTTTATATTGTTTGTCAATATTATTTTATAATTTTTTAATTAATTTAATTTTTTATATATATTTTAGGATTTTAATATGAAAGTTAGGACTAGATTTTCTCCAAGTCCAAGTGGCTCTTTGCATTTAGGAAATATTAGAACTGCTTTATATTGTTGGCTTTATGCTAATAAATATAAAGGAGATTTTATTTTAAGGATTGAAGATACAGATTTTGATCGATCTTGTGATATTTATATACAAAATATTTTTGATACTTTAAATTGGTTAGGATTATTTTGGACAGAAGGTCCATATTATCAAATGAAAAGGTTAGATATATATAATGAAATTTTAAAAAAATTATTGCACGAAGGTAAAGCTTATAAATGTTATTGCAAAAAAGAACGGTTGAATTCTTTAAGACTTTTTCAACTTAAAAACAAAATGAAACCTAAATATGATAAATTTTGTCGTGATTTAAAGACAAATTTAAATAGATCTTATGTTGTTCGTTTTAAAAATCCTGATGAAGGAAATGTACATTTTGTTGATGGTGTTTATGGTGATATTATTATAAATAATTGTGAATTAGATGATTTAATTATTTTTAGAAGTGATGGAATACCTACTTATAATTTTGTTGCAGTTATAGATGACATTGATATGAAAATAACAGATGTTATAAGAGGAGCTGATCATATAACAAACACGGCTAGACAGATAAATATTTATAATTCTCTTGGTGTTGATTTGCCAAAATTTTATCATATACCTATTATTTTAAATGATATTGGTAAAAGATTGTCTAAAAGATTAAATTCTGCTAGTATTATTTATTTTCATAATAGTGGTTATTTGTCTTATTCTTTATTAAATTATTTATTAATGTTGGGTTGGTCTTATTATGATAAAGAGATTTTTAATATAGATGAAATGATAGAATTTTTTAATATTGAAAAATTACATTTATCTTCTGTAAAATTTAATTATAAAAAATTACTTTGGTATAATAAATATTATATTAGAAATTTATCTACAAATTATATTATTGAAAATATAGTTGATTATTTAAAAAAAATAAATATTGTTCTTGAAGAAGGGCCTAATATTTCATTAGTTTTTTTAATACAAAAATTTAGAATAAGTACATTTTTAGATTTTATAAAAAATAATATTTATTTTTATAAACGTAATTTATTTTATGATAGTAATTTGAATATTTTTATTTATAATAAATTTTTTTTATTTTTTGATAAAATTTATTTATGTTTATTTAATAATGAATTAAATTGGAATATATCATCTCTTAAAGATTTATTAATTAAAATATCTGTTGATAATAATATTGTTTTAAATGATTTATATTTTTTTTTAAGAATAATTATAACTGGAGTAATTAGTAGCCCTTCTTTAATTGATGTTATATTTTTAATTGGTAAAAAATTTTTTATATATAGAATAAATAGTATTAAATATATATATAAATTATTTATTAATCATTATTGACATTAATTATTATAAAATATACCATATGAAAATTATGGTTTAAATAATAGTAAATTTTTTGTATAATATATAATACATTAAATTTTGCTTTTTTATTTTTATATTATGTCCCCATCGTCTAGTGGCCTAGGACATCGCCCTTTCACGGCGGAAACAGGGGTTCAAACCCCCTTGGGGACGATTTTATAATATGTAATATATAGTTTATAGATGTATCTGTTGTTACTTTAGTTTTTTTTGATAAATGGTTATATTTTATTCCTTTTATATTTTTTATTTTTAAACTGTTTTTTTTTAATTTTTTCAATAAAAATTTTATTTTTATGTATTTATGATATGAATGTGTATTAATTGGAATTATTTTGAATATATATTCTCCAATTAATATAGTTTTTATCATTGCTATTGTTGTTTTGTTTATTGAAGATAAAAAAATATGACCGTTATTTTTTAGTAAATAATTACATTTTTTTATTAATGAATTTATATTTGGAATATGTTCTATTATTTCCATACAAGTAATTATGTCATATTTATTTCTATAATTTTTTTTATAATTTTCTATTGATTTTTTTTTATATTTTATATTTAAATTTGATAATTTTGCATGTTTTTTAGCTATTATAATTGCTTTTTCACAAATATCTATTCCTGTTACTTTTGCTCCTTTTTTTGATAAACTTTCTGTTAATATTCCTCCCCCACATCCAATATCTAATATTTTTTTGTTTTTTAATATAATATTTGAACTTATGAATTTTAATCTTATTATATTTAATATATGTAAAGCATTATAAATTTTTGCATTATGATCCCACCAATAATTTGATAATTTGTTAAATTTTTTTAATTCATTTATATATATATTCATTTTTATATTTTTTACATTTTATTTATTTTTTTTAAATTTAAAATAAAAAAACAAATATTTAAAATTTTTGCTGTTATATTACATAATAATAATCTGACAATTTTTTTTTCTGAATTATGTATTTTACATGAATGAAAAAATATATGAAAACTATCTGCTAAGTTATATAAATATGATGTTATTTTTTGTGTATTTAAATTTTTTATACTATTAGATATTGCTTCTGAAAATTGACATATATTTAATGATAAATTTTGTTCTTCTTCTGATGAAAAATTTAAAAATTGTTTTGTGTATTTTATTTTATTATTAATTTTTATATATTTTTTTATACTTATTATTCTAACATTTGCATATGAAATAAAAGAAGATGTATATCCGTCAAAATTTAACATTCTATTATAATTAAATTTATAATTATTTATTGGATTATAAGATAAATCAAAAAATTTAATACTATTTATTCCTATTTTTTTTGATTCTTTTTTTAAAATATTATCATTATTATTTTTTAAAGATAAAATATTTTTAGATTTATTTATGCTTAATTTTATTAAATCAATTAATTTTTCATTTTTTCCTTTTCTTGTTTGAAATTTTTTGCCATTTGGTTTTAAAATTAGTCCGAATTTTATATGATTAACTTTGTGAATTTTTTTATATATTTTTGCTTTATATGCTGTTTTAAATAACATATTAAAATGTAATTTTTGTCCGTTATCTGTTACATAAATTATCCATTGTGTTTTTTCTATTAATATTCTATATTTTATAGTTGTTAAGTCTGTTGTTGAATAATTATAGCTTTCATTTGATTTTTCTATAATAAATGGTAATATATTATTTTTTTTATTTTTAAATTTTTTAATAAATATACATTTAGCTTTATATGATTTTATTATTAAATTTTTTTTTTTTAAATTTTTTATTATATCTTTTAATAATGAATTATAGAATGATTCTCCTTTGTTTAATATTTTTATATTTAATAATTTATATATTTCTTTTAATGATTTTATTGATATTTTATATATTTGTTTCCATATATTTATTGAAATTGGATTTTTATAATGTAATTTTTTAACTTCTTTATGTGAAGAGATTTTAAATTTATTATTTAAGTCAAAATGTATTTTTGATAATTTGTAATAAATTGATAAATTTTTTAATGTTAAATTTAGTTTAGTTTTTGTATTTATTTTATAAATTTTTTTTAATAAATTTATTAAAATTCCAAATTGTGTTCCCCAATCTCCTAAATGATTTATTTTTATTACTTTATATCCTAAAAATTTTAATAAATTTGATACACTTTCTCCTATTATAGTAGATCTTAAATGTCCTATATGCATTTCTTTTGCAATATTTGGACTAGAAAAATCTATTATTATTTTTATATTTTTTTTTAAAATAGGTAAGCAATATTTTTTATTTTCTATTTTTTTTTTAATAAAATTTATAATATAAAATTTTTTAAATGTAAAATTTATAAATCCTGGTTTTATTATTTTTATTGATTCAAATATTTCATTATATATATTTTTTTCTATTATAAAATTATAAATTATATTTGCTATTATATTAGGTTTTTGTTTTATTAATTTTGAAAATTTCATTGCGCTATTGCATTGATATTGTCCATATATTTTTTTTTTTGTTTGTGTTATTTCAATATTTTTATTTATAATTTCATTATAAATTGAAAATTTTGATATTAATGCTTCATAACAAATATTATGTACAATATTAATTAAATTCATTTTATTTTTTTACCTTATTTTATTTTTTATGCAAAAAATTATATTATTTATTTGTTATTTTATGTTTATTAATTATTACATATAATAACATATAAAAATTTTTTTATATATATGGTGAAGAAAAGTGGAATGTTTTGCTAAAAAAGTTAGTTTAATCAGTATAGAAGATGAATTAAAAAAATCATATTTAGATTATGCTATGAGTGTTATTGTTGGTAGAGCTTTGCCTAATATTTGTGATGGGTTGAAACCTGTTCATAGGAGAGTTTTGTTTGCTATGTATGAACTTGGAAATTATTGGAATAAACCTTATAAAAAATCAGCTAGAGTTGTTGGAGATGTTATTGGTAAATATCATCCTCATGGAGAAGTTGCTGTTTATGATGCTATTGTTAGAATGGCTCAAACTTTTTCGTTAAGATATGTTTTGATAAATGGTCAAGGAAATTTTGGTTCTATAGATGGAGATTCTGCAGCAGCTATGAGATATACAGAAATTAAAATGTCTAAAATATCTTCTTATTTATTAAATGATTTAGATAAAGATACTGTTAATTTTATTTCAAATTATGATAATTCTGAATTACAACCTTTTGTTTTTCCTAGTGCTATTCCTAATTTATTAATAAATGGATCTAGTGGAATAGCTGTTGGAATGGCAACTAATATCCCCCCTCATAATTTATCCGAAGTTATAAATGCTTTAATATATATGGTTGATAATTATAATTTTGAAATATTTAATTTAGTTAATTATATTTTTGGTCCAGATTTTCCAACTGGTGGTTTAATAATAGGCAAAAAAGAAATTATGAATGCTTATGAAACTGGTAAAGGTAGAATTATAATTAGGTCAAAAATTTGTATTGAAAAAGATAATAAAAATATAAAATCTAAAATAATTATTTATGAATTACCATATCAAGTTAATAAATTAAAATTAATTGAAAAAATTATTGAACTTATAAAAAATAAAAAAATAGAAGGAATTAGTGATTTAGTAGATGAATCTAATAAAGATGGAATGAGAATAGTTATAGAAATAAAAAAAAATGAAGATATAGATATTATTTTAAATAATTTATATTTGTATACTCCATTACAAAATTATTTTAGTATTAATATGGTTGCTTTACTTAATGGGGTTCCTAAATTATTAAATTTAAAAAATTTATTATTTTATTTTTTAAATCATAGAAAACAAATTATTTCTAGAAGAAGTATATATGAATTAAAAAAAGTTAAAGAGCGTTTGCATATTTTGGAAGGATTGATAATAGCTTTATATAATATTGATATTATAATAAATTTGATAAAAAATTCTAAATCTGTTTTTGAAATAAAAAAAAGTTTGTTATTATTTTCTTTTAATAAAAAAATTGATTTTTTTAATAAAAATGATGAATATTGTAATCG
>ERZ1292633.6503-Hain-H41-02um-R1-6503-length-10169-cov-5_pt1 | contig 10169 bp, 2 predicted proteins | sample MGYA00564406_ERZ1292633 | MGnify/ENA primary metagenome ERZ1292633 (study PRJEB36523, sample SAMEA6512639) | groundwater metagenome | collected 2019-01-08 | study: AquaDiva: Metagenomics assemblies of 32 groundwater samples
CTCCCACTCCGCGCTTATCGGTCGCATCGAAGAAACCGTCGAGCGATGCGAAGAGCTTGCTCACGAGGTGTCGCAACTCTCCGCCGGTGTCGAAGCCGCCCAAGCCAGAAAAACTCTCTTGGCCGACATGCTGGTGCACTATGAGGGTTACGAGTCCGCCGTCGTCTCGGTGATGAGCGAACGTGCCCGCTGGCCGAGGATGGTTGGCACCGTTGCCGAGCGATTCGTACCGAATGCCGGAATGGAAAATCTTCTGGAAATCGCCTTGGGCGATGTCGCTGAATATCTGATTTGCGAAGACCGCACCACCGCCGAAGAAATTATCTCATTCGTTCGCAAAGACAATCGCGGTCGAATCGGCATGCTCGTTCCCGAAAGCGGCATGATCAATCCGGTTGTAAAGCGGCCGGAGATCGCTGTCGCCGAATTTGTGGGATGGCTCGATTCGTTTGTCACCTCCGATGATTCCCTTCGTCCACTGATGGCGACAGTCCTGTCACGAACGGCGGTCTTCAAGGCGGGAACCGATCCGTCGGCAATCCTTGAAAGACTCCCCTATGGATTTTCCGCCATCTCGACCGATGGCACACTGTACACCAAAAATCAAATTATCGGCGGCTCGCAGGATGACACTTTCCCCCTCTTCCGCCGCAAGGAGCGGGTTGCCGAGCAGGAACTGCAGGTTACCGACCTCGGCGCACAGTTGGAAGCCCGCCGGTCCGACCGCAACAACGCCACCGCTCAACTCGCCGCTCTTCGTGCCGAGTCGAGCGAACTCGTCCGAACAATTGAATCCGTCTCCGATGATATCACACGAGAGCAAGGGCAATTGAGCGAGGTTGAGTTCCATCTTCGCACGATCGCTAATGACACCCAGCGGCTTTCCCGCGAGAGGACCACAGCGACTGCACGAATCGAAGGTCTCCAGAATCGCCAGTACTCTCTTGGTCTTGATTTTTCAACACTTGCCAAAGAAAAAGAGGAACTCTCTTCGGTTCTGACGAATGTTGGAGAACAGCTTGAAGACCGTGAGCGCACGGCATCACAGGCTCTTGAGGCTGTCTCCCGCCTGCAGATGGCCGCGGTCGAAGCGAGAAGCCGCCGCGAACAGTCCGAAAGTAAACTTACCCACACCGAAGAAATTCTTGCCGACATTAACACCAACACCTCAGCCAAAACAGGCGAGATAGAATCGGCGCGCTCGGAGATTGGGACCGTTGAGCAGAGAGTGTTCGCTCTTGAAAGCGATCTGAAGCAACTCTTTGAAACCCGCACGATTCTTGTCGACAAGCAAGCCACCCTTCGCGGCCAGCAGGCTTCAATCATGGAAGCGGTCACTACGCGCGAGAGACTCATCAAGCAAAAGCGTCAGGAAAAAGACGCCATCAGCGAAAAGATTCACCATGTCGAGATTCGCCTCACCACAATGGAATCGGAGATGCGCACCGTACTTGATCGCACCCGCGAAGATTATGACGTCGACGCACTCACCATTGAGGCGAACTGCCCAAACCTAGAGATGTCCGAGGAACAGGCTCGTGAGCATCTGGCGCGCCAAAAGGATATTCTCAAGAAATTTGGCGGCGTCAATCTCCTTGCCCTCGAAGAATTTCAGCAGTCGAGTGAGCGCGAAAAGTTTCTCTCCGAGCAACTTGCCGACCTCACCGCCGCGAAAAATGATCTGCAGGCGACAATTACAAAGATCAATCAGACCGCAAAACGGCTTTTCCAGGAAACGTTTGAAAAGGTCAAAGTCAATTTCCAGACCCTTTTCGTAGAGCTGTTTAACGGCGGCGAAGCCGACATCCTTCTCGCCGACCCGTCCAACCCTCTCGAATCCACTATCGACATCGTGGCTCGCCCCCGCGGCAAAAAGCTCGTATCGATAACCATGATGTCCGGCGGCGAACGCGCCCTGACGGCTATTTCGCTTCTTTTCTCCCTCTATCTGGTGAAACCGTCGCCGTTCTGCATCCTTGACGAGATCGACGCTCCGCTCGATGACGCCAACTGCAACCGATTCCTGAAAATTATCCGCAACTTTGCCGGACAGACGCAGTTCATTTGTATCACGCACAACAAGATCACGATGGCCGCCGCCGACAATCTCTATGGCGTCACCATGGAACAACTTGGTATCTCCAAGCTCGTGGCGGTGCGCTTTGCCGAATCGACAACCGGCCCGGGACAGGAATCCACCGTTCGGCAGGATATCGAAGTGCCGATCGAGGAGTCGGAGACATCCCCAATTGCGATAATGCCGCGTGCGAAAGACAATCTCGAAGAGATTCCATCTGCGGTCAAAGAGCGCCTTACTCTAAAGATTTCCGTGCGCGAGGATACCGAGAGCTGAAACTCTCTCCCTAAGAGATGATTCAGGGCCATCATACAATGTCACTCCCGCGAAAGCGGGAGCCTATCTGATTCTTTTTAAGATAAGACTGGATTCCCGCCTGCGCGGGAATGACAGAGGGGCGCGGGAATGACAGAACAAAGAAAAGTACCGAAATAGACTTCGTAACAAGACCTGCATTTCCAATACATGTTCAATCCATTTGAAAAACTCAGACAGTCGCTGTCAAAGACGAAAGAAGTCATCTTCGACAGCATTGCCCGCGTCGTATCGCGGCGGCGCATCGATCAGAATCTGCTTGATGAAATCGAGGAGATTCTTATCCAGGCCGATGTTGGCGTGAAAACGAGCATGCGGCTCATCGACCATGTCAAAGACAAAGCCAAAGCGCAGGGGCTGACCGAAGGGGACGATGTTCTCCGCCTTATTCGTGAAGAGGTCACCGCAATTCTCGTAGGCGACTCCGCCCCGCTCTTCAAACCGGATGAGCGCACACCGGTGGTTTGGCTCATCGTCGGGGTCAACGGGGTCGGCAAGACGACGACTATCGGCAAACTGGCCACCCATCTCTCATCGCAGGGGAAAAAGGTCATTATCGCCGCCTGCGATACCTTTCGCGCCGCGGCCATCGACCAGATCGTCATCTGGGCACAGCGAAGCCGTGTCGACATCATTCGCTCCGATTCCGGATCCGATCCCGCGGCCGTAGCCTTTGATGCCGCCGTCGCCGCCAAGGCGCGTGGAGCCGATATCCTGCTGGTTGACACCGCTGGTCGCCTCCATACCAAAACGCACCTGATGGAGGAGCTAAAGAAAATCAAGCGCGTGGTGCAAAAGGCGATTCCCGACGCGCCTATCTACAGCAAACTCATCATCGACGGCTCCACCGGCCAAAATGCCCTCACCCAGGTTTCGGTCTTCACTGAGGCCGTCGGATGCGACGGCATCATCATCACCAAGCTTGACGGCACCGCCAAGGGAGGGATCATCATCGCTATCGCTGACGAACTGAAGATACCCGTCGATTTCATAGGCATTGGCGAGGGAATCGACGATCTCCAGCGCTTCGACGCCAACGCCTACGCCAGCGCCCTCTTTGCGCAAAACGAATCGTAGCGCCACATCCTTCTCTATGACAACCATTCACATCATCGCTATCGGTAAAGATAAAGACTCTTGGGTAAGCGAGGGTATCGCTCATTACACGAAATTGCTCGGCCGCTGGAGCAAGGTAGAGTGGACTCTTCTCTCTCCGCGCCGAACAGCGAATACCGATCCGAAATCCGTGCGCAAAGCCGAAGCCGAATTAATCCTGCCGAAATTGACGCACCGACCGGTCATCGCTCTAGCCGACAACGGCAAATCCTTCGATACCCAGTCTTTTGCAAAACAGTTGGCGAAGTGGCAGACCATCGGTGGTGGAAGATTCACCTTCGTGATTGGCGGTCCATTCGGCCTTGAACCTTCGGTGACAAGCGCCGCCGATACCGTTGTCTCCCTCTCTCCGCTTACCTTTTCGCATCAGGTTGTCCGGCTTGTTCTGCTGGAACAACTCTATCGCGGTTTTTCAATCCTGCACAATACCGATTACCACAAATAAAAAAAGCGCCCGGATGTATTATCACCCGGGCGCCTGCGAGGAAAGATAAGAGAAGGGGGAATCTTGTCTTACTTGAGCAGTACCATTTTCTTGGTTTCGTTGAACTGACCAGCCATCAGGCGGTAGAAGTAAATTCCCGATGCCGCAGGTGAACCGCTTGAGTTGCGTCCATCCCAGACCACTGTCTGGGCGCCAGCCTCGGATTGACCGTCAAATTCTTTTACCACCGCTCCGGTCACGGTGAAGATTGTCATCCTCCACTCCGACGCCTTCGGCAGAGCGAAGCTGATTGTCGTCGTCGGGTTGAACGGATTCGGATAGTTCTGGTCGAGCGCAAATGTTGTCGGAAGACCGCCGGTCTTGGCATTGACAACATAGGGGCGTCCCTGATAGTCGACTATCTCACTTGACACGAGCTCAAGAGATCCGTCGCCCGTGTAGGTAATCGAAAGCAGATTCTGGCTACCGGCGGCGATGCGATCCGAGCCAATATCGCTGACCAGCACACGAAGCTCGGTTCCGTCAGTCGACCACTTTACATCCATGCCACTTATACCATCGCTTCCCTGCACTACACCGAGCGCAACGTCGCCGTTCAGGCGGTAGACGAGGTGAAGGGCGCCGATGTCACCGACCGCCTCGGTTGCCACCGCGAGTCCTTCTGAAGTGCGGGTGGTTGTGAGTGTCAGCGGTTCAGCATACGGATTCAGTTTGGGAACTGGATCGGCGTCGCCGACAATGACGCGGATGAGTTGGACGAGATCTGCTACGCTCAGCGTGAGACCGTCGGCGTTCACGTCTGAGGCCGCTATCTGTCCGGCAATATTGATTCTGAATACGCCCAGGCCGTAGATGAAGTAGTTCGAGAACAGCACGGCATCCGCGATTTCGTAAGCGACTTCGTTCAAATTTATATCGCCGCGAGCGTCGATCGATTCCGGATGAATGACACAAACGCCACCGTTTATGAAGTCCACACAACGGAGAGGCTGACCCTTGATGCCGCCAGCCGCACAGGCATCGGTAGCGCCCAGACCAAGCGGACGTGAGGCGTTGGGATAAGTGACGTCATCGGCCTCATCCCACACCAGTGAGCCACCCGGGCTGAATATGCGCCCGTCGATATAGAGATAATTTCCCGTCGGGTCGGAAAAGCTGTTGTCACCGCAATCATACCAGACCCAATTGATCGGCAGGAATTGGTCGCCAAGATTTTGATTGTTAGCGATAAGGAATGTCACACGAATCAGACGGCCGTTGGGGGTGAGCGTCGAATCAGGCGGGTGGTGCTGGCCGTTGTTGGTCTCGGCGATACCCACAAATCGAATCAATCCCGATGGGCAGGAGCCGCCGCATCCGGCTGAATTAGTGCGATAGGTGAAATATTCCCATCCCTGAATATCGGTATTCTGGATGGTCGCGGCGTTGAAAGCCATCACACTGGCGTCATAGCTTATGAGAAGATCGAATCCGCCAATCCGTTCGTTGGTTTGGACATTAAGGAAAACATCTTTCTGCACGCCAACCACGGTACAGTCACCACTCTCAATGCTCATCGTCACGCAGACGTCACAGTTGGCCTTGAGATTGACAGTCACAAAGAATGACCCGGTCGTTGAGGCGCATCCGTCACTGGCGCTGAAACAAAATTCGTAAACACCCGCAGTATCGGGAAGGAAACAGACCTTTCCTGAGTCACTGCGTGCGGCGGTGTAGGTACCAGCGCCGCAGGTGCGTGCTACGGTGACAGCCGAGCGCGTGTCAGCGCCCCAAATGCCATCGATGCAAACTTTATTTGTATCGCCGGGGCAAAACTCGACCGTAAAGTCGGAGGGGAGATGCAGAGAAGGAGGCGCATCGGCGGTGACATTCACCTGGGTTGTGCTCGTGTCGGCACCGCACGAATTACTGGCTATTATTTGCACGCTAAAATTGCTCGTTTGCGTCACCGGCACACAGACATATCCCGCGCTGTAATAACCGGATGGTTTGACTGTAACGGTCGGCGATGTGCCCGTGATGGTCACAGGGATGCAAAGTGTGTCCGGGGTAGCGAGACACATGACCGTGTCGATGCTTGCCGGACTTGTGACGGTCGGTCCGTCGAATCGATCAACATGAACTGTGAATCCGCAGGTGTCCGCTCCGCACTGCGATGACGCAATGACATTCACCTGGATATTTCCGGTCTGGCTAACAGGCAGGCACAGTTTGTGGGTTCCCCAATCATAGGTGGCATTCGCTGGAGTAATTGTGAGATTCGCGCCAGCGGGTGTTATCGGCAGATCAATGCATACCGTTTGCGGAGCGCAGATGGTGAAGTACTGAGTCTGCGTCGGACAAGTTATGTTTGCCGATTCTCCCTGAATCACCCTGAGAAGAACCTGATCGGTTGTGGTGGCGCCACAGGCATCCTTGGCGGTAAGGGTAATCGTAAACTGACCGTAGTTCGGAGGCGTGAAACAAACCATGTTGCCATTGATGGTGCCGTGACTCGTGGTAATCACTACTCCATTGTTATTCACATCTGAGTATGTGAACGGTATGCAAATCGGTTGAAGCTGACAGACAGTAAGAGTCGTGTCTCTTCCGGCATTGACAACTGGTGGCGTATTGATCGTGGCATTCACGGCGAATTGGCAGGTATCTGCGCCACAAGCGCCCGATGCAATGATCTTGATAATTTGATTGCCACTTTGAAGTACTGGCACACAAATCGTTCCTTCACTAAAGTAAGCTGGAGCGGCTACACCCACGGTAGTTACGGATTCCGAAATCGTGTACGGCAGGCAAATAGTGTCGGCGCCGCAGAGGAAAGTGGTCGTGTCCTTGGGACAGAATATTTCCACCGGCGGAAGAATAGTGACTTTGACCTGAACGATGCACGTGTCAGCATTGCAAGGCGCAGTGGCAATGATTTTTGAAACATAGATACCGGTCGTGTCGGCGTTGAAGCAAAGTTGACCGTTAGCAAAAGCACCGAATGACGAAGTGACAGAGAAGTTTGAGCCATCTATTATCAAGGGAACACAAACTTGCCCCGCTTCGCAAAGCTTCGCCGGATTAAACCGTTCCGCCGGGCACTGGATGTTGACAAAATCGCCGGGAAGGATATGGGCAGTCGCCAAGCTCGTATCTGAAAGTCCGCAGGCATCGGTAGCAATCAATGTTATTGAATAGTCGTACACGCCCGGCTCGACGTTGAAACAGAGTTGGCCGGTCACTTTGTCATAAGTCCCGCTCGACGGCACGACCGACACAAGATTGGCGTTCGGATCGCTCGCAAAGAAGGTCATACATATCTGCTGTCGATCATAGGGACTACATATCTGAAGCGAAGTATCGTATGCCGCAGGAGTAACAATTGGGGGCTGATTCGGCGTAAGGGTGACATTGATGACGTCACTGTCGATATCGCCGCATGAATCGGTAGCAGTCACTTTTACTGTGTAAACACCGGCTCCGTTCGCATCGAAACATACTTTCTTACCACCGGCATCATAGGTTCCACCCTCGACAACCACGGATTTAAGATTGCCGTCGTAATCAGCGATTCCGACCGGTACACAGACCGATGTCGCTCCGCAGACCGACATTGAATAGTCAGGGGGAAGAATCACTATCGGCGGGCGGTTACAACCGACTGTTACGGTAAATGTGCCGGTGAACGTATTGCAGGGGGTCTTGGCCGTGACAGTGATCTTGTTGCTGACGCCACAATCAACATAGAAGCAGACTGACTGCGTCTGGGCGTCAAACCAGGTGTTAATACCACTCACCGAGACCGTCGCATTGGCCGGAATGCCGCCAATTGGGAAACAGAAAGTGTCGCGATCGCAGGCGAAAACAGTCGTGTCTTTCGGCATGACCAGTTTGACGTATTGGTCGGTAGTTACTATTACAGCGGCGGTATCGGCCACCTGTTGGCCACAGCTATCGGTGGCGGTGGCTATAATTTCATAAGTCCCCGCGCCATAGGGAACGAAACAGACCGTCCCATTGCTGTACTGGCCGCGATTGACCGTCACCGATTTCAGATTGCCGTCGGGGTCGGTCATCGTAAGCGGGAGACAGATATAGGTAGGATAGCAGAGATAGACCGAAGTATCGGGCATGTGGGTAGTAACCGGCGCGCGGTTGACATGCACCGAAATCTTTATGTTGTCGCTGGCAGATTGACCGCACGAATCGCTGGCAGTAACAATGAGGCGAAGTTCTGCCGACTGATTGGCGTCAAAGCAAACCTTTCCAGTCTGCGGATCGTAGGTTCCCAAATTGGTCGTAACGACTGGATTCGATCCGGTAATCGTTGCCGGAACACAAATCTGCCCCGGTTCACAGAGGTTGACCACAAGATCAACGCCGAGGTCAACTGTTGGATTTGCCGGTTTGGATACAGTGACAAACAGCGACGCCGTATCGGATTTCGCGCAGGAATCGGTGACGATGAGTCTCACGAAATATCGCCCAGCTGTATCAGGAGCAAAGCAAACTCGCGATAGGATTGGATCCCAGGTACCGATGTTCGTGATGACGCTTAAGAGGTTGTCATCAACAACTGACGCGTCTACGCACACTTCGGTTGGTCCGCACAGTGTAGCGCTAAAGTCGGTACCGACTGTCACAACCGGCGGCGTGTTTCGATTGACTATGACATGCGCCGTATCAGCCGCCATTGCCCCACAGCTGTCCATTGCCCGCACGATGATGTCGTATGAGCCGGATGTCGCCGGGTTGAAGCAGACATTGCCATTTATATACTGCCCCTCACTGACCGAAATCACATCGAGATTGTTGTCGAAATCAAAGATCGTGACAGGGATGCAAACTTGACTCGGCGTACACTGATAAATTGATGTGTCACTAATGGTAACTTCAGGAGCAACATTCACCTGCACCGCGACATGGATGGAATCGGTAGACGAGCTTCCGCAGGTGTCGGTCGCCGTCACAAAAAGGTAGAAGTGGGCCGTCTCGGTGGCGTCGAAACAAACTTCCTTGGTAAATGGGTCATAGACGCCGTAGCTCGTCGTCACCGAACTGTAATTGCCGGTGATGGAAACCGGGATGCAAACTTTGGCTGGACCGCAAAGAGATACAATCTTCATCTCGTCAAGGTTGACAACAGGTGGAGTCGAGAGAGTGACTTTGACCAGCACAACCGATGTATCAGCCGACTGGCAGTCGTCAGTGGCTATTACCTTCACGAGATAGGTGCCAGCGGTATCGGGGGTAAAGCAGACCTGCGAATGAACGGCATCCCACACGCCGATATTCGTGAATACTCCACCAAGATTTTCATCGGTAATCTCGACCGGTACACAAATTTCTTGTGGACCGCAGAGTGTCACGTTGAAGTCCGCTCCGCAACTCACAACCGGCTTGTTGTTGATATCCACCGTTATGATAGTCGTGTCAGCATCAAATGCCCCGCACCTGTCGGTCGCGGTGGTGATGATTTCGTAAATGCCATCAACCGTCGGTGTGAAACAGACCCGGTCGGTCACCGGATCATAGGTTCCAATGTTTGTGGTCACTGTCGCCAGATCAAAATCGGGGTCATCGGCATTCACCGCAAAACAGACTGCCTCCGGTGTGCAAAGAGTGATAGCGAATGGGTCAGCCGAAACAACCACCGGCGGGCGGTTGGCAGAGACTGTCACCGGAATGACGCAGGTATCGGAAGCTCCACACACATCCGTGATGGCGACTTCGACATTGTAAACTCCCGAACCATTCACCGGCAGGCAAATACTATCACCATTCAGAGAGGCATTGCCTGACAATACCGACCAGGTGATAGCGCCGAATTCTGGATCATTATATCCCGGAAGCGCGAAGCAGAAGGTATCTGCCACACAGGTATAAAACGATTGCGGCTGACATACCAAAATTGGCGGTTTGTTGAGAATCACGCTGACGAGCACTGTATAGGTGGCGCAGTCCTGCGCGCAAGCGGGCTGGCCAAAGTAGGGGCTACACGAGTCGACAACGCAATAGATGAAAGTGTAAGTTGCGGAGTCGACATCGGCGGGATTGAAGCAAGTCCACCCTACGTCATTCGAGACTCGCACAAAGTTCCCCGGGCCGGAAACTTTCCAGATGGAGAGCGTGTCGCCATCGGGGTCTGAAGCCTGAATATTAAAACAAATCTGCTCCGGCTTGCACAGAAAATCTGTAGTATCTTTTGTGACTATCGACGGCGGATTGTTGACA
>ERZ1292633.6504-Hain-H41-02um-R1-6504-length-10168-cov-4_pt1 | contig 10168 bp, 12 predicted proteins | sample MGYA00564406_ERZ1292633 | MGnify/ENA primary metagenome ERZ1292633 (study PRJEB36523, sample SAMEA6512639) | groundwater metagenome | collected 2019-01-08 | study: AquaDiva: Metagenomics assemblies of 32 groundwater samples
AAGCTCCGGATTGCTGAGTCGACAGTCCCAACCCACGGCGATTTTCGGTCCAAAGTTGCGTTTCCAATGGGTACCGGCGCCCTTCCCAATGATTTCCATGGTTTCCGGTGTCAGGTCCGGTTCATGTTTGCTTTTGGGGACGTGGGCAAAGCCGCGAATGTCGTAAGCTCTAAAAATATGGGGGTTCAATTTCATATGCGGCCAGTTTATCAGATGTCTCTGGAAAAATCGCGATTTTTTTGATATAATTAACAGATTACTTAATCTTATGGAAAAGCCAGGATCCAGAGCCTCCGAAACCCCTGAACTTAGCCCTGAAGCACGCCTTCAGCTGGAACGTCAGGCTGCACTCGATAAAAGTCGCGCAAAACGCGGCGATTTATCCAAGGATATTTGGTCGCAACTCGGGGAAATGGGGAAGCAGCTTCAGGAAGTTTTCACCAAATTGAGCGATGAAGTGAAGGGTTTTTTGGAAAAAAGCTTCGGACTAAAATTTGACAAGTCTGCCCCCGCGGGCGAATCTGAAAAACCGGTGAATTTGCCCCGAAATTTAGTAGGGGATCTCCAGAAAGTCTTGACGGAAAATCCTCAATGGTTGGTCTACGCTAAGGAAGCCTCTGAACAATACGGTGTGCCATTGGCCGGGCTTTTTGCCATCATCAAAAATGAATCGAATTTTGATCCGGAGGCCAGTTCAAGTGTGGCAGGTGGATTGGGGCAATTTGTGAACCGCACGTGGTTGGAATTTCAGGGTGAAAACCAAGGATTTCAGGGTTTGACTCAACGGGACCCCCGCGCGGCCATTTTTGCCACGGCTTGGTACTGCAGAAAGTTGGCTATCGATTGCAGAATTGACCTGAAGGCCTCCGACGCCTTTGCCAAAATTTGGCAGGCTTATCATGAAGGACCTGAGGGCTATAAGCGTTTGCAAGCTTACTTAAAAGGGGAGGGTGAACTCAGCATTCCCGCAACTTCTGAATATCAAAAATACAAAACTCCCGCAGCTTACGCCGTGTTCTTAAAAGAATATGGACAAAAAGTTCAGGCAACTTTTGTGGAGTACAGCGGAATCTTGGCTTAAACGTTAGTGGGCGGACTCAAAAAAGTTTCGATCCCGCGTTTGTACCAGTAGCCGTCCTTCGTATTTTCTCCCGTACCATGGAGGCGAGGGGTTTTTGCCCCGCTACTGTTGCTGACCACGCGGCCGGGTTCTACTACAATTCCAATGTGTCCATGGCCAAGCTCCACTTGCCCATCATCCGTCTTTTGTTCTGTGCGTTTCCAAATGATCACATCTCCGGGTTTGCCGGGACCGGAGTGGAGGGTCCAGCCTTTTTGCAGTAAAGCCTCCTTGGTTTTTATGATTCCCAAAAATTCCGAATCCAAATAGCCCGCTTGATGCAGCGCCCGACTCACGACTTGGGCGCAAGCTAAATTTCCACCACTCACTTCCGGTCCACGGAAAGCGGTGCTGCACAAAAAATTATGGGCGGTTTCTATAAGCTTTTTACTTTTTTCCGTCATGTTTTCTTTGGCTGAGTTGAACCAATCACCGAAGCTACTACCATCGTCCAAATCCTCCTTGTTGCTATCTTCCACCATTCCAAAAAAATTCAAAACTTTCTTTGGTAAGCCCTCGAGTTTTTTGGAAATGTCTTTGAGCAGCAAAGCAACGTTTTCAAAAAGATCCAGCTTTTTATCTTTTTCTTCAGGGTGTTGTTCTAAATCCAAAAGCTCCCTGACACTGAGGATGTTTTCATTCATGGCCGCCACAACTCGATCAATGCTGAACTCCTCGCTCATTTTTTTGAGGTCCTTTGCGGTGTTCATCCCCCGTTCTATCGATTTTTTTGGGCCTTCTAAAAAGTTCATCTAAATGAGGGTTGAGGCTTCGGCTTCTTGGGCTTTGTTGATGGCGGTTTTGATGTGGCCGGCGGAAAGGGTGCTGCCGGGCAAAACCTTGGATTCGTTTTGCTGCATCATGCGCACGATTTTGTGCACAGTTAGGGCATCCATGCCTTTTTGGATGAGAGCATCGGGATCGATGCCGTCTTCCAATTGTTTGAGAATGTCGTCGATTTTGGACCAAGGCGCGCCCAAGTCTCCTTCATCGCTTTGATAACTGTGGAGTTCACGTGAAGGTTCTTTGTTCACCAATTCCTCAGGAAGACCCATGTGCTGGGCCAACTCCATTACTTCGCTTTTATAAAGATCGCCGAGCACTTGGACGTCGCCAATCCATTCGCCCTCTTTGTTCCCGTAGCCGATTTGCAAATCGCTTTTATTGGCGGTGCCCAAAATGAGGCAGCCGTGAGATTTTGCAAAATAACTGAGCAGAACCGCGCGAATGTGAGCGCGTAATTTGTGATTCGCCTCGTCCGTTTTATCCCAAGTCACAAAATTGAAATCCACCAAGAAATTATTGATGGGTTGATAGTGATAGGGGGAATTGAAATGTTCGGAAAGCCGCTTGGCATGATCGATGTCGTCGTTGGAGGTGAGGCCGATTTCAGGAAGGCTGAGCACGGTGACGTTTTGCGGACCAAAGGCTCGAACGGCGATCATGTAAGCCACGGCGCTGTCTAAGCCACCGGAAAGGCCGATGACGGCGCGTTCCATTTGTTCTTTTTTGGCGAATTCGTGAAGTTTCTGAATCAGCGTGGAGTAGAGGGGATGCATAGGGCGGGGTTAACGGTGGTTCACCATGCGACGCGTTTGACGATCCATGTCGCGGCGTTTGATGCTTTCTCGTTTGTCGTACTTCTTTTTTCCACGAGCCAGTGCAAATTCCAACTTTATTTTGTTGTTTTTCAGCACGCAGCTCAGCGGAATCAAGGTTACACCGCTTGCTTTAAGCCCTCCAGCGATTTTTAACATTTCCGCTTTGCGGAGCAAGAGTTTTCGTGGTCTTTCCGGCTCATAGCTGAGAAGTGTGGCTTTTTCGTACTGGGCGATATGCATTTTTTCCACCCAAAGCTCTTCTCCGCGGAAGCTGATGAAGGAGCCCGTGAGGTTTCCACCGCCCGCGCGCAGGGATTTCACTTCATGGCCGAGCAGCATCATGCCGCCTTCGTATTTGTCCAAAAGCTCATATTCGAAGCTCGCCTTACGGTTTTTTACCAGAACATTTGTCATGCACTCATCATTAACAACAGGAATAATAGACGTCAATTCTCATGTTTCGGCAATTCCAATCTGTTTACAGATTAGGACCTCTTGTCTAAGCTTACGACGATTTATTCTTTAATGCTTTTCCTATGAAAGCTACCACGCACTTCTTGCTTGGAACTCTCCTCGTGATGTCTTTTGTTTTTGCAGCTTGCGAAACAGCTCCAGCAGAAGATACAACCGTAACGGTTGAGGAAGAAGAAGCTATGGATGACACCATGCTCGACACGGATGCAGACGCAGAGGTTGAAACCGATGCAGAAGCTGAAGCTATGATGGATGAGTAATCCTTAAGAATTTAAGGGGCGGCGCACGCGCCGCCCCTTTTTCTTTGCCTAATTTTCAACTCGACTCTGGAGTTGCTGGTTCCATTCTTCTAGAGTATTGATCTCCGCCTCGGAATCCGGCACCAGCTCATTACCGTTTTCACCAATCTCCCAAATCAGCTGCTCGTAAGCTTCAATGTAATGGGCGGTGGTGTTTTCCCATAAGTTTTCTAAAGCCATTTGCAGTTCTTCCGGAGTGCTCAGTTCGCCCAGGTTCTTTGTCTGAAAGCCTGTGGGCTGTCCTTTCTCTCCCGCATTTATTACCCATCTGTTGGGTCTGCCCATGGTTCCCAGTCCATTGTGCGCCACTACAAACAGAGGGCCATAAGCTTCAGACCCGCGTCTGATGATTTCTTCAACTTGTTCCACGCTACGCAGCACAGGATCACCGGAGGAAGTTCCATCTGCCTGTAAATAATCGCCTTCGTTGTTGATCCAGGGCAGCCCATCTTGGATGAGCTGGTAGACCATGGGTTTTCCCGGCAACACCTCCTGAATCACGTCCATTTGATTGAGAACGAACTGATAAATTCCTTCCGGGGTGTAGCCCGCTTCTGCCCAAACTTCCGTATTGCAAATCTCACAAGCGGGATCGCAATTGTTGGGTAGGCGAAATTCGTGAGTATAAAGATTGGCCCCGGAAATTTTGAAATAGGCGAGGGAATCTAACCACTCCGGTTCGGATTGGATATGCTCACCAGCCGCTCGAATCAAATCAAAATAATGCTTTTGATACTCTTCATCCGTTGGATCTCCCAGTGTCATGCGCGTGCCACACTGGCCCGGCTCCAAATTTGATCCACCGTCTTGAAATTCATAAGGTGTTACTCCGCCTTCTGTGAATATCCACTCGGGAATATCATCATTACCAGCGCTGAAAGACAGGGAAACGTATTTGTTGTATTCCACGGCCTTATTGAGTTCGTGATCCAGCGTAGTAAAATCAAAAGTGTCCAGATCCGTGTGCACACTGTCCCAGGGGAGCCGCACATAGACCCCCACCACATCCGGATTGGCCCAAGTGGATTCCAAAGACTCATAATATTCACCTGTTTTGCAGAGCCCTTCGGAGCATTCTTCCATGCCTATACCGGAAGGACCTAGTGAGAAAACTCCGGCCGCCATGCCCGATGAACTCACAATCCTAGTTTGAACTTCTTGAGCTTCATCATCTTGTTTCACGTCTTCAGCAACTGCAGACGGTTCTTCTTTTCCGGACTGCCCATACGTGAACACCGCCAAAACAATGGCGGCAAGAATGAGAATGCTGATCGGAACAACTAGAACTGCTTTTTTCATCAGCCAAAGGTAAAAGTATAAATTTTGAGTCCGGCAGCCTGAACGTCAATCTCTAAAAGATGTTCGCCCGCGCTTTCATGTGAAACCAACTCGTAAAGTTCTTCCGCTTGAATCGTTAAAGTTTTCACTAATATGCCATCCACTTTGATGGTGACAGTGACGGCCTCATCTGCGCTGGCCACCATGTAAACGTTTTTCGCATCGTAACGATAATGAATCTTTCCGGGACCTTGGCTTTGGGCGTACTCATCTTCAAAAAGCCATTCACCTTCTAAGTAGAGTTTGTTCTTCACCAGCTCTCCCGGAGCTGCAAAGTTTTGTAGTCCATTCTGTCCGCTCACGCCATTGATCAGAAGATCATTTCTTTGTGAGCCAAAGTAGGTTTCCGGACTGTTGGCCTCGGGAATCGGCATGCCTTCAACCAAAACTCCGGTATAAATCCCGGTTTCCTGATTCAGCCTTTGCGCTCGTTCGGTCAAAAGTTCCTGAATTTTGGCTTCGGTTTCTTCGTAGCCACCTTCACCAATGTGGTCGTAAACAATGTAGCCGTCGATGTCGATGAGATATTTTCGCGGCCAGTAACGATTTTTGTAAGCGGTCCACGTGGAGTAGTCATTGTCTTGTACCACGGGATACTCAATCCCAAATTTTTCCACGGCCGCCCGCACGTTGCTGATCTCTTTTTCAAAATCGAATTCCGGAGTGTGCACACCCACAATCAAAAGTCCGTCGTCTTCATACGCCGTGTGCCATGCGTTCAAATAGGGCGTGGTGCGTTGGCAGTTGATACAACTGTAGGTCCAAAAATCCACCAGAATCACTTTGTCGCCAATATAATCACCGATTTGAAAAGGCTCTGAATTGACGAAGCCGCTGGGATTCACCAATTCGACGGCGGGTAAATATTCTTTCGCTTTTTCTTCTGCCGCTTCCACCGCCACACTGCTCGCTTCACCTGCTGAATCCGCAGGTGTTACCTTCTGTTTTTCAAGTAAAACAATTGAGATCACAATCGCTGCCAGTACCAAAACAAGTAAAAGTTTTTTCATTTCAAAATGAGTTTATTGAGCAAGTCAAAGTTGGCCACACTGTCCAAATTTTGCGTAAAGGCTAGCACGCCAATCACAATCAGTAGCACACCAAAGACGATATTTACGATTCGCAAATATTTCGCAAATTTTTGAATCAGTTGCGCGCCTTGCGCCGCAAAGGCTCCCAATAAAAGGAAGGGAAGGCCCAGTCCCAGCGAATAACTGAACAATAAGAGGAAGGACGAACCTGGATTGCTGGCGGCCAGTCCCAAAATTCCTCCCAAAACTGCGCCCACACAAGGCGTCCATCCGGATGCAAAGGCCGCACCAAAGACAAAAGAGGTGAGGTACTTGGATTTGAATTTGGTTTTCAAATGGAATTTGTATTCACGTTCCAAAAACGGCAAGTGAATGAGGCCGGTCAAATAGAGACCAAAGAAAATGATGATGGCGCCGCCGATTCGTGCCAACCAAGTTTGTGCTTCATAAGCAATGGCGGAAAGCACGGTATTCAGCAGCACACCCAAAAGCGCAAAAATCACGGAAAAGCCCAAAACGAAAAAGAAACTGTTGAGGAAAATTTCAAATCGACGTGCGTTGGCTTCTTTCAAAGTGGAGCCCGCCAAGTACGACAAAAATCCCGGCATCACCGGCAGCACACAAGGTGAAAGGAAGGAAACCAATCCGGCTAAAAAAGCAACGAGCAGCGTGAGATCAGCCATGAGCGTGGAAAGTTAATTGTTTAAGTTGTAGCGCGCTAAGAATATATCCCAAGCGCCGTAATTTTCATCGCCCAACTCGCCCCCCGTTTGACCCACTACATAGAGAATGTTGTTTTGAAGAATGAGCTCGCGTGGGTCGTCATAAGCGCCTGAGTCCAAAAAAGTTTCTGAAAGGAGCTTTCCTTCAGGGCTATAGTGACGAATAAAAATGTCCTCCAAGTTTGTCTCCGGACCGTGTTTTTCCAGTTTGCCGTTGATTACGCCGGTCACAAAGACCCCATTCTTGTCCGCCGTGATGGCTCTGGCGGTGTCTCCATCCGGAGTGCCATATTGATCTGACCAAAGAAATTCCGATCCATTCGTGGAAAGCGCCACCACCAGGGCGTCACTGAGTCCTAGCGCCTCATCTTTTCCAAAAGGACCTTCAGTTCTTGCGGCGATGTAAATGCTTTGACCCTGAACGGCCACATCGTGTCCAAAATCCGTGAGCCCTGACCCAAATTGTTTAATAAATTCCAAGCTTCCTTCAGCATTTATTTTGGCGACAAAAACATCCTCACGCTTAGGCTTTGTATTTTCTTCCAATGCACCACTTGTTGCGCCCACCAAATAAAGCGCTCCATTTTCCATGGTTCCGCCCAAAGCTTCCTCAAATTTTTCCGATCCAAATTGCAGGGTCCAAAGCTCTTCACCATTGTTATCAAAACAAGTTGCGAACACATCTTCATCGCCATTTTTTGGCTCCGGTCCTAGTTGACCAAGGGTGCCGCCTCCTATGCAGACTCTATCTTCTTCGCTGCTCACCCATAGGCCTTCATCCATTTTTGTTGTTCCCCATTGTTTGGCCCAAAGCAGTTCGCCCTCGTGAGAATATTTTCTTAAAAATAAATCGCTGAGACCGATCAAATCATCTTCCAGAGAACCTTCCGTGGTTCCTCCCACATAAACTCCTGTACGGTTCACGGCAATGCCTCGAGCCGAATCGTAAGAGCTGGTCCCAAATTGTTCGCTCCACAGCAGGCTTTTCCCGTCCAAAGAATATTTGGCGACAAAGGCGTCTTCCGGGGCGTCCAAGTTAGAGACACCATCATTGCGGGTGTAGGCGGCGCCAGGAGTGCTTTCTGAATTTTCACCGGCCGCATTCTCACCATAAAGATCACCTTCCGTTTCTCCCGCGATGTAGATGCCGGTTTCGTCTAAAGCAAAGCCTTGGGCGCTGTCATCTTCCTCACTTCCAAATTGTTCAATGCTCAGAAGTTCTAAAGAAAAAGAATCCGGTTTTTCAGCGGGGGGCGCATTTTCTTCCTTCAGGTCCGGTTTTTTTGAAAACGTCCAAGCCAACAAAACGACTAAAATCGCCAAAAGAACTCCCAGGGCACCATAAAAAAGTATTTTTCCAGACTTACTCATGAATTCATTTAAGTCCCATTGGCAACCCTGAACAAGATGGCTTGCCCAAGCGAACTTGACATTTTGAAAATCGTGCCGTAATTTACGCGCGATTTACCCTGATTTTATGGTTATGACCGCGGAATTTGAAACCGGCCTCTCAAGAGATGATTTAAGTGAGGATGGAAGATTTTTGCTTAAAGCAGGTGAGGACCATAATCATCGGATTGCCCACGATAAAAATTGGCTGCTTTTTCAAGGATTACGAGGGCGCGCTCATGATGCGTCGTTTGCTCGTCATTCAGGTTTGAATTTAGAGACGGGGCAACTTTTCGTTGGAAACGTGCAAGATGAATCTCCTGCAATTCGAGAATTGACGCATCCCGGATTGGCGGAGGTTGAAGATGGAGCCGTCACCACCATTCGGGCTTCTCTTATCTTGGAGTTGGAGCGACTTTTTGATAAAACGCCCGAGCTCCGTTTGCGGAAACTTTATTCGGATGGAAATGTTATGGAAGGTTTACCTCAAAGTGAAGCAATAGGTGTTACGGATTGGGCGAGCTCTTATCGGAACCGAATAACGGCTAGCTTGCTCCAGAGGCCCACTATTGAGGATGATTTCACTACTCAAGCAAGACTCAACAGGAGTTTTAGAGAAAGAGCCGGGCGGGATCAACATTCGCCAAGAATTTTGAGTATGGTTTACGGGGAGCGTTTGTACGCCGAGCTTAAAAAAGCTTATCCAAGAGTTTAAGCCTTAATCTCCAGCAAAAAATTCACGCTGTCTCCGTTTAGGATTCGTTCTTTTTTTCGAACGTCGGCCTTCAGCGGTAAAAGATAAGTGCCGCTTTTTTTGTCCGGAAAAATAGAGGTTCTCCAAGTGCTTTTCCCCAAAGTGATTTCCACAGGAAGTGAACCCCAACCCCGCTTGAGCGCCCCAAACACCTCTTTGATTTGCTCCGATTCCTTTTTGGGTACTGAAATAAAGTGCCAACCGGCCATACCCGGGTAGAGCCAAACTTTGGAGCGAAGTTTGAAGGCGTTTCTACTCATTTAAGTTTTTTTTCTAGCGCGGCTTCATTTCTTATCACGATTTCTCCCAAAGGGTCAGATTTCCCTCTTCTGAAAGGTCGATCCGGTGAATAAATCGCCACCCATAGGTGAACCTTGCTAAGTTGTAAATTAGTTCCTTCAGAAAACCTTAAAAGGATGATGTTTTTAACATCCGCTTCTGTCTCCAAATTGGGCAGATCCATGCCAAATCCTTCAAAGATAATCACGACAGGTTGACCCGGACGGTCCATTTTGGCTCTTTCCAAGTCATGCTCCATGACCCTTTTTTCGTTTAAAGAGTCGTAATCGAGTCCGGTTTTACGTACATAGGCCCAGCCTTTTGCGCGAATTTTTTCGCTAAGACCCCGTGCGAGATGACTTTTCCCCACATTTGCAGATGAACCATTGATGCACACCACAATGGGGCCCGTTTCACTTTGCGTGAGTTCTTCCAGACGGAGCATTGTTTTTTCAACTCCTTCCTCAAAAGATACTTCGCTATTGCCGGGTTCGCGCTCCATCATCTCTGTGAAATTAAAACTGGCGGAGAGGGAGGGATTTGAACCCTCGAAGCCCTTGCGAGCTTACACGCTTTCCAAGCGTGCGCACTAGACCACTATGCGACCTCTCCAAAGTGTTTCATTCTTAACTCAAAAGCCGTTTAAGATCAATATCGGCTGAAATTTGGGTCCAAAAAAAGCCCCGTTTCGCTGAAGGAGCTTTCTTTGGTGCTTATTCAATGCGTAACGCAGCTTAATTTATTTTGATTTTTTCTTCAAGCTTTTTTTAATCTTCTTTTTTGCAAGTGCGTGAATCTGTGGGGCAAACTTTTTAGGATTTTTAGCAATCGTTCTGAGTGCACGCGCGGTCATTTTAATTGAAACCATGGTTCCTGTCTTAGGATCCAAGATTCGTTTCTTCACGAGGTTCGGAAGGAACCGTCGTTTGGTTTTTCGGTTGGAGTGAGACACCATGTGTCCGGATTTTGGTCCTGCTCCCGTCAATTGACAAACTCTAGACATAAACAAATGAGAAATGCTGGTGTATCCTACGGTAGACCTTTTTATTTGGCAAGCAATTTTCTCTTATGTTCTTGGGGCTGCATTATTTACTGGCGCTGGTTCTTATCCTAACGGTGCACGAATTTTCTCATGCGTGGACAGCGAATCGTTTAGGGGAT